>Ga0070739_10004360_pt1 | contig 16801 bp, 13 predicted proteins | sample Coa_R1_7_FD_66445 | JGI IMG/M metagenome (GOLD analysis project Ga0070739, IMG submission 66445) | Surface soil microbial communities from Centralia Pennsylvania, which are recovering from an underground coalmine fire - Coalmine... | ecosystem: Environmental > Terrestrial > Soil > Unclassified ... | reverse complement strand
GAGCACGAATTCCAGCTGCCGCACCGGATGCAATTTGATCGCAATGTAGGAAATCTCGACGGAATGCTGAACTTCAAGCAGGAGCCACTAGCGCCGCTTCTCTTGAAGCCCCTGAACTGCCGCCTTGGCGAATCTCCAGGCGTACCCGGCTACTGAGCGGGGTCAGTCGGCCATCCGTTAGAGCCTAACCGGCGCGAAGGGAGTCATAGTGTCGAAGAGGTCGAACCGGGATGATGTCTCCGTCATCTGATCGCTTAACGTAGACGCCCGGCTCATGTTCTCGCTGCCACCTGCCAGGCAGACCGAGGCCTCGCCCAGCTGGGTTCGACAAAGGCGTGCATCAGGCAAAACGTGGGCAAGGTGCTGAGCCATTGGCTCAGAGCTTGGTAATAAAGTTGCCGGTGTAGCTGCTCGTCCAGATGTTGGTTCCATCGAACGCGACGCCCGTAGGAGCTGAGCCGACGGAGTGGCTAGTAATAACTTGGCCGGAGTGGATGTCTATCTCAGCTACAGAATTGTTTCCCGGGGTGGTAACCCACATGTGCGAACCGTCGAAGCAGACATCCGTCGGTCCGCCCGGGACCACTATGGTGTTGATCACCTCGCCGCTGGAGACGTCGATCTCCTTGACCGTGTTGTCACCCATGAGGGCCACCCAGATATGGGCCCCGTCGAAGGCGATCCCTTGTGGGATGCCCCCCGCCGATAACTGAACTGTCCTCACGTACGCACCGTCGCCGGCATTTACCTCACTAACGGTTCCGTCGCCCGCGTTGGTCACCCAGATATGAGACCCGTCGAAGGCAACCCAGTGGGTCCCGCGCCCACGCCAACCGTCAATCCCCCTCCACCGGGTATGGCCGCCCCGAAGGACTGTATCTTTCCATCTTGGTAGTTCGCTACCCAGAGAGCGCTGCCGTCGAAGGCGATACCCTGTGGATCGTTACCCACGCTTACGTCCATCACGTCAGTCCCTGACGAGATGTCGATCTCACTCACCGAATTACTTCCGCTATTGGTCACCCAAATATGGTGCCCGGTGAATGCCACAGCGGTGGGATCACTTTGAACGGCTACTGTCTGCAAGACTTGCTCAGTGATGGGGTCGACTTCGGCTACCGTTCCGTCAGTCGAGTTGGCCACCCACAGGTGGGCGCCGTCAAACGCGATGCCGTCGGGACCATTCCCAACGACCATGGAGGAGTCGTCAGAACTGGCCTGTTACCACTTGAGGGTAGCCACCTGCAGCGGGTTGTTGGTGTTGAAGGGTGTCCAGCGGGTGCCATCGAAGCCCAGCACCTGACCCTCCACCGGGGCATCACGGGAGATAGGCCTGCCATTCAGACCGCTAACTCGAGTTGTCTTCTGGCCGCCAGACACGTCGCCGCTCAAACTTCCGCTGAAGTTTTGAGCCGAGCTCGCCCTCGATACTGTACCTGTGATCTTGCTTCCGCCAAGTGAGGTGAGCCACCCGGGGTTGCTGTAGCTACGGTTTTGGTACAGGCCATTGGTGACACTGCCCGCGTTCCCGCTGATGTTTCCTCGAATGGTGGAGGCAAAGCTTTTCGTTCCGTGAATCGTTTGATTGGAGCTTAGGTCGACCAGTCGCCTTCACGACGGATGGACCCGGCGAGCGTAAATGCTCGAGGTTGTCTGGCACTAGCAGGAGCTGCTTGTCCTGCAGATACTCGCTTACGACTACTTCGGGCGGGATATCGAGCTTTCCTCTGAGCCGGAGGGCGGGGGCGGCCACGTCCGCAACCGCGCAGGAGACCCTTAGCGTATCGAGAGGAACGAATACGACTCCGTCCGCGAACTCAGTTCGAAGCGAGCGCGCGACCTCGACGGCGAGCCGCGTCTTCCCTACCCCTCCGGACCGGGCAGGGTGAGGAGGCGGATGTTGGGCTGGCGGAGCATGTCGCGGAGCACTGCTGCCTCACCATCTCGACCGAAGTATGCGGTCAGAGGCGTTGGGACGCGGCCGTCGAACGTGGAGTCGACGCCAGATACCGCGTTTGTAGCTGTCCGACTTGCGCCTCAGTCAGCCCCATCGCCTGCCGGCGCATCGCAGGGCACGACTGGGGGAACGCGCGGCGCCTTTCCAGCGTGCCGATGTAGACGACGCTGAGTCCCGCCGCCCGGATTGCGAGCGGGGACTTCGAAAGTCCGCACTGAGCGTGGAAAGCGGCGGACAAGGGAGCCGAAAGAGACCGAGTCACTCGCCTTGATGGAACTAGGATGCTGGGGACGTGAGCTAGTGGGCGATTCCATTGGAAGACACGCTGGCGGCCAGGGCGGCTTTCAGGGCATCAGTATAGGCGGTTTGTATAGATAGTTTCTCGACCTGCGGAGCTGTTCGGGATGAGCATGTGGTAACCGAAAGGCCAAACAGCGGCGGACGAGCTCAGGAGAAGTGAAAACGTGAAACCAAAGAACACCCGGCAGATGGTGCTACACACTCCAAGTGCGGCGACCGCGGGAGGCGGTCCCAGCCGCGGGGCCCTCGCGATGCCGAGCACGGAAGGCAAGTAGGCAACTCTTGGACTGCCGGCTTTCCTCACAGATCGTATGCATAGTGCGTCGACAAATCTTCCAATCAAGCCTTCGGCAACACCATCACGGCGCAGATTTTGAGACAGGCAACCGGTCAACCCTTCGAGGTTCCCTCCACCAGCTTCAACGGGAACGGACCGTCCGGACCGGGCCACGATGATTCCATTAACTTTCCTGAAAGAGGAGATGAAGGTGCCAAGCTATCTGTTCACGTTTTCGGTATCGACCAACTGGCGCGCATGGGAGCGACTACGGCCCCTTGTCGCAGTCTGGCTGGCTGGTGCAGTGGCGCTGTCAGCGCTGTCGACAGGTGCCCTCGCTGCGAGCTCTGTCGACACGCAAAGCGCCGTTGCGAGGTTCACATCCACCCCTATAAACCGGTCCCACGTCGTGCTCTCGCAGTCTCGCTTGGCTCGACCGGTCTTCGGGGCGGCTGCTAGATGCGACGACTCGTGGGTCAACCCTGCCGGTGGCGCATGGGGGACAGGCTCGAACTGGTCGACGGGCTCGCCGCCTACGAGCAGCCAGCGCGCCTGCATAACGAAGTCGCTCAAGGCTCCGGTCGAAGTGTCCGGCTCAGCCACCATTGGTGGCTTGACGCTTGGGGGACGGACCGGGCATGCCGAGCTTGATTTCGATAGCGGAACATTCGCCATCGGCGGGAGCTCGACGATCGCGGACACGGGATTGATGACGAGTCACGGGTGGGGCGTCATGATCGTCCAGACCGGGACGTTGACCAACCACGGCGTGCTGGAGCCGGGCGGCGCCGGAATCCAGTTCGTCGGTAACCTAGTGAATGCGCCTGACGGGCTGATCTTGGGCGTCGGTAGCAACCTGTTCTTCGATGGACCTGGAACGTTCACGAACGATGGGGAGTTCTCCCTGACGGCGGGGTTCACGTTCGCCAGTCCCCACGGCAGCGGCACGGGCGTGACGTTCGTCAACGCCGGCACAGTCCAGAACGACACCAGCTCGGGAGACGGCGCCTTCACCGTGGGCCCGGGCGGGACCTTCAAGGAGACCACCGGGACTGTGACAGGTGCTGCGCTGGATATCAACGGCGCTGCGCTGGATCTGGCTGGCCCTGGAACCTCCCGGTTCTTGCTGCTGGGCGCCGTGTCGATCTCGGGCACCGTCGCCGCAGGCCAGACCCTTCTATTGGACTCACACGCCGTTACTACTGCCGCGTCGCTGACCAATAAGGGCACGATCACCGGCGTGGGGTTCGGCGGTGAGATCACGGTTCCGACGGGCCACGCGCTGATCAACGACGGCTCGATCATGGGATGGCCGGGGTCGAACTTCGTGATGACCGGTAACCTCGACAATGCTCCGTCAGGACGCATCGACCTTACGAGGAACAGTGGTGGGTACACAAGCGGCCTCCAGATGAATGGGCCGTTCACGCTGACCAACCGCGGGACCATCATTGTCTCGGCCAACAGCGGCCTGACCACTCAAGGTCCGAACAGTTCGGCCGGTACCATCTACAACGCAGGCGGCACGATCGAGAACGATGGTACCGTCTCCGCGGCCAACGGTGGAACGTTCATCGAGGGCAACGGCACGACGACGGGCCACCCTATCTCGGTCACATCGGGCTCGTTAAAGCTGCAGGGCAGCGGCGCCTCGCAATTCGTGGTCAGCCAGCAGTTCACGAGTGGGACAACCACCGGCAACATCGCCCCAGGGCAGGTACTACACGTGCTGGGGATGAACGCTACCGGCAGCTTCACCAACAACGGGACGATGATCGCCGGCCACGTCTTCCTGCCGGCAGGTGACACCCTGACCAACAACGGAATGATCAGCGTCGATCAGGGGCAGCTGCTGCTTCGCGGCAACCTCGACAACAGCGCCAGTGGGGTGATCGGCGAGCAGGGGAATGTCACTCTGAGCGCGGCGAACACCAAGTTCACGAACGAGGGCGTGTTATACCTGCTCTTTGGTGGCGGCAGCAGCAGCATCGCCCTCGGGGTCTGTAACTGCGGGCCGGATCATAACCAGTTCATCAACGCTGGAAAGATCTACTTCGGAGTGGAACCAAATAGTTCGCAATGGGGCGGCGTCACTCTCGCCGCGAACATCAACGAGGGAGATTCCGAGACGGTCGACCTGGGCGGCGTGTTCGTGCCCGTGCCGCTGGGAGAGCCCCCAGTGCCTCCGGCGAGCCCGGCGACTATGGGCTACGACATTACCGCCAAATCCACCGGGAATCCACCTCAGTGGACGCTGACCTGCCCCGGAGGCGCCGCCGACGGCTGGAGCCTCAGCTGTAACGGCATTGGGGAGCTGATCGACCCCAGCAACAGATCGTTGATACCGACCGAGATCGCCGTCACCGGATCAGGCGCCAGTGTCGGAAGCGGATGGGCAGCCACATACGGACAACAGGTGAAGCTGAAGGCCACCGTCTCTGCCCAGTCCGGACCGGCGCCCACTGGCATGGTTACCTTCTTCGCGTACACCCAGCCGGCCGGCAACCCTGTTCTCGTACGCCGTGATATTCTCGGCACGGCGCCCCTGTCGACTAGTGGAGGCGTCACGACTGCAACGCTGAAGCTGAAGAACATGCGGCCGGGGGAATATCAACTGGCGGTCTTCTACTCCGGTAGTACGACTGACCTGCCGGCCAGCTCCTCGTACAACCCCTACATCAACCAGACCGTGAACCAGTCCGCCACGACGACAACGCTTACAGCAAGACCGTCGTCGTCCGCATTCGGAAGCCCGGTGACCCTCACAGCACATGTCAAGCCTGCCTTCTCGGGAGCGAGGCTGAAGGGGTCAGTGTTCTTCGAGGCCGGCAACCTGCCAATTGGTAGCGCACCGGTCAAGACGGCCAAGGGAAAGACGACGGCTCGGATCACGACCTCGGCCCTGCTGATCGGGAGAACGTCGATCACCGCGAGCTACGGTGGTGTTTACAACTACGCCAACTCAGACTCTCTGCCGAAGACTGTAACCGTGACCGCGCCCCAGGTGCCGACATCGGTGAAAGTAAAGGGGCCAAACTACGTTGCCGCCGGATCGACTTACAAAGCGACGAGCATCACGAACGCCACAGGAGCTGTCAGCTTCTCGCTCGCGGCCAACGCAACCACCCCCAAGAAGTTGACGATCAACTCCGCGACCGGGAAGGTGACGTTCAAGACTCCGGCCAAAGGGCTCACCCTCTTTTCCTATTCCGTGGTGGCGTCCAACGCCGCAGGCCGAGCAAAGAGCACCCCCGTCACTGTGAGGGTGAGTTGAACCCCATATTTGACTCGTAGTTGAACCAATCGTACTCATGGTAAAGAGTCGGCTCCTCCGTCTCCGAATCTCGGAGGGCCGGCTCTTATACCGTTTTCATGACTGGTGGACTAGCGTCTGAAGTTATCCGGCAAATACAGTGGGCTGGAGTCGACCTAAGGCATAGGCATCGACAATCCATGGCGGATGAAGCCCCTCGACCGAACCTTGCAGCAAATGCGGCAAGGTTAACTAGCATGGTTATCCCGCGGGATGCGGAGGAAGTGGCTCCGGCGGCAGGACTCGAACCTGCGACCAAGCGGTTAACAGCCGCCCGCTCTACCGACTGAGCTACGCCGGAACGTCGAGACACGGAAGGGCGAGCCGTTGGCTCGCTCCGTAGTTCAGTATATCGAGAGGCACCCCGGAAATCGCTCCCAGGAAAGGGGTTGCGCGCCAGGAGCCGGCGATTTGTTTGCGGCTCCCTTACCGAGGATCTGCCGGTTTCTATAGCTCCCGGCCCCTGCCTCGACGCGTTGGTTAGCAGTGCCTCGTCTGGAGGCGAGAGGGAACTCGACAACGAGGGAATCAGGGCGGGCGAGCCGGCCGTCGCCAAGGGGTTCTCACGATCGCGAGTGCAGGCCGTGACGAAGAAGGTGGCGCGGGAAGTCGTGGAAGTCGAAGCCACGAAGCAGCCCCGAGGCATGGCTCGGTCCTCCTGGGCCATGGTCACACGACGAACGGCCACAGAGGGGGGCCCGGGTACGTTCGATGCGGGAATCGCGCGACGAACGGCCACAGAGGGGCCCGGGTACGTTCGATGCGGGAATCGCGCGACGCCCGGCCACAGAGGGGCCGGGCTACGTTCGCGGCGGGAATCGGCACGATGCGCCCGGCCTGAGAGGGAGCGCGCGAGGCTCGCGGTCCTCGGTCTTGGCGGTCTGTAACCGCAGTTCCGTGCCCTCGTGGGCACCGTTTCTTGGGTCCCGGTTCAGCCTCAGACACCGAGATCGGCTGAATCAGGTCTCCAACCGAGGGAGGTTGTGACTCCGCAAACCTATAATCTGGCTGAATAGGAGCCGCGTCCCCCAGACAACGCCGGAAGGAATCGACATGAAACGACAAATCGGCATCAACGGTTTCGGGCGCATCGGCCGCTTGGCGCTGCGCACCATACTCGCCCGCTATCCCGACGAGCTGGAAGTGGTCGCCATCAACGATATCGGCGATGCAGCCACCAATGCCTACCTCTTCAAGTACGACTCGACCTACGGCCCGTACTCAGGCGAGGTCGACGTGGCTCGCGACGCCATCATTGTCGACGGACACCCGATTCGCGTGTTCGCGGAGCGCGATCCCGCGGACATCGCGTGGCGGAGCGTCGACGCAGAGATCGTTATCGAATCCACCGGCCGGTTCACCGATGCCACCAAAGCCTCGGCTCACCTCGGCGATACGGTTGAGAAGGTCATCATCTCCGCTCCAGCCAAGAATGAGGACCTCACCATCGTTCTGGGAGTCAACGAGGACATGTACGATCCCGACAAGCACCGGATCGTCTCCAATGCCTCCTGCACCACCAACGGACTGGCGCCGGTCGCCAAGGTGCTGAACGATCGGTTCGGGATCAAGACCGGACTTCTTACCACGGTGCACTCGTACACCAATTCGCAGCAGCTCCTCGATCTGGCCTCCAAGGACCTGCGTGATTCCCGCTCGGGCGCGCTCAACATCGTCCCCTCAAGCACCGGCGCCGCGAAGGCCGTCGGCCTCGTGATTCCGCAGCTTCAGGGACGGTTTACGGGCATGTCGTTCCGCGTTCCAACCTCGACCGTCTCCGTAATCGACTTCACGGCTCGGCTGGAGTCTGCGGTCACGGCCGATGAGGTGAACGCTGCCGTGAATGAAGCGGCGGGAACAGGGCGGATGAAGGGAATCCTGAGCTACAGCCAGGAGCCCCTGGTCTCCATGGACCTCAAGGGTAACTCGTACTCGTCCATCTACAGCTCTCTCGATACCATCGCGCTGGATGACATGGTCAAGGTCATTGCATGGTATGACAACGAGTGGGGATATGCCTGCCGGATTGCCGACCTCGCCCACTTCATGCTGGTCAAGGCGCCCGCCGCCGCAACGGCATGACGCCGGTCACCGTCTCCAGCGAGCCGGCACCGCTACGGAGCCTGGTCGACTTCGACGTGCGGGGTAAACGAGTCTTCGTCCGCGCCGATCTGAATGTGCCCCTCAGCAAGGATGGGGAGATCACGGACGATAGCAGGATCCGAGCTTCGCTCCCGACAATCCAGCTGCTCCTCGGTCAAGGAGCCGCGGTCATCGTCGCCTCCCACCTGGGTCGGCCGAAAGGCAAGCCCAACCCGTCGCTCAGCCTGAGACCGGTCGCCGTTCGCCTGGGTCAGCTTCTGGGCCTTCCTGTGCAGATGGCGCCCGACTGCATCGGGCCCCAGGTCGAGGCGATGGCGTCGAGTCTGCGGCCCGGAGAAGTCCTGCTGCTGGAGAACCTGCGCTTCCACCCTGAGGAGGAAGCCGACGATCCGCAATTTGCCCACGAGCTTGCTGGGCTGGCCGATGTCTACGTCGACGATGCGTTCGGCGCGGCCCACCGTGCTCACGCCTCGACCGTTGGGATGGGGGGCCTGCTGCCGAGCGCGGCCGGACTCCTGCTTGTTCGGGAGGTGGAGGCCCTGGGAGGTCTGCTCACCTCGCCCCGCCGGCCGTTCACGGCCATCATCGGAGGGGCCAAGATCTCGAGTAAGATCGGCGTGATCGAGAGCCTGCTGAAGCAGGTGGACCGTCTGCTCATCGGCGGCGGCATGGCCAACACCTTCCTTGCCGCCAGTGGCCTTGGAATCGGGGCCTCCCTGGTCGAGCCCGACCAGATTCCACTGGCTGAAACCCTGATGGAGGCGCACGGCCCTCAATCCGACGGCAAGATCCTCTTGCCGCTTGACGTAGTAGTGGCCGCTTCGGTAGATGCTGAGGCGGAGCGGAGGACGGTTTCTGTGGACGAGGTTCCGGAGACCTGGAGCATCGTGGACATCGGCCGGCGCACTGTGGATGCGTTTGGCCGGGAGATCAGGGGCAGCGGCACGGTCCTCTGGAACGGCCCAATGGGCATCTTCGAGATCCACCCATTCGCCGCCGGGACTCTGGCAATTGCCGAGAGCATGGCGGTCTCGCAGGCCGATACGATTGTGGGAGGCGGAGATTCGGTCGCCGCCATCGAGGAGTCAGGTCTACGGGAGAGAATGACGCATGTGTCCACAGGGGGTGGAGCGTCGCTTGAGTTTCTCGAGGGTCGCGAGCTCCCCGGAATCGCGGTGCTGAGGCGGTGACCGGATGAACCCCAATGCAGGCGACGAAGAGGAGATGCCAATTGCCTGGACGGCCATCCGGCAACATGAGGAAGTGGTGACCAGCGACGGCGAGATGGTCGGCACCGTCTCCGAAGTGATGGGCACCGGAAACGTTGGAATCTTTCATGGCCTGGCGGTGCAGACCCACCTCGTACACTACCCGGTCTCTGTGCCGGCGACAAATGTCGCCTCCATTACCAATAGGGAAGTGACGCTGAACATCGACCAGGCACAGTTCCGGGAGCTGGAACCCTTCGTCCCGGAGGAGTCCTTCAAGCTCGGCATCAAGGGATTATTCTTCCACAGACTGGGCTGGACCGAGGATCACGACCGCAACGGCTGAGCCTCGGAGGCTCTAGGAAGCGTGGTTCAGCCGGGGATGTTGCGGTTGCAGGGCACGAAGCGGACGCGCCCGGGAGGCGGCAACTGCAAGGTCGATAGGTTATAGATCGTCACCATCTCCTGGAGATGGCCAGGGGTTGGAGGATGGCTGTTCTCCGATGCAATCGGGTTCTCTCCGATCGAGATGTGACCGTACGCCTGAATCAGTCGGACCGCGTGGGCATGGGCCAGGATGTACTTGCCGGCTGGGCCATGATACCGGTCAAGCACGGCGTACCGGAAACCGGCGCGACGGGCGGCGCTGAGCTGTCGCAAACTTCTCGGCAGGGCTACCGCATTGCAGTGCGGCCCACTTCCCCTCAGATAGAAGGTTACCGCCTCATTCGACGTCAGTGCTCGCCCTCCGGCGTGACGTTGGATATAGTGGGCGGCGCGTGCAAAGCCGGAGCGCTCGCCGGTCAACCGGTAGCTGGCGAGTGCCCCGGAGGCGGCGATGGTCGCCGTCAGCAACACCAGGACCGTGCGCTGCACCAGGTAGGGCTGCACCCTCTCGACGATGGTGGCCAGCGCCGCCGCCGCCAGCAACGACGCGAACGGCAGCGCCGCGTCCAGATTCCTGGGCACGATGTACGGCGCGAATATGTACACCACGTACGGTACGAACACCAGCACCGCCGGCACCGTCCAGGCGAACAGCCGGAAGCGCAGCGCGAACACCGCTCCCGCCAAGACCAACAGTGACACCGTCCACCCCTCCCTCAGCACAAACCACTGCAGATAGGGCAGCGGATAAAACTGGAAGATCCGTCCGCTGCCACCATGAAGCTGAAAGAGCGCTTGGAGTAGGTACCACTCGGCTCCGCCTTCCCTGGCTCCCCTGAAGAGCACGTGGCCGTTTGAGCTGATGAGGATGTTGACCTCGCTCCGGAACATGACCACGCCCGCCAGCTGTGCCACCAGGTCGATGATCTGCCACAGCACCGGAAACGCCAGCACTCCCCCAACCCACAGCAACAGGTGCCTCACTCCCCGCTTCCAGCCCTGTCGCCGCAGTACCATCACCACATCCGTGACCACCAGAACTCCGATGTACACCGACAGCCGGTAATTGACCGTGAACGCCAGCCCCAGCACGATGCCGGACACCAAGATCAGCCATCCCGATGGACCGGCTCGACTCCCCTCCGCCCCCTCCCACCGCGTCCAGCTCAACGCCCAGATCGTCGCCCCAACCAAAAACAATAAGTCCGCGTCGCTCTCAGACAGCGCCGACCTCGCATAGATGACGTCGTACTCCGACACCGCTAGAAAAAGCGCCGCGATCAACGCCACGCTCGGCCCGAACAGCTTGCGCGCCAACACGTACAAACACCCGATCTCCAGGACGCTGCAGAACCCCTCCACATACACCGACGCGTAGTCGTGCACCCCGAAAATCACATAGCTCAGACCGATCAGCAACGCGTGCGTCGGCTTCGCCGTCCCCACCGTCTTCCCCGCGTAGCTCACCAAGTGCGTACCAAACCAGCTCTGCATGTACGCCAGCATCCTCACGCCTTCCAGCGCAAACTTGCCTTCGTCCCAGTAAATGAGCCCCCGGTGCCACACCTGATCGAAACGTAAAAATGCCGCCACCACAAAGATGCCCGCCAGCAGCGCCGCCTCCACCGCTTGTGCCTGCCGCACCGACATTCGCCTCACGGCCGGCCCGAAGCCCCTCCCAACTTGAGGATTCTGGTACCGACGAGGCACGATCTGGCGAGCTCAAGGCCGTCCCGCCAGGGCCGCATCTTCGACTCTCCGGCGACCCTGGAGGCGTACGATACCGGAACGTCCACAATTCGAAGTCCCAGGTAGGCAGCCGCCATCAACATATCGAAGTCCCCCCAGCGGTCGTGGCCGCCGAAACGCGGGCGGACGCCGAGGATGGCGGGGATGTCGCGGCGTCGAAATGCCTTGCTACCGCAGAGCGTGTCGGTGAGGCGCGTTCCAACCAGCCAGGACATATACGCACTGAAGAACCGGTTGCCGGCGCGGTTAGCGGTGGGCATGGCGCCCTTCTCCATTGGATAGAGTGAGCGGGTCCCGTTGGCCACGTCTCCCACATCCTCGGCCAAGGCCAGGTAGAAGCGTGGCAGCTCTTCCGGCGGCACTGTCATATCCGCGTCCAGAATGATCACCACGTCACCGTGCGCCGCTGCCAGGCCCTGAAAGCTCGCCGCCGCCTTGCCACCCCCATGCACCTGGCGAAGAAGCCGTATGTCTCGCTGGGGGCTGTTGCGCATCACGTCTTCGATTCGATCCACTGTCCCGTCAGTAGAGGCGCCATCCACGAAGATGAGCTCCGTCTGGGTGCCCAGGAGTGGCAACCGTTGGACGAGCTGCAGGATATTGTCGGCTTCATTGCGGCAGGGGACGACGACAGAGCAGGTCAAAGGTTGCGCATTCCGCTCCCGCTTTCGGGCCACCACCTCTTGCGTGATGGCAGTCTTGGTCCCCTTATGTGGCTCGAATCCCGCGAGCCGCAACAGGCCGACGACGTCCTGCCTTCCCAGACGAATCCCGCCTGACCGATCGAAGCCCACTGCCAGCTCTTCGCCCAGCTGCATCTCGTCCCACGCTGCACGCAAGGTCCGCCAGGGGTCCGCGGTTTCGTCTAGGCGCGGCTTGAGCCGTCGCCCTCCTTCCATCCGCGGCTCCGTGAGCGTATCGACGGGCATCCGCTCCGACCGGCTCAACCCAGGGTCCATGGCGGGTCCGGCCTGCCGGCCCGCCTACTCACTCCGCCCCGGCCGCAGCCTCGACCCTATCGTGCTTCAGCTCGCTCTCTAGGCACCGCCGCAACATGTCGTCCAGCTTGACCCGCGGGCGCCAGCCTAGCCGCTCCGCGGCCTTCTCGACTGATGGAATCCGGACCTGAACGTCGTCGGCGAAGGTTGGAGCGTGGGTAAACGTCAGAGGCTCATCGACTGACTGACCCGTTATCTCGGCATGAAGGCGGCGGATGCGGTGGGCGAGATCGATCATGGTCACGGGTTCTGGGTTACCGAGATTGAAGTCCTGGTTGCGGGTCGCGGCATCAAATGACCGGTGGCCAACGGCGTCGGCGACATCGTCGATCCATGTGAAACACCGAACCTGCGCGCCAGAGCCGAGGATCAGCATCGGGTTCTGTCGTTCGTGAACGATGCGCTGGATAAAGTCGGCGAAGACGTGACAGACCCCCGGATCGTAGCCTTCGGCCCGCTCATGGAGCCCGATTATGTTGAAGGGTCTCCAGATGGTGTATTCCAGATCGTACTGCTCCGCGAACGCCTGAGAGAGCCGCTCGCCCATGAGCTTGGAGAGGCCATAGCCGGTCAGCGGCACCAGCATGTTTGGTACGTCCTGCTCACGCGCCACATCGGCCAGCCTTTCATAGACCATGGAGGAGGAGATATAGACCACGCGCCGGATTCCCAGCTCAACCGACTGTCTGAGGATCAGGCCATGGAGGAGTGTGTCCTTTTGGAGGATGTCCGCCGGATACCGATGGAACCCGGCTACACCATAAATCTGAGCTGCCGCCTGGATGACGCCCTCCACGCCGTCCAGCACCCTTTTGACGGTCTCCTGGTTCGTGAGATCGCCCTCCACGAACTCGATCCCCTCAGGTGGCGCCTCACGCCCATAGCGCATGAAGTTGTCGACGCCACGGACCTCGTGACCGTCCTCAAGAAGCCGGGGTACGACCTCCCGCATAAGTGAGCCGCACACCCCGGTTACGAGTACTCTCATGTATCTCAGAGCCCTTTCCAAAAATTCGATTGGCCCAGGGCCAGACATTCCACAGATCGAAGACGAAGATTTCCTCACGCGGCCGACCCACCAGCTCAGCAAGTTTCGCCTCGCTCAGCTCGCGCAGCTCGCGGTGGGCTGTCATGAGAACGACCGCGTCGCTGCCTCTCAGCACCGAGACATCGTCGCTGCCCGTGACCAGAGGGTCGTAGACGGCCGTGACTGCGCCTTCCCGATCCAGGACGTTGACGAGCGGGCCGGTGAGGTTATCGCGGACATCGTCGGTCTCAGCCTTGAATGCCAGGCCCAACACCACCACCCTGCGATGTGCCAGAGGTCCAAGCGCCGACTTCAGGTCATGCACGACGTGCAGAACCAGGTTCTCGTTGGTCTTGATGGCGGCGTGAGCGATGGCGCCGGCGGTGGAACTGAATGCCAGTGTCGCCGTGTCCTTACCCAAGCATGGTCCCCTGCTGGGACCGGGAGCCGGGATGCCGCCGCGGGGGTAACCGGAATTGGCTGCCTTCAGCACCTCAAACATGTCCGCGCCCTGTTCCTCGGCGATGATCGCAAACTCATTTGCCAGTCCGAAGAGCGTGTAGCGGAACGCGTTGAGGTACAACTTGGCCAGCTCGGCCTCCACGGTGCGCACTCGATGACAGACCTTGTGGGGTCCCAGAGACATGAAAAGTCTCTCCGCCAGCTCCGCCGTCTTCGGGTCATCCGCTCCTATGATCTCGGGCAGCTCGTCAATGCCCTGAAGCGCCTGCCCCTGCACCAGTCGCTCCGGACAAAACGAGACGTGAAAGTCGGTGCCCGGGACCCAGTCGCGCTGGGCGGCGATGCGAGAGGTGACGACATTGTGCGTGAAGTGAGGCGCCACGGTGCTGCGCACGACGAGAGTGACCCCGCGCTGAAGATAAGGCCCCATCTGCTCCAGCACGTCGAAGTATTGATCGTACCGGAAGGTGTAATCAGTTCCGAGTGGGGTGCCGAGCGTCATCACGATATAGTGGGCGCCCTGGACTGCTTCTCGAAAGTCCGGATCCTCATAGGTCACCGGCCGAAATCGAACGCTCTCACTGGCCCGATCAAGAAGCTCATCGCAGCCGCGTTCCATGAACGGCATCCGACCGTCGCGGACGGCTTCGATCTTCGAAGTATCGACGTCGACGAGGGCTACGTCATGGCCCGCCGCCCACAGTTTCAACGACAGGGGAAGACCGACGTGGCCCGCGCCCACACAGAGCAGGCTTGCCAGGGCAGCTCCTTAGAGGCTCAGATATTCTGCCGTCAATTCTAGCGGAATGGTGACGCCAACCCGGCCTCATTCTCTGAGCACGGCCGAATCGGCGGCGCGACGAGCAACGTTCCGCTGTAGGGCGTTGAGGCTAGCTCTGAGGACTCTTTCCTGTCGGACTGCTCTGGTTGGCCGAGTTGTCGTCATCCTCGTGGGTTGACTTCCGAAACTCCCGGATGCTCTTCCCAAGGGCTCCACCCACGTCTCCAAGCCGGCCAGGCCCGAAGATCAGTAGCGCAATCGCGAGGATGATCAGAAGCTCCCACCAGTGGGTTGCGAATGGCATTGCTTCCTCCACTAGGTCTGGCGGGATTATACGCCGAGACAATACGTGTCGTCATCGGGGCCACGGACCGGCTCCGAAAAGACTACGCCAGTCCCATCTGACTGATGGGATAATTCAAGTGCGGCTCCCGAGCGGAGCCGCATCTCTTTAACCGGAGCAGTCGCGAGTGCGCATTCGAGACATTCTGCAGGGCGAGCCCAACCACGACGTCACGGTCGAGGGATGGGTGCGCACTAGGAGAACCTCCAAAGCCGGGCTCACCTTCCTCGAGCTCAACGACGGCTCGAGCCTCGCCAATCTCCAGATCGTGGCCGAGCAGACGCTGCCGAATTACGACGAGGTCGAGCGCCTGGCTACGGGAAGCAGTCTTCGGGTACGGGGCAGAGCGGTCGAGTCGCCCGCCTCGGGGCAGCGGATTGAGGTTCGCGCCTGCGCCGTCGATCTCATCGGCGCATCCAGCGAGGACTTTCCGCTGCAGAAAAAGCGGCACTCATTCGAGTACCTTCGCACCATTGCCCACCTGCGCCACCGGACCAATACCTTCGGCGCCATCGCCCGAGTGCGCAACGAAGTCTCACGGACGATCCACGACTATTTCCAGTCGCGTGGCTACCTGTACGTCCAAACGCCGCTGATCACCGCCATCGACGCAGAGGGGGCGGGACAGATGTTTCGCGTCACCACGCTCGACCTGGACCATCTCTCGCCCTCTGACGGCCTAGTGGACTACAGTGAAGACCTATTCGGCCGTCCGGCCTACCTGACCGTCAGTGGTCAGCTCGAGGCGGAGACCATGGCCTTGGCAATGCGCTCGGTGTATACCTTCGGCCCCACTTTCCGGGCCGAAAACTCCAACACCTCACGCCACCTTTCCGAATTCTGGATGGTTGAGCCGGAGATTGCCTTCTGTGATCTGAGCGGACTGCAAGACATCGCCGAGGAGTTCATCAAGCACATCTTCCGATCTGTGCTCGAGAACTGCGCGGAAGACATGAACTTCTTCAATGAGCGCATCGATCCGGAGGTGATTGGCACTCTGGAGCACATCACCCACAGTGACTTCGAGCGCATCAGCTATACCGAAGCCATCCGTCTGCTCGAGCAGTCGGGCGAGAGCTTCGAGTTTCCCGTCTTCTGGGGCGCTGACCTTCAGTCTGAGCACGAGCGCTACCTCACTGAAAAGCGGTTCAAGCGCCCCGTGATCGTCACCAACTATCCCCGGTCAATCAAGGCGTTCTATATGCGCGTGAACGACGACGAGCGCACAGTCGCGGCCATGGACGTTCTGGTCCCACGCATCGGGGAGATCATCGGCGGCAGCCAGAGGGAGGAACGCTACGACGTCCTCATTCAGGGCATGCGCGACCACGATATAGATCCGGAGCAGTACTGGTGGTACCTGGACCTGCGCCGCTTCGGAACAGCACCGCATAGTGGGTTCGGGCTCGGACTGGAGAGAACGGTTCAGTTCGTCACCGGCATGGGCAACATCCGCGACGTCATGCCCTTCCCACGGGCCCCTGGCGCCGTGGAGTTCTAGCCGAGGAACGCGCGGCCCGACGTTGTCGGGCGCCTGTTCCTTCGCTAGAATGAGCCAACGCCGGTGCCGTTGCAACGGCATCGGCTTCTTTATTCAGGAAGTCCGAAGTTGCAGGTCACGCGCGTTCTGGTCCTCAATCAGAATTACGAACCGTTGAATGTGTGCCACGTTCATCGGGCGTTCGTTCTCGTCATCGGTGGCAAAGCCGAGGTGGTCGAGTTCAACGGCCACATGCTGCGCACGACCACTCAGTCGTACCGCTGTCCTTCCGTGATCCGGCTGCTCTACCTGATCAAGCGGTCCCATCCGGTGGCCAAGCTGACGCGCAAAGAGATCTTCATGCGCGACAACTACACCTGCCAATATTGTGGCGTCAAGACCCACGATCTGACCCT
>Ga0070739_10004359_pt1 | contig 16806 bp, 15 predicted proteins | sample Coa_R1_7_FD_66445 | JGI IMG/M metagenome (GOLD analysis project Ga0070739, IMG submission 66445) | Surface soil microbial communities from Centralia Pennsylvania, which are recovering from an underground coalmine fire - Coalmine... | ecosystem: Environmental > Terrestrial > Soil > Unclassified ... | reverse complement strand
ATCGAATTCCACCGGCTTGACCAGGTGGTAGTCGAAGCCGGCGTCTTTCGAGTCCGGATTTTCTTCATCCAGGCTCCAGCCGGTCAGGGCCACTAGCACGATGTTCTTGCCCCAAGGCTGTTCCCGAATGCGGCGACAGGCTTCGTAGCCGTTCAATTTCGGCAAGCCAATGTCGAGCAGAATCAGATCGGGGCGAAATTTTGCGGCCGCTTCGATGGCTTGCAGGCCATCGTGGGCGGTGTGGGTTTCATTGCCGGCGATGTTCAATAACAACGCCAGAGAGGCAGCGGCATCCTGGTTGTCATCAACGACGAGGATGCGGGTGTGGCGCGACCGGGGTTTGTGGCCGAGGAGAGGCATGTCTGCTCCGTTTCCCGTTCCGATGGGGAGGGGATGAACATCCACCTTGTTGAGTAGCGAGCGAAGTATAACCTTGCTGAAGGAGCAGCGTTGCATACCAGTCTAGCGAGGTATCAATTACCTAGTATAGGGAGCGAGCGGTGCGGCCTTCAAGTCCATTTGTTGAGTTATTCCGCCGGACGCAGTCGCAGCCCCTTCGGAACGACGAGCCGCTCAATCACCTCGAAAAGCGCTTGCACCAGCAACGCCATCACCACGGCAGGGATGGCGCCTTCGAGAATCAGATGCGGATCATTGCGCGTCACGCCATTCATGATCGGTTCGCCATAGCCGCCGGCGCCGATGAGTCCACCGAGGGTGGCATAGCCGACGTTGATGACCGCCGCCGTCTTGATGCCGGCCAAGATGGACCGCGAGGCCAAGGGCAGCTCAATCAAATAAAGACGCGGCCACGATCCCAGTCCCAGCGCCTCTGCTGATTCGCGCAGGGGCAAGGCGATGTCGTGCAGTCCCGTGTAGGTGTTGCGGACGATGGGCAGCAAGCTGTACAGAAACAGGGCCACAATGGCCGGCAACGGCCCGATGCGATGCAGCAGCACGAGCAGCAACACAAGCAGCGCCAGAGCCGGAATGGTCTGCACGATGCCGACGACCGCCAGCAGAATGTAGCCCAGACGCGGCCGCCGAGCCGCCGCGATGCCCAGAGGGACTGCCACTCCAATCGCAAGGGCCAGCGATACCGCCACCAAGAGGAGGTGCTGCTGGGTCCGTATCCATACACGCTCCCACAACGATTCGTCCTTTACCTCGATCGAGAGATTCATGCTGCTACGCAGAAATTCCGCCGCTGCTCGCTGCTCCGACAGGCGATCAATCTCGACCCGCGCGTTGAGATCGATCATGGTCGTCGTGTCGATTTTTCCTTCGAGTCGCAGCCAGGATTCGACTACTTGCGGAGCGCGGTGTTGCAAATCCTCGCGGTACAGAATAACGGCATCGTAGGACGGAAAGAAGTGTCGATCATCCGTGAGGGTGACGAGATCATACTGGCGGATCGCCGCATCTGTGGTGTTCACTTCGGTAACATCCAAGGTGCCGTCCGCCAAGGCCCGTAGGGCGAGCGCATGCTCCATGCCGTCGCGCGTGTCCTGGGGCAAACCGTAAAACGGCCGCAAGCCGCGCCAGCCATCGGGCCGGTCCAGAAAATGCGCGCTGAAGCCGACCTTCAACTGCGGATGCTTGCGGAGATCGGAAATCGTGTGAATGTTCAGCTCTGCGGCGCGTTTGCGAGTCATACCCAATTCGTAACTGTCGGAAAAGCCGAGCGAACGGCTCATGCGTATGCCGCGCCGCGCCAACGCTTGTTGCAGTTTCTCCGCTGTACCGACATCTTCCTTGGACAGAATTTGCTGCGTGAGTGTGCCGGTGTACTCGCAGTAGGCATCGATCTGGCCGACAAGCAAGGCGTTCCACACCTTGGGAGTATCGGCGAGACCTTGCACTTGCTCCGTCTCTGCTCCAGCCTGGCGCGCCAGCAAGCGCAGCAGCTCGCCGAGGATTTGCGATTCGGGAAACGCTTTAGCACCGATGCGCACGACCGGCGGCTCCTCCACCTGCCCTGGCGCGTGGTCCGGCGATAGCATCAGCGATAGCAGCGCAACCAACGGAATACGCCAGGGCATTCTGTTCTTCCTTCGCGCGACTTGCGTTTACAGCCTCAGTTGACGCATCTATACTGTAGTCAACTCTAACAAGGTGCGTCCAACAGATGAATGCGTCCTCGAAAGGCGGTGGTGAAATGCAGGATAAGGAAACCGATCAGAACGTCTTCGAACGATTTCAATCGCCGGAGGCAGTACGTCTGCTCTGGGAAGGGACACGAAAAGCACTGGACGGCGGGTTAGATAATGATGACCTGATTTCGCTCTGCGACATCATCGTTCGCGTTGCGGATCGCCGGCTTCGAATCATCCAAGCGAAGGGCGATCTCTCCGCAGCCCAATCGGACTCAGCAGCCGAGCAACTTCGACACTACCACCAGCTGGCGTTCGAGCTACTTCAATGGGCCAAGAAGCCAGCACCCGAGCCTGACTGGGCCGCTATCGCGGAAAACCTAAAATCCGTTGGGGCAGCTCCCCTGGATCAATAGGATCAACCGAGGTGGTGCCTGTGCGCCCGGTGAAGGTACACTCCCGCGTCATCGCCGATGTTGCCGATGCCCTCTTCCAGGACCGTGCCGTTCTCGGCTACATTCTGCTCGACCTTCAAACAAACCTGCCGAACAACCCCGCGTACTATCAATCCAAGCGAATAGGCCGCAGCCAGCAATGCTTTTACTACGAACAGGATTACTCTCTTGACCCCCACTCCTTCAAATTCCGGCGTCTACGCTTCGTGGTCCGGGAGTCAGACCCATCGCTGCTGGAAGTGATATGGGTGGTAGTCGTGGTATGAGTCCCCAACGCTTCTTTCACTGCCTGGGTGCCTGTCCTTAGGTGCTGTTGTGGCGCCGATGGACTTTCATAGTCGAGACGCATAACCGAGGGCGTGAGCGGCCTCATGTCATTCGCGAGTCGCCTCGGTTCTCAGCGTTGCGAGTGAGCCCGGATGACCTCGGCCGCGAACGAGGCGCTGTGGCGCACATCCCGGTCGCCGTCCGACTGGGCGGCCTGCTCCAGGGCGGTGAGGGCAGACGGGTCCGCAATCAGCCCCAGCCCTCGTGCGGCCGACTCGCGCACCGCCGGGTCGCCATCACTCTGCAACAGGCGGATGAGCGGAGCCACCGAGCCTGGCGTCCTCTGCCGGCCCACGGCCACGCAGGCCGCGGCCCGGGCCGCTGGATCCGCACTCGTCAGTTGATGCAAGCCAGGCTGCGTACCCGACGAGGAGTTGACGGAGCAGGTGACTGTGAGCTGCGGGGCAATGGGTGGTTCCGCTGTGGTCGCCGGGGCCGCGTAAGCGGGCTGGTAGGCGGGACGGCATACCGGCTGGGAGGCCGGGGCCGGCTGAATGTACACGGGGGCCGGTTGAACGACGACAGGGGGCGCGGCCACGTAGACCGGGTACGGCGGAGCGTAGTAGGGGCGGTAGAAGGGGGCGCTGAGGCCGACGCCGAGGGGGACGCCAAGCCCGAGGCCCAATCCCAAGCCCCAGCCCCAGCCGAAACCCCCGTGGGCCGAGACAGCCGCCGGAACACACGCCATCAACAAGAGAGCAACAAGGACCTTGCGCAGTAACCGCATCCCTGCCTCCTTCGCCTAGCCTGGGGCAGCGTGCCTATAGCCGTCGCGCGGGCGGCTGTCAATGTCCATGCAGGGTGCCCCGGCGGCCGCTCGCTTATCCGTTCACCGCAAGCAGAGCAGCGCCTTTTGGCAACCCAGATTGAGGAACGAACGGGGCAGCCAGGTCTCGCGGTACGGAAGCTCGATGATGTGCGAAAAGCCTAATTGCTTGAGGCTCTCCCACAATAACCCGCGTGACAACCCCACGTCATTGTCAAATCCGATCGGGAACGGGCGGTCCTTGTAAAAGCGGTTCGGGGCCGAGTAATAGACTAAATACTGATCGGTTTCTCCCATCCCTGTGAACAGGAAGAGCGCCTTGCGTGCTCGGCTGCCCAAAAAGTTGAGGAAATATAACGGATCGCTAATGTGCTGCATGATGTTGGACGCGATCACCACGTCATATTTCCCGCACCCGGCGATCTCGTGTTTCCAGGAGTCGTAAGCCGCATGATGGAACTGGGCCTTGGTGCCGAGGACGGAATTCAAGAAGGCAACCGATCGCGAGTAGTCACCTTGGTCGTAACCGACGCACTCCGACATCCCGCGCTGGGCACCGCGGATGAGGAAGTATCCGTTATTACAGGCGACGTCGAGCATCGTCCCCCTGGGAACGTGCTGTGCGATCGCGTCCACGAAGTCGTCGTACATCGCTGCCAGCCGCCGATTGGCGTCCCAGAACCGCTCCCAAAGGCGGCCATCGCAGGTGCGGCGATCAAGCACGAAATCAGGCACGTTTTGGCTGCGCCCGCCGTCGGCGGTGCTGATCCAGGAATAAGCCACGCCGGTGCAAACGTCGTCGCTGAGCACAAACGGCTGATAGTTCAAGCACCCGGCCCCCTCCCGAACCCTTGTCTCCGAGAGGCGATACTTCCTCAGATCCATCGTTTCCCTCCTTGAAAACGTTTCCACCGGGCCGAATAAAACACTATCGACGGGAGCGCTTTCCAGAGGCTAAGAAAAACAGAGACGGGACAAAATATTATCGACGGGAACGCCTTACAGAGGTTAAGAAAAACAGGGGCCCGGTCGTTGGGCGTTAATGAAGCGCGTCACAAATTCGTTGGCTGGATTCTGCATGAGCTTGTCGAAAGTATCCTGCTGCACAATACAGCCCGCCTGCATTAGCACCAAAGCGTCTCCCAAATAGCCCGCCTCGCCCAGATCATGCGTGACCAGAACGACGGTCTTGTGCAACGCCTGGAAAATGCCGCGCAGGTCCGCTTGCAGTTCCGAGCGAATCAGCGGGTCCAACGCGCCGAGCGGTTCATCGAGCAAGAGGAGGGCAGGATCGAGCATGAGTGCCCGCATGAGGCTGACGCGCTGCCTTTGGCCGCCGGATAGCTGTACGGGGTAGTGGTCGAGCAGCTTTACAGGGAATCGGGTCAGGGCCATCAATTCGGCGAGCCGTTCCTCCATGCGAGCGCGGCTCCAACCAAGATGACGGGCCATGAGCGTGACATTGCCGCGCGCCGTCAGATGGGGAAAGAGTCCGCCGTCCTGAACCACGAAGCCGATGCGGCGGCGTATCTCACGAGCGTTGGCCGGCGTGATGGGGACGCCCTCGAAGGTGACAACGCCGCTGTCGGGTTGCAGGAGGCCGGCCATCAGACGCAACAGCGTGGACTTGCCGCAGCCGCTAGGGCCAATCAGCACCGTGGTCTGCCCTGTCGGGACGGTCAGGTCCGTCGCGACCAAAGCTGGCGTGCCGCCGTAGGACTTACTGACGCCGACAAGCTGCAACATGGATCATCTCAAAGAAGAAGGAACCACAGAGACACAGAGTCACAGAGAAAAACTAGAAAAGACAAGCAAAAGAGGAAAAAATCAACGAGGAATTGCTTCTTTACTTTTTTTGTTTTTTCTCTGTGTCTCTGTGTCTCTGTGGTTCCTTCTTTTCAGCGGAAACTGTGTTCGGGCCCAGGGAAGGAGCCGTCGCGGACATCACGGCAGTAGGCTTCGACCGCCTTGCGGACAGCTTGGCCCAGATCGGCGTAGTGCTTGACGAAGCGCGGGCGGATGTCGTCGAACAAGCCGAGCAAGTCCGGCGTGACGAGAATTTGGCCATCGCAGTCTGGGCCGGCGCCGATGCCAATGGTCGGGATTTTCAACGCCGCCGTGATGCGTGCGGCCAAGTCGGTCGGCACGCACTCGACGACCACGGCGAAGGCGCCCGCGGCTTCCACAGCTAAGGCATCGTCCAGCAGACGCTGAGTATCGCGCTGGACTTTGAAACCGCCCAACCGCCGGACCGATTGCGGCGTCAGACCGATGTGGCCCATCACAGGGATGTCGGCAGCGGTGATCGCAGCGATGGCGGCGACACTGCGGACGCCGCCTTCCAGTTTGACCGCCTGCGCGCCGCCCTCCTTGATGAGCCGGCCGGCGCTTTTGAGGGCCTGTTTGGGACTAACCTGATAACTCATGAACGGCAGATCGGCCACCAACAAACTGCGGCGCACGCCCCGCGCTACAAGCCGCGTGTGATAGACGACCTCATCCAGGGTGACGGCCAAGGAGTCGGGCTGGCCCTGCACGACCATGCCCAGCGAATCGCCGACCAGCAGGCTATCGACGCCGGCATCGTCCAGGAGCCGGGCCATTGTGTAATCGTAAGCCGTTAGCATGGTCAGCCGATGTCCGCGTGACTTGGCGGCGACAAAGTCGGGTACGGTGACCTGGCGCAGCTCCTGGGTGGGCGTCAGGCTGCCGTTGTTCGGAGAGGCTTTGACCGGGGCCGACATGCAATGCTCCCTTGTGCGGGTTCCTTGGGACAGCGCGGGCTTCCCTGCGTACGGCGGACCAATTAACCCATTATAGCTCTCGACTTACGGAGGGAGAACGGGGATCAGCAAATCGGGAGCTAGGTAAAGGTCCCAGGCCGAGTTAGAATAGGCAAGAGCCGCAGGGAGAGTGCATCAGGGCGTCTTTCCCGAACATTTTCGTCCCAATTCTACCTTGAAGCGCTGGAAAGAATCGATCCCGACGGCGCAAAAAAATCGACATTCGTCTGGGCGATGTCCGCGAACACGGTTTTCTCAAGCTCTGGAACAGCCCCCTCTATCGGAAATTCCGCCAGGCCATCCGGGAACGGAAACTGCGTTGTTTTTTTGTCGTTTGCTTGTCTTTTCTGTCCTTTGCTCTGTGTCGATGTGGTTCGTTCCTTTTGTCATCGCGCGACGTAGTAGAAGACAGCGGCGCCTTCGAGAAGGGCGTACTCCGGCTGCGGCAGATCGGCGAGGCTGGCGGCGGGTTGCAACTGGATCAGTCGCCGATCGTGCAAGCGCCGCAAGCCCTCATGGTAGAGCCGCACGGATAGATCGGGATGCTGGCGTACTAGTGCCGTGAACAACTCCGGCAGCGGGCAAGCAGCGCCATTTGCGGTAGGCCCGGCGGCGAGGCGGCGGCGGTCGAGGTAATTGAGCGCGTCGATGGCCCAGGGATGCGATTCAGCGATCTCCGGCGGCAGAAGCGGGGCCGATTGTTCCAGCCGGCGCAGCGTCTCTTCGACGCGTCGCGTCAGAGCATCGAGTCGCTCCAGCCATTTGCGGGCGTCGGCGGCCAAGCGTTCGTCCATCGCCTGGAGGGTGCCCCGCATCTCCGTCAGCCATACCGGCACGGCTTGTTGATTGAGCTGCAACGTCGAACGCAATTCTTGCAACGCATGAAGCGGCGATTCGCGCTCATGCAGAAACTCGACGCCGCGCGGCGTCAGACGCACCCAGTCGATGACGGTTTTGCCCTTCGTTTCGGTGCGGACGATTTCGAGCAAGCCCTCCTGCAGCGCCTGAGATGCGGCGGTGCCGTGAACACTGCCGCGGCTGGGAAACAGGCCGTGCAGCTTACCACTTTTGTACAGACGCTGCTCGCCCGGCTCGGCCAACGCTTGCCGTAACGCTTCGAGGAGAGATTGTTCGATTTTCAGTTTCAATCCGCCCCCCTTCCTTGAGGGGAAAGTGTCCTTGGACGCTCGAATTGTAACGGGTAAAAAGAGCGTGGGATAGAGCAAACAACCACCGGCGAGCGGGGTCGCGTAAGCGCCCCGAGTGCTTCGCTCTCTCGGGGCGCTTACGCGACCCCGCTCGCCTCAAGGATAATCGAGATGACCCAAACTCGCAAACGTGTTCTCAGCGGCGTACAGCCGTCCGGCAAACTTCACCTCGGCAACTATTTTGGCGCTATCCGCCAGCACATCGCCTTGCAAGATGAGATGCAGTGTTTCTACTTCATCGCCGACTATCATGCCTTGACCACCCTTGAAGAGGCGACGCGCCGACGCCTGCCCCCCCCTTCCCCCCCCCAAGGTGGGGGGGGAAGGGGGGGGATCAAGCCCGCCGACCGCGCCGAAACGCTCCGCGAAAACACGCTCGATGTCGCGCTGGATTACCTCGCGCTGGGACTTGATCCCGACAAGGCCGTCTTCTTCCGCCAATCCGATGTGCCGGAAGTCGTTGAGCTGGCGTGGATTTTCTCGACCGTCACCAACATGGGCCTGCTCGAACGCGCCGTGTCGTACAAGGAGAAGGTCGAAAAAGGCATCGACGCCAGCGTCGGCTTGTTCTACTATCCCGTCCTCATGGCGGCGGACATACTCATCTATCGCTCACATTTGGTGCCGGTGGGCAAGGACCAGGTGCAGCACATCGAGATGACCCAGGACATTGCCGGCAAGTTCAACCGCACCTACGGCGACATTTTCCCCATCCCGGACTATCGGCTCGACAAGGAAGCGAAGGTGCCCGGCATCGACGGGCAGAAGATGAGCAAATCGTACAACAACACCATCGACATTTTCGCCGAGGGCAAGCCGCTGGAAAAAAGGGTCAAGAGTATCGTCACGGACAGCACGCCGCCGGAGGCGCCGAAAGAGCCGGATCGCTGCAACCTCTTCGCCTTATACAGTCTGTTTGCCACAGAGGAGGAGAAAGCAGCGTTGGCGGCGCGCTATCGCGCCGGTGGCGTGAAGTACGGGGACGTGAAGATGATGCTCTTGGACAAGATCAACGCTCATTTCGGCCCCTTCCGCGAGCGGCGCAAGCAGTTGGCGGCTCATCCGGAGCAAGTGGAGGCGATTTTGCAGCGTGGCGCGCAGCGGGCACGGGCCGAGGCCCGACAAACCATGACCCTGGTGCGCCAGGCTGTGGGCATGAGGTCCGCCAGCGTAGGGTAGGATCGTTCTCCACTACTCGCGTGCCGGCCGATCGCGGCGTCTGTTTCCTTGGGAACGCAAGCGTTCCAACTCCTGTTCCAGTGCCAGGCGCATCTGTCGTTCTTGTTCGGCGCGTTGCTCGAACTGTTCGGCGCGTTGACGTTCTTGCTCGGCGCGTTGCTCGGACTGTTCGGCGCGTCGGCGTTCTTGCTCGGCGCGTTGGCGTTCCTGTTCCGCTTGCTGGCGATACGCTTCTCGCAGCCGCCGTTCCTCTTGGAGATCATGCAGCAAATCTGCCGGTAAGGGCAGCAGAGCACCTTGATACCAGTAACGCGCCCAACCATCGAGCAATCCAATCTCAAGCTCCAATTCCGCGATGGGGTAACGATCCTGCTCGTTGGGCCTCACAGTGATGTACTTCCGCCCATTATGCCGATACAGCGTCAATTCCTGATCTTCCGGGTAAAACAGCAGATAATACGACACTTTCAAATCGCGTTCGTACTTCTTGAAGCTGTCCTCGTAGTCCTTGCGTCGATTGCTGCGCGACACGTATTCCAGCATCCAGAAAGGTTTGATCGGGTCCTGAAGCGGAACGTCGAAGCTGCCCTCAGCCTTAACCGGCTCCGGGTGAAGGATGACCATGTTGTCCGGCACGACCTGCACGATTTCCCGTTGGCCGCGGCGACGATATTGCACCAGCAACTCGTTGAACACTTGCACTTCCGGCCGCTGGGCGTGGACCAGATCGAGGCTTTCCAGCGTAATCTTGCGTTGGGTCGCTTGGGAGGTCGCTTCCATGTAATGCTCCAGCGGCAGATTGCGCGCATAATCCGCTGCCGCTTGAGCGAAGGACAGGGCGAGCAGTTTGCGCGGCGTGGTTGGGGGCATAGTCATCCTCCCGAAAGAGCATCGAATAGAGAGAGCATACCCTCGGATGGCGAAGGAGGACAAGGCGAACCAAACGCTCCATCTCGACCTGTGCTGTGATGAGCAGGCAATTTTGCTCCTCACGAAAAAAACATCATTTCCTCACCGTTTTCGCCTTGTGGCGAAGCTACATTAATACTCCTACTCTTTACTCAAAGAGCGTTTACGGGGCGTTGCAGCTTTCTGAGGAGGACAACGGTGACGCGAATCAGCAAAGGGTTGAGTCTGGGGTTGGCCTTTCTGTTCCTGATCGGATGCAGCGGTTGCGGCAGCAACTCACAGAAGCTGAGTGGGTCGGGATCGACGTTCATCAAACCGATCATGGATAAATGGATCGAAGCCTACACCAACGAAAAGGGCAATCTCGAGATCAACTATCAGGGTACCGGTTCGACGGCGGGCATCAAGCAGATGACAGATCAGGCCGTCGATTTTGGCTGCACTGATGCGTTCATGACCGAGGAGCAGATCGAACTTGCCAAGAAACGCGGCGGCGAAGTCGTTCACATCCCGTTGGTTATGGGTGCCATCGTGCCGGCTTACAACTTGAAGGGGATCGAGAAGCCGATTCGCTTCACCGGCGAGGTGCTGGGCCGCATCTTTCTCGGCGACATCAAGAAATGGAACGATCCGGCTCTGCAAGAACTCAACGAAGGCGTGAAGCTGCCGGACCTGAACATCGCCGTCGTTCACCGCACCGAGGGCAGCGGCTCGACGTTTCTGTTCACGAGTTATCTCCAGAAAGTCAGCGGATCGTGGCAGCAAAGCGGCGTCGGGGCCGGCACAACGGTCAAATGGAAAACCGGCACCGGCGAGCAAGGCAATCCGGGTGTGGCCGGTTTCCTTAGCCAAACGGAGGGGAGCATCGGCTACCTCGAATTGTATTACGCGCTCCTCAAGAAGGGCGAAATCCAATTCGGTGCCGTCCAGAACCGTGAGGGCAAGTTTATTCAGGCCGATCTCAAGAGCGTCACCGAAGCTGCCGCCAACTCCCTCAAGGACGACAAGCGCATCCGGGAAGACCTTTTCATCGATTTGCTCGACGCGCCCGGCACGGGATCGTATCCGATCAGCGGCACCACTTGGGCCGTACTCTTCGCCGCTCAGGAGCCGCAACGCGGTAAATTGCTGGTCGATTTCCTGACCTGGACCATTCACGAAGGACAGAAGTATAACGAAAGCATGCACTATGCTCGATTACCTGACGCGCTCGTCACGCGGATTGACGAGAAGCTGCTGAAGATCAAAAATTAGTTTTCCGAGCCGCGTACTCCGCTGCGCTGCGTGCGCGGCTCGGACGGGCGAAGAAGAGGATTCATGGCCGTAATCTCCGACCCCTCTCCACCGGCGCGAAGCGGCATCCGGCGCTATATCCGTTCGGCGTTGGGCATCGGCTCGCTGGCGGATTGGCTGTTTCTGCAAATCACGCGCTCGTCTGCCCTTCTTGTCATTGTTCTTGTACTGCTGATCGTCGCGCTTCTAATGTTGCAGGCCTGGCCGGCCATTCGCGGCTTGGGCATGTCGATCGTGGCCGGCAGCAATTGGGATCCGACGCACGATCAGTTCGGTGGCTTGCCCTTCCTTTACGGCTCTCTCGTGACCTCGCTTTTGGCCATGCTGATAGCGGTGCCGTTGGGCGTGGGCACCGCGACGTTCTTGGCCGAGGTGGCGCCGTCCTGGCTCCGGCGCAGCGGCTCATTCCTCGTCGAACTATTGGCGGCGATCCCCAGTGTGGTGTATGGCTTCTGGGGGATTTACTTCTTAGCGCCCAACGTACAGCAATTGTTCAATCTCCTGGGTGGTCCCAACGTCGGCGGCAAAGGGCTATTCTCGGCCGGACTCATTCTCGCCATTATGATCGTGCCCTACATCGCCGCTGTCTCCTATGACGTGTGCCAGGCTGTACCGCGCGCACAGCGCGAGGGATCGTTGGCCCTGGGGGCGACGCGCTGGCAAACCATTTGGGGCGTCGTGCTACCGTACGCCCGGCCGGGCATCATCGGCGGCTGTTTCCTGGCTCTGGGCCGCGCCATCGGCGAGACGATGGCCGTCACTATGCTTATCGGCAATACGCCGATCATCGAGATGCTGCCCTTTGGCCGCGGTTACACCATTCCCAGTCTGTTGGCGCAGAAACTGCCTTCCAGCAGCAGTCTCATGGAAGATGCCGCCCTCATTGAGCTGAGCTTACTGCTGTTCGTCCTTACGATCCTGATGAATAGCTTGGCTCGTGTGCTGATCTGGCGCGTCGGTCAGACGCGGTTTTCGGTTTTCGGTCTTCGGTTTTCGGATCGTGATAAACGGTATAGGCACGCTGCGACTACCGAGTCAGGAACCGAAAACCGAAAACCGAAAACCGAAAACCGGAATTGGTTCCTGACCCCATCTTTGGTCAATTATCTCATGACCGGCGTGCTAGCCATGTGCCTGGTCCTCACCTGCATCCCGCTGTTTTTGATTCTTGGTTACATCGCCTATCGGGGCGCCGGCTCCATAAGCTGGGACTTCTTCACCAAGCTACCCCGACCGCAAGGCGAACCGGGCGGCGGCTTGGCGAACGCTCTCGTTGGTAGCGGCATCCTGGTCGGCCTGGCTACGCTGCTTGCTCTGCCGGTCGGCTTGTTGTCGGCCATTTTTCTCTCGGAATATCGCACCAGCCGGCTCTCTTCCATCGTACGTTTCTTCGGCGAGTTGCTCGGCGGCGTGCCGTCCATCGTGATCGGCACCTTCGTCTATGCTTTCGTGCGCCTGTTCATCCAAGCTGGCCTGTTGGGGCGGCGCGAGCAATTCTCCGGCTGGTCCGGCGCTTTTGCCCTGGCCATCCTGATGGTGCCTATTTTCATGCGAGCCGCCGAAGAATCGCTCAAGCTCGTTCCACAAACCTTGCGAAGCGCCAGCTACGCCCTGGGCGCGCATCAATGGCAAACGGTGCTGCGCGTGATCGTGCCGGCGGCCTTGCCGGCGATCATCACGGGCGCTTTCCTGGCCATCGCCCGCATTGCCGGCGAAACCGCACCGCTGCTTATGACCGCGTTCGGCAACGACAGATGGGCTTTCTCGCCCAGCGACACAATGGGCTTTTTGCCCTTGTACATCTACCAGTATTCGATGAGCGGCGATCCGATCTTCGAGAAGCAAGCCTGGGCCGCCGCTCTTGTTCTGCTCGCCTTCGTGATGTTCCTCAACGTGGGCACCCGCCTGCTGACCGGCAAACGTGTCGTGTTGGCCAGCCGAGCGGAGTGAAATTAGTTTTCAGTGTTCAGTGTTCAGTTTTCAGTGTTACAACTTCACTATTTGATGTTTAATCAAAACTGAGCAGCATTATTCGAAAACTGAACACTGAAAACTGAAAACTGAGGCTATGTTTCGCCGTTTCTTCTTCACGCTGCTGTTCTCCAACCTGGTAATTCTCGCCGGGCTGGCGCTAATCGTGACCGTGGGGACAGGCGACGCTCACACACGATTGTGGATGATGCTGCTTCTCGGCGGAGCGGCGGCGGCCGCTGTGCCGATGAGCTTTGTCCTGAGTGCGCGCCTGGCGCGGCGCTTGGGTCGGCCGGTTCGCGCTCTCATGGGCGTTGCGGATAAGATCGGCGAAGGCAACAGCGGACAGCGTGTTTTCTCCGAAGGTCAGGATGAAATCGGCGAGCTGGTGTCGGCCTTCAACCGTATGAGCGATCAGCTGGACGCGCGCATTGCCCGGCTCGAGGAGGATCGCCAACAGCTGCGCACCATTCTCAGCGGCATGGTCGAAGGCGTTGTTGCTCTCGATTCCGACCAGCGCATCCTCTACGCCAACGAACGGGCCATGCAGCTGCTCGGTCTGCCTCCCCTTTCGTCTCCTCTGTCCAGCGGAAGAGGGGAAGGAGGGGTTGGCCGGCGCTTGTGGGAGGTTGTCCGTCAACGGCCGCTCCTCGATGTGGTGCAGCGCGCCCTCGACAGCTCGGAGCCGCAGCGTGAGGAGTTAGGTTGGAGCGGCTTAAGCATGCGTAGCCTGACCGTCCACGCTGCCCGCCTGCCAGGATTGCCGCCGCGCGGTGCGGTGTTGGTGCTGCACGACACCACCGAATTACGCCGTCTGGAACGGCTGCGTCAGGAGTTCGTCGCCAACGTCTCCCACGAGCTGAAAACGCCGTTGTCGATTATCAAGGCGTGCGTGGAAACGCTGCTTGACGGTGCGGTTGATGACCCACAGCACCGCCGGCCTTTTCTGGAACAGCTCGACAGCCAAAGCAACCGCTTGCACGCCCTGATTCTCGATCTGCTCAGCCTCGCCCGCATCGAGTCCGGTGAGGAGTTGTTTGATTTTCAACCGCTCCCGGTCCGCGAAATTGTTCAGTCCTGCCTGGAACGTCATCGCCCTCGCGCCGAATCAAAGGAACAGATCCTCGAGATGGTGCCGCCTGCCGGCGACGAAGAACTCGCCGTGTGGGCGGATGAGGAAGCTCTCGAACAGATGCTCGATAACCTGCTTGATAATGCCGTCAAGTACACTCCGCAGGGTGGCCGGGTCTCTGTGCGCTGGCGGCGCGAAGGGGAACAGGTGTGCCTGGAAGTGGCCGACACCGGCATCGGCATCCCCGAGTCGGATTTGCCGCGCATCTTTGAGCGTTTCTATCGAGTGGATAAGGCGCGTTCGCGTGAATTGGGCGGGACCGGCCTGGGATTATCCATCGTCAAACATCTCGCCCAGGCCATGCACGGCAGCGTCCACGCCGCCAGCCGGGCGGGACAGGGAACGACGTTCACCATCCGTCTTCCCCAGGCGACATCCCCCTAACCTTGCCGGAGCCTCCTTGTCAATTCTCCGTCACTTCTTCATCAAATCTACACATTCGCGTTCTAAAATACCCCCGCTTATGTTGTCCAGGAGAAGAACGACTCGGCCCCTGGTTGCTTGAGTGTTTCTATGTCCACTCTTTCTTACTCCGCCATCATCTCCGAACGTAGCTTGACCGGTCGCAAGCCGTCCAACGGCGCGGGGGTGAAGACCAAGTTCGAGATCCGCAACTTGTCGTTTTGGTACGGGGCGAATCAAGCGCTTTTCGATGTCTCGCTGGATGTGCCCGAATGCTCGGTGATGGCCCTGATCGGGCCGTCCGGCTGCGGCAAGTCCACGTTTCTGCGTTCGCTCAATCGCATGAACGATTTGATCGAAGGAACCCGGCACACCGGAGAGCTGATCCTGGACGGCGAGGAGATTCATGGCCGCAACGTCAATCTGGCCGACCTTCGGCGGCGCGTGGGCATGGTGTTTCAGAAATCGAATCCGTTTCCCAAGACCGTTCTTGAGAATGTGGTGTTCGGGCCGCGCGTGGCCGGCGTCCGCAACAAGGCCCGCTTGCACGAAATCTGCGAACATTGTCTGCGCCGGGCGGCTCTCTGGGACGAGGTCAAAGATCGCCTCGACGATTCCGCTCTGAATCTGTCCGGCGGCCAGCAGCAGCGTTTGTGCATCGCCCGCGCCCTGGCCACGGATCCCGAAGTGCTGCTGTTGGACGAGCCGGCCTCGGCCCTGGACCCCGCCTCCACGGCACGCATCGAAGACCTGATTTTCGAGCTGAAACGCGATTACACCATCATCATCGTGACGCACAATATGCAGCAGGCCGCTCGCGTCTCCGACCGGACGGGCTTTTTCTTCCAGGGCCGGCTCATCGAGTCTGGCCCAACCGATCAACTGTATACGCGCCCGTTGGTTAAGCAGACTGAGGATTACATCACCGGACGCTTCGGATAAACATGGCCAAGCATCTGCAACGAGATTTGGACGACCTGCAACGCGACTTGCTGGCTCTGGCTGGACTCGTAGAGGGAGCGATTTACAAGTCCATCCAGGCGCTGCAAGAACGCGACGTTCTCCTGGCGCGCGAGGTCATCGCCGGCGATACACAGATTGACCATGAGGAGAACCACATCGATGAGGAATGCCTCAAGCTGCTGGCGCTGCATCAGCCGGTCGCCGTCGATCTGCGCCGCATTATTGCCGCCATGATGATTAACACCGATCTTGAGCGCATGGGCGACCTGGCCGAGGAGATCGCCGAGCGCGCGATTCATTTGGCCCGTCCGCCGCTGATGCCCATACCGGAAAAACTCCAGCGCATGACCGATCTGACGACCATGATGGTCCGGCAAAGTCTCGATTCCTTCGTCAACCTCGACACCCATGTCGCCCAGGCCGTCATGCGCATGGATGACGAGGTGGATAAGTACAACGAGGAGATCATAGCGGAGCTGATTGAGGCTATGAAGGAATCGCCGGCCTTGGTCGAGGCGGGATTATCCATGTTTTCCGCGGTGCGCCATCTGGAGCGCATCGCCGATCATGCCACGAACATCGCGGAAGATGTCGTCTACTTGGTTGAGGGCGAGATCGTCCGTCATCGCCCCGTGTTGTCCACATAACCCGGCGAGCGGGGTTGCGTAAGCGCCCCGAGGGAAGCACTCGGGGCGCTTACGCAACCCCGCTCGCCAGGTCGGAAATCGATCGAATGGGGATGCCGATGCCACGCATGGGAGAGGTAACGATGGTTGCAGCCGCTTCTTCCAACACATCGACGACAACGGCGCCGCGCTTGCGAATCCTCATCATCGAGGACGAGCGCGGGCTTACCGATGTGCTGGAGTACAATCTCAAGCGCGAAGGTTACGAAACAATCGTCGCCCACGATGGGCAAGAAGGATTGCGCAAAGCGCAAACGCTGCTGCCGGATCTGATTCTGCTGGACATCATGCTTCCGGGGCTGAGCGGCTTCGATGTCTGCCGCGAGTTGCGCAGCGGCGAGCGGACGCGCGACATTCCGATTATCATCATCAGCGCTAAGTCGGAGGAGACCGATCAAATCGTCGGTTTCTCGCTGGGGGCCGACGATTATGTGACCAAGCCGTTCCACGTCAAAGTACTGCTCCAGCGCATCAAAGCGCTGCAGCGCCGACTTGAGGGCGTCGCCGATCAGGTGGACGTGGTGGAGCATCTGGGCGTAAGCATCGACCGCGTGCGGCACCGCGCCTACGCCGAGGAGCGGGAATTGGATCTGACGCCGACGGAGTTTCGTTTGCTGGAATGTTTGCTGCGCCAGCCGG
>Ga0070739_10004354_pt1 | contig 16821 bp, 9 predicted proteins | sample Coa_R1_7_FD_66445 | JGI IMG/M metagenome (GOLD analysis project Ga0070739, IMG submission 66445) | Surface soil microbial communities from Centralia Pennsylvania, which are recovering from an underground coalmine fire - Coalmine... | ecosystem: Environmental > Terrestrial > Soil > Unclassified ... | reverse complement strand
TCTCGCGCCGGGCTGTCACGGGCGTAGGGCCGGGACGCCTTGAAACCCTAGGGCGGGAACGCCGTAGAGGTTAGCATAACGGCCGCCCAGGAGTTGTTTCGATCGTGTGGTTGACCCGCTTCGCCCTGAACCGCCCCGTCATCACCGCGATGGTGTTCGTCGCGCTTGCGGTTTTCGGCTTGATTTCGTACTCGCAACTGGGGAGAAGTCAGAACCCGCCGGGCGTCGAGTTCCCGCTCGTGCTCGTGAGCGCCGGCTATCCCGGAGCCTCGCCGCAAGACATGGAGCGTCTGGTCATCAAGCCGATCGAAGACCAGATGGACGGTATCCAGCATCTGGATCAGATTACCGCGACGGCGCAGGAAGGGACGGCGACGGTTGCGGTTCAGTTCCAGATCGGTACGAACCTGGATCTGGCCGCGGTGGACGTGCAGCGGCGCGTCGACACGGCGCGCATCTACATGCCTTCGGATCTCAATCCGCCGTACGTCGAGAAACTGGGATCGAACGAGCCGCTCATCATGCTCGCCGTCAGCTCGCGTTCGCTTTCGCCGACCGCGATGACCGACGTCGTCACCAATCAGGTCAAACCACTGCTCTCGCAGATTCCCAGCGTTCAAACCGTGGACATCAGCGGCGATCTCACCCGCGAATTTCACGTCGAGCCCGATCCGACCAAACTGCTGGCGATGAACGCCACGCTCGGCGACGTTTTCAACGCGGTCTCGCAGAACAACGCGCTTCTGCCGGGCGGATTGCTCGAGCAGCCCACGCGCGAATCTTCCGTGAACATCAACGCGGAAATCAACGGCGCGCAGGACTTGGCAGCCATTCCGCTGCCGGTACCCGGCACTTCCAACCGCTACTTGCGCGTTCAAGACGTCGCGGCGGTTTCCGACAGCCACGTCGAGCAGCGCTCGATCTCGCACTTCAACGGCATGCCGCAACTTTACGTTTCGCTCTCGCGCGACATCAACGCGGACGAAATCAAATCGACGAAGACGGCGCGGGCAGAACTGAAGAAGATCGAAGCGCAGTTTCCGCAGCTGACGTTCACGGAAATCGGCGCGCCCGCGGACTACGTGCAGGCCGCGCTCAACGGCGTGTGGCAGTCGCTGTTCGAAGGCATTTTCTTGACCGCGATCGTCATGATGCTGTTCCTGCACGCTTGGCGCAACGCCGCAGTCGTGATGATCGCGATACCGTCTTCGATCCTGTCGACGTTCGTGGTCATGAACTTGCTGGGATTCCATCTCGACATGATGTCGCTGATGGGCCTCTCGCTCATCATCGGTATTCTCGTCGACGATTCGATCGTCGTGCTCGAGAACATCACGCGACATCGAGACTTGGGTCAAGGCCCGCTGGAGGCCGCGATCAACGGGCGCTCGGAAATCGGCGGCGCGGCCGTTGCGATTACGATGGTGGACGTCGTGGTGTTCCTGCCGATCGGCCTGCTCTCGGGGATCGTCGGCCAGTACTTGCGGGAGTACGCCCTCGTCGTCGTTATCGCGACGCTGTTTTCGCTCTTCGTTTCGTTCACGCTGACGCCGCTGCTCGCCGGCCGCTGGAGCGTCAAGGATCGCTCGCAAGGGCGTCCGCGCTGGATGGACTGGTTCAAGAACGTCTGGCTCGACATCGGCTTGACCGTCCTGGGCATCGGGCTTGCCGCGTTCGCGCCGATCGACATTCTGAAGGTGATCGGAGTCTTCCTCATCGCGCTGGTGCTTATCAACATGTTCGTGCAGCGGTACGATCGCGTTCTCGAGTGGTATCGCACGCGCGCGCTTCCGTTCGGGCTCGCCCACGGATCGTTCGTCGTCTACGTGTGCGTGATGCTGCTGCTCAATGCGTTCATGCTGATGGCGCCCACGCCCGCGCACTCGCTGAACACGACGGTCGTCATGGTGGACGTGGCCGCCGCGGTTCTGTGCGCGCTATACTTCGCCGTTCGCACGCTGCTGCGCCGTGCCCGGGCCCGGAGTTCAAACGGTTCGACGCGGCGCGCTCCGGTGATGATCGCGGCGATGGTTCTTCCCGTGGTGCTGATGCTGGTGTTCGCGCCGCTCGGTCAAATCAGTTCGGATTTCGTTCCCTCCGTGCAGACGGGCGAAATCAACATGACCGTGACGTACCCTCCGGGTACGCCGATCCATACGACGGCCGCCTACGTGCACCGGTTGGAATCGGCGATCATGCGCATCGACGGGATTAAATCCGTCACGTCGGTCGTCGGCAGCAAGCCGTTCGGGTGGGGAACCGTGGTCGGCGGGAACTACGCGCAGCTGAACGCCCAGACGCTCGACAGCCGCCGCCGCGACACGAACCTGATCATCGGGAAGATCCGGAAGCTCGCATACCTAGTGCCGGGCGGCGTCTTTCAAGCCGCCGGCGACAGCGGCGGCGGATCGGGTGCGTCGATCTTCTATTCGGTCGCGGGACCCGACAACGAAATCGACGCGGCTGCGGAAAAGATGGCGACCGTGCTGCGTAACACGCCGGGCAGCGTCAACGTCGTTACGAGCTCGGAAGTCGCGGCGCCGCGGCTGAACGTCAACGTGAATGCGGCGCAAGCGGCGCTCCTCGGCGTATCGCCGGCGGACGCGGCGATGCAGGCGCGCCTCGCGCTCGCGGGCGGCGTTGCGACGAAGGTGCGCACACCGGGCGGCTTGGTCGACGTGCGGGTGCAGTTCCCGTACGCGGTGCGCAACAACGTGGATACGCTTCGCGCGGTTCGCGTGCGCGCGCAAGACGGAACGCTCGTGCCGCTTTCCGACGTGGCGACGTTTACGTGGACGAAAGCGCCGACGAAGATCGACCGCCTCAACCGGCAGCGAGTCGTCAACATCTTCGGCGATCACTTGCCGGACTACTCGCTCGGCGCGGTGACGGGTCCGCTCGAACGCGATCTTCGCAAGCCCGGATTCTTGCCGCAAGGCGTGACGATCAATGCCCAGGGCGACACGAAATACATGATGGAGACGATGGTGAACATGCTCATCGCTCTGGTGATTTCGTTCATGCTCGTATACATGCTGATGGTGATCCTGTACGGCTCTTTCGTCGAACCGCTGATCGTGATGTTTTCCGTGCCGCTCGCGATCATCGGCGCGTTCCTCGCACTGGCGGTGATGCACGCGGTCGATCCGAACGGAGGCCAATCGCTCAACCTGCTCTCGATGCTGGGCATCGTCATGCTGTTCGGCTTGGTTGCGAAAAACGGCATCTTGCTGGTCGATTACTCGAATACGCTGGCTAGACGCGGCATGCGCGTGCGCGACGCCGTCGTGCAAGCCGCCGCAACCCGTTTCCGGCCGATTCTGATGACCACGACGGCGATGGTGTTCGGCATGCTGCCGCTCGCGGTCGGCTTGTCCGAGGGCGGCGAATGGCGGCAAGCGATGGGAACCGTCATTATCGGCGGCCTGCTCAGCTCGCTGATTCTCACGCTCTTCCTGGTCCCGATGATCTACAACACGTGGATGGGCTACTTCGAGCGCCGCGCCGACCAGCGCGCCGCACAAGCGGAACTGCGGCCGCCGGTTACCGTGTAGCGGCGAGCAAGCGTGCAATACCCGGCGCTGCTGCTGGGTAAGCAATCCCTCGGAGTACGCAACGTTACGCTCTCGGAGGGATAACCAAACATGCAATCATTCAAACGCCTTGCCGGCTGCGGCGCAGCCGCGGCAGTCCTGTGCGCAATCGCGACCGTCGCGCCGGCCTTGGCTCAGCACGTCACCGTGACGGTGAACGGGCAGCCGATGAGCTTCGATCAGCCGCCGGTCATGCGCAACAACCGCGTGTTCGTGCCGATGCGCGCGATCTTCGAACGGCTGGGATCGACCGTCGTTTATTCGAACGGCAACATCAATTCTCAGGGCAATGGCCGCTCCGTGCATTTGGTCATCGGATCGACGCAGGCCACGGTGAACGGGCAGCCGCTCACGATGGACGTCGCGCCGTTTACCGTCGCCGGACGCACGGAAGTGCCGCTGCGCTTCGTGGCGCAAGCGCTCGGCGCGAACGTCAACTGGAATCCGAACACGCAAACCGTGGCCATAACGATGGGCAACGCGCCGGCGGAGAACTACACCCCCGCGCCGTCGGTAAATCAGTCGTTCAATCTGAAGAACATTCGCCCGGCAAGCGGTTCGACGGTGCATAGCACGCACGTAAACCTGCACGCGGAATTCAGCGAGCCGGTAAACCGCGACACGCTGCGCGTCTCGGTCGACGGCCGCGACGTTACGCCGCAGGTTTACGCGAATCAGTACGGTTTCGACGTGACGCCGAATTGGGAACTCACGCCGGGCACGCATCATGTCGCGGTAAGCGGATCGACTACGGCGGGTCCGAGCTTCAATACCGGCTGGTCCTTCAATACATCCGCGGGCGCGGCACCGAACTTCGTGCAGAATCTCAGCCCGTCGCCGGGAGCCAAAGTCGGAAGCTCGTTTACGCTCAGCGGCAGGACGCTTCCGGGTTCGCACGTGCACGTCGTTGCAAGCGGTGAGGCGAGCGCGCTGGGCGGATTGCTGCAAATCGGTACGGGTACGTTCCAAACGGACGTTACCGCGGACGGGAACGGCAACTTCAGCGCGCCCATCGCGCTCAACGCGATATCGGGCGGTCAAGTGCGCGTCATCATTACGTCGATTTCACCCAGCGGCGCGGCACTGGAACGCCAAGTAGTCTACAGCACCTAATCAGCGCAACAGCTGCTCGAGGCGGCGCCGGGAAACCGGCGCCGCCTTCACGAAAGGCGCCCCTTCCATGAGTTTGGATGAGGCTTCGGCGCATCGCGAATTCGCGCTGCCCGGCTCTGCTTTGCGCTACGGACCCGATAAAATCGTCGACGTCGAACACATCGACTTGTATTTGCGTCCCGATCTCGAGCGCGCGCAGCTCGACGGCATATGCACTATAGGACTCCGCGCGCTGGACGAACCGGTTTCATCGCTTGCGCTCGATGCGGTGGATCTGCAAGTTGCGTCCGTGCAGCGCGACGGGCGATCGCAGCGCTTTACGGTGGACGGCAAACGTCTGCTGATTTCTTTCGAGCCGCCTATCGAGGCGCAAAGCGTCGCGACGTTCAGCGTCCGCTACGGTGTCAGCCGGCCGCGCCACGGGTTGTTTTTCATCGAGCCGAGCGAGGGCTATCCCAGTCGCGTACGCCACGCATGGACGCAAAGCCAGGACGAAAACGCGCGGTTCTGGTTTCCGTGCCTGGACTATCCGCACGAGAAGCAAAGCACCTCGGCCACGATCGAGGTTCCCAAGGGGCTGTTCGCGCTTTCCAACGGAGCTCTCGTAGAGCGTCGGGACGAAGCCGACCGGACCATTTTCCATTATCGTCAGGACGTACCGCACTCAACCTATTTGACGACGATGGTAGTCGGACCGTTCGTCGAGGTAGCGCAGAAGCTGCGCCGCCCTTCAGGCGACGAACTTCCGGTATTCTATTACGTGCTGCCCGGGCGCGAAGCCGACGGAGAGCGCGCGTTCGGAAAGACGCCGCGCATGATCGAGGTTTTCGAAGAAAAGCTCGGCACGCCGTACCCGTACGCACGGTACTCGCAAATCGCGGTGACGGATTTCATCTTCGGCGGGATGGAAAACACGACCGCGACCACGCAGACGGACCGCACGCTGCACGACGAACGCGCGCATCTCGATTTTTCCAGCGATCCCCTCGTTTCCCACGAACTGGCGCACCAGTGGTTCGGCGATCTGCTCACGTGCCGCGATTGGGCGCATGCGTGGCTCAACGAAGGCTTCGCGACGTTTTTCGAAGCGGTCTTTCGTGAGGCGGACCTCGGATACGACGAATACGTCTACGACGTCTTCGGCTGCATCGAGCGCTACCTTGAAGAGGACTCGGAGCGATACCGGCGCCCGATCGTGTGCAGCCGCTTTCGAGATCCGATCGAACTCTTCGACCGGCATCTCTACGAAAAGGGCGCGGCGGTGCTGCATATGCTGCGCGGCGACCTCGGTGAAGCGCGCTTCTGGCGCGCGGTTCGGCGGTATGTGGCGGACAACGCGCGCCGAAGCGTCGAAACGATCGACTTCATTCGCGCGATCGAGCACTCGACGGGCAGGAACCTGCGCGGCTTCTTCGATCAATGGGTCTTTCGCGGCGGCCATCCGCAACTCGAGGTCGCGCTCAAATGCGACGAAGAGCGCAAAACGCTTACGATCACCGTCGACCAGAAACAAACGGTCGACGGGGCGAATCCGCCGTTCGCGTTCGACGTCGACGTCGCGGTCGTCCCGGATGAGCCGCAGAGCTTGCAAGCGGATTTCGGCAGCGCTCCGTTGCCGGGCGAGCGACGCATGCGCGTGCGGCTGGAGCGCCCGCACGAAACGATAACGATTCCGCTCGAGAGGCCGCCGCAGCTCGTCCGGTTCGATCCGGGCGCGTTCGTGCTCGCGGAGGTAACATACCGCTTCGGCGAACGATTCGCTGCCGCAACGCTCGCACGCGATCCGAACGTGGCCGCTCGGATCTACGCCGCTCGCGAACTGGTCAAAGAGGGGTCGGCGCTCGCGCGCGCGGCGCTCGACGACGCGTTTCGAAACGATCACTCTTGGGGCGTGCTGGAACAAACTGCTCGCGCGCTCGGGAAAACGCGCGCGCCGTGGGCACAGCGGATGCTGACGTCGTGGTTATCGCACGAACATCCGAAGGTGCGGCGCGCGGTGGCAGCGGCGCTTGGGGAATTCAAGAACGCGCAGGCTGCGCAGGCGTTGCTCGGGCCGGCCCGCGGCGATGCATCGTATTTCGTGCAAGCCGCCGCTTTGAACAGCCTCGGAAAGAGCCGCGACGAGCGCGCGTTTGAAGCGCTGCGCCGCGCCGTCGAAGGATCGACGTGGAACGGCACCGTTGAAGCGGGCGCCGCGCGCGGGTTGGGCGAACTGGGCGACGCGCGCGCGACGGCGCTGCTTATCGCGGCGTCCCGGCCGGGAAAAGACGAATCGCTCAGACGCGCCGCGCTGGGCGCCCTTGCTCGCTTGGGCGAACTCGTTCACTCGGAACGTGCAGCCGCCGTCGAGGCCATTCTGGAACGCTTGGACGACCCGATGTTCATGGTACAGCGCTCGGCAATCACCGCCGCGGAACATCTCGCCGAGCAGGCCTTTTTGAGCGCGCTCGATCGCCTCGCGTCAAGCGGGTTCGACGGCCGCGTTCGACGCGATGCCGCCGAAGCCGCGGTGCGAATCCGCGAAAAGCAGAAGGTTCCCGCGCAGGTGACGAACCTGCGCGCAGATCTCGATGTATTACGTGAAGAGCAGCGCAAGCTTCAAGAGCAGATCGAAGCGTTATCGCGCGCGTAGGCGACGCCGGATCGCTGCGGTCGGCGCGATCGTCCTGTTGGTGCTGGTAGCGGGGATCGCGCTTTGGCCGCGCCGCCACGCGTCGCGTGCCGCAGGAATCCGCACGGAACCCACGCGTGCGGCGACGGCTTTGCAGCGGCGTGCCGCCCTCTGGAGCTCGGCCGCTGCGATCGAATTGCAGCACGCGCTGCGGGCGGCGCTTTCGCCCGCACTTGCGGGCGCGCAGCAATGGAGCTGCGCGGTCGTCGCTGCCGACGGCACGCTGCTTTACGACGATCGCAGCTCGCACGCGATCACACCCGCGTCGGTCCAGAAACTCATCGTCGCCGACGCCGCGCTCACGCAACTGGGACCGCGCTATCGCTTCGATACGTTACTGGCCGCGCAGCGCGCGCCGCACGATGGAATTATCGACGGGAACTTGTGGCTAGCCGGCTCGGGCGATCCCGCGTTTCGCAGCAACGACCTGCAGGCGGCGGTGGCGTCGCTGCGCAGCGCCGGCATACGAATTATTCGCGGCGGCGTCGTCGTCGACGGCAGCGCGATCGCGGGCAGCGAAATCAATCCGTATTGGAACGCCGACGACTCGAACGAAGACTTCATGAGCGCGACGAGCGGCGTTTCCATCGACGAGGACACCGTCGAGTTTCACGTGACGGGAACGCAGCCGGGCGAGGCCGCTAAAGTCCGCATACGCCCGTTCACGCCGGACGTGCGCACGTTCGGAAGCGTGAGGACCGGCGGCGACGACGTAATCATCGCTGCGACGCAAACGCCCAACGAGTTTCGGCTCGCAGGCCAGGTTCCCGCCGGAGTCGAGGAGACGTTCTATCTTCCCGTCCACGGCATCGATCGCTACGCGGGAGCGGTGCTCGCGGCGGATCTCAAAGCGGCAGGAATCGACTTCGACGGCAACGTGCAAACGGGAACGCTTCCGCTGGACGCTCGCGTCCTTTGGGAACATCGTTCTGCGCCGCTGCGCGCGCTTGTGCAGCACATGCTGGTCTTTTCCGACAACCATTTCGCCGAGCAGCTGATGCGCGCGGTCGGCGGCGAGAGCGGGGAAACGGCGGACGACGCGCACGGTCTGCGCGCCGAACGCGCCGTGCTTGCAAGCCAGAATATTCCAACTCCGGGACTGCGCATCGTCGACGGCAGCGGGCTCGCGCATGCGAACCGCGTCGCGGCGATTACGCTGGCTCGTATTCTAGCCCGTTACGATTCGATGCACGGGGAAAACGTGCTGTACCCGCTGCTCCCGCGCGGCGGAAGAGACGGCACGCTCAGAATGTACCATTTCACTTCCGCACGAAATCGCGTGCGCGCGAAAAGCGGCCATGTAGAAGGGGTTTCGTCGCTGGCGGGCTATGTCGAGACGCGCAGGCACGGCCGGGTCGTCTTCGCCTTCTTGATAAACGGCTCTCCCGGCGATCCCGACGCGGCCATCGTTTCCGCGGTGGATCGTCTCGCTGAGCGATAAGGAACCGCAAAGCGCCATGCTCGATACCGAGGTCGTCGAAAAGCTGCTCAGTACCGCGCTCGAACGGGGCGGCGATTACGCCGACGTTTTTTGCGAGCGGCGTCGTGCGGCATCATTTCGACTGCAGTCGGGACGCATACACGAGAGCGGCTTTTCGGTGACCGCCGGCGTGGGCATTCGCGTGATCGTCGGCGAGTCGGCAGGGTATGCGTTTTCGGACGATCTCTCGTGGGAATCGCTGCAGCGCGCCGCGCGGATCGCATCGCTTATTTCGCGCGGCGGAGGCGCTTCACGGGCGATTCGAGTGACGCGGTCGACCGCCGCGCCGTTTTACGACACCTCGCGCACGTCTCACGCGTCGTCGGAGGAATACGTGAAACTGCTCGAGCGAGCCGACGTTGCCGCGCGTTCCTTCGACTCGCGCATCAGCGCCGTAAACGCCACGGTCACGGACGAATTGCAGGAAGTCTGGATCGCCGCGAGCGACGGCCGCTACGTTCAGGATCGCCGCCCGCTCATTTCGCTCGGCGTTCAGGCCGTTTCCACGCGCAACGGCGAACGCGCGCAGGGTTTCAGCGGAGACGGCGGACGAACGTCGATCGCGTTTTTCCGGACGCGCACGCCGGAGTCGATCGCGCAAGATGCCGCGCGCATCGCTCTCACCAATTTAGAAGCGGTACCCGCTCCCGCGGGCGAGATGGAAATGGTCGTGGGAAACGGAAGCGGCGGCGTGCTGCTGCACGAAGCAGTAGGCCATGGACTCGAGAGCGATTTCAATCGACAAGGCGTCTCGCTCTACAGCGGCCGCGTCGGCGAACGCGTCGCAAGCGAGCTCGTCACCATTTACGACGACGGGAACCTGCATGAAGAGCGCGGCAGCATCGGCGTGGACGACGAGGGAACGCCGGGTGCCCACAAAGTGCTCGTCGAGAACGGAATCTTGCGCGGCTACATGCAGGATCACCTCAACGGCACGCTGATGGGAACGGGCTCGACGGGCAGCGGCAGGCGGCAATCGTTTCGCGTCATGCCGCAGCCGCGTATGTGCAACACGTACATGCCGGCCGGCGAATCGCCGCCCGAAGAGATCATCGCCTCGACGAAACGGGGCATCTACGCAAAGGCGTTCGGTGGAGGTCAAGTGGAGATCAGCCGCGGCGATTTCGTCTTCATGGTCGCCGAAGGCTACCTAATTGAAAACGGGCGCGTCACCACGCCGGTGAAAAACGCGACGATCGTTGGCAACGGTCCCGACATCATGACCAAGGTGACCGCAGTCGGCAACGATCTGCGCCTTGCCAATCGCCATTACACCTGCGGGAAGGGCGGTCAGTACGTCCCGGTGGGCGTCGGCATGCCCACGGTGAAGATCGCCGCGATCACGGTCGGTGGATCGAACCTTGATTGAAGTGCGCGGCACGTCGGACGCTTTGGATTACGCGCACTGGGCCGTCCAAACCGCGCTGCGGGCGGGTGCAACGCAGGCCGAAGCCACCGTGTCGATCAACGATCGCTTCTCCACGGAAGCGCGCGATCGCGCCGTCACGAAACTGGAGCAATCCACCGGACGAACGATGCACGTCCGCGTGTTCGTGGACGGGCGAAAAGCAACGCTGGCAAGTTCCGAATTCGAGCGGACCAGCGCGCGTGAAGCGATTGCGGCCGCCGTCTCGCAAGCGAGCCATGTCGCTGCGGATCCGTACGCCGCGTTGCCCGAGACGCGAACGGGAATCGTACCGGACGGCGAGGTCCTCGAGCTTTTCTCCGGCGACGTGGCGACCCGTGAAGCGCAAGAAAAGATCGATGAAGCGCTGGATCTCGAGAAACGCATTCGCGCGCTCGACAAGCGCATAAGCAACAGCAACGGATCGCACGTGAGCGACACGGTGAGCACGACGGCGCTGGTGAATTCCGCCGGCTTTGCGGGCGCATTCCGATCCACTCGCGTGCAGCGCCTGACCAGTCCCGTCGCGCCGGACGGTGCGGCGAAACGCATGGGCGCGTATGGAACCGCCGCGCGCCGGTTAGTTGACCTCGAACCCGTCGAGGATGTCGCCGAAAAAGCAGTGGAGCGCACCGTCGGGTTGTTCGGAGCGCGCAAGCCGCCGACCATGCGCGTGCCGGTGCTGTTCGAACGTGACGTGGCCGCAGCGGTGCTTTCGGACGTATTCGCCGCGGCCAATGCCGCGAACGTGTCCGTGGGAAATTCGTGGCTGGCGGATCGCGTGGGCTCGCGCATCGGAAGCGAACTGGTTACGATCGTGGACGACGGCACGATGCCCGGACGGCTGGGGAGTTCGCCTTTCGACGGCGAGGGCGTTCCCACGCAACGCACGATCGTGTTCGAGGAAGGCGTTCTACGCACGTTTCTTTTCGACACCTATTACGCGCGCAAATTGGGCAGCCGTTCGACCGGCAACGCGAGCGGCGGAGCGGTGGGGCCGAATAACTTTTATTTGCAGCCCGGATCGCGAACGCTTCCCGAACTGATCGCCGCCACCAAGCGCGGCGTGCTGGTCACGGACACGATCGGCTTTGCCACCGAACATGCGAGCGGAACGTACAGCCGCGGCGCGCGCGGATACTACGTCGAGAACGGCGAAATCGCGTATCCGATCGAGGAGTTCACGATCGCGGGCACGTTTGCGGAAATGCTGGCCGGCATCGACGCCGTGGCGAGCGACCTGCGCTTCGACGCGGGCGTGGTTTCACCGTCGTTCCGCGTCGCCGAAATGACCGTAAGCGGGGATTAGCGAAGGCCGCCGTATGCCGCAGGTCGGGATCAGTTTCATGCTCATCATGCGCCTGGAGATGCCGAACAGCCCCGGCGCTTTCAACCAGTTGGCCTCCGCCGTCGGCGATGCGGGCGGCGTGATTGCCGCGATCGACATGCGCTCGGTGACGAGAACCCACGTGGTACGCGACATCACCGTAAACGTCAGTTCCGACGTGACGGCCAAGGCCGTTCGCGATGCCGTAGAGGCGTTGGAAGGCGTCACCGTCATCAGCGTCTCCGACAGCACCTTCCTTGCGCACCTCGGCGGCAAAATACAAGTCGAACCCAAAATCCCGGTCAAGACGCGGCAGGATCTTTCTACTGTTTACACCCCGGGCGTGGCTCGCGTTTCGATGGCCATCGCCGCGGATCCGGCGAAGGCGTTCAACCTCACGATCAAGCGGAATTCCGTTGCGGTGATTTCCGACGGCACCGCGGTGCTCGGATTAGGCGATATCGGGCCGCTTGGTGCTTTGCCGGTGATGGAAGGCAAGGCGATGCTGTTCAAACAGTTTGCCGGCATCGACGCCTTTCCGATTTGTTTGGACACCAAAGACGTCGACGAAATCGTCGAGACGATCGTGCGCATCTCGCCGGTCTTCGGTGGAATCAACCTGGAAGACATCTCCGCGCCGCGCTGCTTCGAGGTCGAACGCCGGCTCATGGAAGCTCTCGACATTCCGGTCATGCACGACGATCAGCACGGCACCGCGGTGGTCATCATGGCCGCACTGATCAATGCCGCCAAAGTCGTCGGCAAGGCTTTAAACGATTTGCAAATCGTCGTCGCCGGAAGCGGCGCCGCCGGTACCGCCACAATCAAGATGCTGCTCGGCGCAGGCGTGCGCGACGTGATCCCGGTGGATCGCGCCGGCGCGATCAATCGCAACGATCGCTACGAGAACTCGCATTGGCGGTGGCTCGCGGAACACACCAACCGGGAAAACCGGCGCGGCAGTTTGCACGACGTGCTGCGCGGCGCCGACGTGTTCATCGGCGTCTCGGCGCCCGGCATTCTGCAGCTCGACGACATCGCGTTGATGGCGCGCGATCCCATCGTCTTCGCGATGGCGAATCCCACGCCGGAAATCATGCCGGACGTGGCGGCCGGTCACGTCGCGGTCATCGCCACGGGACGCTCCGATTTTCCCAATCAGGTCAACAACTTGCTGGCGTTTCCCGGAATCTTTCGGGGAGCGCTCGACGCGCGCGCCCGCCGCATTACCGAACGTATGAAACTAGCTGCCGCGAACGCGATCGCCGGCATCGTGGGCGAAGAGGAACGTAGCGCCGAATACATCATTCCAAGCGTCTTCGACGTGCGGGTCGTCGAGGCGGTCGCTAAAGCGGTGGCCGCGGCGGCGGTGGACGAGGGAGTTGCCCGGCGCCAATTGGTATTGTCCGAAGGGGAAGATATAAGCGCACCTAGCGCGTAACGGAAGAAGGAGGCGTATGCCGCAGGCCAAGATTCTGGTCATCGAGGACGACGAAGACATCGCCAAACTCGAGCAAACCGTGCTCGAACGCGCGGATTACGAGGTGCGCGTCACCGCCAGCGGTGCCGAAGGCCTGGAACTGGCGGAATCGTACAAGCCGGACGTCGTTATCCTGGACATCGGGTTGCCCGACATCTCGGGGCTGGACGTCTGCACCTCGATTTCAAACTCCAACAACGCCTTCATCCTCATGGTGAGCGGCCATTCGCGCGAGCAGGACGTGCTGCTCGGCTTGGGCTTGGGCGCGGACGACTACATCACCAAGCCCTTCTCCGGAAACGAACTGGTGGCGCGCGTCGCATCGTTTCTGCGCCGCCGTGAAAAGTATCTGGAAAAGAAAGACGACGCCGGCATCCTGCAAATCGGCACCGCGAAATTGGTGCGGGATTTCCATACGCTCAACAACGACGGCAGGAGCGTTTCGCTTACCGCGCTCGAGTTTCGCTTGCTGTGGTTCTTGGCGGAAGCGGAAGGCCGTCTGCTGACGCGCGCGCAGATTCTCGAACACGTTTGGAACGACACCTCCGGCGTGCCGACGCGCGTGGTCGACGTGCACATCGCCGCGTTGCGCAAGAAGCTCAACGAGGTCGCCGCGCCGGTGGAGATTGCGAGCGTTCGCGGGATTGGCTATAGACTCGACACCAAGTAGCGCAACGCCCCTGGGAATCGATTTGCAGGCGGGCGATCCGCGTCCGCTGTACGTGCAAATCGCCGATCGCATCGTGGAAGCGATCGACTCGGAACGGTTGCATCCCGGAGACCGGCTGCCGGCCATGCGCGACCTCGCGCGAGATCTCGACTGCGCGCTGGTCACCGTTTCGCAAGCCTACGAATTGCTCACGGCGCGCGGACGCGCGGTTTCACGCGTGGGCAAAGGCACGTTCGTCGCGCAACTTCAGCAAGGCGAGCCTTTTGCGCGGCGCTGGGAACCGGACCTGGGACGGTTGGCTCGCGCGGAACGAATGGAAGGCGTCATCGAGCAGCTCACGCGCGCGAGTGCGCCCGGCAGCATCACGCTCGCGAGCGGTCATCCCGCGCCGGAAACGTTTCCGCTGACGGATTTCGCGCGCGCGTTTCACCGCACGCTGATAGAAGATCCGCCGGAGCTGATGCAGTACCGCGCCGCGAGCGGCGATCCGGAGCTTTGCGAAACGCTCGCGGGCTTGCTTCGCACGCGCGGCTGCAGCGCCTCCGCAAACGACATCATCGTCTGCTCGGGCGCGCAGCAGGCGGCCGATTTGGTGGCGACGGTTCTGCTCGAAACGCGCAGCGTGGTCGCAGCGGAGAGCCCAACCTACTCGGGCACGCTTGGTGTTTTCGACGCGCGCGGCGTAACGTACGTCGAGGTTGCCGGAGATGCCGACGGCGTGCGTCCCGACGATCTCGAACGTGTCTTTGCGGAATACCGGCCGCGGTTGTTTTACATCAATCCGATCGCGCAGAATCCCACCGGCGCCGTGCTGCCGCAGCGCCGAGCCAAGCACATCGTCGCGCTGGCGCGCCGCTACGACGTGGTCGTCCTCGAAGACCAGACCGGATGGCAACTCACCTATGACGCTCCCGCGCCGCCGCCGCTCGCCGCGTTTGACACGGACGGGCGCGTCGTGGTGATGGAGAGCCTTTCCAAATCGATCTTCCCGGCGCTTCGCATCGGCTATTTGTTTTGCAAAAGCGCACTCGCCGATGCGCTCGCGCTGGCGAAGGCGCGCACCGACGTTTTTACTTCCACGTTAACGCAGCGCGCGCTGTGGCGATTCATGAACGCGCCGGCGTACGGCCGGCATCTGCGATTTACGCGCACGCTGTACACGCAGCGGCGCAACGCCTTCATCGAGGCGCTTTCCAACGCGGTGCAATGGGCGCAAGTGCGGCCGCCGGCGGCGGGCCTGAACGTGTGGCTCCCCCTTCCATCTCGAATTTCCACGCAAGCCGCTTTCGATGCATGCGCGCGCAGCGGCGTGCTGGTAATGCCCTCCGAGCCGTTTTATCCGACGCGGCAAGGACCGCCCGCGCTTCGCCTTTCCTTCGGGGACTTGTCCGTGGAGCAGGCGCGGGAAGGCGTATTGCGCCTCGGCGCGGCGCTTTCGAAGCTCGCCGCATAGCCGGGAAGGGGCATTGGGACGCGCGTCCGTAACCGCAGGGACGTGAACTTGCGAGTTATAGCCGCTGCGGCGCTTGCGTGCGCGCTCGTCGGCGCGGCGCCGCTTCCAACCGTGTATAGCGCGCCGGCCGGTTCGCGCATCGCGGGGGCTCCGAATCCCGCCAATCCGTACAACTTCATCCTTCCGAACGGCCGCATCGTCGCGCCGATCGGAAAGAGCGTCGTCGTCGGGATGAACGCGCTCGGCGTGACCGTCACGCCCGACGGCAAATATGCCGTCGTGAGCAACGACGACGAACGCGAGGATGTCGCCGTCAGCGGAATCGTCGCCGGCGTGCGCGGCGGTTACACGCTTACCGTCGTGGATACCGCAACGATGACCGTCACGGACGTCTACCACGCGCAGAAGGAAACCTTTTTTCAAGGCATCGTGGCGCTGCAAGATCCCGCGCAGCCCGCAACGACGCTCGTGCTGGCTGCGGGCGGCCCAAGCAACACGCTGCGTCTGCTGCACTTGAGCGCCGGCGGCAAATTGACCGAGGATGTAGCGCCGCTCACGCTCCCTTCACCCGACGATCCGCGCTATGCAAACCAAAAACACGTCTACCCCTCTTGGATCGCGCTCGCGGCAAACCATGAAGTCGCGTATGTCGTGAACGATCTTGCGAACACGGTCACCGCGGTAGATTTGCGTGCGCGCCGCATCATGAGCAGCGCCGCCGTCGGCTATTTTCCTTGGGCGGCAGCCGTCGCGGGGCGCCGCCTGTACGTGACGGATCCGGGTTTGATGCTGTACGCAAATATGCCGCAGCCGGTGCGCTATCCCGAATTTGGCAACGTGCCGTTCGCGCCGGAATACGCATCGGCGCTCAGCGGCGTGCCGCTTGCCGCGGACGGCGATGTTCTAAACGGCGGAGTCACATCGACGCGCATGGATGTTGCGCCCGACGGTATCGAAAACGTCGGGGGCGCGCATCCCTCCGCGATCGCGATTTCAAAAAACGGCCGGTACGCGTACGTTTGCATGGCGAACGTCGACCGCGTCGCGATCGTGGATTTGTACGGCATTCCGCGAGTAGTCGGCGGCATTCAACTTCGCCTCTTCGACAAGGCGCCGTACGGAACGCAGCCGGACGCAATCGTGCGCAGCCCCGATGGCAAACGCCTGTACGTCGCGCTTGCGGGAATGAACGCCGTCGCCGTCGTCGACGCGACGAACCCAAGCAAACTGCATCGCCTCGGCCTCATTCCGACGGGGTGGTACCCAACCGCGCTTGCAATTTCGCCGAGCGGCCGGTATTTGTACGTCGCGAACGCGAAAGGCATCGGACAAGAGCCGCGCTTCGAAGGCGGTCCGCCGTATCGAACGGCGCCCAACGGCCATATTTATCAAGCCGAGCAAGACAGCAACGTCGTGTGGTCGACGTTGCAGCGCATCGACACGCGGGGACTTCCCTTGCAGAAAGCGACGATTTCCGCGCTGCGTTACTTGCGCACGCCGCAGCGGCCCGTTGCGAACGCGCTCGTCCCTCCGCTGCGATCGATGCGCCGCAGCAACGCGATCAAACACGTCGTGTTCATCTTGGAAGAGAACAAGACGTACGATTCGATGCTCGGCGACCTTACCGAC
>Ga0070739_10004353_pt1 | contig 16822 bp, 18 predicted proteins | sample Coa_R1_7_FD_66445 | JGI IMG/M metagenome (GOLD analysis project Ga0070739, IMG submission 66445) | Surface soil microbial communities from Centralia Pennsylvania, which are recovering from an underground coalmine fire - Coalmine... | ecosystem: Environmental > Terrestrial > Soil > Unclassified ... | reverse complement strand
AAGTGGCAGCAGTACGCGCAGATCAACGCCGACTGGTACAAAAAGAAGCAGGCGACGGCAACGCCCTAGGTTCCTTTCCCCGCATCCATCCTTTCGTCCCTTTGCGGGCACCGCTCGAGCGGGTCATTTCCCCGTGCCAGCCGGTGTCTGATGCTGAAGATCTTCCAGTGGGTGCTGGGCACAGAGCTCGGCAAAGGTCGTTTCTTCCAGCAGGTGCTCGACAGTCTGCTGGACGCGCAGCCAGAGCTGCCGCAGGCCGCAGGCGTCACGCTGCGGGCAGACATAGCTGGCCGGTAGCGCCGGCTCCAGGCAGCCCGAGCGAGAGAAACGCCGGTCAATGGCCCGGATCACTTCGGCCACGGAAATCTGTTGCGGCGGCCGACCCAGGGTGTAGCCTCCGTAGACCCCGCGCCGACTCTCGACGATGCCCGCCTTTTTCAGCATCAGCAGGATCTGTTCCAGATATTTCAGCGGGATATGGTGACAGTCGGCAATTTCGCTGATGGTCGCCAGCCGGGGATAACAGGCCGACAGGTAGAGCACAGCCCGTGCGGCATATTCGGCCTTTGCACTGATCCGCATAGGGGAGCCGGTCGGCAACTTTAGGTTCCCACAGGCTGCCGGCGGTGTCAACGCAACGGGAGCTTCTATGCGCCGCTCTTGCCACAATGAAGAATTCGTGCTAGCAAGGCGGCGCAACCGCGATGACCATTCGGGTGGAGCTCGAGGGCGTACGGCTGGCGGTTGTCGAGGCCGAGGGCGTTCGCGTCGGGCCGAGTCCACCGGAGCTGCAGGCCGCGTTCTGGAGCCTCTGCGACCGGCTGGCCAGAGAGTTGACGGTGGATGCTGTGGCGCAGCTGGAGTCCGTGCAACAGGTGCGCGCGATGTTCCGGGCCTGGGGACTGGATCCATCGAAGTACCGGCCGGCGGCGGAGGCGCTCCTGCGACGGCTGGCGCAAGGACGGGGGCTGCGGTCGATCTCGAACGTTGTCGACATCGTCAACCTGGGCTCGCTGGAAACGGGCTGGCCGTATGGATGCTACGATCGCCAGACCATCGAGCCGCCGGTGGAATTGCGGTTGGGACGTACCGGGGAGGTCTACGAGGGCATTGGGCGCCGCGTGTGGCATCTGGCAGGGCGGCCGGTCCTCGCGGATCGGCATGGACCATTCGGCAGTCCGATCAGCGACTCGACGCGCACGCAGGTCGCCGCAACGACGCGCGATGTGCTCGTCACCCTGTTTGCGCCTGCGGGGGCACCGGCGGCTGCGGTCGAGGGGGCCGCCGAGCGCCTGCGCGAACGTCTGATCCGGTGGGCCGGTGCTGAACGCGCCTGGGTCGCAGTCTGAGGCTGCAACCCGCGCGGCCGGCGCCGTGCGAAAGGAGAAAGAGCCGGTGCCCACATTTCATCTCGTACTGCTGCTGCACGGCCATCAGCCGGTAGGAAATTTCGAGCACGTCTTTGAACGCGCCTTCCGCACGGCCTATCTGCCCTTCCTGCAGGTCCTCCGACTGCACCCGCGTGTGCGCGTGGGCCTGCATCTGTCGGGGCCGGTGTGGGAATGGTTGGAGCAGCGCCATCCGGAATTCTTCGATCTGGTCGGCGAACTGGTCGAGCGCGGTCAGGTGGAGCTGGTGGGCGGAGGTTTCTACGAGCCGATTCTGGTGACGATTCCGCCGGAGGATCGCCAGCGCCAGCTCGACCTGATGGCCGACTATCTTGAAGAGCGCTTTGGCGCTTCGCCCGAGGGCGTCTGGCTGGCCGAACGTGTCTGGGAGCCGCATCTGGTGGAGACGCTCCAGCGGGCCGGGGTGGTCTACACACTGGTGGACGATGGGCATTTCCGTGCCAGCGGGTTCGAGCCAGAACAGCTCTACGGCTACTATCGCGTCGAGGACATCACTGCCGCCGTGGATGTCTTCCCGGGCCTGCAGGACTTGCGATACCTGATCCCCTACGCCGAGCCCGAGCAGGTGGTGGACTACCTGCGGCAGGCGGCCGAACGGGCCCCGGGCGGAATGGCGGCGATGGGAGACGATCTGGAGAAGTTCGGGCTGTGGCCCGGCACGCAGCGCCGGTGCTACGAGGAGCGCTGGCTGGCGCGGTTTTTTGAGCTGCTCGAGGCGAATGCCGATTGGTTGCAGGTGACTACGCCGGGCCGCTACCGGCGGCAGGTGCCCGCGCGCGGTCGCGCGGTGCTGCCCGCGGCGTCGTATCCGGAGATGATGACCTGGGCGCTGCCCACGCCGGCGCGCATTCGGCTGGAGGAGCTCGAGCGTGAGTTTGCCGAGCGGCCCGAGGTGCGTGCCTTCCTGCGCGGCGGCATCTGGCGGAGTTTTCTGGTCAAGTATCCCGAGGCCCATCTGCTGTTGCGGCGGGTGCTCTGGCTGGGCGAGCAGGTTGCCGCGGCCGAGCGCGGCGCGCTGAGCGCCGACCGGGCGGCGGTGGCGCAGGCGCGGCGGCATCTGCTGCGCGCACAGTGCAACGATGCCTACTGGCATGGAGTCTTTGGCGGGCTCTACGCACCGCATCTGCGGCTTGCCGTGCAGCGGGAATTGCTCGAGGCCGAGCTGGCTCTGGGGCTGGGAACATCCCGGCCGCTGTGCGTACCCTACGATTTCGACGCCGACGGCCGACTCGAGCTGGCGCTGCTGGACGAACGCTACAGCGCGCTGCTGCTGCCTTCCGATGGCGGCACGCTGGCGCGGCTCGATTTTCGGCCGGCGCGCGCCGTGCTGATCAATGCGCTGGCGCGTCGGCCGGAAGCCTACCACCGCCATGTGGCCCAGGCGCCGGTGGGAGCGGCGGCTGAAGGAACCATCCACGGGCCACACCGCGCGCGCGAACCCGGCCTGGCGAACCTGCTCCGGTACGATCGGTGGCTGCGGCACGGGTTCCGCCTGCTGGCTTTTCCCGACGCGCAGGGCGCCGAAGCCTACTTCGCGCTGGAACTCGATGCTGTCACGGGCCTGGCGGAGGGACCCTTTGCGGTGGAGAGAGCCGAACCAGATGAGGTGCTGCTGCTGGCCGAAGACGTTGCGGCACAGTTCCCCGGCGCGGAGCCGGTGCGCCTGCGGTGTCACAAAACCTTCCGCTTCCGGAATCATGAAGACGGATTTGCTGTGCGCTGCGTGGTCACGCTGGCGCACGATCGCCCGGCGGTGACGCTGCGGTTTCGTGCTGGCCTCGAGCTGGTCTTCAACCTGCTGGCGGCCGCCAGCGAGGACCGGTACTTCGTGCTCAACGGCCAGCGTCGCCTGCTGGGCTGGCAGGGGGTGCACACCGGCGGGCAGATGCAGCTTGTGGACGAAAGTCAGCGGGTGGCGCTCACCGTGCTCGCTGTCGAGTGCAAACAGATGTGGCTGGCCCCGATCGAGACGGTCTCGGATTCGGAAGAAGGCTTCGAGCGCGTCTATCAAGGCTCGCAGATTCTGCCCGTGTGGTCGGTGGAGCTGGCGCACGGTGAAAGCTGGCAGGCCATGCTGGATCTTCGCGTGACCAGGCTCTAGGCGCGGTTGAGGCGGGTACCAGGTCTCTGGTAGAGTGGCGCCGGGAGCCAGGCGGTGACGATCAGCCAGGAGTTACTGGAGATTCTGGTTTGCCCAGTGTGCCGGGTGCGGGTCCAGCTGACGGCGGACCAGCAGGGGCTGAAGTGTCCCTCCTGTCGCCGCATCTACCCGATTCGCGACGGCATCCCGACCATGCTCGTGGACGAAGCCCGGATTGACGAGTCGGCTTGAAGCCTCCGAGGTCCTGCCCCGATTGCCGGCCGGGGCACGCGTACTGGTCATTCGCCTGCGTTCACTGGGCGATCTGGTGTTGACGCTGCCGGCCCTGGTGGCCGTGCACAGCTGGCGCCCCGACCTGCATCTGGTTCTGGCCATCGAGCCTGCCTACGAGGAACTCTTTCGGCGTCATCCCGCCATTGCCGCCTTACTGCCCGTACACCGTTTTTTCACGGCCGCACGGCAGCTCGGTGCGGGCGGTTATGCCGTGGCCTACAACCTGCATGGTGGTCCCACCAGCGCTCTTCTGCTGGCGGCCAGCGGTGCGCCGGTGCGCGTGAGCTGGAGGCAGAGTCAATTTGCCTGGCTCGCCAATGTGCGTGTGCCCGGTCCGGATGCTTTTTTCGGTGCGCGCACCGTGCACACGGTCGAACACCGGTTGACAGCGTTTTATTGGACGGGACTGCCGCCGGGGCCTGTTCCTCCAGCAGCGGTTCCCATCGAAGCGGCTGCCGCTGACCGCGTTCGCCGGCACCTGAGCAACTGCGGCATTGGAGAAAGCGAACCTTATGTGCTCCTGCGGCCGGGTGCCCGACAGCCGACACAACGGTGGCCGCTTGAAAGATTTGCCAGACTGGCCGAGCAGTTGGCTGCCTGGGGGCTCCGGTCGGTGGCGAATTTCGGTCCGGGAGAGGAGCGTCTGCAAGCGGAGTGGATGGAACGTTGGCCGCGCGCTGCGGCGGTGATCTCAGGGCTGCGCCTGACCGAACTGGCTGCTCTGGCGGCCCGCGCGCGCCTTTTTGTGGGCAACGACTCGGGTCCAACGCATCTGGCAGCTGCCGTGGGATGCCCGGTGGTCGCCCTCTTCGGACCCACCTGTGCAGCGTGGTGGCGGCCCTGGACCCCCACCTATCGGCTGGTGCAGCCTGACTGCGTCTGTGGGCCGGTGGCACCCAAGCGCTGCCACCGCCAGGCTGACCGGCCCTGCCTGCACACCGTCAGCGCCGAACAGGTTGCGCAGGCCTGCCGGGAGTTATTGGCGGAGACCGAAGCAGCGCCTCACGGGGCGAAGCTGATCGACTGATCCGATCGCTCGACCCACAGGCGGACCGTCTTGTTGTAGCGGGCGCGGGCCGGATCGCGCCCGGGAAAGGGGCGGTACGGGCTGACCAGCACCGTGACGATCACACCCGAGCCGTTGCGGGGCAGCCGGAGCTGCTGGATCCGGTAGCTGCGTACCGGTCCGTAGAAACCCTCCGGCCCCCAGTCCTGCATGAAATCGCTGAAACTATAACTGGGCTGGGGATGCCAGAGCCGGTAGGCCTGTTCGTACTGACCGGCAGCGAGTGCATCAAGGAACCGCTTCACGGTGCTCTCTTCCCGGTGAAAACGCAAAGCGTGCCAGAGCACCAATCCAGCGGCCACCGCAGCCACGCCGCCCAGCAACAACAGCCGGCGTCGACGATTGGGCGGCGGGGGCGGCTCAAGAAGCCTGGGTACAGACATGATGGCCTCGTTTCTGACCGCCAGGCATGCCGTCAGCCGGCGATCACCTGTTCAGTCGCCCAGAATCTTGATGGCGACGCGTTTGGGGCGCTGTCCGTCGAACTCAAGGTACAGAATTTCCTGCCAGGGGCCCAGCTCGAGCCGCCCTTCGGCAATCGGCACGGCGATCTGCGGGTGGACCAGCAGCGCCCGCAGGATCGTGCCTGCATTGCTCTCGAACGCACGACCCAGGCGGTAGTCGTCGCGCAGCGGCGCGAGCTGCGAAAGCCAGTTCTCCAAATCCTCGAAGAACGCTGGCTCGTCCAGGCCCAGGATGACAGCCGCATTGGCGTGCAACGCGGTAATGAGCGCCAGGCCTTCCGTGCATTCGCTTTTGCGGAGGGCTGCTTTGACTTCCTGCGTAATGGGACGGAATTCGCGTGGTTGTTTGGTGTGAATGGTTAGATACTCGCTGTAGGTCCTCATCGCAGAAAACTCCGGGAACCTGGCCGCCGGATGGCGGCTCGCGCGGCATTTTAGCCGAACGGCCAAAGAAGAGAAAAATCGACGGCAACGATCACCGGGCCTGCTGGAGCAGTTCTTCGACAGCGGCCACGACGTCAGCGATGCGCACGGGACGGTACAGCACGCGTGCAATGCCCGGGGGGCGGGCCGTCGTCTGGGTGCGCGAGGCCACCAGGATGACAGGAACGCGCTCGGCAAGCCGGACGAGCGCCGCAGCCGGTTCAGGGTCGAGATTCTCGAGGACCACCACCTGAGGGACAATGCCGCGGGCGAGGGCACCGGCCGCGTCCTCGAGTGCATCGAAGGCGAGGGCCTCGATGCCACGTTCACGCAGCTCGGCGCGGACCAGCGCGCGCAGCCTCCAGTCGCCCGCGATGATGAACACGACGGCCACCAGGGTCTGCACTATAGCATCGGGCCGAGAATAGCGCGGCCGCGGCGTGCCGCGTTTGTTAGAATCAGCGTGGCTGCCCGGAAGTGACGCACCGCGAAGAGGGAGTTCGTGCCGAAACGGAAGTGGGTGGTGGCAGCAGTTGCGGGCGGCGCCGTGCTGGTCGTCCTGCTGGTCGGGTTAACCGGGCACAGCTCGCTGCCGGATGTGGCGGTTGTTCGGGTGGGGCGGCAGACGCTGGAAAGCTGGATCACGACCAACGGGCGGGTCGAGCCCCTGGCGCCGGTGGTGTTCCGTGCGCGTCTGGATACGTTTGTGCAGCACGTCAATGTGGTCGAAGGCCAGGCGGTGCGGCGTGGGCAGGTGCTGGTCGAGCTGGATGTATCCGCGGCGGCTGCTCAACTGGCCGAGGCCCGCGCGCGGCTGCTGGCCGCCCGGCAGCAGTTACGCGATGCGGAATCCGGAGGCCCCCCCGATGAACGCGCGCGGTTGCTGAGCGATCTGGAGAAGGCGCGCGTGCGCCGCGCACAACTCGCCGAGCGGCAGCAAGTGCTGGAACGACTGGTGGCGCAGCAGGCGGCCACGCGCGAGGAACTGGCCGCCAATCGGGCGCAACTGGCCCAGGCCGAAGCCGATGAAGCATATCTGGAAAAGCGGATGGCGGAACTGGCGCGCCAGGCGCGGCTGGCAGCCGAGCAGGCGCGCCTGCGCATCCAACAGGCGGAAGCCGACATTGGCGATCTCGAGCTGCGCGTGAAGCAAGGCCAGCTGCTGGCACCGGTGGACGGCGTTGTCTACGCAGTCGCAGTGCGTCCGGGGCAGTTTGTGCACACCGGGGACCTGCTGCTGGAGATGGCTGACCTGCGTCAGGTGCAGGTCCGCGCGTTCGTGGACGAAGTGGACCTCGGGCGTGTGCAGCGGGGCCAGTGGGTGGAGATCCGCTGGGACGGATTGCCCGGGCATGTCTGGAGCGGCCGCGTGGAACTGGTGCCCAAACAGGTGGTTCCGCATCAGGGACGCAGCGTCGGTGAGGTGCTCTGTTCGGTGGACAATCCAGACGCTCAGTTGCTGCCGAACCTGAACGTGGATGTGCGCATTCGGGTGGCGCACCGCGACGGGGTGCTGGTGCTGCCCCGGGCGGCTGTGCAGGGCGAGGGTGCCGACCGGTACGTATTTGTCGTCAGCGGCGACCGCCTAGAGGTGCGCCGTGTTTTGCTAGGCGTGGCCAGCGCCACTGACGACGAGATTCTTGGTGGCGTGCGTGAGGGCGAACGCGTGGCCCTGCCGGGATCGGTAGAGCTGCGGGCGGGCATGCAGGTCCATCCGGTCGAGGTGCAGTGATGCGACGGCTGGTGTGGGTTCTGACGCTGCTGGCGGCTGCCGCAGGATGGGCCGGCAGTGATCCGCCCCCGGCGATTCGGGCGGCCTTCGACGCCGGCCAGTATGCCGAGGCCGTTTCCACCCTGCAGCGCTCTCTGGCGGACCAGCCCGGTCGCCCCGATCTCCATTACTGGCTGGGACGCTGCTACTACGAGTTGCATGACTGGAAAGCCGCCGCGGCTGCGCTGGAGCGTGCAGTGCGCCTGGATGCAACCCGCAGCGAATACCATCTCTGGCTGGGTCGTGCCTACGGCCGACAGGCGGAAAGCAGTCGCAGCTTCTGGCTGGCGATCAAGAGCCGGCGGGAGTTTGAAGAGGCCGTGCGGCTGGATCCCCAAAACGTCCGTGCTCGTCGCGACTTAGCCGAGTTCTACAGCGAGGCGCCGTGGATCGTGGGGGGCAGCAGGAAGAAAGCCCGCGCAGAGATTGATGCCATCGCTGCTCTCGATCCGGTCGAAGGGGCGCTGGCCGAGGGCGAATTTGCCCGGCGCAACCGTGATCTGGCGCGTGCGACCAGCGAGTACCGGCGGGCCGTCGCCACAGCCGGAGCACATCCCGACGCCTACTTCGAGGCCGCCGAGTTTTTTGCCCATCACGGCGATTTGGAAGATTTGCGGCGGGCCCTCGAGGCGGCCGCGCGTGTGGCTCCCACTGACCCCCGGCTGAGCTTCTTTCGCGGCGTGGCCGGTGTGGTGGCCGGCAGCAACCTGCAGGAAGCGGAGATCGAGCTCAAAGCCTACCTCGCGCGAGTGCCTGACCGCAGCGATTTCCCCTCGCATGCCGAGGCGCGGGCCTGGCTGGGTCTGGCCTATGAGAAGCAGGGTCGGCGGCTGGAGGCGGCCGAGCAGTATCGAGCTGCCCTGCAGCTCGATGCAGACCTCGAGCAGGCTCGTCAGGGGCTGCAGCGGCTGGAGAAAAAGAACTAACCGGAGCGCCGAGGGCCCTGGCATGCGGCTGGAAGAATGGAAGCTGGCGTTGGATGCGCTCCGGGCCAACAAGCTGCGCGCGTTTCTCACGATGCTGGGCGTGGTCATCGGCAGCGCCTGCATCGTGCTGGTGGTGACCGTGTCGCTGGCCGGCCGGGCCTACATCCTGGGACAGATCGAGGGGGTGGGTGCCAATCTGGTCTACGGCGAGCTGGTTCGCTCGGGAGGACGGGCTGTGACGCTGGCGGACGAGATCACGCTCGAGGATCTGCAGGCGATTCGTCGGCAGATTCCGCAGGTGGTGGCCGTGGCCGGCACGCATGAGGTGCCTCTGACGATCGACCTCGGCGGGCGCGTGCTGCCGATCACAGTGGTGGCCGTGACGCGGGATTTCGCCCGGGTGCGCAACCTGCTGATTCTGCAGGGCCGGTTTTTCGACGACGACGACATGCAGATGCAGAGCAAGGTCTGCGTGATCACCGAACATCTGGCCGCGACAGCCTTCCCGGACGGTCACGCCGTGGGCAGCGAGCTGCGGCTGGGCGAGCTAAAGTTCACGGTGGTCGGCGTCTTCCGCGAGCGTGTCTCCACCTTTGGCCAGTCGGAAATTCAGCGGGATTCGGCCCTGGTGCCGTTCACGGTGTTGCCCTATTTCACGCAGAGTAGCTTCGTGCTGACGCTGTATGCCCAGGCAGACCGCCCCGAGGATGTTCCCCTGGTGACGCGGGAGATCGCCGACCTGCTCCGGGCGCGCCACCGGGCTCAGGCCGAGTACCGCGTGCAGAATCTGGCGTCGATCCTGGAGGCCGCGCGGAAAATCGCCAGTGCGCTGACCGTGGTGCTGCTGCTGATTGCGCTGATTGCGCTCGTGATCAGCGGTATTGGCATCATGAACATCATGCTGGTCACCGTGACGGAACGAACGCGCGAGATCGGCATTCGCCGCGCGGTCGGTGCACGTCGGCAGGATATTCTGGAACAGTTCTTGCTGGAGGCCCTGCTGATCAGCGGTGTGGGAGCCTGGCTCGGAGTCGCCCTGGGGATGGCGCTGCCCGTGGCCGCGCGCCCGCTGCTGCCGGGGGAGATCCAGGTGCCCGTTTCCTGGATCTCAGCCGTCGTGGCCTTTGGGGTTTCCTGCCTGACCGGACTCCTGTTCGGTTACCTGCCCGCGCGCCGGGCCGCGCAGCTACAGCCAACGGAGTCGCTGCGGTATGAATAGAGGCATGCGGACGCCCTACGCGGCCACCCTGTTGTTGGCTGCACTGCCGCTGCAGGCAGCCGAACCCCTCACCCTGCAACAGGTGGTGCGCCGTGCGGTGGAAAACAGCCCGGAAGTTCGACTGGCCCGGCTGGGCAACGATGTAGCCGTGCGGCAGACAGCGCTGCAGCGGTCGGCTTTCCAGCCGAATCTGTTCACCGGCTCTGGCGCCGCCTATACCAACGGCTTTCCGCAAACGCCGGGGGGTGGCGGCCCCAGCGTGTTCAGCCTGTCGTTCGTGCAGACGCTGTTCAACCCGCCGTTGCGGGGTGAGGTGCGGGCGGCCGAACAGCGCAGCCAGATGCAGCAGGTGGAGATCGAGCGCGTGCGGGATGCCGTCATGCAGCGCGCCGCGGCGGATTACCTCGAGTTGGTGACGGTGCGCCATTCGCTGCGTCTGCTGGAGGGCGAGCGCGACAGCGCTCAGCGGGTCTACGCCATTGTCGAGCAGCGGGTGGCGGCCGGCCTGGAGCTGCCGATCGAACAGACACGGGCGGCGCTGGTGCGCGCCCGCATCGAGCAGCGCATCGCCGCACTCGAGGGTCGACAGCAGGTGCTCGAGGCCGATCTGCGCGACCTGCTCGGGCTGCCCGAAAGCGAGTCCATCGAACTGGCCGAAAGCGAGCCGCCCCCGTTTCCCGATCTGCGGGCGAGCGAAGCCGTCGCCCTGGCGCTGCGCTACAGCCCGGAGCTCCGGAAGGCTGCGCTGGAGCGGCTGGCACGCCAGCAGGAACTGCAAGGTCAGCGCGGCGGGTACTGGCCTTCTGTGGATCTGGTCGGTCAGTACAGTGTCTTCAGCAAAATCAACAACTACGACCAGTTCTATCGCAACTTCCAGCGAAACAACCTGAATGTGGGACTGCAGATTCAAATTCCTCTGTTTCGGTCACGCACGCGGGCCGAAATCGCACTGGCCGACAGCCAGTTGCGCCAGGCCGAGGGTGAACTGACGCTGCAACAGCGCAGTGTGGAACGGCAGGTGCGGCAGCAGTTCTGGCACGTGCGTGAACTCGAGGCTGGACGGGAAGTCGCCCGGCTCGAACTGCAACTGGCCCGGCAGAACCTCGATCTGGCGCAGGCCCGCTTCCAGCAAGGCCAGGCCACGCTGGCCGATGTGGAACGCGCGCGCCTGGAAGAAAATGAAAAATGGCTCGCGTTTCTGGATGCGGGCTTGAACTATCAGAAAAGCGAGCTCGAGCTGCTGCGGTTGACCGGGCGGCTGGCCCAGTGGGTGCAGTCGCCGTGACCGGGGTGACCGGCATGGAGGAAGGTTTGGGTTTGGGTGCAAAGCGGTCATCAAGTAAAATGGGTCCGCCCGCGCACCGGATCACCTACCTGGGGAGGAAAACGCATCGATGGCAGCGGTGATGAAAACCCTGTTGTTGAATCCGCCGAGCTTTGAAAACTTTGACGGCGGGGCCAGTTCGCGCTGGCCGGCCACGCGAGAGATTCCTTCGTTCTGGTATCCGGTCTGGCTGAGCTATCCGGCCGGCCTGCTGCCGGGCAGTCGTTTGCTGGATGCTCCTCCCCACCGGATCAGCGTGGAGGAGACCCTTCGGATTGCGCGGGACTACGAATTCGTCGTGGTGTTCACCTCGACGGTGGGCTTCGCCAGCGATCTCCGACTGGCGCGGGCGCTGAAGGAGGCACGGCCGGATGTGAAGATCGCCTTCGTCGGCCCGCATGTGCAGGTGCTGCCGACCCAGAGTTTGCTGGCGGCCGATGCGGTGGATTTTGTCGTCCGGGGCGAGTTCGATTATGCCGTTGTGGACTTCGCCCGCGGCCGGCCGCTGCGCGAAATTCCCGGCGTGAGCTACCGGGACAGCAACGGCCGCATTGTCCACAACCCGCCGCGGCCCCCGCTGACCTCGGAAGAGCTGGACCGGCTGCCGTTCGCGGTCGAGGTGTACAAGCGCGACCTGGTGATCGAAAACTACAACGTTCCATTCCTGCTGCACCCATTTGTCAGCTTCTACAGCAGCCGGGGCTGTCCGGCTCAGTGCACCTTCTGTCTGTGGCCGCAGACCCTCTCGGGGCACCTGTGGCGGACGCGTTCGGTGGAGAACGTGGCGGAGGAATTTCGGCTGGTGCCGAAGCTGTTTCCGCAGGTGAAAGAGGTGTTTTTCGACGACGACACGTTCAACATCCGCAAGGACCGCGTCATCGCGCTGGCGCGGCTGCTGAAGCCGGTGGGGCTGCCGTGGTCGTGCACAGCGCGCGTGCACAGCGATTACGAGACGCTCAAGGCCATGGCGGATGCCGGCTGCCGGCTGCTGATCGTGGGCTTCGAGTCGGGTGACCCGCAGATTCTCAAGAACATCAAAAAGGGCGCCACGCTCGAGCAGGCCCGCACCTTCGTGAAGAACTGCAAGAAGCTGGGTATCCGCATTCACGGCGATTTCATCATCGGCCTGCCGGGTGAGACGCACGAGAGCATCCAGCGCACCATCGAATTCGCCAAGGAACTCGACTGCGAAACGATTCAGGTCTCGATGGCCCATGCCTATCCGGGAACCGAGCTGTACGCGTGGGCGCAGGAACACGGATATCTGGTGAGCGAGGCGCTGGCCGACGCCCAGGGTCATCAATTGCCGCATCTGGAGTATCCCAACCTGTCACGCGAAGAGATGATGGCGGCGGTGAACCGGTTCTACGATGCCTACTATTTCCGCCCGCGGGTCGTCTGGCGGATTCTGCGCAATGCGCTCTGGGACGCACACGAGCGCAAGCGGCTCTACGAGGAGGCTGTTTCGTTCCTGCGGTTGCGGGCGGAACGGTGGAAGTGGGCGCGCCAGTCGGCCGGATCAGGCCCGCAGCAGCCCAGCGTGATTCCGGTGACGGAGATCAAGTCGGCGCCGGTGCGGGTGGAGAGCGAGTCGTAGGACGGAGCATGGCAGCACCGGAAGGGATCCGTCGCGGTCGGGCTGTATGGCCGATCGTGCTGATGGTCTGGTTCGGCGCACTCGGCGATGTTCTGCTGGCGCGCGGGGCGCGCCAGGCCGCCGGAGCCGGCTGGCGGGGCGGATCGGCAGCCGCCGTGGTGCTGGCCCACTGGCTCACCAATCGAAGTCTGTGGCTGGGCGTGGCCAGCCTGATCGTCTTTTTTCTGTGCTATCTGCTGGCGCTCTCGCGGGCTGATTACAGCTACGTGACGCCGGCCTCGGCCAGCAGTTACGTCGTGGTAACGCTGCTCGGGTGGATGCTGCTGGGTGAGGTGGTGACGCGGGTCCGGTGGCTGGGGGTGCTGGTGATCTGTGCGGGGGTGTGGCTGGTGACGCGCACGGCAGCCTGCACGACCGGGGGAAGCCGGCAGTGATGACGGTTTTGCTGCTGGCGGTGGTGATCATCGGTGGCACGGCCGGCGAGGTGGCCGTCACGCGCGCCATGAAAGCCATCGGTGACGTGGGCCGGCTGAGCCCGCGCAGCCTACTGACCATGCTGGGCCGCGCGTTCCGTGTGGGCTGGATGTGGCTGGGTCTGGGGCTGCTGGCCGCGGCGTTTTTCTCCCTGCTGGCGTTGCTGTCGCGGGAGAACGTAACGTTTGTGGTGCCGGTGACGGCGCTCAGCTATGTCGTCGGGGCGGTGATGGCGCGCTGGTTTCTGGGTGAGCGCGTGGATCCGATGCGCTGGCTGGGGGTGCTGCTGGTGATGCTTGGGGTCGTCCTCGTCTGGATGGGCTGAGCCAATGCACGGCATCCACGGGCTGGTCTGGCTCCGCAACGCGCTGCTGGTGGTGGCGGTTGCTCCGGCGGTCTATTCGGTGCTCGTGGTGTATGCCGCGCGCCGGTTCTTCCGCCGCCGGAAGAACTGGGCCGCGGGCACGGAGGCGTTGCCGCCGGTCAGTATCCTCAAGCCCGTGCGCGGCCTGGACCCCGACGCATACGAAAATTTCGCCAGTTACTGCCGCCAGAATTATCCCGACTACGAAATTCTGTTCGCTGTCGCCGATGCCGATGACGAGGCCCTGCCGGTGCTGGAGCGGCTGGTACGGGATTTCCCCGATCGCCAGATTCGCATCCTGATCGGCGTCGAGCGGATCGGATCGAACAACAAGGTCAACAAGCTCTGCCGGCTGGTGCGGGAAGCGCGTCACGACATTCTTGTGATTAGCGACAGCGATATTCGGGTGCCGCCCGGGCATCTGCGTACTGTGGTGGCGCCGTTTACCGACCCCGGCGTGGGTGCCGTGACCTGCGTGTACCGGAGCGCGGCCGAGAACTCCCCCGGGGCAGTACTCGAAGCGCTTTCCAATGCGACCGATTTTCAGGCCGGCGTGCTGGCGGCATGGTTGTTGGAAGGTGTGCATTTTGCGCTCGGAGCCACGATGGCCGTGCGTCGCGCGGCACTGGAAGCCATAGGCGGGTTCGAGGCGCTAGCGGACCATTATTCGGATGACTACGAGACCGGGCGGCGCATCGCCGCGCTGGGCTACCGCGTCGAGTTATGCCCCGAGCCGGTCACGACCGTGTTTCCGCAGCAGTCGCTGCGAGAAGGATTTCGGCATCAGGTGCGCTGGGCCCTCACGACGCGCCATTCGCGGCCCTGGGGCCATGCCGGGCTGGTGCTGACCTTTGGGCTACCGTGGTCGTTGGCGGCCGCCGCCGTGGCCCCAACGCGAGCTCTTGCGGCGGCCTATCTGCTCAGCTATGCCATTTTGCGCGCGGCGGTGTGCTGGGAGGTGGGCGTGCGGGGTCTCGGTGACGAGCTGGTCCGCCGACGATGGTATCTGGTACCGCTGCGCGATGCCGTCGCTGTGGGCGTCTGGGTGGCGAGCTTCTTCACGCGGCGCATCGAATGGCGCGGATCGAGCTTCTACGTGCGCAACGAGCGCCTGGTGCCGGCCGAGCGCGGTTGACGCCGGGTGCCGCAAACCGATAGAGTGAAGCTACCGCGCTGTGCGGCCTTCCGCTGGGAGGTCGTTCAATTGGTAGGACACCAGACTCTGGATCTGGTTATCCTGGTTCGAGTCCAGGCCTCCCAGCCAGCTTTCGAGAGCGCCATCAGAGGCGGGCCGTCTGGAATCCTCTGCGGTGAGCAGCTCACCCTTTCTCGTCGCTCTGCCCTGCCCACCTGATTGCCGGGAGGGAATTTCTCTTTCGCCGCTGCCCGTGGCCAGCCTGAACGGCCTGTCCGGTAATCACCTCGCGGCTCGCTGCTGCGGCATTTGCAACCGGGATTGTGGCCACCGGCAGGCGGTGGTACGCTAAAGGTCCATTCCTTCTCGGGGGCTTTTTCTCCACTACAGGCATGGTCGTCGGGCCGGTAGAGGCCAAAGAGCGCACTCGGGAGGCCGGCAAGGGAGGCAGGACATGGAACGCACGAAAGACGGCGAACTGAACGGATTGCGGCCACAGCGGCTGGAAGGGATTCTGGGCTCGCTGCAGCAACCGGAGGTGCTCGCTGCGGTCAGCGGCCCCTGGAAGGCACGCGTCGTCTGGGTGAACGGTTTCCAGACGCAGAGCTACGCGCGCCAGCATCGGATTGATATGGACGAACCTGCGGGTCTGGATGCGACGGACCTGGCTGCCACGGCTCACGAGCACCTGCTGGCGGCCATCGGATCGTGCCTGGCGGTGGGTTTCATCCTGAATGCGACCCAGCGGGGCATTGCGGTGCAGCAGCTCGAGGTGGCGGTCGAGGCCAGCTTCGACAACATCCTCAAATGGGCCGGGCAGAGCGCGACGGGAAATCCGGGCTACCGGCAGATTCGTGCCGAGTTGCGGGTGCAGGCCGACACGGACCGCTCGACGGTCGAGCAGCTGTGGAAGATGGCACTCGACGGATCCCCGGTGACGCAGTCGGTCGTGCGCGGCACGCCGGTCGTGACGACGGTGGCCTGAGGCAGGGCTACTTGCTCGTTTTGGCCGCCACGGCTGAGGGCTCCGTTTCCGAAGAAGTGACGGCTGAAGCCGATGGTGTCTCTGCTGTGCCCGCGCCGGTTCCGCAGAGCTGGTCGAGCAGACGTTCCAGGTAGCTGGCGAATTCGGCCGGTCGAAGCGCGCGAAGATTCGTTGTGGGCCGGCCTTCCTCGAGCACCGGCACCCACCAGCTACTGTCTTCGACCGGCACAGCTTGGAACACGGTCGGCAGGTGCCCCCGCGCCGATTCCTTCAAATCCTGAAAGCGGATCGTCCGAGGACTTTCCGTGGTGAGCACCAGATCGCAGGGCTCCTGAGTCAGCAGGCGCTCGGCTTCTTCCCAGGAGGTGGCAAGAAGCCAGCGGCAGCCGCGGCGCTCGAGGCGATGGATCAGATGCAGGAAGCTCAGAGCAGTCGGAGCGACGAGCAGAATCGTTGCCATGGAGGGCATGACCGACCCCCGCTCGCTTGAGGGTGCGGAAGGTACTCCGCTGACGCGGATGTACCCGTCGTTGCCTTCCCGGGGCCCTCGAGGAGGACAGTGTCCACTCTATCACAGATGGTTTGAAACGGCGCAGAAATCTTTGCCGGCAGGTCTTGCGCCGACCAGCGGGGGCAGGGTAGTGTCAAGGCCGATGCTGTTTGCCGATCGAGTGGACGCGGGTCGCCGTCTGGTTCCGCTGCTTGAGGCTTATCGGGGGCGGCAGGACGTGATCGTCTTGGGCATTCCGCGCGGTGGCGTGGTGGTCGCCAATGAGATTGCCCGTGCGCTTGGACTCCCGCTCGACGTGTTCGTCAGCCGCAAGCTGGGTGTGCCGGGCCAGGAGGAACTGGGCTTCGGTGCCATCTCCAGCGGGGGCGTGCTGGTGTTGAACGAAGACGTGCTGGCGCAGGTTCCGCTTTCTGCGGCCACGATCGAACGGGTGGTGGCCCGCGAGCAACAGGAGCTCGAGCGGCGTGAGCGGCTCTACCGCGGCGGCCAGCCGATGATCCCGGTGCAGGGCAAGACGGTGCTTCTGGTCGATGACGGCATTGCCACTGGAGGTAGCCTCCGCGCGGCGGTGCGCGCATTGCGACAGGCCGGTGCGGCTGCAGTGGTCGCCGTGGCACCGGTGGGCCCGGCCTCGGCGCGGGAGCGGATTCCGGAAGCCGATGATGTGGTGCTGGCGGAAGCGCCGGAGGATTTTTTCGCCATCGGACAGTTCTACGGCGATTTCCCGCAGGTGAGCGACGAGCAGGTAGCGGCGATTCTGGCCGAAGCGCGAGCGCGCCA
>Ga0070739_10004351_pt1 | contig 16825 bp, 13 predicted proteins | sample Coa_R1_7_FD_66445 | JGI IMG/M metagenome (GOLD analysis project Ga0070739, IMG submission 66445) | Surface soil microbial communities from Centralia Pennsylvania, which are recovering from an underground coalmine fire - Coalmine... | ecosystem: Environmental > Terrestrial > Soil > Unclassified ... | reverse complement strand
TGCGCAACATGCTGCTGGTCAGCGAATGTGTGGCCAAAGCCGCGCTGGAGCGCACGGAAAGCCGTGGCGGGCACACCCGCGACGACCATCCCGGCATGGACTCCAAGTGGCGCAAAGTCCTGCTGGTGTGCCGCGCGCAAGGCGGGGCGGGCAGCCTGCCCCACATCGACATCAGCCACGAAGAGCAGACCCCGATGCGGCCCGACTTGCTGGAGCTCTTCGAGCTCTCCGAACTGGAGAAGTACTACACCGACGAAGAGCTGGCCGAGCATCCAGGACGGAGAAGCTAATGACGTACAACGCGAGCCTGCGGGTCTGGCGCGGCGACGACGCCAGCGGCGCGCTGCAGGACTTCACCGTCGAGGTCAACGAGGGCGAGGTGGTGCTCGACGTCATCCACCGTCTGCAACAGACCCAGACACCCGACCTCGCAGTGCGCTGGAACTGTAAAGCCGGCAAGTGCGGATCGTGCTCGGCGGAGATCAACGGCAGACCGCGGCTGATGTGCATGACGCGGATGTCGACGTTCGCCGAAGACGAAGTCGTCACCGTCACCCCGCTGCGCACGTTCCCGTTGATCCGCGACCTGGTCACCGACGTGTCGTTCAACTACGAAAAAGCCCGGGAGATCCCGTCGTTCGCACCGCCCAAGGAATTGCAGCCCGGCGAATACCGGATGGCGCAGGTCGACGTGCAGCGCTCGCAGGAATTCCGGAAGTGCATTGAGTGCTTCCTGTGCCAAAACGTGTGCCACGTGATCCGCGACCACGAGGAGAACAAGAAGGCGTTCGCCGGCCCGCGCTACCTGATGCGGATCGCCGAGCTGGAAATGCATCCGCTGGACACGCTGGACCGGCGCAACGAGGCGCAGGAGGAACATGGCCTGGGCTACTGCAACATCACCAAGTGCTGCACTGAGGTCTGCCCGGAAAGCATCAAGATCACCGACAATGCCCTGATTCCGATGAAGGAGCGCGTGGTCGACCGCAAATACGATCCGGTGGTGTGGCTGGGCAACAAGCTGTTCCGGCGTTAAGTCCCGCCGAGCAGACGCAAGCACCCTGTTTCGCGCCAAACTGGGTGCTTTTGCGTCTGCTCATCCCAGAGCTTTAGCGCACGGTTGATCCGGGTATTCCGTTGGGCAGCCCAACGGAACGACCGGAAAGGCAGCTTCGATGGCCATACGTGAACCTGCCAGCATCAATGACATCCGCACCGCGATCCGGGAGCTGTCGGTTCGCGCCGATCTCGCGCACAAAGAAGGCCGCCACGACGACGCCGCCGAGATCGAGCAGCGCATCCAGGGCTATCGCGAAGAGCTCAGCCAACGCCCGTAACTGAAATCAAGTCGCCTTGGGCGGTGACGGCACGCGCGGGATAGCGCACGATTTTGATCAGGGTCGCCGGTGTGCGCGTGCTCGGTCCGATGTCAATCTGCTCGCGCCAGTCCACCGCGCGGCGGGTCAACTCCCCGCGCAGGGGCGTGCATCCGCGGAAGTGCGGGCTATGGACCATCGCGATCGCCTCTTTGTCGGCCTGCGGCAGGGCAAAGAAACGACGCGCCACTTCGAGCGCCTTGGCGACCAGCGACTCGGCTAAGCCGTGCCCGATCAGATAGCAGAAACCGATCTCGTGATCGGCCTCGCGCAGGCGCTTGCGCAACACTCCGGGTTGGTCGCGGAGATCGACCACAGGCCCGGCTGTGGTGCTCAACACAGTAGCCACTCGTACATCATTGCCGCAGGTCAACTGCTATGCCCGGGTCTCGATCAAGTGGGTCCCAACCGGTTGGTTAGTTAGCTAGTGGAATTTAGCTCACACTCGCTTGCGTTGAAGTTACTGACGCGTTAAGTTGAGCCTGTTACTGGTGGGTAACTTAGACCTAGTACCCAACCACATGGTGGCGTTCTCATCGAGGAGGAAGCACGTGAGCCACTACAAGAGCAATGTCCGCGACCAGGAATTCAACCTGTTCGAGGTCTTCGGTGTCGACAGGGCATTCGGCGAGGGCCTCTACAGCGACCTGGACGTGGACACGGCCCGCGAGATGCTGGCGGAGATGAGCCGGCTGGCGGAGGGTCCTATCGCCGAGTCATTCGCAGAAGGTGACCGCAACCCGCCGGTGTTCGATCCGGAAACCCACTCGGTGACGCTGCCTGAGGCGTTCAAGAAGTCCGTGCACTCGGTTCTCGAGGCCGGTTGGGACAAGGTCGGCATCGACGAGGCTCTCGGCGGCACCCCGATGCCCAAGGCGCTGGTGTGGGCGCTGCACGAGCACATCCTCGGCGCCAACCCGGCCGTATGGATGTACGGCGGTGGCGCTGGATTCGCCAACATCCTCTACCACCTGGGTACCGAGGAGCAGAAGAAGTGGGCTGTGCTGGCCGCTGAGCGCGGCTGGGGCGCCACCATGGTGCTGACCGAGCCGGACGCCGGCTCGGACGTGGGTGCCGCTCGTACCAAGGCCATCCAGCAGGACGACGGCTCCTGGCACATCGACGGCGTCAAGCGGTTCATCACGTCGGCCGATTCCGGCGACCTGTTCGAGAACATCTTCCACTTGGTGCTTGCTCGCCCGGAGGGCGCGCGCCCGGGCACCAAGGGGTTGTCGCTGTTTTTCGTGCCCAAGTTCCTGTTCGACCCCGAAACCGGTGAGCCCGGTGAGCGCAACGGCGTGTTCGTCACCAACGTCGAGCACAAGATGGGCCTGAAGGTCTCGGCCACCTGTGAGCTGTCCTTCGGCCAGCACGGTGTGCCGGCTAAGGGCTGGCTGGTGGGCGAGGTGCACAACGGGATTGCGCAGATGTTCGAGGTCATCGAGCAGGCCCGCATGATGGTGGGCACCAAGGCGATCGCGACGCTGTCCACCGGTTACCTGAACGCCCTTGAGTACGCCAAGTCCCGCATCCAGGGCGCGGACATGACCCAGATGACCGACAAGACCGCGCCGCGGGTGACGATCACCCATCACCCCGACGTACGCCGGTCGCTGATGACCCAGAAGGCCTACGCCGAGGGCCTGCGCGCGCTGTACACCTACGCAGCGACGTTCCAGGACGAGGCGGTGGCCGATGCGGTGCACGGTGTGGACGCCGAGCTGGCGGTCAAGGTCAACGACCTGCTGCTGCCGGTGGTCAAGGGTGTGGGCTCCGAGCAGGCCTACGCCAAGCTCACTGAGAGCCTGCAGACCTTCGGCGGATCGGGCTTCCTGCAGGATTACCCGATCGAGCAGTACATCCGTGACTCGAAGATCGACTCGCTCTACGAGGGCACTACGGCAATCCAGGCGCAGGACTTCTTCTTCCGCAAGATCGTCCGCGACAAGGGTGTGGCCCTGGCGCACGTGGCCAGCCAGGTGGAGGAGTTTGTCAAGAACGAGAATGGCAACGGGCGGCTGAAGGCCGAGCGCGAGCTGCTGGCCACCGCGTTGGCCGATGTGCAGGCCATGGCCGCGAGCCTGACCGGCTACCTGATGGCCGCGCAGGAGGACATCTCCAGCGTCTACAAGGTGGGCCTGGGCTCGGTGCGGTTCCTGATGGCTGTCGGCGACCTGCTGATCGGTTGGCTGCTGCAGCGTCAGGCTGCCGTGGCGGTCGAGGCCCTCGACGCGGGAGCTAGCGACGCCGATCGGGCCTTCTACGAGGGCAAGATCGCGGTGGCGTCGTTCTTCGCGAAGAACTTGCTCCCGCTGTTGACCAGCACCCGTCAGGTGATCGAGGCGATCGACAACGACCTGATGGAGCTCGACGAAGCCGCCTTCTAAGCGGTGTTCGCCGGGCCCCGTCCGGCCAAGACGCAAAGATCCCCCGTTTCACCTGGAAACGGGGGATTTTGCGTCTACCGCGGCGAACTTGATGCCGAATCGGCGGCACGACGGACCCGAAACGGCAAGAATGACAAAAGGCCGCCGCTGGATCCCCTCAGTCCAGCGGCGGCCATTCCCGGCCGACCCTGCGTCCGGGGCTCAACGGTCCATCAGGGCCGATTCAGGGATGCCCCGCGTTGCCATCGGGTCGGGGGGTCGGACGACAACACGGAGCTATCCGGTACTTCGCTTACCCAAACGCCGACGTTACTAAACTTGCAACGGAATTCAGCGTTCGGCGGTTCACGCCTCCAGGATGGCGGCCACGCCCTGCCCGCCGGCCGCGCAGATCGAAATCAGCGCGCGCCACGGCTTGCCGGCGCCGCCCTTCTGCTCAGCTTTCTTGTGGGCCAGCAGTTTCGCGGTCTGCGCGAGAATGCGTCCACCGGTGGCCGCGAACGGGTGGCCCGCGGCAATAGACGAGCCGTTGACGTTGAGCTTGGAGCGATCAATGGGTCCCAGCGCGGCGTCTAAGCCCAGCCGCTGCTTGCAGTACTCCTCGGACTCCAATGCTTGCAAGTGCGCCAGCACCACCGATGCGAACGCCTCGTGGAACTCGTAGAAGTCGAAGTCCTGCAAGCTCAATCCGTTGCGCGCCAGCAGCCGGGGAATCGCATACGTGGGCGCCATCAGCAGCCCGTCGTTGCCGCTGACGTAGTCCGCGGCCGCGGTTTCGGCATCGACGAAGTAGGCCAGCGGCGTCAGAGAGTGCTGATCCGCCCAGTCCTCACTGGCCAACAACGCGACTGACGCACCGTCGGTGAGCGGCGTGGAATTGCCAGCCGTCATCGTCGCGTCACCGGCTTTCACTCCGAACACCGGCTTGAGTTTGGCCAGCTTCTCCAACGACGCGTCTGGGCGCAGGTTGTCGTCGCGGTAAAGCCCTAAAAACGGCGTCACCAGATCGTCGAAGAAGCCACTGTCGTACGCGGCGGCCATGTTTCGGTGGCTTGCGGCGGCGAGTTCGTCTTGGTCGACCCGCTTGATGCGCATCTGCTTGGTGGTGATGGCTTGATGCTCGCCCATCGACAAACCGGTGCGGGGTTCGGCATTCACCGGGATCTCGACGCCGAGGGTGGCAGGCAGCGTGCCCACAAGCCTTAGCCGCTCGAGGTTGGACTTGGAGCGGCGCAGCTTCAGCAGCGTGCGACGCAAGTTGTCTCCCAAGCCGATCGGTGGGTCCGAGGTGGTGTCGACACCGCCCGCGGCGGCCACCTCGTAGCGGCCGGCGGCAATGCCGTCGGCCGCGGCGATTGCGGCCTGCAGCCCGGTGCCGCACGCCTGCTGCATGTCGAAAGCCGGGGTATGCGGCGAAAGCGCTGATCCCAGTACACATTCGCGCATCAAGTTGAAGTCGCGGCTGTGCTTGAGTACCGCGCCGCCGATGACAGCGCCGAGTTGTTCACCGGCGAGGTTGAATCGCTCGACCAGTCCGCTCAGCGCCGCAGTGAACATGTCCTGGTTGGACGCGTCGGCGTACGCGCCGTCGGACCGCGCGAACGGGATGCGATTGCCACCCAACACGGCGACCCGTCGCCGGGACTGCATACTTTTGTTGGCAGGCTGGGTACTCGCCTTAGATCTTGTCGAATCATTCGCTGGGGCCACGTTTGTCTCCGTGTTGTCGATGTGGAAAAGGTCCGCCGATAAGGGCCATACTACCCACTGTTCTTACTCTGGAGTAAGTTCGTCGTTGGTACGGTGTTCGATCCAAGGCACGTCCTCACACGGAAGGCAGCTCAGTGGCACCTAAGCTCTCGTCCGATCTATTCTCGCAGGTCGTCAACTCCGGTCCTGGGTCCTTTCTGGCCAAGCAGCTCGGTATTCCGCAGCCCCCGACGCTGCGTCGCTACCGGGTAGGTGATCCGCCGCTGGAAGGCTCCGTGCTGATCGGCGGTGAAGGCCGGGTGGTGGAGCCGCTCCGAACGGCGTTGGACCGAGACTACGAGGTGGTCGCCGCTAACCTCGGCGGCCGGTGGGCCGACTCGTTCGGCGGGCTGGTCTTCGACGCCACCGGGATCACCGAACCGACCGGTTTGAAGGCGCTGCATCAGTTCTTCACCCCGCTGCTGCGCAACCTGGGCGCCTGCGGCCGCGTCGTCGTCGTCGGCACCACCCCGGAAGCCGCCGGCAGTACCAACGAGCGGATCGCGCAGCGTGCGCTGGAGGGTTTCACCCGCTCGCTGGGTAAGGAGGTTCGGCGCGGGGCGACCGTCCAGCTGGTCTACGTCTCGCCCGACGCCAAACCGGCGGTGACCGGTTTGGAGTCGACAATGCGGTTCATCCTGTCGGCCAAGTCGGCATACGTTGACGGCCAGGTGTTTTACGTCGGGGCCGCGGACTCCACACCACCGGCGGATTGGGACCGTCCGCTGGACGGCAAGGTTGCGGTAGTGACCGGTGCAGCCCGCGGCATCGGGGCGACCATCGCCGAAGTGTTCGCCCGCGACGGCGCACGTGTGGTCGCCATCGACGTGGAAGCCGCCGCCGAGCCGCTTGCGGAGACCGCGAGCCGGGTCGGCGGGACCGCGCTGACCCTCGATGTCACTGCCGCCGACGCCGTCGACCAGATCACGCAGCATCTGCGCGACCATCACAACGGTCGCGCCGACATTCTGGTCAACAACGCCGGTATCACCCGTGACAAGCTGCTGGCCAACATGGACGATGCCCGCTGGGACGCGGTGCTGGCCGTGAACCTGCTTGCGCCGCTTCGTCTCACGGAAGGGCTGGTCGGTAACGGCTCTATCGGCGAGGGCGGCCGGGTGATCGGGTTGTCGTCGATGGCCGGCATCGCGGGCAACCGAGGACAGACAAACTACGCCACCACCAAAGCCGGCATGATCGGCATCACACAAGCGTTGGCACCCGGACTCGCCGAGAAGGGCATCACAATTAATGCCGTCGCGCCCGGGTTCATCGAAACTCAGATGACCGCAGCAATCCCGTTGGCCACCCGCGAGGTGGGCCGGCGGCTGAATTCGCTGCTACAGGGTGGCCAGCCGGTAGACGTCGCCGAAACCATCGCGTATTTCGCCAATCCGGCGTCGAACGCGGTGACAGGCAACGTCATTCGCGTGTGCGGCCAAGCAATGTTGGGCGCTTGAGTCCGGCGACCACGAGGATCGGAAAGAGCCGAGGAGCCGGACGAGTGGATGGAGCCGCGATGACGCAACCGAGTGGACTCAAGAACATGCTGCGAGCGGCGGCCGGGGCATTGCCGTTGGTCCCCCGCGACGACCGGCTGCCCGACCGGACGATCAGCGTCGACGACCTGTCGATCGACCGCACGCATGTGGCCGCCTACGCGGCGGTGACCGGCTTGCGCTACGGCGATACCGTGCCGCTGACCTACCCCTTTGCGTTGGCCTTCCCGACGGTGATGTCACTGGTGACCGCGTTCGACTTTCCTTTTGCCGCAATAGGAGCCATCCACACCGAAAACCACATCACCCAATACCGGCCGATCACGGTGACCGATACCGTCGGCATCAAGGTCCACGCGGAGAATCTGCGCGAACACCGCAAGGGCCTTCTGGTCGACCTGGTGACCGACATCAGCGTCGGCAACGACAAAGCGTGGCACCAGGTGACTACGTTCCTGCATCAGCAGCGCACCAGTCTGTCCGGCGAACCAAAACCACCGCCGCAGAAGCAGCCCAAGCTGCCGCCGCCGAACGCTGTGCTGCGGATAAGTCCCGGACAGATTCGCCGCTATGCGGCGGTCGGCGGTGACCACAATCCGATCCACACCACCCCCATCGCGGCCAAGCTGTTCGGCTTCCCTACCGTGATTGCGCATGGAATGTTCAGTGCAGCAGCGGTATTGGCCAATATCGAGGCGCGTCTTCCGGACGCGGTGAGCTATTCGGTGCGGTTCGGCAAACCAATGGTGCTGCCTGCGCAGGCCGGGCTGTACGTAGAGCGTGCCGATGACGGTTGGGATCTCGCGTTGCGCAATATCGCCAAGCGCTACCCATATCTCACGGGCACGGTTCGCGCGCTGTAGCCGATGCCTGCGGTGGCTAGCCGGAACCGGTGGCGACCTTGGACGCGGTGTCGGCGTCGCGATCGACCGGCCAGGCCTTCAGACCGCGCCAGAACAGGTTGATCATCAGCTCGGCCGCTTCGTCGACGTCGGTATCGCCGGTACTGAGCCGGGTGGCGACCGCCTCGCCGGCGCCCACCAGCGCCACCGCCATCATCTCGAAGTCGGTGTCCGGCTCCGGATTGCGGGTGCCTGCGCGCAGCAGGCGGGCGACCAGCTCGATGATCCGCTCGCGGCCCTCCCGCACGGTTTGAGCGAACGCCTGCGAGCTGGTGGCCTGCGTGTACATCACGATCCACGACGCCCGGTTGGCGTCGATGTAACGCAGGAACGACACGATGGTGTTGCGCAGCAATTCCTTTGGGCTCTGGTCGAAGTCGATGTCCTCGCGCACGCCTTCGATGAAGCGCGTCAACTCGCGGTTCAGGCAGGCACCGAAAAGTTCTTCTTTGGACCCGTAATACAGGTACAGCATCGGCTTGGAGATCTCGGCCTTGGCGGCGATCGCATCCATCGAGGTCTCGTGATAGCCGTTGACGGAAAACATCTGGACGGCCGCATCCAGCATCTGCTGCTCGCGGACAGCACGAGGCAACCGTTTGGTACCACCTGCCATGTGCTGTCCTTCTTGAACTGCCGAGCTCGAGCTGTCATGCGGATTATGTGACTCCAGAGTAAGCAATGGGCTTGTCGCCCACATGCTCTACCGGCCACAGGCCGGGTTGTGACCCTTCACCGCGGCCATCCGCAACACCGATTTGTCGACCGCCGGCGTCGTCAACTCGCCTGCTGCCAGCGCCTTCTCCAGCCGGTCGAGCACCGCCGGCACCTCGTCGGTGGTGACCCACAGCGCGGTGTCGGAGCCGGCCTGCAATGTGCGCAACACTGCATCCGCCACGCCGAAACGATCCGAGATCGCGGCCATGCTGGACAGGTCGTCGCTGAAAACCGGGCCGTCAAAGGGCGGGCCACCGTAGCCGACACCGCCGCGCAGCAACTGCACCGCGGCCGGGCTAAGGCTCGCCGGTTGGGTCCCGGTCAGGCCCGGGACTTGCATGTGACCGATCATTACTCCGACCCGGCCGGCGCTCACCAACGTCCGATACGGCACCAGGTCGTCGTTTTGCAGCTCCTGAAGCGGCGGTGTGGTGACGGCTCCGGTGTGCGAGTCACCGGAGCCGTGCCCGTGCCCCGGAAAATGCTTTAGCACCGGCAGCAACCCGGCGTCGCGCAGGCCGCGCGCATACGCGCCGGCGTACGCGGTGACGACGGCCGGATCCGATCCGAACGATCGGTCGCCGATGACCGTGTCGGCCGGGGCATCGGTGACGTCGACCACCGGCGCGAAGTCAATCGTGATGCCCAGGCCGCGCATTTTGTGGCCACGGTCCCGGGCCATGCCGTACACCTCATCGCGGGTCTTGGTCTGCGCCAGCACCCTGGCTGAGGGCGCCGGTCCGATCAGCGGGGACAGCCGCGCTACCCGGCCACCCTCCTCGTCGACGCTCACCGCCAGCGGCAACGGGCCAGCGCTGCGAGCGATAGCGGTCAGTGAGCCGTCGGTCAGCATCGACAGATCCGTCCAGCTGCCGATGAAGATGCCGCCGATGTGATGGTTGGCTACGACGGCCCTGGCATCTGCGGCGTTGCGCACGCCGACCATCAGAAGTTGGGCCAGCTTGTCGCGGGCTGACATTGCCGCCAGCATCGCCGTCCCATCCCCGCAGGCAGGGGGTACGGGCTTGGCCGACGCACTCGGGCGCGGGGATGACGTTGGGTGCTCGGCTGCACGACCGCACGCCGCCATCAGCATTGATGCGGCAGCAAGCAGGGCTAGGACGCGGGCGACTAACACCCGCCCATGCTGTCACGGCGCGGATCGTAGATGGCGTGGCCCCGTCTGCCCGACGAAAGCCGCAAGACGGCTGCCTCACCGATCTGCCGTTACGGCTGCGGTGGTGACCGTGCGGCGCGGCACTGCTCCGACGGCCGGGAATCGGATTTCTGCTAGGTTGGCGACAACCACGACTGCAATTTCGAGGAGCCACCGATGAACCGGTTCGTTGCGCCTGCGGCGGCTAGCGTCGTGGTCGGTCTGTTGCTGGGCGCGGCCGCAGTCTTCGGGATCACGCTGATGGTGCAACAGGACACCAAGCCGCCGCTCCCCGGTGGCGACCCGCAGTCGTCGGTGCTCAACCGGGTCGAGTACGGCAACCGCACGTAACCCCGTGATGCGGGCCGGCGTGGTGGCCCGGGAAAGCGCCGGGCAACCCGGATCTGGTTTGCGCAGGCCCATCCCGGCCTCCTCGACACAGCTGCCTGCCGCGCCGCTGGCCCGGCGCTGGTTGTGGTTGGCGGCAGCAATTGCGCTGGCGCTGAGCTTCGCCCAGTCGCCCGGGCAGGTCTCCCCCGACACCAAACTCGACTTGACCGCCAACCCGCTGCGCTTCCTGGCCCGAGCCACCAACCTGTGGAACAGCGAGCTGCCGTTCGGCCAGGCTCAAAACCAGGCCTATGGCTATCTGTTTCCGCACGGTGCCTTCTTTCTTGCCGGCCACCTGCTCGGCCTACCTGGCTGGATCACCCAGCGGTTGTGGTGGGCGCTGCTGCTCACCGTCGGGTTTTGGGGATTGTTGCGGGTCGCCGAAGTGCTCGGCATCGGCAGCCCGAGCTCACGGGTGATCGCCGCTGCGGCATTCGCACTGTCGCCGCGGGTGCTGACCACCCTGGGCTCCATCTCGTCGGAGACGCTGCCGATCATGCTGGCGCCCTGGGTGCTGTTGCCGACGATTCTGGCGCTGCGCGCGGAGCCGGGCAGATCGGTGCGACGGCTGGCCGGACAGGCCGGCCTCGCGGTCGCGTTGATGGGTGCAGTGAACGCGATCGCGACGCTGGCGGGGTGCCTACCTGCCGTCATTTGGTGGGCATGCCATCGCCCCACCCGGGTGTGGTGGCGCTTTACCGGGTGGTGGGCGGCGGCGCTGACGCTGGCGATGCTGTGGTGGCTGATCGCGTTGATCCTGCTGGCCCGGATCAGCCCGCCGTTTCTGGATTTCATCGAATCCTCCGGCGTCACCACCCAATGGTCATCGCTGGTCGAGGTGCTGCGCGGAACGGACAGCTGGACGCCGTTCGTGGCACCCAACGCCACCGCAGGCGCACCGCTGGTGACGGGGTCGGTGGACATCCTCGCCACCTGCCTGGTCGCGGCCGCCGGCCTGGCCGGCCTGGCCATGCGCGCCATGCCTGCACGTGGGCGGCTGGTCACGATGCTGCTGGTCGGGGTGACGCTGCTGGCCGCCGGCTACTCCGGTGGCCTGGGCTCGCCGGTCGCGCATCAGGTGCAGGCGTTTCTCGATGCGGGCGGCGCACCGCTGCGGAACGTCCACAAGCTGGAGTCGCTGATCCGGATCCCGGTGGTGTTGGGTCTGGCGCAGCTGCTGGGCCGGGTACCGCTGCCGGGCAGCGCACCGGTCCGCGAATGGGTCAGCGGGTTCACTCATCCCGAACGCGACAAGCGGGTAGCGGTCGGGATCGTCGCACTGATCGCGCTGATGGTGAGCACGTCGCTGGCCTGGACCGGTCGACTCACCCCGCCTGGCACCTTCCGGGCCATACCCCAGTACTGGCATGACGCCGCCGACTGGCTCACCGAGCACAACACCGGCACCCCGGCCGCGGGCCGGGTGCTGGTGGTTCCCGGCGCGCCGTTCGCCACTCAGGTCTGGGGCACCAGCCACGATGAGCCGCTGCAGGTTCTAGGTAATAGCCCATGGGGCGTTCGAGACTCCATCCCGCTGACGCCGCCGCAAACCATCCGGGCCCTGGACTCGGTACAGCGCCTGTTCGCCGCCGGGCGGCCATCAGTAGGGCTAGCTGATGCACTTGCCCGCCAAGGCATTTCATATGTGGTGGTGCGCAACGACCTGGAACCGGAGACGTCGCGTTCGGCCCGCCCGATTTTGGTGCACCGCGCGGTCGACGGGTCGCCCGGGCTGGAAAAGGTGGCACAGTTCGGGGCGCCGGTCGGTGCCGGCACGCTGTCGGGATTCGTCACCGACAGCGGGCTACGCCCCCGGTATCCCGCGGTGGAGGTCTACCGAGTGGCAGCGACCAACGTCAATCCGGGCGCGCCCTACTTCGCTGACACCGACCGACTGGCCCGCGTCGACGGCGGCCCCGAGGCCCTGCTGCGTCTCGACGAACGACGGCGCCTCCTGAACCAACCCTCGTTGGGCCCGGTGCTGTTGAGCGGCGACGCTCGTCGTGCCGGCCTGCCGGTGCCCAAGGAAGCCGGCATTACCGTCACCGACACTCCGTTGGCGCGGGAGACCGACTACGGCCGCGTCGACAACCACTCGTCGGCGATCCGGGCGGCGGACGACGCTCGGCACACCTATAACCGGGTGCCCGACTACCCGGTCCCCGGTGCCGACACGGCATTCGGCAGTTGGACTGGTGGCCGACTCACCGCGTCGAGTTCGTCGTCGGACTCGACCGCCCTGCCGGATGTCGCGCCCGCCACCTCGCCGGCCGCCGCCATTGACGGCGACCCGGCGACCGCGTGGGTGTCCAATGCGCTGCAGGCCGCGGTCGGGCAATGGCTGCAGGTCGACTTCGACCACCCGGTGACCAACGGCGTCATCACCGTGACGCCCAGCGCGACCGCCGTCGGCGCGCAGATCCGCCGCATCCAGGTCGCCACTGTCAACGGCACCACCACGCTGCGGTTCGACCAGGCCGGCAAGCCGCTCACCGCGGCGCTGCCCTACGGGGAAACGCCGTGGGTCCGCATCACCGCGATTGGCACCGACGACGGGTCCGCCGGTGTGCAGTTCGGTATCACCGACCTGTCGGTCACCCAATACGACGCATCCGGCTACGCCCATCCGGTCGAACTTCGCCACACCGTGCTGGTTCCCGGTCCATCGCCGAAGTGGGCTGTCAGGCAATGGGATCTGGGCTCGGAACCGCTGGGCCGGCCCGGCTGCGCCGCGGGGCCCGATGGTGTGCACTGCGCGGCGTCCATGGCATTGGCCTCAGAAGAGCAAGTGGTTTTCAGCCGTACGCTCACCGTGCCGCAGGCGGTGTCGGTGACGCCGACGGTGTGGGTGCGGCCGCGGCAGGGCCCCAAGTTGGCCGACTTGGTCACCGAGCCGGGCACCGTGCGGGCCCGCGGCGACTCCGACCTCGTCGACGTGCTCGGCTCCGCATACGCCGCCACCGACGGTGATCCGGGCACCGCATGGACAGCACCCCAGCATGTCGTTCAGCACAAGACCCCGCCCACGCTGACGCTCACCTTGCCGCGGCCCACCGAGGTGACCGGACTGCAGCTCACTCCCAGCGTGTCGGCGGTCCCGGCACACCCGACCATGGTGGCCATCGACCTTGGCGACGGTCCGCAGGTTCGCGAACTGAAATCAGGCGATCGGGCCGGTCCGCAGACAGTGCGGCTCACACCGCGCAGCACCGATAGCGTCAGAATCAGCCTGCTGAATTGGCACGACATCATCGACCGCACGGCGCTGGGCTTCGACCAGCTCAAGCCGCCGGGCTTGGCTGAGGTGGCCGTCCTCGGCGGTGACGGTCGACCCGTGGCGGCCGCCGACGCAACGCGCAACCGGTCGCGGGAGATCACCGTCGACTGCGGTCACGGCCCGGTCATCGCGATCGCGGGCCGCTTCGTGCACACCTCGATCCGCACCACGGTGGGCGCGCTGCTCAACGGCGAACCGGTCGCAGCCCAACCATGTGAGCGTGATCCCATTGCGCTGCCGGCCGGCCAGCAAGAGTTGGTCATCAGTCCCGGCGACGCGTTAGCGGTCGACGGAGCCGAGCTGACGGCTTCCGATGCCGCCGAATCACTCACGGCCGCAAAGGTTCCCGCCGCCACTGGAGCATGGGGACCGGCGCGTCGCGAGGTTCGGGCACCAGCGGCGATCAGCTCGCGGGTGCTTGTGGTACCGGAAAGCATCAACCCCGGCTGGGTGGCGCGCGCCAGCGACGGAACCCGGCTGACGCCGATAGCCGTCAATGGGTGGCAGCAAGGGTGGGTGGTGCCCGCGGGCACCTCGGGCACGATCACGCTGACGTTCGTCTCGAATTCGTGGTACCGCGCCGGGCTGCTGGGTGGGCTGGCTTTGCTGCCGCTGCTGGCCCTGCTCGCATGGTGGCCGGCGCGGCGACGGCATGACGACGACGTGCCCGCGCGTCCGTTGGCGCCGGGGCGCTGGGGGGCGGTCGCGGTGCTGGCCGCAGGCGCCGTGATCGCCGGCGTAACCGGGTTCGTCGTTTTCGGTGCTGCGCTGGCGCTGCGGTATGCCCTGCGCCGTCGGCAGCGATGGTGCGACGCGGTCACGCTCGGTTTGACCGCCGGTGGGCTAATTCTGGCCGGCGCAGCGCTATCTCGGCATCCGTGGCGGGCGGTCGACGGCTATGCGGGACACTCGCCGTGGGTGCAACTACTGGCACTAGTGTCGCTGGCAGCCGTTTCCGCGTCGGTGACGATGCGGCCGGCGGAGCGGCCCGACGAGGAACCGCGCGATCACTCCCGCATCGGTGACGATGCGGCCCGCGGAATCGCACGATCAATAACTGCAGATCTTCGGCGACATCGCGTTTTAGGCTGGAGATCGAAGTAGGTGGTTGTCAACGTCCAGGGTCCCGGGAGTTGTGGACATGGGATGGTTTACGGCACCGGAATATTGGTTGGGCAGGCTGATACTCGAGCGTGGTGTAGCAGCTGTCTATCTGATCGCGTTTGTTGCCGCGGCGAGGCAATTCCGTGCGCTTCTCGGAGAGCGCGGAATGCTGCCGATACCGCGTTATCTCGCTCGACAGGCTTTTTGGCAGGCGCCGAGCCTGTTTCATTTCCACTATTCGGACCGGTTTTTCGCAACCATTTCGTGGTTCGGCGCGGCGCTGTCGGCGGCGATTGTCGCCGCTGGGGCCGATCTCGTGCCGTTGTGGGCGGCGATGCCGATGTGGCTGGTGCTGTGGGTGCTGTACCTGTCGATCGTCAACGTCGGGCAGACGTGGTATTCGTTCGGCTGGGAGTCGTTGCTGCTGGAAACCGGCTTCCTAGCAATCTTCCTGGGCAACGACCGTGTCGGACCGCCGGTGCTGGCGATGTGGCTGGCGCGCTTGCTGCTGTTCCGGCTGGAGTTCGGCGCCGGCCTGATCAAGCTGCGAGGCGACCCGTGCTGGCGCAACCTGACGTGCCTGTACTACCACCACGAGACCCAGCCGATGCCGGGACCGTTGAGCTGGTTCTTCCATCACCTGCCCAAGCCGCTGCACCGGGTCGAGGTGGCGGTCAACCACTTCGCGCAGCTGGTGGTCCCATTCGGCTTGTTCGCCCCCCAGCCGGTCGCCAGTGTGGCAGGCGCGATCGTCGTCATCACCCAACTGTGGCTGGTCATTTCGGGAAACTTCGCCTGGCTTAACTGGCTGACGATATTGCTCGGCTGCAGCGTGATCGACGACTCGTCATGGTCGACGGTGCTGCCGTTGCCCAAGCACCCTGTGGCAGCGGGCCCGCCGTTGTGGTTCGCGGCACTGGTGATCGCGTTCACCGCATTCTCGCTGTTTTTGAGCTACTGGCCGATGCGCAACATGCTTTCCCGCCAGCAGCGCATGAACATGTCCTTCAACCCCTTCCACCTCATCAACACCTACGGCGCCTTCGGCAGCATCGGGCGGATACGCCGTGAGTTGGTGATCGAGGGCACCGACGAGCCGGAGGTCACCGAGCACACGGAGTGGAAGGAATACGAATTCAAAGGCAAGCCGGGCGATGTCCGTCGGCTGCCGCCTCAATGGGCGCCCTACCATCTTCGGCTGGACTGGCTCATGTGGTTTGCTGCGATCTCGCCTCTGTACGGCGAGCGGTGGTTGGGACCGTTCCTGGTGCGGCTGCTGGAGAACGACCCGCCGACGCTGCGTCTGCTGCGGCGCAATCCGTTCCCCGATTCCCCGCCGCGGTATCTGCGGGTGCAGTTCTACGAGTACCGCTATACCACGTGGCGGGAGCTCGTGCGGGACCGGGCGTGGTGGCACCGCACGCTGGTTGGTGACTATGTCGGGCCGGTCACGCTGGGCAGGACCAAAACCTCGCCGGCGTCCGGCGACTAATGATGCAAAGTAGGGTTACCCACGGCAACCGCGGGAAGAAGGATCTCTCGGTAAAGAGACCTGAAGGGCAGCGAAGGACACAACGACTCGCCGTAACTGAGGTGAACAGCAATGATTGCGTCACGCGAGAGGGTACGCCATGGACTACTCCTCGACGGCCTCGGTAACGTACTTGATCTCAATGCTGTCGATTGGCATGTGCGACACCAGAATCCGAGTGCATCGCCTTCGGAAGTACAGAACGAAACCCTGGAGGTGATTCGCTCGTTGGTCAGCGATGGCCTATTCAGGCTGGGAGGCATGCCCCAGGAGAGCGAGCACTCTCCTGAACATTTCACTGCCTGGAACCGCCCACTCGAGCATTCGATGCACAAGATCTCCCACGTCTACGTCAAACACTACGACGACCCAGCACGATGGATGTATGCAGCGTGGCTGCAGCTCACCGACAAGGGCCAACGTCTCGCGCAATCAATTGAGAAGAAAGACCTAGATGGATACCGGTAGTCGGACCTTCCAGCACAGCGCATTTGGTTTCAATGCCACAGGCTGGTGGCCGGGTATTCAGTCGACGCCGATCGTCACTTCGGTGGACTTGATAAACACCGTCGCGGGCTGGCCCACCTTCAGGCCCAGCTCCTGTGCCGCATCCTTGGTGACTGACGACGTGACGACCTGATCGCCGCCGTCGAGCCGAACCTTCACGATGGCCATGACATTGCCGATGTCGACATCGGTAATGGTCCCTTTTAGCTGGTTTCGAGTCGACAATCGCA
>Ga0070739_10004348_pt1 | contig 16834 bp, 14 predicted proteins | sample Coa_R1_7_FD_66445 | JGI IMG/M metagenome (GOLD analysis project Ga0070739, IMG submission 66445) | Surface soil microbial communities from Centralia Pennsylvania, which are recovering from an underground coalmine fire - Coalmine... | ecosystem: Environmental > Terrestrial > Soil > Unclassified ... | reverse complement strand
GCCGTTGCCGCTGGTCTCCGCCCCGCTCCCGTCGGCATTGAGCAGGGTCATGGACAGCGGCGCCCGGCCGGCACCGGCGGTCACCCGGATCAGCCCGTCGGCGCCGACGCCACGGTGGCGGTCGCAGAGGGCCCTGGCGGTGTCGGGGCCGACGGTGAAGGCGTCGTCGAGGTCGATGAGCACCAGGAAGTCGTTGCCGAGCCCGTGGTGCTTGCGCAGGCGCGCCCCGGCCAGGCCGGACAGGATCTCCCCCACCTGCTGGTCGGTCAGGGCGGGGCTCACGCCGCCAAGTCTCCCAGCAGGGCGTCGAGGCAGGCGAGCGAGTTGTCCTCGCCGTCGAGCCAGCGAATGCGGGGATCGCGCCGGAACCACGACTCCTGCCTGCGGGCGAAGGCCCGGGTCCGCCGGCGGAAGCGCTCCAACGCCTCGGCCAGGGAGTGGCGGCCCTCGAGGTGGTCGAGCAGCTCGCGGTAGCCGAGGGCCTGGCGGGCGGTCCTCGACAGGGACAGCTCGGCCAGCCGGCCGACCTCGTCCAGGAGCCCGCCGGCCAGCTGGGCGTCGATGCGGGCGTCGATCCGGCCGGCCACCGTGGGGCGGGGCAGGGTGAGGCCGAACAGCCGGAACCGGCTCGGGGGGTACTCGGTCAGGCCGGGCCCGAAGGAGGAGAACGGCCGCCCGCTGCCCAGGCAGACCTCGAGGGCCCGCACGACCCGGCGGCGGTTGCTGGCCAGCATGCGCGACGCCGCCACCGGGTCGAGGGAGGCCAGCCGCCGGTGCAGCGCCTCCACCCCCAGGCGGTCGGCCTCGGCCTCCAGCTCCGCCCGCACCTCGGGCCACTGGCCCGGCAGGCCCAGGTGGTCGACGACGGCCCGCAGGTACAGCCCGGTGCCCCCCACCAGCACGGCCCGGTGGCCGCGGTCCTCGATGCCGGCGAGCACCGGCCCGAAGGCCTCCTGGTAGCGCCGGACGGAGAAGTCCTCGGTCGGCTCGGCCAGGTCGATCAGGTGGTGAGCGACCTCGGACTGCTCCGCCCTGGTGGGCTTGGACGTGCCGATGTCCATGCCCCGGTAGACCTGCATCGAGTCCACCGACACGATCTCGACGTCACCCAGGGCCCGGGCCAGAGCCATCGCCAGCTCGGACTTGCCGGTGGCGGTGGGCCCGACGATGGCGAGGTGGGCGCCGGTCGTGGGCTCCCCCATCCCTATCCGGCGGCCACCGGTAAGCGCACCCGCCCCAGCGGCGCCGGCTCCCCGTCGACCAACTCACCGCTGAGATGGTGGGGGGCGGCGGCGGTGATGGTCACCCGGGCGAAGGTGCCGGCGAACAGAGGTGTCGCCCCCGGGCGGAAGTGCACCAGCTTGTTCTGCCTGGTGCGGCCGGTGAGCACGGCCGGGTCCTTGCGGCTCGGGCCCTCGACGAGCACCTCCTCGGTCCTTCCCACCCGGTCCTGGTGGCGGGCCAGGGCGGAGCGCTCCACCACCACCTTGAGGCGGGCGAAGCGCTCGACAGTCACCTCGGGCGCCACGTAGGCATCCGTCATGGCCGCCGCCTCGGTGCCGGGGCGGGGGGAGAAGATGAAGGTGTAGGCGCTGTCGTAGGCGGCCTCGGCCACCACCTCGAGGGTCGCCTCGAAGTCCTCGTCGGTCTCCCCCGGAAAGCCCACTATCAGATCGGTGGTGACGGCCAGGTCGGCGACAGCGGCCCGGGCGGCCGCCAGCCGCTCGAGGTAGCGCTCGGCGGTGTAGCCCCGATGCATGGCCTTGAGCACCCGGTCGCTTCCGGCCTGCAGGGGCAGGTGCAGGTGCTCGCACACCGCCGGTGTCTCCGCCATCGCCTCGATCACCTCGGGGCGCAGATCCTTGGGATGGGGGCTGGTGAAGCGCACCCGCCTGATGCCTGGGACCGAGCCCACCGCCCGCAGCAGATCCCCGAACAGGGGTGTCGGTCGGCGGCCGGGGCGGCCGAGCCAGGCGGCGCCGGCGGTGCGCTCGAGGTCGCCATCGCCCCCGCCGGCGGCCCGCCGGGCGGCGATGGTGAGATCGCGCCCGTAGGAGTTGACGTTCTGGCCCAGCAGGGTGACCTCGACCACGCCGGCGCCGGCCAGGCCGTCGACCTCGGCCACGATGTCGCCGAACGGCCGGCTGACCTCGGGGCCCCTCACCGCCGGCACTATGCAGAAGGCGCAGCTGTTGTCGCAGCCGGTCTGGATCGTCACCCAGGCGGCATGGGCCAGCTGCCGCTGCAGCGGAAGGGCGCTGGGGAACTCGCCCGGATCGTCGAGGATCTCCACCACCGGCCCCTCGGCCGCCGCCCGCCGCAGGAGGTTGGCGGCCTCGCCCACGTTGTGGGTGCCGAACACGACGTCCACGTGGGGGGCGCGCTGGCGGATCAGGTCGCGGTCCTTCTGGGCCAGGCAGCCGGCCACGGCGATCTGCATGTCCGGCCGGCGGGCGGCCAGCGCCTTGAGATGGCCCAGGTGACCGTAGAGCTTGTCGTCGGCGTTCTCGCGGATGCAGCAGGTGTTGAGCACGACCACGTCGGCCGCCTCCACGTCGTCGGTCGGCTCCATCCCGTCGGCGGCCAGCAGGCCGGCGATGCGTTCGGAGTCGTGCTCGTTCATCTGGCACCCGAAGGTGCGGACGAGGAACTTCCTGCTCACGACCCTGAAGGATACGGGTCCGGTCGGCGACGCCGACCCGGACGCGTCCCGACGCGACCCGGCCCCGGCGCGCTCAGGAGGTGGCGAGGGTGGCGGCCGGGGCGTCCACGACGCCGTCGCGCAGGTCCACCGTGACCCGGGGGGCGGCCTTGACCGTCCCGACCCGGTCCTCGATGAGCAGGCGCAGGGCGGTGCGGCTCTGCCCGTCGATCTCCACGTCGACGAAGGTCGGCACGCACACCACGTCGATGCCGGAGGGAGCCAGGTAGCCCCGGGCGATGGCAACGGCCTTTATGGCCTGGTTGAGGGCGCCGGCCCCCACCACCTGTACCTCGACCGAACCGTGCTGTCGGACGATTCCGGCCATGGCGCCAGCCACGGAGCTAGGACTCGACTTGCTCGAGACCTTCAGGACGTCCATTGGTGCCCCCAGAGCGTGTGTTGGCTCTTACTTCGACGCCCTACGGACGATCCCTCCCCGCTGAACCCCGACAATTTTCACTTACCGGACAGGCCTGACCGAGGCGGGACCGGCCCCGCTCGGGAGCGTCACGGAGCGTGGTGGGGACCGGACCTCCTAATCGCCGAGCAGGATGGGCTCGTCGTCGCCCGGGCCCTCGCCGAGGGGGATGTCCGCCCCCTCGCCCAGGCCGAGCTCCTGGCGGATCTTCTCGTAGAGCTCGATCATCACCTCGGGGTTGTCGGAAAGGAACTGCTTGGCGTTCTCCCGACCCTGGCCCAGCTGCTCCCCGTCGTAGGTGAACCACGCCCCGGACTTCTTCACCAGACCACGGTCCACGGCCACGTCGAGCAGCGATCCCTCGCGGCTGATGCCCTTGCCGTACATGATGTCGAACTCTGCCTGGCGATAGGGCGCCGAGACCTTGTTCTTCACGACCTTCACCCTGGTCCGGTTGCCGACAACCTCGGCGCCATCCTTGATCGATTCGATCCTGCGGATGTCGAGACGGACCGACGAGTAGAACTTGAGGGCGCGGCCACCGGGCTGGGTCTCGCTGCTCCCGTAGACGACGCCCACCTTCTCCCGCAGCTGATTGATGAAGACGGCGATGGTCTTCGACCGTGAGAGGTTCGCCGTGATCTTGCGCAGCGCCTGGGACATCAGCCGGGCCTGAAGACCGACATGGGTGTCGCCCATGTCCCCTTCGAGCTCCGCCCTGGGAGTGAGAGCGGCGACGGAGTCGATGACGATCACGTCGAGGGCGCCGGATCGGATGAGGGTGTCGGCGATCTCCAGCGCCTGTTCGCCGGTGTCCGGCTGGGAGATCAGCAGGTCATCGATGTTCACGCCGATCCCTTTGGCGTAGACCGGATCCATGGCGTGCTCAGCATCGATGTAGGCGCAGATGCCCCCATTGCGCTGGGCTTCGGCCACGACGTGGGTGGCCAGGGTCGTGTTGTGGGAGAGGGTGCCGTTGGCGAGGAAGCTGTGGGTCCTGGGCAGGACCAGATCGAAGGTCGGCTGTTCGCCGGCGTCCTCCACGTCGACGACCCGCTCGTAGGTGAACCTGGCGTCGACCACGGACCCGCCTTGACCGGCCTCGGAACCGGGTTCGACCTGAGCGTGCCACCGACGCGAGCGGAGGCCGATCTCCTCTGCGAACCGGTGGGCCACCGAGTGGTGCACGGTGACCGTCCAGTGCCGGCGCTTCCGGTCAGGGCCGAGCTCCGAGGACACCGAGGCAGGGATCCCCAGACCGTAGAGAAGGAGCTGGACCTCCTGTGCCAACTGCTCCGAGGTGGTGGAGAGCCCTATGGCGGAAGACGAAGGATCGACCCGACCGCCGCCTGCGAACAACGCTGACAGGAAGGCCCGCTGGACCTTGTCACCACCGACCCGGATGGGGTGCGGGACGGTCTCGCCCGCTCCGCCGGCGTGGTCCGTCCCCACGGCGGTGCCGAGGTACCGCCCGGCGAGCCGGTGGTACTCGTCGGCCACCTCCGGATCGTCGGTGGAGCGGAAGGCTGCGCCACCAGCGGAACCCTCGGCGGCGAGGTACCCGAGAAGGACGGCCTCGTCCTCCTCGATCCAGGATCCCGAGCCGCTCTCCAGCGCCCCGAAGAGGGCAGACACCACTACATCGCCCGGGCGGATCTCCCCCGCCTCTCGCCAGACGATGGAACCTGCGCCGTCGGTCACCCGCAGGGGGTGGTTGGCGGTGACCTTTACGGCCCGGCCCGAGGCCAGCCGGATGCGCACGACCGGCCGACGGTCGTTGTGGGTGAGCGCGGCGACCTTCTCCAACTCACCCCGCTCGTTTACGGCTCTTACGCCGAGGGCGGAGATGTCGGTTATCAGCGACGTGCACGAGGCGACCTGTCCGCAGCGCTCGAACAGCTCGGAAACGGTCTCGAGGCCCTGATCGGTCCAGATGTAGGTGTCAGCGGTAAGGCACTTCCCGCTCGCCTCCGGCCCGTATATCTCGACGATCCGGCCGCGGGGAAGACCGCCGACCCCGAGAGCCAGATCCAGCGCCATGGCCCCGGTGGAGATCGTCTCGATCGCCATCGACGGGGCGTCGCCCATGCGCATGATCGAGCCCTTCCCGAACTGCTTCTCGATCTGGCCGAGCGCCATGTCCAGCGCCTTGTCTCGTTCCATTGGGGCTTCCTCCCTCACACCTCGGTCCTCACACCTCGGTCTCGATGCGGTCCAACCTACGGACGGCCTGTGACAGCCCCCGCTGCGAACGACACCAGTGTAGTTACGAACATACGTTCGTGGGTGGATGCGGAGAGGGGGGACCGCCGGCTCGATCAGGGCCCGGTCACACCATGAGCCCCCGGACCGATGAGCACCCTGTCGGCCCGAGCGACTGTCAGCCCGGCGAGGGAAGAGAGCAGAACTCCTCCACCGTGTAGTGCGCCCCGTCCGGCCGGGTGCGGCTGGAGACCAGGGTCACCTCCCCCACCGTCCAGGTCGCCTCGAGCGGGGTACCGACGAGGGGGCGCAGGTACCGGGGGTCCCTCGCCCGGGCCAGGGTGAGGTGGCCCCGGAACCGACCCGGCCGCGGCGGCATGCCCACCCCGGCGGTGGCCGACTCCACGGCAGCGGCCAGGCCATGGAGCCCTCCGACCGGGGCGCACAGCACCCCGGAGCCGATGAGGGTGGTGGCCGGGCCCATCTGGGCCACCACCGGTGGGGCCGGGAGGCGGGCGGAGGCCAGCGCCTCCCAGGCCTCGTCCCGCTCGACGTTGCCGAAGAAGCGCAGCGTCACGTGCCAGTTGTCCTGGCCCATCCAGCGCAGGCCGCCGACCTCGGGCCGGGGCATGGCGGCGATCACCTGGCGGGCCTCGGCCGACGGCCAGACGGCGACGAACATCCGCACCGCTCCGCCCGACGGCTCTAGGCGCCGGCGGCGGCCACTTCGTCGGGCCCGGGCAGGCGCCGGCGCAGCAGGTCGAGCAGCGAGATGGCGGAGAACTGCCGGATCCGGTCGCGGTCACCCGGCAGCCGGGCCGACACGGCCTCGTGGCCGAGGCCGGGCACCGACAGGCCCATCCAGACCGTGCCCACCTCCACCCCGTCCTGCGGATCGGGGCCGGCCACGCCCGTTATGGCCAGGCCGACGTCGGCTCCGGTCACCTTCCGGGCGCCCTCGGCCATGGCCAGGGCGCACTCGCGCGACACCGCCGGCGTCCCCCGCGGCACCCCGAGGACCGAGTACTTGACCTCGGTGTCGTAGGCGACGATGGAGCCCCGGAACCAGTGGCTGGCACCGGGCACGTTGACGAGGCGGGAGGCCACCAGGCCGCCGGTGAGGGACTCGGCCAGGCCGAGGCTCAGGCCGGCGGCCACCAGGCGGGAGGCCACGGCGTGCTCCATCGACTCGTCGTCGACCCCGAAGACGATCTCGCCGATGATCGCCCGCAGCTCGGCCTCCTCGGCGTCGAGCATGGCGGCGGCGGCCTCCTCGTCAGGCGCCTTGGCCGTGATGCGCACCTTGATGCCCTCGATCCCGCTGGCGAGGAAGGCGATGGTGGGATTGCCCCCGCTCCGGTCCAGCGCCTCCAGCCGCGGTGCCACCGCCTCGGCGACGGCCGACTCGGCCATGCCCCAGGTGCGCAGCGTCCTCGACAGGATGACGGCCTTCTCACCCGAGCGGCTCTGCAGGTCGGGGATCACCGCCCGCTCGACCATGTCGGTCATCTCGTACGGCACGCCGGGCACGGCGTAGATCACCTTGTGGCCGACCGGGCAGATGAGGCCGGGGGCGGTGCCCCGGCTCTGGGGTATCGGCGTCGCCCCCTCGGGCACGTCGGCCTGGCGGGCGTTGTTCTCCGCCATCTGCCTGCCGCGGGCCTCGAACATCGCCCTGATGCGGGCGAGGATCTCCTCGTCTCGCCGCAGGCCGACGTTCATGACCGTGGCGATGGCCTCGCGGGTGATGTCGTCCTGGGTCGGGCCCAGCCCGCCGCAGACGATGACGGCGTCGCTGCGGGCCAGGGCGGTGCGCAGCGCCAGCACGATGCGGGCGAGGTTGTCGCCGACCTTGGTCTGGAAGTGGGAGTCGATGCCGGCGTCGGCCAGCCGCTGGCCCATCCAGGAGGAGTTGGTGTCGACGATCTGGCCCAGCAGCAGCTCGCTGCCCACGGCCACCACCTCGGCCCTCACGGATCGGTCACCGGGCGGGCGGCCAGGCGCTCTCCGGCGACGAGGTACTGGACGCCGGTCCACCATGACAGGGCCACCGCTACCCACAGCACGGTGGTGGCGGCGATGAGGTGACGGGGGGCCAGCGGCGGGAGCACGGCGAAGCCCACCGCCGTGTCCTGGGCGAAGGTCTTGAGCTTGGCCAGCCCGGTGGCGGGCACCGACACGCCGCGCTGTCCCAGGCGGGTGCGGTACACGCTGATCACCAGCTCGCGGGCGACGACCAGCGACGCCGGCAGCCACCACAGCTCCCGCTTGGCCACCAGGGCGGCCAGGGCGCCGATGATGAGGATCTTGTCGGCCAGCGGGTCGAGGAAGGCCCCGGACCGGGTGGTGCCGTGCCTGCGGGCCAACCACCCGTCGGCGATGTCGCTGGCGGCCAGCAGGCTGCCCACCGCCAGGGCCGCATACGACGGCCCCTTGACCAGGATGACCACGATGAAGACCGGGGTGACCAGCACCCGGGCCAGGGTGATGGCGTTGGCCGGCGTGGCCAGCGCCGAGGGGCCGAAGCCGGCGGCGGGGGCGGTCCTCAACCGACCGCCGCCAGCCGGTCCAGCGGGCCCGGGGGGACGGCCTCGAGGTCGGGGCCGGCGGCGGCGACTATGCGCACGGCCACGATCTCGCCCGCCTCGAGGTGGTCGGGCAGGGCGATGATCCCGTCGATCTCCGGGGCCTCGCGGTGGCTGCGCCCTACGCCGGGCCCGTCGACGAGCACCTCGACCTCGGAGCCGATCAGCTCCGATCTGACCGAGGCGGTTATGCGGTCCTGCAGCTCGCCGAGCTCGGCCAGGCGCTCGCGCACCAGGGCCTCGGGCACGACGCCGTCGAGGCCGGCCGAGTAGGTGCCGTCCTCCCGCGAGTAGGCGAAGAAGCCGGCCCAGTCGAGCCGGGCAGCCTCGAGGAAGGCCAGCAGCGCGTCGTGGTCCTCCTCGGTCTCGCCCGGGTACCCGACGATGAACGAGGACCGGAAGGCGGCCTCGGGCTGGCGGGACCGGATGGCCTCGATGCGCTCGAGGAACCGGGCGCCGTCGCCCCAGCGCCGCATCCTGCGCAGGAGCGGGCGCGACACGTGCTGGAGCGACAGGTCGAAATACGGCAGGCCGGTGCCGCAGACGGCGTCGATCAGCCGGTCGTTGAGCTCGGAGGGGTACAGGTACAGGAGGCGCACCCGACGGACCAGGCCGGTCAGCTCACCGACCAGGTCCACCAACGCCCCGCTCTGGCCCAGGTCCCGACCGTAGGAGGCGAGATCCTGGGCGACCAGCACCACCTCCCGCACGCCGAGGGCGTCGACCTCCTCCAGGATCGACTGGCGGGAGCGGGAGCGCTGCTTGCCCCGGAAGGAGGGGATGGCGCAGAAGCCGCAGGCCCGGTCGCAGCCCTCGGCCACCTTCACGTAGGCCCAGGGGGCCGATGCGGGCGGCCGGGGCAGGTTGAGCAGGTCGAGGCGGGCCCGGTCGGCGCCGGACGAGCCCGACCGGCCCAGCTCCACGGGCACGCCGAAGCCGGCCACCAGGTCGACCTCGGGCAGGGCCTCGGCCAGCTCGTCGCCGTAGCGCTCGGCCATGCACCCGGTCACCACCAGGCGGGCGCCCGGTCGGCGCTCGTCGGCCAGGGCCAGCACGGTGTCGATGGACTCCTGGCGGGCGGGCTCGATGAAGGCGCAGGTGTTCACCACCACCAGGTCGGCGTGCGCCGGGTCGTCGGCTACCGCCATGCCCGCCGCCGCCAGGGTGCCGGCCAGCTTGTCCGAGTCGACCTGGTTCTTCGGGCACCCCAGGGTCTCGATCCAGTAGCGCCCGGGCACCCCCCAAATCTAGGCGGGGGGGTGGCTGGCCTCCACCACGGTGTGGATGCCGCCCCGCACCAGCCAGTCGGTGCGCACGGTCATGCGCCTCGGCGCGATGGCGTCCACCAGGTCGTCGAGGATGGTGTTGGTGACCGCCTCGTGGAAGGTGCCCTCGTCGCGGAAGCTCCACAGGTACAGCTTGAGGGACTTGAGCTCGACGATGGAGGCATCGGGCACGTAGCTGATCGTGACGGTGGCGAAGTCGGGCTGGCCGGTCATCGGACACACGCAGGTGAACTCCGGCGTCTCGCAGCGCACCTCGTAGTCCCGCCCCGGACTGGGGTTGGGCAGCGCCACCAGGTCGCGGCTCGGGGCGCTGGGCACGCAGGCAACTTACCGCCGGTCGGGCCTGGCTCCGGTCCCTCGCCAGCGGGGCCGAGCGGCCCTCGGAGCCCTCGGGGCGCGGCCCCTGGGGCTCCTCCGGTTGTCTAGAGGATCTCGAGGCCCTTGCGGTCGACGTCGAGGGCGAGCGCCCGCCCCGCCACCCCGACCTCGGCCATCAGCTCCTGGCCCCGGTCCCTCACCCGCTCGACGTCGGCGGCGAGGCAGATCCCGAGCACGGTCGGCCCCGCCCCCGACCAGCACGAGGCCAGGGCGCCGGCGTCCCGCAGCCCGGCCATGAGCGCCTCGCTCTCCGGAAACAGCTGCGTCCGCTGGGTCTGGTGCAGGCGGTCCTCGGTGGCCTGGGCCACCAGCAGCCGGTGATCGGACAGGCCGGTGATGAGCAGGGCGAGGCGGCCGAGGTTGAAGGCGGCGTCCCCGTGCGCCACCAGAGCCGGAAGGACGGCCCTGGCCTCGGCCGTCGGGAGGCGCCGGTCGGGCACCAGGACCACGAAGCGGTAGTCGGGGTCGAGCCGGAGGGGCACGACGACCGGGCGCCCCTCGACCGTGGCCGCCGCCACCAGGCCGCCCCGCAGGGAGGCCGCCGCGTTCTCGGCGTGGCCGTCCAACCGCACCGCCACCGCCAGGGGGTCCTCCGCCCCGGCGGCGGCAGCGGCGGCCAGGGCGAGGGAGGCCGAGGATCCCAGCCCCCGGCCCACCGGTATCTGCGAGCGCACGGTCACCGCCAGCCGGTCGTGGCCGACCACCTCGACGGCCACCCGGGCGGCGAGATGGTCGGCGTCGGCGGGCAGGTCCGAACCCTCGCCCTCCGAGCGGACCACGAGCTTGTCGGACGGGGCGACCTCCACCTCCACCCGCAGGTCGAGGGCCAGGGCGAGGGTGTCGAAGCCCGGCCCCAGGTTGGCCGACGAGGCCGGCGCCCGCGCTCGCATCCGGGGAAGGTATCGGGCCCTCAGGCCCGGCTGGACTCCAGCTGGTCGAGCTCCTCGACGGTCATGAGGACCGCCCTGGCCTTGGAGCCCTCCGACGGGCCGACCACGCCCCGGCGCTCGAGCAGATCCATCAGCCGCCCGGCGCGGGCGAAGCCCACCCGCAGCTTGCGCTGCAGCATGCTGGTCGAGCCCAGCTGGGAGCGCACCACCAGGTCCATGGCCGCCTCCAGCAGGTCGTCGTCGTCGCCTTCCTCCAGCGGGGCGGCGCCGGCCTCGGCGCCGTCGTCGCCCTCGACCCCCTCGACGTACATGGGATGGGACTGGCGGCGCCAGTACTGCACCACCCCGCGCACCTCGGGCTCGCTCACCCACGGGGCCTGGATGCGGCGGGGGACGCTGGAGGAGGCGGTCAGGAGCAGGAGGTCGCCCTTGCCTATGAGTCGCTCGGCCCCGGCCTGGTCCAGGATGACGCGGCTGTCGGCCAGCGACGAAACCGAGAAGGCCAGCCGCGACGGGATGTTGGCCTTGATGACCCCGGTGATCACGTCCACCGACGGCCGCTGGGTGGCGATGACCAGATGGATGCCCACCGCCCGGGCCATCTGGGCGATGCGGCAGATGGACTCCTCGACGTCGCGGGCGGCGACCATCATCAGGTCGTTGAGCTCGTCGACCACCACCAGGATGAACGGGAGCCGTTCGAAGCGCTCCTCCTCGCCCGGGCCGGCCTTGAGCTCGCCGGCGTCGAAGGCCTGGTTGTAACCAGTGATGTCCCGCACGCCCACCTCGGCCAGCAGGTCGTAGCGGCGCTCCATCTCCCTCACCGCCCACGCCAGCGCGTTGGCCGCCCGCTTGGGGTTGACCACCACCTGGGTGAGCAGGTGGGGCAGGCCGTTGTACTGGCCGAGCTCCACCCTCTTGGGGTCGACCAGGATCATGCGCACCTGCTCCGGGGTGCAGCGCATGAGAACCGAGGTGACGATGGAGTTGATGCAGGACGACTTGCCCGCCCCGGTGGCGCCGGCGATCAGCACATGGGGCATGTCGGCCAGGTTCACCATGACCGGGCGGCCGGCGATGTCGCGCCCCAGGGCGACCTCCATCGGGTGCACCGCCCGCCTGGCCTCGTCGGAGCCGAGGATGTCGGCCAGGGCCACCAGCTGGCGCTGGCGGTTGGGCACCTCGACCCCGATGGCGGAGCGGCCGGGTATGGGGGCGAGGATGCGCACGTCCGGCGAGGCCATGGCGTAGGCGATGTCGCGGGACAGGCTGGTCACCCGGGCCACCTTCACCCCGGGGGCCAGCTCCAGCTCGTAGCGGGTGACGGTCGGGCCGACCGTCATGCCCACCAGGCGCGTCTCCACCCCGTGGGTGGCCAGGGCCTGCTCGAGGGCGCGGCCGGCGGCCTCGATCTGGCGTCGGTCCAGCTCCTGGGCCCGCGACGTCTTGAGCAGGCCGGGTGGGGGCAGCTTCCAGGCCACCGCCGCCGCCCGGCCCAGCTCGATGCGCAGCTGCTCGCCGGGCGGGCCGTCGCCCGCCGGCAGGTGCACCGACGGTGCCGGCGGCTCGGGCTCGTCCTCGGGCTCGTCCTCCGCCACCTCGGCGGCCTCGTCCTCCGGCCCGGGCTCGGGCTCGGCGAAGGTGGCCAGGCTGGGCGCCACCCGGGGCTCGGGGGCCGCCGGGGCGGGCGCCTCCTCGTCGGCGGGGGGATGGCGGTGGAGGATGCCGGCCACCGCCGCCGCCGTGGCCCTTACGGCGGCGGCGGCGGCCCGGCCGAGCAGGCGGGCGGCCGAGGCCACCACGCCCCCGGCAGTGCTCAGGCTGGTCGAGGTGAGGATCAGGGCGCCGAGCACGGCCAGCAGCAGGAGCACCACGGTGGCGCCCACGGTGGCCAGCACGGCGTGGAGAGAGCCGCCCACGGCGAGGCCGGTGAAGCCGCCGGCCCGCCGCAGCACGGCGGCCGGGCTGGCCCACCGGGGGGCGCCCTGGGCCAGGTGGGCCAGGCCGGAGACCCCGACCACCATCAGCCCGGAGCCGACGGCGGCCCGCCCGGCGGCCGAGGGGTCGTTCTGGCGGCGCAGGAAGGCGGCCCCCACCCAGCCCAGCACCACCGGCAGGGCCAGGCGCACCACCCCGAAGGCGTCGGCCCCGGCCCGGTCCAGGGCCCGGCCCACCGGCCCGCTCAGGTCGAGGTAGATGCCGAGGCCGGCGACCACCGCCAGCCCGATCAGGCCCAGCCCCCACAGGTCGTCGCGGTGGTCCTGCAGGTGGGCCCGGACCTCCGAGCCCAGGGTGGCCAGCAGCCGGGGCGGGCCGCCGCGGGCGGGGGACCGGCCCCGACCCGCGCCCTTGCGGCGCGTCGAAGGCGACCGGCGGGCGGTCGGGCTGGAGCGCCGGGTAGTCACAACAGCAACAACGGTAACATCAGCCCCAGCGGGAACCGAGCCAGTCAGGCCTCCATGACCACCGGCACGATCATGGGCCGGCGGCGGGTGCGCTCGTTGACCAGCCGGCCGATGGCCGAGCGGATCCGCCGCTTGAGCGCCTCGGGGTCAACCGAGCCGTCGGCCACCACCTCGGCCACCGCCTCGGCCACCACCTTGCGGGCCTCGTCCAGCAGGGGCTCGGCCTCGGTGGCATGCACCCAGCCCCGGGTGATGATCTCGGGGCCGGTGAGGACCTCGCCGGTGGCCACGTCGAGGGCGACCACCACCACGATGACCCCCTCCTCGGCCAGCACCCGCCGGTCCCGCAGCACCCCGTGGCCCACGTCGCCGACGATGCCGTCCACGTAGAGGTAGCCGGAGGGGACCTGACCGGCGAAGTCGACCCCGTCGTCGGTCAGCCGCACGACGTCGCCGTCCTCGCACAGCAGCACCTTGTCGGGGGCCACACCCATCTGGCGGGCCAGCTCGGCGTGGTGGAACAGGTGGCGGAACTCCCCGTGGACGGGGATGAAGTGCTCGGGGTGGGCCACGCTCAACAGGGTCTGGAGCTCGCCCCGCATGGCGTGGCCGCTCACGTGCACCGGGGCCAGGCCGGAGTGCACCACCTCGGCCCCCCGCCGGTGGAGGCCGTCGATGACCCGGCTGACCGCCGCCTCGTTGCCCGGTATGGCGTGCGCGCTGATGATCACCACGTCCTCGGGACCGATCTGGAGCCGCTTGTTCTCCCCCGCCGCCATGAGGGCGAGGGCCGACATGGGCTCGCCCTGGGATCCGGTGGAGACCACGCACACCCGGCCCGGGTCGAGGTCGGCCACCTTGTCGATGTCGACCAGGGCGTCGTCCGGTATGGACAGCAGCCCGAGCTGGCGGGCCAGGGCCACGTTTTTGGCCATGGAGCGGCCCAGGGTGGCCACGATCCGCCCCGCCGCCAGGGCGGCCTCGATCACCTGCTGGACGCGATGGATGTGGCTGGCGAAGCAGGCCACCACGATGCGCCTGCCCTCGTGCTGGCGGACCAGGGCGCGCAGCACGGCGCCCACCTCGGTCTCGCTGACGGTGTGGCCGGGCTCCTCGGCGTTGGTCGAGTCGGCGAGCAGCAGGCGGATGCCAGCCGAGGCGGCCAGCTGGCCGATGCGGCTGAGGTCGGTGCGCCGGCCGTCCACCGGCGTCATGTCCAGCTTGAAGTCCCCGGAGTGCAGCACCACCCCCTGGGCGGTGTGGAAGGCCACGGCGAAGCCGTTGGGCACCGAGTGGGCCACCGGTATGAACTCGACCTCGAAGGGGCCGATGGGGCGGCGCTCGCCGTCGGCCACCTCCACCATGGAGGTGCGCTCGGCCACCCCGGCCTCCTCGATGCGGCTGCCGGCCAGGCCCAGGGTCAGGGCCGATCCGTAGAGCGGGAAGGAGAGCTCGCGCAGGAGGAACGACAGCGCCCCGGTGTGGTCCTCGTGGCCGTGGGTCAGCACGCACGCCTCGATCCGCTCGGCGTTCTCCCGCAGCCAGGTGAAGTCGGGCAGCACCAGGTCGACGCCGGGCATGTCAACGGCGTCGGGGAACATCAGCCCGCAGTCCAGCAGCACCACCCGGCCCGCCTGCTCGATGGCGGCGCAGTTGCGGCCGATCTCCCCCAGGCCGCCCAGGAACGTGATGGTTACCGGCTCAGCCACCGTGTCGGGCTGCCCCCACCCCGGCCGGGGCCCGCTCGCCCAGGGCGGCCAGGAGCGAGCGGGCCTCCTCCTCCAGACCGGGGGGCGCCCCGCCCAGCGGCAGGCGGCACTGGCCCGCCGGCAGGCCGAGGACCCGCATCATCGCCTTGGTGGGAACCGGGTTGGGAGCGGCGTCACCGCTCTCGTACCGGAACGAGGCCAGCAGGGTGGCGTTGATCCGGCGGGCCCCGTCGACGTCGCCGGACATGAAGGCGTCGACCACCGCCCGCATGGCCCGCCCGCACCAGTGGGAGGCGACGCTGATCACCCCGCAGGCGCCCACCGCCAGCAGGGGCAGGGTGAGCCCGTCGTCGCCGCTGTAGAGCTCGAAGCCCGCCGGCGCATCGGCCACCAGGCGGGCGGCGCCGGCCGGGTCGCCGGTGGCGTCCTTGACCGCAACGATGTTCGGGACCTCGGCCGCCAGGCGCAGGATCACCTCGGCGGCGATGCGCCGGCCCGTGCGCACGGGTATGTCGTAGAGGACGACCGGCAGATCGGTGGCGGCGGCCACCGCCCGGAAGTGGGCCTCGAGGCCGGCCTGGGCCGGCCGGCTGTAGTAGGGAGTCACCGCCAGGATGCCGGCCGCCCCGGCGGCGCTGGCCGCCCGGGTGAGCTCGATCGAGTGCCTGGTGTCGGCCGTACCTGCCCCGGCCACCACTGGCACGGTGACCGCTTCCGCCACGCACCGCCACAGGTCGATCTTCTCGTCGTCGGACAAGGCGGTGGCCTCCCCGGTGCTGCCGGCCACGATGAGGGCGTCGCTGCCGTTGTCGGCCAGCCAGCGGGCCAGGGTGGCGGCCCCGTCGAGGTCGAGGGCTCCGGTGTCGTCGAAGGGGGTGACCATGGCGGTGGCGACCCCACCGAAGCGCCCGACGGGCATGCTCATGCCCCTCTCACCGCGACGGGGCGCCGGTGGCGCTGCCCTCGTGCGAGCGCTCGATGCCCAGGGTCACCAGCAGGTCCTCGTGCAGCTCGAACCAGACGGTGTGGTACGAATCGATGACCGGCCGGGTGAACCACTCGCCCTCGCCCTCCTCGACCTTGCGACGGGCCCGGGCCAGCCGACCGCCGTAGGCGCCGAAGCGGGCCAGGGCGGCCCCGAGGCGGGCGCACACCGGCTGCACGGCGTCGTCGATGCCGCGCAGGCGCTCGACGACGGCGGAGTCGTACTCCGGGTCGGAGTGGTCGTTGGGAACCTGCCGGTCCTCGACCGGGCGCAGCTGCCAGCGGGTGCAGGCCTCCAGCAGGTCGCGGTTGAGGGCGAGGAAGTCGCGGTAGGCCCGCTCCACCTCGCTCCGCCGGCCCGACTCGTCCAGCTCGATGGCCACCAGCTCGGCGTGGGTCTTGCGCCCGCCCGGGGTGAGAGCCCAGCCCGACAGGCGCCCGTCGCGGCGGAGCACCAGCTCGTCGGCCGCCAGCTCGTCGAGATGCCGACGGACCTCGTCGGAGGGCACGCCGACCACCGCCGACAGGGCGTCGGCGTCGGCGAAGCCCTTGAGGCGCAGGCCGTGCAGCACCAGCACGCGGGCCGGGGAGGGATGCGTCACCGCCGGGGAACGCTACCAGCGCCGCCGCCGTGTTCGGATCGGGCCCGGGGGCGGCGGCCCTCTGTCAGGCGCTCTTCTTGTCGCCCTCGGCCAGCTGGAAGGCGGCGTACTCCTCCTCGGTGTCCGCCCAGGTCTCGAAGGCGATGACCCCGATGTCGGTGAACTTCTGGCGCAGCCAGCCGTCGGCGGCGTCGAGCAGTCCGAGCTTCTTGCAGTTGGGCACGATCTTGGAGAAGAGCATGGCCTGGAAGCCGGCCCGCTCGGGCGACTGCATCACCACGGGCAGGACGTCGCGGGGGTTGACCCCCATCCGGTCCCAGACCTCCTGCTGCAGGAACCGGTCGCGCAGCCGCACCGCCGCCTCGAAGGCGAACTCCTGCCGCTCGCGCAGCTCGCCGGCGGACAGATCGGCGTAGTACTCCTTGAGCGACAGCACGCCGAAGGCGACGTGGCGGGCCTCGTCGCTCATTACGTAGCGCAGCAGCTGCTTGAGCAGCGGCTCGGTGGTGAGCTGGTGGATGAAGCCGAAGGCCGCCAGGGCCAGGCCCTCCACCATGATCTGCATGCCGAGGTAGGTCATGTCCCAGCGGCTGTCGTTGACGATGTCGTCGAGCAGCATGCGCAGGTGGGCGTTGATCGGATAGTGGCCCGACAGCTTGGTGTCGAGGTAC
>Ga0070739_10004347_pt1 | contig 16840 bp, 14 predicted proteins | sample Coa_R1_7_FD_66445 | JGI IMG/M metagenome (GOLD analysis project Ga0070739, IMG submission 66445) | Surface soil microbial communities from Centralia Pennsylvania, which are recovering from an underground coalmine fire - Coalmine... | ecosystem: Environmental > Terrestrial > Soil > Unclassified ... | reverse complement strand
CGCGAGCAACATGAGCAACAAGGCTTCAAACGGAAGCATGCCGGTGAGATGAAAGTTCGGGGATTGAGATTCCTGGATGCTATTGGTGAACGCATTGGGCGTCAGGAAGCTCAGCGGGTATAGGACGGTGCGAAGTCCATTCGGGTTGACGAAGCTCACCACGATAGCGGCCGCGAGTGCGACAACCAGTGGACGCTCCGCCCCGATGGCGGAGCGAAGCCGGTCGCGCTCGAGCACCCGCTCGAGCATGCCGCCGAGGGCATAGAGCAGCATGACCGCCAACCCGATGGCGAACCCGCCGTGCAGATTGCACCAGAGCAGCATCAGCAATGGCAGAGGAACCAACAAAGACCTCCGCCCCGACAGGCGGTAGCGTTCCAAAAGGTAGCAGAAGATGGCCGTGAACAGCAGCGAGATCATCTGCACCCGCGGCCCCCACGTACCGATCGATGTCGAGGCCAACGCTGCGGTGAGAACCAACGCCAGAAGTGGGTTGACGGAGCGGAGGCGCATGGTGAGGTACATGACGAAGAAGGCGCCAGCGATGACGAGCCCAAACAGGCCGACAACCAGCTGCAATCCGGCAATCCGGTAGACGCTGAACAGCATCACCTCCGACAGCCACTCGTGATCGACCCATGGCCGCCCGTGGTACGTGAATGACATGAGGTCCGATGAGGGAACACTGCCGGAGGCAACGATGTGCGCCCCGGTGAAGAGGTGCCACCAGAGGTCGGCGTCAAAGACTGGAACGGCTGCGACCAGGAAGATGAGCCCAAAGATGGCCGCGGCGCCCACGTCATATGCTGAAACCCGGAGCGTGGTGGGCCACGCCGCCGTTCTCGAGAGCGTGAGACTTCGCGTATAGGTTGTCAGGTCGCCGTCTCCGTGCCGGATCTCTCCGCGGTAAGTGTGAGCAGGAGTAGGCGACAGCGCGGTACAAGGCGTACTCGACCGACCTCCGAATCTCCTGTGCCCTTATGGGTAGGAGCCTCGGACGTGGGAGCCATAGTACTTTGCGGTCAGCGCTTTACAACGTCGGCGCTTCCTGCTACATCAATGTCAGAGGTGCACTCGTCGCGCGCCGAGATGTGGTGGAGAGGTCATCGTCCATGCTGGAAGCCGACGCGCCGGCGAAGACAGCGCCTGCGGATCGGGTGGAGTCGACGAGGCGCCGGCGCTGGCGCTATTTTCGGTGGACCTTCGCCTTTACCTGCGCCGGCATCATCCTGGACATCGTCACCACGTACCTGGGGTTTCAGCGGATAGGCGCCGCCTACGAGCAGAACGGCATCGCGCTGTACCTCATCGGGCACCTTGGGTGGGTAGGCATGTGCGCGCTGATTGCTCTGACCTGTTTGGTCTGCTTGCGCTCATTCAAGTTGGTCTACTGGAACCTTGGACTGAGCTGGAGCCGGTACCTCAACATCGTCATAACAGCCGTCTGTCTCTTTCGCTGGATCGTAGCCGTCTCCGACACGATCTGGCTGATCAATCACTGACGGCCCACGCCCAGAGGCCTCGAAGCGGCGTCGAAAGACGTAGATTAAGGCTTCGGCCACGATGGCCTTGGACATCTTCGAGCGCCCCTGACGCCGCTCCTCGAATCGGATCGGGTGCTCGTGGATATGCAACCCGGCCAGGTGGCACTGATAGACGGTTTCGATTTGAAAGCCGTAGCCTTGCAGTCTGATGCCCTGAAGGTGTATGCGTTCGAGGGCCTGACGCCGGAAGACTCGATAGCCCGTGGTAGCGTCGTGGACCGGCAGCCCGAGGACGGTTCGAGCCACAATATTGCCTACGTGGCTCACGGTACGCCGGAGTAGCGACCAGTTGGGTGTCGAGCCGCCTGGCACATAGCGTGAGCCCAGGACCAGATCGGCATAACTGGCGTCCGCCAGCATCTCCGGCAGCGCCTGTGGGTCATGGGATAGGTCGGCGTCCATCTCCACCATCAGCTCGTAATCCTGTTCCAGCGCCCTGGAGAAGCTCTCGATGTAGGCGGTGCCGAGCCCTGCCTTTGCCGGACGATGAAAGGCCGACACGCGCGCATCGACGCCCGCGATCGTGTCGGCCAGCTCACCGGTTCCATCGGGGGATGCATCGTCGACGATCCACAGATTCGCGTGGGGGACCGCCTTCAGGATGCCCGTTACGACGGCCTCCAGATTCTCCCGCTCGTTGTAGGTCGGCAGCACCACCAGGACCCGGTCGGCACTCGGGCGGCTCATCCGGCCCTCAAAGGATCGCCCTCTCGCGGCGCGCCTTCCCGCCGCTTCTTGAGCACGTCGATCCGGGTTCGAACGTGAACCGCGGGGGAGCTGAGGCGGCCTCTCCACCTCCCGTAGGGCAGAGCATCGCGAAACTCCTTCGCATTGTCGAACGCAGGCAGCTCAACATATGCTGTCCCGTACTCGGAGCAGCTGTGCGCATCGCTGCCGGCGCCGACGCGCAATCCCCGCTCCTGGGCATACTCCCGGGCACGTCGGTTGAAGGACGGCAGGGCATTGCGTGCGTTGAACACCTCCAGCAGGTCGATCCGGTCAACAATCTCGTCGAGCTGATCCCGAGTGATGCGACTGCCACGCACCCGATCGAATGGATGGGGTACGTAGACAACGCCTCCCTGCTCACGTATGCGCTCGATGGTCTCGACCGGGCTCAACCCTGGCGGAATCCTCTCATTCAGGAAGAGACCAATGATCTCGCCACTCGCCGTCTTTATTTCCTCGCCGGGGATGACTAGGAACGGGGCTCGGCGCCGCAGCTCGAGCGCGCCCTCAAGCTCGTCGTGATCGGTGAGGGCTAGGCCGTGAAGGCCCGAGCGGGGTACCGCCTTCACGATCTCAGATAGGGACGACCGGCTGTCCTTCGAGTACTCACTGTGACTGTGCAGGTCGACGCGGATCATCGCGCCCAGTACAGCAGACCGGCGGTCAGCACGGCCCACATGGCCACATCAATCAGCAACAGCCGGTCACGAAGAAAGCCGTCCTCCGGTCCCCGCATCCCTGGCCCGGTCAGTCGCGCGTACCTTGCCAGACCGACCACGACAAATGGAAGCGTGGGTAGCATCAGGTGATGAGGCGGCAGACCTCGCGCCAGGAGGCAGTAGGCACAATAGCAGGCCGCAGCCCCGACCGCCACGACGGCGGTCAGACCATCGAGGATTACCGTCGAGTACCCTTGCAGGCTACGACGGGCGCCGGCTGAGTTCAGGCCAAAAACACCCAGCTCCGCTCGACGCTTTCCCACCACCAGGAAGGCTGCAAGCAGCGCCGTCATGACCGCGAGCCAGATGGATTCAGCCACGCCGATGGCGACGGCGCCTGCCAGAGCACGCAGCTCGAACAGGCCGCAGATGGTCAAGATGTCCAGGCCGGCACGATGCTTCAGGATCACTGAATACAGAGCCGAGAGGGCAAGATACGCCGCGGAGACCGCCTCAAAGGCCGGCCCCAGGGCTAGTGCCACGGCCAGGCCGGCGAGGGCCATGGAGGAGCCAAAGATCAGGGCTTCGCGAGTACCCAGCGTTCCCGCGGGAATCGGCCGGCTGCGCTTGAACGGATGGTTCGTGTCTGAAGCGGCGTCCACCACATCGTTGAGAACGTAGCCGGAGGAGCTAATCAGGCAGAAGACCAGGAACGCGAGGCCCGCACGCGCCACGTCGCCGGTGGTCGTTAGCCTCCCGGCATAGACCAATGCGGCCAGAACGAGCCCGTTCTTTAACCATTGCCGTGGCCTCGCAGTCGCTATTGCCGCTTGTAAACCGAAAGCCGGGCGCGGGCGGGTGATAAGGCTGGTGGCATCGGCCATTCGCGTATCTCTCGTAGATACAAAATAATGCGCCTACCGGCGCACCCCATCATGCTAGCAACGGCGCCTCGCCGCGAATCCATATGCTAGACTCCGGTTGACGTTTTCGGCCAATCGCCTGGCTCCCTGAGGGTCGAGCCGGCAGCCGGCGACGCCGCGGTGACCGTAGCTCAATGGCAGAGCACTGGATTGTGGATCCAGCGGTTGTGGGTTCGAGCCCCATCGGTCACCCCATGTCTCGAGGCACGTTCAACGTTCAACGTTCAGCAGCGGTTCGGGAGTGAGGCCCGACTGCCTCGGTTACACGCTTCGGGATCGATTCGACTCGGAGTTTCGAGAGGTTCTCAAGGCGTCTTCCGGCCCCAGGGCCACCGGTTCAACATGAGCCAGCCGCTGATGATCTGAACTGAGAGCGCGGCCACTGCAGCCAGCTCCAGGCTCACGTCGAGGCCGCTTACGGGTTGGGAGCCGAGGGAATCCATCTGCAGCCCGATCACCATCGTGTAGAGCAACGAGCTGATCGAGCCGAGGGTGGCGTGGAACAGCAGGTAGACGACACGCCCAGTCATGATGCGACCGTTCATGACCATGAAGACGCCCCAGAACCATGTCGTGAGCAGGATCAGAGTCGCCACTCCGGCGGCGGCGAACCCGATCTGGCTCACCACAAGTCGCTCGTCGTAATATGCCCACACATTGAGGGCGGCCACGACCAGCGCGGCGAGATAGCCGGTGATCGCGAGCCGGTAGTGTATTCCCGCGCGACGCCTACTGCTCGAGTCTGAGGACGTGATCACGGGTGTCGCGATCCCGGAAGGTCGCCTAGTGATATGCGGCGGCTCATGTCCATGGTAGGGCCCGCAGGCTCCAGGAGCATCCTCTGCTCGCCCGAATAAGGATGTACAAGGTTCCAGTGATCGTCATGTGGACCGAGCCGTTCGCGAGCCTGGCACGCAGCCTGTGACGGGTACCGGCCAGAACAATCACTTGGCGAGGTGGCTTCTGACGGATGTGGTCATGGGCGGCGAGTATCGAGACGGTCCAGGTCTTCTGATTTGCTTTGTGGCAGTCATAGCGCCACTTGGCAATCCATCCCAGCGTGGGGCCAAAGAAGATGTGGGAGTCGTACCGAGGCTGGGCACCCGCTACCCGGATCAACGGACCCGGAGTCGGAGTGGGGCGCGGCGGAGCAGGCGATGGCCCGATTGGCTTCCGCGTCGGGATGATCGAACATGCCGAGACCACCAGTGAAACCGTAACGGCGCAGAGTAGCGCGCGTCGGATGGAGGATTCGCCGGTCACGATCCCGATGTCACCCATGGTCGGCGCCACGGGAGGCCTGCCGACTGGCGAAGATAACGTTCGGGTGAGCTCGTAAAACGGGCGTACTCGCCCATCCAGACGGCGCGCGCGACCTGGATCACTCTTGAGTGAGCTGGTCGATCTTGGCCGCCAGGATAAAGTCGTTGATTGAGAGGCCGCCGATGGCATGAGTGGAGAGCTGAACGCGGAGACGGTTCCAGGCGTGGATGGTGAGATCGGGGTGATGCCCCTCGGCCTCGGCCAGTGCACCAACTCGATTCAGGAGATCCAACGCCGCTCGGAAGTTCTTGAGCTTCAGATCACGGACCAGGCTGTCGCCCTCGAGTGTCCATTGAGGCACCTCGGACACGATTTCGCGCACCTGTTCGGCGGTCAGCCGAGGAGTATCGGAGCCGCAGGCTCCGCATCGGCGTCGCGCCAGGTCGGTCACATTCCCTCCCCTGAAGAGCTCTCGCAAAGTGTCATTGAGGTCCGGCGGGTTAGAGCCACGCCGGACCAGGCGCCACCCTCTAAGCTACGCCAAGCCCGGAGACACGACGAACCCCAACGCCTCAAAATGACGGTCGCAGCCCAATACCTCTGCGATTCGAAGCTGGCGAGCGGCGGCGGCGCTTGAGGCATCGGTCAGCGAGAGTTTTACGTCGGCATACTGCGATAAGATCCTCCAGGCCTCTGAGTCAAGCTCTTCGTCGATCCAGTGGAGGCGGAGGAGGCGCCGCGACACAGCGGACCCCAGAGACTCATGGAAGGCCAGAGCCGCGGTTAGGCCCCCGCCATACCTCAGCCGGGTAGCGGTCTCGGCCACGACATAGTTGGTCGTCACGAATGTCGTTCGGACCGCCACCAGCTCCTGGTAACGACGAACCATCGCTATGTGACGGTCATCCCGACGGTTGCTAATCGCAATCCAGGCACTGGAATCGACGAACACGGCGGCCAATTCTAGTCGCGTGCCTACTCGTCACCGTAGAGGTCGCGATCGTGGTGCTCCGCAGAGTCATGAGGCAGTCCATCGCCGATGCCCACCATAGTCAGAATCGGGTCGTCTGCAAGCTCTCGCGCGTGCTCAGCCAGATAAGCCCTCGTCGCCTCGCGAATCACAGCGGCGGCGGACCTGCCCTCTTCCGATGCCACCTGGCGAAGCTCGTAGTCCAAATCTTCGTCGAGGTAGATTTGTGTGCGCTTCATAGTTCCTCAGTATACATCACTCTCTATTGTGTATACGTCACTACCCGGGTGGAGAGCAATGAACCCGTGCACGCGCACGAGGGTCTTTCAACTCGAAGCAAGGTCTCCACGGTGCCCACCGAAGGTGGCCTGCTTACGGCGTCCTCCAAAAGGTCGACGAGTACGGATGCGGCCGGCCGATCTGAGGCTCGGCTTGTACCTAAGCCACAAAGCGTCTGGCTGGTTGTACCTTGCCGCTACTACCCACTGAGCTTCCGCTTCAGCCAGAGGATGGGATCGTAATACTCGTCGACCACCCGCTCCTTGAGCGGAATGATGGCGTTGTCGGTGATGTGAATGTGCTCGGGACAGACGTCGGTGCAGCATTTGGTGATGTTGCACCGGCTAACGCCCGCATCCTCCTTGATTCCGCGCGTCCGGTCGACCGTGTCCATGGGGTGCATGCTCAGATACGCCTCGCGCACCATGAACCGTGGGCCGTAATACCGGCTCTTCTGATCCTTGTCACGGAGGACGTGGCAGACGTCCTGACACAGGAAGCATTCGATGCACTTCCTGAACTCGTACAGCCTCGATACATCCTCCTGATGGATGATCCAGGGGCTCTCAGCATCTGAGGGCGGCGTGAAGGCCGGTATCTCGCGGTTGACCTCGTAGTTCCACTGGACGTCTGTGACCAGATCCTTGATCAGCGGGAAGGTGCGCATGGGCTGGACCCAGATCTCCTGTCCCTCAAAGGCGTCCAGACGTGTCTTGCACATCAGCCGCGGCATACCGTTGATCTCGGCGCTGCAGGAGCCGCACTTGGCCGCCTTGCAGTTCCACCGCACGGCCAGATCGCCGTCGACGTGGGCCTGGATCCAGTGCATGGCATCGAGCACGACCATCCCGGGAACGGCCGGCACTCGATACTCGACCATCTCACCGCCCCCGTCGCTGCTACGGAACACGCGAAAGACGGTCTCCTCAATGGCCGTATCTGAACTTGCGTCGGAAGCCTCCGCCGCGACGGTCGCGTTTGTAGCCTTGCTAGACATTCAGAAGCTCCCGCAGCTGCACTCCGGGCTGTGGCGTCGGGACCGGCTCGACCTCCATCCCGTCACCACGCTTCCGCACCACGAAGTTCACCCGGCCCAGCTCAGAATCCTGTTCCGGGAAGTCGATGCGCCAGTGGGCGCCGCGGCTCTCCCGCCGCTCGATCGCGGCACGAGTGATGGCCTCGGCCACAGTGAGCATAAAGATGTCGTCGCGTGCCATGTGCCAGCCCGGGTTGAAGATGCGGTCTCCACGAACCCCGATGTTCATCGACCTCACTCGCAGCTCCTGAATCGACGACAGTCCCTGCCGAAGCCCATCCTCGTCGCGCTTGATTCCGACCTGCTCCGCCATGATGTTTTGCAGGGCTTCATGGACGGCGTACGGATTCTCGCCTTCCCCGCGTCTCAGGGGGCGTAGGAGCAGGTCCTGCTCGAGGGCGATGTCGGTCTCATCGATCCGGAGCGACTCGGCGTGGCTCTGTACAAACTGAGCCGCGGCCATGCCGGCACGGCGTCCAAAGACCAGAAGGTCGGTGAGGGAGTTGCCGCCCAGCCGGTTGGAGCCGTGGAGGCCGGCGGCAACCTCGCCCGCGGCAAACAGGCCCGGGATCGTTGTGGCCTCAGTTTCAGGCTCGACGCGCACGCCGCCCATCGCGTAGTGCACGGTCGGCGCCACCTCCATCGGCTCCTTGGTGATATCGACGTCCGCAAGGGTGAGGAACTGCTCGTGCATGCTGGGCAGCTTGCGCTTGATATAGTCGGCGCCCCGATGAGTTATGTCGAGATATGCGCCGCCATGCTGAGAGCCTCTGCCAGCCTGCACTTCCTTATATATGGAGCGTGCCACCACATCACGAGAGGACAGCTCCTTCTTCTTCGGATCGTACTCGAGCATGAACCGCTTGTGCTCGGAGTTGTAGAGGTAGCCGCCCTCTCCGCGGACGGCCTCAGTTACCAGGATTCCCCGAACACCCGGCGGCCAGACCATCCCGGTGGGATGGAACTGTACAAATTCGGCATCCATGAGCTCGGCGCCGGCCTCAAAGGCCATGGCCACCCCGTCGCCGGTGCTCTCCCAGGAGTTCGAGGTCACCCGATAGATGCGGCCCCAACCACCGCTGGCCAGCACCACCGCCTTCGATCTGAACAGCATGAAGCTGCCGTCGGCCCGGCGATAGCCGAATGCCCCGGCCACGCGATCGCCATCCTTCAACAGGCGCGTCATGGTCGTTTCCATGAAAAAATCGATGCCGGCGTGCACCGCGCGGTCTTGAAGGGTGCGAATCAGCTCCAGGCCCGTGCGATCGCCGACATGACACAGCCGGTTGTAGGTATGGGCGCCGAAGGCCCGCTGCATGATCCGGCCGTCCGGGGTCCGATCGAAGAGGGCACCCCACCGTTCCAGCTCGTAGACGCGATCGGGAGCCTCCTTGGCATGCAGCTCTGCCATGCGATACTGGTTGATCCGCTGCCCGCCTCGCATGGTGTCGCCGTAATGGACCTCCCAGCTGTCGTCGGGATGCACGTTGGCCAGAGCAGCAGCCATCCCACCTTCCGCCATAACCGTATGCGCCTTGCCCAGCAGCGATTTGGAGACCACGGCGACTCGCACTCCCGCCGAGGCAGCTTCGATGGCCGCTCGTAGACCGGCGCCACCTGCCCCGATGACCAGGACATCGTAGTCAAGCGTCTGGTAGGGTTCCACATCACCGACCTGGGGGGCGGGACCATCCGGGCGCGGCGCGTTGCTCACGATATCCACCGAGGATCGGCAAACGCGCCATGGATGAGGAGTCGGATGTAGATGTCGGTCAGCGCCACCGAGAACATGCTGAACCAGGCCCACGTGGGATGGCGCCCGTTGAGGAAGCTTACTGCGCTCCACATCCCCCGGCGGGTTTGCCCCGTACGCATGCAGCTATAGCAATCGAGTCCACCACCGACAAGATTGCGGAGCGCGTGACAACCCAGGGTGTAGCCGCTCAGGAGGACTACGTTAACCAGCATGATGATGCTGCCCAAGCCGATCCCGAAGTGGCCCCCGAAATCGAAGGCTCGAATGGCGTCCCACCAGAGGAACCCGAGCACTATCAAAGTGACGTAGAGAAAGTAGCGGTGGGCGTTGTTGAGGATGAAGGGAAAGCGAGATTCTCCTTGATAGCCTCCCCTGCGATCGGGGACGGCGCACGCAGGAGGCTGGCGAAAGAAGGAGCGGTAGTAGGCCTTCCGGTAGTAGTAACAGGAGACACGGAAGCCGAGCGGCACCCAGGCAACGTAGAAGGCGGGGGAGATCGGCAGGCCGTGAATCCGGATTTCCGGAGAGTAGAAGGGCGAAAGGTAGGGCTGGAAGGTACCGCTCTTCTGGATCATGGCGAACAGGGCGTAGACGGCGAACGCCGAGAGCGCTACCACCACCCAGGTCGGATAGACCCACCAGGTGGGACGCCAGAGCCTGGGGTGAGCCGGAGGCGCTTTTGTTACCCGCGCACTCACACTCATCCCTGGGGCGCAACCTCCAACACCATCACGCGCGGCCGGCGGGCACATGCAGGGCCACGCGAATCCAACCGATGCTATCACGGTCGAAATCCAGTTCAACGATGCCCGAGCTCAAGGTGAGTATGTTGAGGTGGCCCTCAAGTGTGGTACGAAATTCAAGCCGCTGATGACAGAGGCAGCTCACCCTGTGAGAGCCACCAGGCGCACCTCCGTGACGCGTACTGCAGCCGCCCGGTAAAGGGGTTGCTCCGGCCGGCACGAGGGCCGGACGATCGGACGATCGGACGATCGGACTTGAGCTTTCGAAAACAAAGTCACACGCAAATGCAGAGGAGACCAGCTCAAAAGCTATGAGGAACTTGCTGGCGGCGGGGGCGATGGGATTGGCTACGGCAGGCCGGTCGCTCACTCCGCTGGCTCTCATCTCTTGGACCATCCGATCCGGCAGGCTGCCGTCGGAAGGGTTGACGACCACCCTCTTCGGTCATCGGAGGGTATCGCAGCTACTGGTATTTGGGGCAGCGATCGAGCTCATTCTCGACAAACTACCTATGACTCCGGATCGCGTCTCTCACGGCGCCGACGTCTATCGTGCACTCCTTGGAGGCCTCGCAGGGACCCTCATCACAGATCGTGGGAAACTCCCGAATCGTCTCGCCGGTGGTCTGTGCGGTGCAGTCGCGGCCTTTGCCGCAAGCCACATCTTACTCGCCGCCAGGCGCGGCTTCACGGATAGAGGACTACCGGACCCAGCCATCGCGCTTGCCGAGGACGGATTGGTGCTGGCCACTGTCCATCATTTCCTGAAGCAATCCAGAGCCACGAACTAACTCCGCCCTCGCGCCGATCTCGAGTGCTCGTCACTCCAGCCTGCGGATAGTCGAGTCGTTTGACCTTGGGCCTCTAAGACTCGAAGCTCCGATACCGCACCTGCAACCTTGGGGCGACAGGAGTCCCGCCAGGCAAGGCCGCCAGGGGATGTCTCACGGTATCGATCCGGTTTGATGCCTGGCTGCCGCCATGTCCAGCCAGCAATCAACTGGAACAGATCTGGAACACGCTCCCGGGATACTCACATCAGCAAGGCCACCCGTAACCCGAAGACGGAGCACAGGAGTCGCGAGCCGGCCGAGCAGAGATAGGCACTCTGAAGAGACATATATTCCGCTTGGACACATCTTTTGACAAGCGTCATCCAGAGGTCCATACTTGGACTAACCAGCTTCCGGAGATGACTACACGGGTCAGACGTTCGATTAGGAGCTACGCTGTCTCCCTCATATCCCACGGCCCCTTAGGCGACGGAGCCAAGGACGGTGAAGACGTCGAGAATGGCCGCTGAGACCTTTCACCAGGAGGTTGTCGTGTCCCGGCTAAACATCGATCAGTTGCAAGCGGCTGTCATCGAGGCGTCCGGCTCGCCATCGTCACGAGATCGCGATCTGTCCCGACGCCAGGTACTGGGGTTGGCTGGCGCTACTGCCATCGCTGGTGCACCTGCTCTCAGACACCTCGAGTCGGCGGTCACCGGTCGCTTCACCGTCAGATCAGGGCCGGGAGTCGTCGCGTTTCAAAGCCGCGGCGGGAGCTGGGTCGTGGACGCGCGGAGATTCGGCGGGTCTCCTCATCTGACCATGCGGCGGTCGAAGGACCTGATCCGCGTCCAGCTGCGAGGCGCAACCTACCCCGGCACCGGCATTCCAGCTGACTTTGTGGCTGAGGTGCGCAACGGTGCATCGGGCTGGCGGTTGTCGCTCGAAATGACCTTCGGACGCTTCCGCACGAAGGTACCGTTTGAAAAGTGGCTGCGACGACGCGCGGCCGCAGAAGCTCGAATCATCATTCGAGGACAAACGGAGCGACTCGACCAGCACATCGCACTGAGGGTGCAGGGCAGAGCCCGGACGACGTTCTCCCCGGACTGGTCGCTTCGACTTCGAGGCAGACAGATCGGGTTCCTCACTGGCGTGGGTTCGGAGATCATTTCCGACGACGTTACCATTCGGCTTGTCGGCCGCGAGGAACCCTCTTCTATGCGGGGAGTGACTCATCGGGGAAGCGTCCTGAGCCTACACCGCGGAAAGCAGGCCTGGGATCTGACCCTCCCCGAAGGTCCGTCCGGCTCGACCCTCGAGTCTCTTGACGGTGGGTTCGACCGCATCGACATCGAGAGCCGCTTGATCAGAGCCGGAGGAGTCGGGCGCGTCCTGGTGGCGCAGTCGGAACGAGACGGGGACGCCCTCGTTTTCCGTCCTTCGTCTCAGCTGACTGGGCTCGACCGGAAGACCTTCGGAATCCCGCTCAGGCACGCTCGATATGCGGTGCCGCTTGGCATCGGGTCGGGAGCGGCAGCACTTGCCGCGGCCTTCTCTTCGCAGCCCGCCTGGCTCAGTGTGGAGGGTTGCTCCGTAGCTCTCGGCGCCGGCGAAGCGACCGAGCCATTCCTGCTGAGAGCTGGGAGACATCCGAACATCCGCTGTGCTCCTGATATTCTTGGAACCGCGACAGGGCTTGCCGATGCCGTCGTCGAGCCCCAGCCGCCGCGCCGGGCGACGCCACTCGAGTTTGCCTGGAGCAAGAAGCGCTCGCGAAAGGCTGGCGTTGGTTCGCTCGCTCTGCATCCGAAGGGCCCACACCACGACCTGATCATCCCCAATTACGTCGTTTCCATCCTACGGCCCGATGACCTATTGGCGCTGCGACTCGAATATCAAGGCTTCGATCTGGTCGTCGGCGGCGGCAACCCTCCCGTTCTGGTCCGGAATGCCTCCAGGGCGTACGTCGTCGCACACTTCGCGCCGCAGAACATCGCCGAGCAGGCTTTCTACGACATTGAGGGCGGGAAGTCCAATGAGACCCCGACGCCGCCGGGCACGCTGCAGGCGAATATCGCCGGTCCCAGCCGTCTTGCCTTTGACATTCCCGCAGCGGTCACGACAATCGCTTACACAATCGACGCGGTCCTCGATTGGTCAACGTTCACGCAACGGGTTGCGCCCACGGCTCTTCCGCCGGGGGCGACGACCAAGGCGACAATCTCCGAACCAACACCTGATCAAACCGACATCGAAGCTCCCTACCGCCTGCATCTCTCGCCCAGCACCTATGCCTTCTGGAACCACGTGGCCGACCCGGTGCCGGGGCCTGGAGGGCAGGTCGAGCTGTGGCATACGCGGCTGGGCGTCCGTGGCACCCACGGTCAAACGCATGACGACAACGATCCTACGGACGCGAACCTACGCACGGTGCGCGCTATCTGGTCTGACGACTACGACTCCAACAATCCTTTCACGGCTCCTCCGAAATTCAGCACCGGGGTCAGCTACTACAACCCCTATCGGTCGTCGCTCGACGCCGACGATCGCTACCAGATCACCCGCCTGACGTCGGACTTCACGGGCAAGTGGTACTCGAACGATCAGACGGGAGACTACGTCCCGAGCCCGGCCGGCGTCAACCGCTTGGCCTTGAGCACCCTCGGCGCATGGATGAACGTGCGTGGCTATTGGGACCCCCAGCTTCAGGATCTTGACTTGCTGGAGTGGGAGCACAAGGCGACGATGGCCCGCGACCACTACGTTAAGGTGGTGCTCGCGGGCTATCTGTTCCCATTTGGTCACAAGGCTGCGCTCGTGAAAATCACCGAGCGGAAGTTTACACGCACGCTTCAGGCGACGGGAGCGCCGGGGCCAATCGTGGCCTACCTGCGCCAGCGAATGTTCATTCTGGTGCGAGAGCCCGTCAAAACCTTCAAAGGTCCGCACGACCCGGGGGCACCCAGCCCACCCGACTATCCACCTGCCGATCAGACAAAGGCCGATGGGGCCGGCAACTGGAAGGAGGGCTACGAGGGCCGCCAGATGCCCTTCAAGTCCGTCCAGATCACGACGTTGGTTACACCGGATATCGAGGATCCGGGCAAGACGCCGGCGAGCGCCATCAAGCCGCCTTCCGGATTTACCACCTACAGCGGTTTCGGCGCCACAGACGCCTTTTGGCCTCTCATTCCGGTCAACGGGAAGGATGTCGACTTCTTGTGGCACCTAGTGGGGACGGACTGGGACGGCAACAGCGTCGCCTTCACGTGCCCGCTGATCTTCCTGTCCGAGATCATGTCGAGTTATATCCCGAAGCAGATTCAGAAGCCCAAGCCGCCGGTGCCCGCCTTCAGCAACTACAAGAATCTGACGCAGTGGATCCTCCCTGTATACGAGAGTGCGGTGTATCAAGGCCTGGCCAGCCCGGCTCCGGCCAAAGCGACGGTCCAGATGCACGGAGCCAAGATCGCGATTGCTCCAAGCGCCCCCTCCACCAACGGTCAGGGAACCGATCCCGCAGTGGCCACCAACACCGTCACCTTCGGAGCGGCGATTCCACCCGACACAGTGGTGACCGAAGGACCCACGCTGCCGCTCGATCAGCCACAGTTCTACCCTACATTCGTCGTAGCCGACGTCGAAATACCGCCCATAAAGCATCTCCTGGGGAAGAACGCTCAGACCAAAGTGGCCGTCGCCAAACCGTACCTCGATAACGGCTTCGACGGTAACAAGAACAAGGGCGAGGTCTTCATGGACCTCGTCAAGGACGCAAGCGGGGTGCCGCAACAGCTGCCCCTTGTCTTCGGCAAGGGCGATAGTGGTCAGGTCATGACGCCGGGAACCGTCTCGCCAAATCTTTCTATTGCCGGACTATCGCGTTCCATCGGCCCGGTTGGCGCCAAGATCCAGAATCCGGGCTCCCCCTCCGCCTCGAACGACTATAGCTCCGTATCCCAGGGCTTGTTTGACCCGGACAGCTTCTTTGGCGACAACCAGGGATTGCTGGGCAATGCTCTGCCGAAGCTGTTCGGGGCAGTCAAGCTGACCGATATACTGTCGCCTCTTGACGATTTCACCAAGCAGCTCAATAAGATCCCGGGGCTGCACGTCACTCGCACGGACACCGAGATCCGGGTGCACTTCTTTTGGGAGACGGAGCAGATCAAACCATGGGAGCCCGGCGGCCAGGTGTCGGCAAGCGCGGGGAGCCTTAACGCGGCCGTCTTTGCCCCCTGGGTGATCAACGACGACGGCAGCAATACCCTACCCCAGGATGCGAGCGGGAACGGGATCTGGCAGAGCGGCGGGAATCTCATACCCCCGAGCACCGGAGCGGCGGCGAACAAAGACGCCTCTCCGCCACCGATACCTGAGGTTGACGACGGCGGCGACCCGCCTTCAGGAACCCAGGGGGTCGACAACAGTGGGAACGATCCCAGCCATGTCTGGGTGGCAACGTACATCAATACCAGCCTGCCCAACCCGCCCACCGGGTCTCCGAACCCACAGGAGACAGTAGCCAGCCTCGGCGCCCTTTATGACGTCTCCCAGGGGGGAATCCAAACGGGGCCGCGTGCCATCAAAGTGACCGTGCAGAAGAGTCCGCATGCCAGTGGGGGAATGAACATCTACCGCAGCAAGGTGGGAACCGCATGGCCACTCTACAAGATCCCGAATCCGAAGGACAGCAGCAAGCCGACCGTCGAGGCCAACCACATCACTGGCACCGGCACCTACGAGTTCCTCGACAGCACCTCCGATGACGGACTCGACGGCAACAGCACGCCCAGCACCTGGACTCAGCTCGGCCTCGACGTCTTGCTGACCGTGCCCCTGAACGGGGACGGCCCCACGTACTCCATCACGGGAGAGGTCGCCTACGCCTCGCTGCAAATGGACGTCATCGCGGTTCCCTTTTACTCGCTGACCTTCGTCGTTCGCTCCGGTCAGAAACTGACTGTGAAGCCGGCAGTCGGCGAAGTCGTGTTCGTTGGGCCGCTCAAGTTCTTGAACACGCTGCGCAAATTCCTCAACGCTTTTTCCGACCCGCCCTACCTGGACGTCACCGATACCGACATCACTGCCGGGTACACCTTCGGACTGCCGACCATCACAGTTGGAGTCCTGAGCCTGCAAAACATCTCGGTCGGCGCCGGCATCAACGTGCCGTTCTTTGGCGACACGCTTTCCGTCTCCTTCAACTTCTGCACCAAGGAACAGCCCTTCATGCTGACCGTCTACATCTTCGACGGTGGCGGCTTCTTCGAGATAGTAATCGCGCCATCGGGCGTGATCGGCCTCCACATCGGCTTCAACTTCGGTGCGCACTTCGGTCTTGACATCGTCATCGCCAAGGGCCAGGTCTCGGCGCAGGCCGGCATCACCTACGATTACGACCAGTCCACCGGGACAACTCTCACTGCCTGGCTCGACCTCAATGGGTCGGTTGAGGTTCTCGGCATCATCAGCATCGGGGTGGACTTCAACCTCACCCTGAAGTACACCGAGGATTCGAACGGCAGCGGCCTCGACGGGTCTGCGAAACTGACGGTCGAGATCCATCTGGTCTTCTTCACCATCTCGCCCACACTCGGGCCAATTCACAAGCACTTCGCGGGCTCTGAAAGCAACAGCCAGGGAGGTGCTCACGCCCTGCCCGGCAACCCGCCACCTTCGGACAATGCCGTGAGCATAGCGACGATGATCCAACAAGACACGTGGGCCGCCTACACCGCGGCTTTCGCCGGATAGGGAGGACAGACATGGCAGAAAAGGTACTTTGGACGGTTCTTCCGAACGGCATCGAGGTCGACCGGGGTCAGACCTACCTCAAGGTCACGGTGGCGGTCTCGCCCCGCTGCTACGGAACGGGTACGGCTCTCTCCTCCTACCCGAGCTTCGTGCACTGGCCCAACAAGCTCGCTGCGGCGAACTTCAAGCTCCAATTTAACGGCACCGGAGGCCCGAAACAGGTGACCGCGATCCCTGATCCGAAGAGCCCCTCGGCTGATCCAACGAAGTGGGGCTATCTCTTCGACGGTTCGACCAGCGTCACTCCGTACAGTCTGCCTGACCTGAGCAAGCGCTTCATCATCAAGGATCCGCAGACAGCGATTTACAAATACGTCAAGCCGCTGTACCAAAGCATCATCTCAG
>Ga0070739_10004344_pt1 | contig 16849 bp, 9 predicted proteins | sample Coa_R1_7_FD_66445 | JGI IMG/M metagenome (GOLD analysis project Ga0070739, IMG submission 66445) | Surface soil microbial communities from Centralia Pennsylvania, which are recovering from an underground coalmine fire - Coalmine... | ecosystem: Environmental > Terrestrial > Soil > Unclassified ... | reverse complement strand
AGCGTGGCGGCGGTGATGGCCTGGAGCGGCGTGAGGCCGGCCTGGGTGGCCAGTTCCATTTCGTGAAGGCTGGCCCAGCCATGGTAGACGCCGCCCATACCGGCATCGGTCCCGTTGCCGATGGGAATGCCGGCGGCGAAGAGGGCTCGCTCGTTGTGGAGGAGGTGCGCCCAGCGTTCGGCGGGCCGGATCGTGGGTTCCGCCCCGGGCTCCGTGCGGCGCGCCGCCGCAGCGCGCGGCAGCCCGAGCAAATCCACGATCGCCGGCTCGAGCAGGCCCTGCATCGTAGGGAGCACGGCCAGGCGATTTCGCGGCTCGTAGACGGCGAGCGTCGAGACATAAGCCGTTCCCTTGGACTTCATGAGCGCGAGGAAATCCTCGTCGAGATCGCGGTCCTGGACGCCATGCACGAGCGAATCGACCCCGGCGCGGACGGTGATGCGGGCATTTTCGAGACTCACGGTGTGGGTGAGGACCTTCAGGCCGGCGCGGTGCGCGTCGGCGACGATCGCGGCGATCGTCTCCTCGTTCATACTGGCGAGAGCGGGACTCGCGCCGTAGCGCCAGCCGTCGGTGAAGACTTTGATGACGTCCGGGCGCCAGGCGAGCGCCTTTTGCATCACGAAGTGGGCCTGCTCGGGCGTGGCGGCTTCGAGCGTGAACATGTCGCCCTGGCCGCCCTCGGTGCCGTGGCCCTCGGGCGGGGAGATGCGGGCCGCGAGGTGCACGCGCGGGCCGGCGACGGCGCCGGTCGAGAGCAGGCGGCGCATGGGTTCGAATTGCTCGCCGTAGTTGCCGAAGTCATCGATCGACGTGACGCCGCAGACAAGGTAGGCCGCGAGATCCTTGGGCCAGTCGCCGGCGAGCGTCGAGCCGGTGGGCGCGGCGGACGCGCGGGCGTGGGTGTGGAGATCGAAGAGACCGGGGAGCAGCGTGCGGCCCGCGGCTTCGACCACGCGGGCGCCGGCGGGAATGGCGGCATCCGGCGCGACGGCGGCGATGCGGCCGTCCCGGATGACGACCGTCGCCACCACGGCGGGCGCGCCGGTGCCATCGACGACACGGGCGTTGTGAATGACAATGGTTTGGGCGAAGACGGCCGCGGGAATCAGAAGCGCCGCAAGCAGGCGGATTTTCATCATTACCGGTTTAGGATAACTGGTTGGGGAGAATACCGGAGATGCGATGTTTGGCGATCGTGTTGGCGGCGGGCTTGTGGGCGGCGGATACACCGTCCGGATGGGAGATCGGGCCGTTCGCACGGCCGCCGGAGGGAAATCCGGTGATCGCGCCGCTCCGCGACACGGCGTTCCGCAATCCGGTGGATGGCGGGACCGTGCGGTGGGAATCGCTCCACACGTTTAATCCCGCGGCGGTGGTCCGGGGCGGCAAGGTCTACGTGCTCTACCGCGCGGAGGACGATACCGGCGAGATGCGGATCGGGCTGCATACCTCGCGGCTGGGCCTGGCGGAGAGCGTGGACGGCATCCACTTCACAAGGCGGCCCGAACCGGTGCTGTATCCGGCGAACGATTCGGAAAAGGACCGGGAATGGCCGGGCGGCTGCGAAGATCCGCGTATCGTCGAGAGCGAGGACGGCACGTATGTTCTGACTTACACGCAATGGAACCGGCGCAAGACGGACGTGGGCATCGCCACTTCCCGCGACCTCGTGCATTGGACGAAGCACGGGCCGGCGCTCGGGACGGTGGGAAAGTACGGGGCGCTTTCGTATAAATCGGCGGGGATCGTGACACGTCTTTTCGGCGGGCGGCTGGTGGCGGCCCGCGTCGGCGGGAAGTACTGGATGTACTGGGGCGAGGGAACGGTGCGGCTCGCGACGTCCGAGGACCTGATTCACTGGAAGCCGGTCGAAGACGCGCGCGGCGAGCCGGTCGCGGTGCTGGCGAAGCGAGCCGGGCGGTTCGATAGCAGCTTCCCGGAAGTAGGGCCGCCGCCGGTTCTGACGGAGCGGGGGATCGTGGTGATTTACAACGGGAAGAATGCGGCCGACGGCGCTTACGCGGCGGGCGAGGCGCTGTTCACGGCGGACAATCCCGCGCGGCTCATCGCGCGGACGGACGAGCCGGTGCTCCAACCCGAGATGCCGTGGGAGAAGACCGGCCAGTACGCAGCCGGCACGACGTTCGCCGAGGGGCTCGTGTGGTTCGGCGGGCGCTGGCTGCTGTATTACGGAGCGGCGGATTCGCTGGTGGGGGTGGCGCAGGTCCATGACCTGCGGGCTGGTGCGGATTGGGTAGCGGAATATCCCACGCCCACGGCGCGCGAGGAACGCGCGGTGACGGTGAATGGCGTTCCGGAGATCTGGCAACTGCATTGGAAATCGGCGCCCAAGCCGGAATGCGGGGCGGACGACGTGGAGACTGCGGTCACATGTCCGTGCCAGGGGTTTGGCTATGGCGAAGCCGGAGATTTGGAGTTGGTGCGGATGCGCGGGCGGATCGCGTTCGATCGGCTTCCCTTGACGCCGCTGTTCGAGGAATCCGTCAGCGCCGGAAAGCCGATGGCGATCCTGCAGCGGTGGGCAGCGCAAGTGCAGGATCTCGAAGCGGCGCAACAGCGGGACTTCACGCCGACGGCGCGCAAACGGCCCGTGGTCCAACTCATGCATATTGCGGATTACAATCACGACGGCAATGCGTCTGAGTTCTACATCCAAACCGAAGCTGTGCCGTGTGGCAAGAGCTACGGCGTAGTGGTCGGAGTCTCGAAATCAAACCCGCGGCTGCACGTATTTGGGACGGCGGCCGCACCGGACAAGCCCCTATACCTTCTGAAGCATGAGTGGGAAGCGTTGCGCACAGCGACTGGACCGGTGGACGTGCTGGATTGGGAATGCGAGGATCACGCCTCCGAAGAGCGCGTTGTCGTGCATCTTTCCTGGACCTCGGCCGGGATCGAGGGCCAGCGACGCTACTACGCGTGCACGCCGGACGGAAAACCAGGCGCGCTGGTCAAAGAAGAGCCGCTCTAAGGATCACCGCCCGCGCAACTTCCGTAGTTGCCGCCGGTCCTTGGTGGACGGCTTGCCTTCCCGGTAACCCTCGAAATGCGGGGCGGAGCGGCGCGCTTCGGCGGCCACGCGGCGGGCTTCGCGGCTCTCCTCGGTTTCGCGATAGAGCGCCTGGGCGACCGGAGCGGGGCCGCGAATTTCGCTTAAGCCGAGCACTTCTACCGTAAAATTACCGCCTTCTGTCTTAATTTTGAGCGAATCTCCCGGTTTGACCTCGCGCGCCGGTTTGGCCGTCTGGCCGTTGGACTCCACCCGGCCGAGCTCGCACGCGCGCTCGGCCTGGGAGCGGGTCTTGAAGAAACGCGCGGCCCAGAGCCATTTGTCCATGCGCACGCCGGTCATGTCCCTATTGTGACCCGCGGCTGCGGTTACGGCACGGTTCCAGTACTGGCTACATCCTTTCGCCAGGGCTGGCTTTGCTACACTCACGACTGTGTCCCGTTGTGCTATTTTGAACAAAATATTGGCGCTTGCGGGGCTGCTCGCCGCTGTGGAATCCGGTTTTGCCGGGTGCCGCGGCTGCGCCCAGGCGCCGCTCGGCGGTCCGCAGGAGAATCCCTACACGGCTTACGATTCCCTCTGCCAGGGTTCCCTCTGCGCCACGCCGGGATATCCGCAAATCGCCGTAAATCTCTCGAATCTGGCGCTTTATGTGAAAGTTACGGACCTGCCGTTCGGCGGGCCAGCGCCGGGCTTCTCGCTCGACCGTGCGTTCAATATGGACAACGGCTCCGCCGGGCCGTTCGGAATCGGCTGGACGTTCAGCCTCGGGGACCAGATCACGGCCAACCCCGACGGGACGGTGACACTGGTTCGCGGGTCGGGGCGGGTGGATGTTTTTGCCGCGGCGAGCAACGGGTTTTTCCCGGTCACGGCGACGGCGGACACGCTGACGCAGAAGGCCGACGGGAGCTATGCGCTGGCGCTGGCCGGCACGCCGACCGTGCGGCTGTTCCGCGCGGACGGACATCTCACGGCCATCCAGGATGGCGGCGTGAACCGAGTGACGCTCGATTATGACGGGTCGGGGCGGCTCACCGTGGCGCACTATCGCGGCCGGACGGTGAATTTCAGCTACGACGGCGCGGGGCACATCACTGGCGTTTCGGACTCGGCGGGCCGGACGGTTGCGTACTCCTATTCCGGCAACCAGTTGACGGGTACGACCAATGCGGACGGGCAGACGGTCGCCTATCAGTACGACGGCGCAGGGAATCTGGCGGGCATTACGTACGGGAGCGCGTCCTTCGCGGTCGGGTTCACGGCGGACCCGCCGTACAACTCGGTGGCGTCCGTGACCACGCCCGATGGCGCGGTGCGGCAGTATGACACGCCGCAGATGCCGGAGCAGATCCGGGTGCGGGACGGCAACGGCGATGCGTCGTTCTACATTTCGAACGCGGCGGGGCTGCTTGAATCCGTGACCGATGGAAACGGCAACACGGTGTCCTACAGCTACGACGCGGCGGGGCGCCGGACCAGGGCGGTCAACGGGGCGGGGGAGACCGTGACGTTCGCGTACAACAGCGCCGGGAATCTGGTTTCGGTGACGGATAATGCAGGCAACCAGTGGCGGGCGGATTACACGGCGGCTGGACCCGCGCACATCACCGATCCGAACGGCAACGTGTGGACGCTCAAATATGACACCGGCGGCAACCTGATCGCGGTGACGAATCCGGCGGGCGGCACCTCGACCGCCACGCGCGCGGCCGGCGGCGCGATCACGGCGATCAGCGACCCGGCGGGAGATCAGACCGGCTACCAGTACGACGCCAACGGCCTGCTGGCGATGTTCACCGATGCGCTGGGCGGGCAGTGGACGTACAGCTATGACGGCGCGGCGCGGCCCTTGAGCCGGAAGGATCCGGGCGGATCGACACTTCAGGCGGGCTACGGAGCGGGGATGGCGATTGCGTCGCTTACGGCCGCGAAGAGCAGCGTTACGGTCGACGTTTCCGGGCAGCAGCGCGACGGGCTGAACCGGCTGACGGGCTATACCGATTCGTTCGGCAACCAGATCGCGTACGCCTACGATGCCGGCGGGAATCTGACGTCCATGACGCTGCCGGGCGGCAAGAAGGTGACGTATCAGTACGACCACGCGCACCGGCTGACGCAAGTGACGGACTGGCTCGGAAATTTCGCGGTCTACAAGTACGATGCGGCGGGATATCCGGTGAGCCTGAACACCTCGGGGCCGCTCGCGATTTATCAGTACGATGCGGCGCGGCGTCTGACGGCGATGGCAAGCATGGGCGCGGATGGGACGCTGGTCGCGGGCTACAGCTACACGTATGATGCAGCCGGAAATCGCAGCGGCGTGAAGGCGATCGAGCCGCTGGCCTTGGCGCCGGCCATCACCGATTACACCGCGACATTCAATGCCGCCGGGCTTCCGGTGGGCCGCAGCGACGATCAGTTTTTCCAGTACGACGCGCGCGGATTCCTGACGGTGGTTACGGGCGGGGTGAACATCGCGGCGGGATACGACGGCTTCGCGCGGCTGAACAGCTTCACCGCGGCGCATGCGACCACGTACACGTACGACAGCACCGGCCTGCGCGTGGTGCGAACGGTCGATGGCACGGACCGGCGCTTCGTCTACGACCTTGCGGGCGCGTGTCCGCGGGTGGTGATGGAAACCGCCGCGGACAACTCCGCGGTGGCCTGGTATGTCTACGGGCTGGGACTGCTGTGGAAGATCACGCCGGACGGCACGACGTATTACTACCATTTCGATGGCGACGGCAACGTGGTCGCGATTTCGAACCCGGCGCAGGGGGTGGTCAACTCGTACCGCTACGATCCATCCGGGCTGCTGGCGGGCGCGAGCGAGACCATCGAGAACGGGTTCAAGGCGCGGGGCGAGCGCGGCTGGATGGATGACGGCAACGGGCTCGAGTTCACGGGCGCGGCATATCCGTATCCGGCGGCCGGGCTGACGCTGCCGGCGGTGGCTAGTCCGGCTCCGCCGGTGCCGGCCCTGGGTCCGGCGTTCGGTGGCGGAGGCGCGTGCATTCTGCAGGGGACGGCTTCGTGCGGCCTCGCGAGCGGGAGGAGCCGGTGATCCGGCGCGGTCTCGGTGTATTCGGGTTGGGTCTGGCGCTGGCGGGCGCGGCGGTGGCGCAGCCGGTGGCGATTTCATGCGGCACGCCGGTGACGGGGAGCTTCGCGCAGGGTAACGGAAACGCGGACTTCTATTCGCTCGCGGCGCAGGCCGGGGATATCGTCATGTTGCGGCTGCTGGTTCCAGTGTCGCTCCGTGGCTTCGTGCCGCGGGTAGCGATGGTGGACCAGAACAACCACGCGGTGACAGGGACCCCGATCAACTCGAATGGCGCCACGCTGGCGGCGACGTATGCGCTTTCGAGCGGTGGGAACTATACCGTGCAAGTGCTGAATTCGAGCGCAACTCAGGGTGCGAGTTACCAACTGGCGTACACGACTCTCAACCGGGCCTGCACGGGAGGGCTGACCTGCGGGGCGGGGACGCCGGCGACGCTCCAGCCGTTCGAGATCCAGAGCTACGGATTTACCGTGAACGCGCAGGACATCGTGAGCGTTCGCTGGACCAGATTGACGCCGGCGGGCGCACAGACCCAGTTCACGCCGCTGGTATCGGTATTCGACTCCACGGGTGCGCTATTGGCCACAACCACCGGAGCGGGCGCCAGCCAGCTCGCGGCCCTGGGACGAATGGATGTGCCGGTGGCAATGGCAGGAGCGGTGAACGTAGTCGTATTCGATTATTACAGTGTGGGCGGCCCGCTGGCCCTCTCGGCGACCACCTTGAACCGGCCGTGCGGCGGCGGCACGCTGACGTGCGGCGGGCAGCTGGCGGTGGCCGGGATTGCTGCTGCGCTGAACGTGCAGACGCTCGGGGTCAGCATGAACAGCGGAGATACCGGAGTGATCCGGGCCGTGGCGTGCGGGAATTCCAGTTGCACTACGCCCGCGAGTGCGTCCGGGAACACGCTGGCGCCGGCGCTCGAACTGTACGATGCGCAGGGCAAACAGGTGGGGGCGGCGGTCCCTTCGGGCGGGACGGTGAGCCTGCCTTTCCAGGCGAAAAGCGCCGGCACCTATACGCTGCTGGTGAGCGACCGTGCGGGCACGGGGACCGGGTATGCCGCGGCGACCCTGCTGCGCTTCAACCGGCCCTGCAGCGGGGCGGGCACGCTTTCGTGCTCGTCGACGGTCGACGGCAGCATCAATGGATTTCTGAATACCAGCGTGTACACGCTCACTGCGGCCGCGAATGACGTCTACCTGCTGCGCCTGGTCGGGACGGGTTCCAATCCGCTCTTCCGGCCGCGCGTGGATCTCTACGACGCGCAAGGGAACGTGGCGGGGTCGCTGGCCGCCGCCAATTTCAAGGCGACAGTGCGGCTGACGGCGGCAGGCACGTACACCGCCGTGGTGAGCGATGGCTACGACGGTACGCAGTCGGGCGGCTATGAGCTCTCGGCCATCCGGACGAACGGAGCGTGCGGCGGGACGCCGCTGAACTGCGGCGCGGTGGCGCAAGGGACGGTCGCGCGGCCGCTCGATGCCGGGGTGTACACGTATACGGCGGCGCCCGGGGAATCGTTCAGCGTGCGCATGCTGAATCCGGGCGGCGCGCTGCAGCCCGATCTCGAGATCTTCGATGCGGCGGGCAATCCGGCCGGGCAGAGCATTTCCGCCAATTACACCGGCGTGGATGTGGTCAAACCGGCGGGCGGCGCATACACGGTCCTCGCCATGGACAAGTCGAAGCACGGCGGCGGCCCGTACGCACTGGACCTGCTGCGCACGGTGAATGCCTGCGCGGCGGCGCCGGCCCAAGGGCAAACGGTGGCGGCAGCGGTCACGGCCACCGTGCCGTTTGCGAGCTACAGCATCCCGGCTTCGGCCGGGGATGCGCTGCTGGTGCGGAGCGCTTCGACCACGCCAGGGTTTTCCGCGCAGATGGAGCTGTACGATCCGGCCGGCGCGCGCGTGGATTCGGAGACCTACGCGCTCGCGCGCACGGCCGCGGCCGGCAATTACACTGTGATCGTCGGGGCGTCGTCGCCCGCAACGGGCGGCGGTTATGCGCTGTCGTGGCAGGCGCTGAACCGGCCGGCCGCGGCGCAGCCTCTCGCGTGCGGGAAATCGACGAGCGGGCCGCTGGCGGGAACGAACCAGTTCCAATACTATGCGGTGCCGGCCAACGCGGGCGACGTGCTGCGGCTGCTGCTGACGAAGCTCTCGGATAATTTTGCGCCGCAGGTGGATCTCTACGATCCCACCGGGGCGCGGGTCGCGTCGGCGCTCGATATCACGGCGCCGGCGGCGCTCGCCGGCAATTACCTGGCGGTGGTGAGCCCGTCGAGCTCGAATGCGGAGAACGGCACTTACTCGCTCGCGTTCCAGCGGCCGAACAATCCCTGTTCGGCGACGGCGCTGACCTGCGGGCAGACGGCGCTGGCGCAGGTGACGGCTCCGGGGCAACTGGACGCGTACACGTTCAGCGGAAACCGCGGCGACCGGGCCGACATCAAACTGACGCAACGCTCGGGCGGATACATGCCGTATGGCGAGTTGTATGACGCGACAGGCAAGCGCCTGACGGCGGGCGCGGGCGGCGCGCTATTGGCGAACCTCGCGGCCAGCGGCACGTACACGGTGCTGGTGCGGGATACGCGCGGGACGTCGCTCGGCAGCTACCGCATCGGCGTGCAGGACGACACGAACGCCTGCACGGTCAGCGATACGCAGGCGCCCACTGTGACGCTGCTGGCGCCGACCGGGGGCGAGGTGGTGGCGGGCGGCACCGGGTACCTGATCCAGTGGCAATCGGACGATAACGTGGGCGTCAGCGGCCATACGATCGCGCTTTCGACTGACGGCGGGCAGACATTCCCGACGACCATCGCGAGCGGTATTGGCGGGAACACGCAATCGTATCTATGGCAGGTGCCCGCGAATATCGCGCCCACGCGCACGGCCGTGGTGCGGGTGACGGCCACGGACGCCGCGGGGAACAGCGGCGCGGCGGCGAGCGGGCCGGTGACGCTGATCGGCAGCGGCTTCACGCCGAACAGCTCGGCGCAGTACGGCTACGACGGGCTCAACCGGCTGGTGCAGGCGACGCTGAGTGACGGCCGCACGGTGACGTATACATACGATGCCGCCGGGAATCTCGTGGCGGTGACGGTTTCGCATTGAAACAACGCGGGCGCCGTTCGATACCATTGAGACGATGATCCGATCCGGCAACGGCCTTACCGCAGAGTCCCTCCTTCCTGCCTTGCGGCGCCTGTTTGAGCTTTCGGCGCCGAAGATTCGCTCGATCGAGCGGACCTGGTCGCCAGCGCAGGGATCACCCGTCTGCACGGTGGACGGCCGTTATACGAGCCGCGGCTGGACGGAATGGACGCAGGGCTTCCAGTTCGGCTCCGCCATTGTGCAGTTCGACGCCACCGGGGACCGCGAATTTTTGGAAATCGGCCGCGAGCGGACGGCCGGCCTGATGGCCCCGCACCTCACGCACATCGGCGTTCACGACCACGGCTTCAATAACGTGAGCACCTACGGCAACCTGCTCCGTTTGATGGCCGAGGGGCGCATCGCCGAGAATTGCTGGGAGAAGCGTTTCTATGAAACGGCGCTGAAGTGCTCGGGCGCGGTGCAGGCCGCGCGCTGGTCCCGCACCGCCGATGGCGGCGGGTACATCTACTCGTTCAACGGCCCGCACTCGCTGTTTGTGGATGCGATCCGCTCCGCGCGCGCGCTGGTGGTGGCGCATCAGCTCGGCCATGTGCTGATGGCGGAAAACGACCGCCGCGTTTCGCTTCTCGATCGGGCCATTGCGCACGGCCTGGCTACGGCAAAGTACTCGGTTTATTACGGCGAGGGCCGGGACGCGTTCGACGTGCGCGGGCGCGTAGCGCATGAGAGTGTCTTCAATACGGTCGACGGCAACTACCGCTGCCCCAACTCGCAGCAGGGATATTCGCCGTTCAGTACGTGGACTCGCGGCCTCGCCTGGGCGATGTGCGGCTTTGCCGAGCAGCTCGAATATCTGGACACGCTGCCCGAACGCCATCCCGCGATCGAGGCATTCGAGCGCGCCGCCCGCGCGACGTGCGATTTCTACATCGAAAACACGCCGCCCGACGGCATCCCCTACTGGGACACCGGCGCTCCCGGCCTGGCGGCGCTCGGGGATTGGCGCAGCCGGCCGGCGGACCCGTACAATCCACATGAGCCCGTCGATAGCTCTGCCGCCGCCATCGCCGCGCAGGGGCTGCTCCGCCTCGGCCGGCGATTGTCCGAAGATCGCTATTGGCAGGCCGGGCTGACGGTGTCGGCTGCGCTATTCAGCGAGCCGTACCTGAGCGCCGATCCGAACCACCAGGGTCTGATCCTGCACTCGGTGTATCATCGCCCAAACGGGTGGAACTGGCAGCCTGGCGAATCGTCGATGTGGGGCGATTACCACGCCCGCGAGTTGGCGCTGTATCTTCTCCGCATCGCGGAGGGCGGGCCGTACCTCAAGTTCTGGTTGTAGGCGCCGGCGCAGCGGCCCCGCGGGTCCGGCAACGCTCCGCCGGGACCGCCCGTCTATCGTTTGTGGGCATGCGCCGTCTATTCATTGTGAGGAAGCGATATTGCGCGGCCGCTGTGCTGGTGCTTGTGGCCGGCTTTGCCGCCGCGTCCGACCTGTACCTTTCCGCCAATCGCAAATTCGAGAGCATCGAGAGCGACCGGCTGCGGCCGGGCACGCGCGTCATCCTCAGCCCGCGCGAACTGGAGGCATGGGTCGCGCAAAAGGCTCCCGACGGCGTACGCAACCCGCATCTCGAATTCCAGTCCGGCGCGCAGGCCACGGGCGCCGCGCTCATCGATTTCGGCCGTGTGCGGCGCGCGCAGGGGCACCCGCCCGGCTGGCTGATGTCGATGCTGCTTAACGGCGAGCGCCCCGTCGCGGTTACGGCGCGAATCCGTTCGGGGGAAGGACGGGCGATCGTGGATGTGGAGCGCGTCGAAATCTCCGGGGTCGTCATCGACGGCGCCACACTGGACTTCCTGATTCGCGATTTCCTGCTGCCACTTTACCCGAATGCGGCCATCGGCCAGCCGTTCGAGCTGGGGCATCACATCGACCGGTTGGATCTTCAGCCGAACGCGGTTTCGGTCGTGATCGGGAAGTAGCGCGGGTGCTTCAGAGCCGCTCCAACACAATGGCGGCCGCGTCGTAATCGCCGCGCAGGTCGAGGTTCAGCCCGGCGCGCATCAGCCACGCGCCGCTGAACTCGGTCTGGTGATCCTGGAGCTTGCCCAAGGGCGCTTCGACGCGGTACAGAGCCTTTTCATCGAGACCGCGCAGGCGAATGGCGGGCACGGCGGTGTTGTACTGCTGCGAGTGGCGGAAGGCGAACAGCACCGCCTGCCGGCCATCCGGGGCCACGTACTGGTTGGCGGTGAGATCGCCGTCGCGCGGCGAGGCGAGACGGTAGAGATCGCCCGCCTGCACCGTCGCGCGGATGCGCTTGTAGAGCGCGACCATGCGCGCGGCCAGCGCGGTATCCTGCTCGCTCCAATGGTTCAGATTGGCGCCGATGCCGAGCGCGCCCTGCATGGCCACCAGAAAACGATAGGCCAGCGGCACGCTGCGACCGTTCATGTTGGGCACATCGGTCACCCAGGCGGACATGATCCGGGGCGCGTAGGACATGGAAAAGCCCTCCTGGATGCGAAGGCGGTCGAAGGCTTCGGTGTTGTCCGACGTCCAGACTTCATCGACGCGGCGCAGAATGCCGAGATCCACGCGCCCGCCGCCACCCGAGCAGGATTCGATTTCGAGCTTGGGATGCTTTGCCCGCAGGCGGTCGATGACATCGTAGAGATTGCGGACGTAATCGACCCAGAGCTTGCGCTCGTTCGCCGGGCCGGCTTCGGGCCAGCCGGGCTCGGAGACGGAGCGGTTCATGTCCCATTTGAAATAGCGGATGTTGTACTCGGTGGCCAGCTTGTCGAGGACGCCGAAGATGTAGTCCCGCACGTCCGGCCTCGCGAGGTTGAGGATCATCTGATTGCGCAGCTCGCTGCGCGGACGGCCGTCGAAGTGGATGACCCAGTCGGGATGTCGGCGGTAGAGGTCGCTATTGGCGTTGACCATTTCGGGCTCGACCCAAAGGCCGAAATCCATGCCGAGCGCGTTGACGCGATCGATGAGCGGCTTGAGGCCGTGGGGGAATTTGCGCGGGTTGACGGTCCAGTCGCCAAGGCCGGCGCGGTCGTTGTCGCGCGCGCCGAACCAGCCGTCATCCATGACGAAGAGCTCGACGCCGAGCTTCGCGGCCTTCTCCGCCAGGGCACGCTGGCCGGGCTCGTCGACGTTGAACGTAGTGGCTTCCCAGGAATTGTAGAGGACCGGGCGCAGGCGCGCGGTGGCGCCGCCGGGAAGGATCTCCTCGCGCTCGAAACGGTGCAGCGCGCGGGACATCCCGCCGAAGCCATCGGCGGAGAATCCGGCGTAGAATTCGGGCGTCTCGAGCGACTCGCCGGGCGCGAGCGGATAGGCGAAATCGAAGGTGTTGAAGCCGCCGGTGACGCGCACCTGGCGATAGGGCGTCTGCTCGACGGTGATGCGCCAGTTGCCGCTCCAGGCGAGGGCGCCGAACCAGACGGGGCCGTGGTCTTCAGAAGGACCACCGGCGTCGATTGCGAACCATGGGTTGAAATTGTGGCTGGTGTGCAGCTTGCGGCTCTCCAGGACCTTGGCGCCTTCGCGGATTGGCTCGCGCTGGATCTGATCCTCAGCGGCCCAGCGGCCGCTGACATAAGTGAGCCGGTAGCCCTCGCCCGGCGGCAGATACCACGCGGCCGCCTGCGCGCTCTCGACCGTGAGCGGCGCGGCGGTGGCGTTGCGGATCGTGGCGGAGCGGCGGAGGATACCGTGCTCCGGGTAGACGCGGTAGTGAAGGGTGACCTCGATGGGGTCGCGGAGGTCGCGGAGCGAGATTTCGAGATCGTTGCCATTGATGCGATGCGAAACGTAGCGGAGCACGAGATCGCGGTCGCCATCGGCGCGGGTGATCTTGAGCGCGGGCTCGTAGTAGCGTGGGCCGCCCCAGCCGGGATACTCCTCGTTTTCGAGCATCTGGCGCGGGTCGAAGGAGGAGAGATCTCGGCGGGTTTGCGGCGCGGCGAGATCGTCGATGCGCCACAGAGGAGCGCCCCAGTACAGGTGGCGCAGAGCGCCATCGGCGGCGACGCCCATCGCGTAGGAGCTGTCGCGGGTAGTGAGGAGGAAGACCTTGCGGGAGTCCGAGTATTGGATCGATTGGGCGGATAACATTCCGGCCGCGAGCGCAAAAAGGGAGAGCAGTTTCATATTAGCCGCAGATCAATGCAGATGAACGCCGATAAAGAGCTTAGCAGGCTACGGGTTCTTATGCCGGCTGCCGCAGCATGCCGATCACGGCGTTGATGAAAACGGCGGCCATGCCGACCGGAATGGCGATTTTCCAGCCGATGTTCATCAACTGATCGTAGCGGAAGCGCGGGAATGTGCCGCGGAACCAGATCATCAGGTAGATGATGCAGCCGACCTTGAAGAGGAACCAGAACAGGCCGATGACGGCGGCGTTCACGGCCGGAATCGCGAACAGAGCGGCCAGGAAAAGCAGCAGGAGCGCGACCAGCGCCAGCACCTTCTGCTGGAGCGGATCCTTCAGCTTCCTCACCAGTGTGAACGTGAGGACGCCGGAGGCGGCAAAAAGAATGACGGGCACTCCGAAATCGACCGGCGCCTCCAGCCACTTCACGTTCGGGAACGGCCGCAGCCAGCCGCCGAAAAAGATGGTCACGGCTACGGCGGAGACCACGAAAATATTGGCGTACTCGGCCAGGAAGTAGAGCGCCCAGCGGAAGCCGCTGTACTCGGTATGGAAGCCGGCCACCAGCTCGCTTTCGGCTTCGGGCAGGTCGAACGGTGCGCGGTTGGTTTCCGCCGTCGCGGCGATCAGGTACACGGCGAACGGGACGATCATGAAGCCGTAATTGGCGAAAACGAACCAGACTCCCTGGTCGAGCTGCGCCTTGATGATCCCCTGCATGCTGAGCGTGCCGGCGGCCATCACGCCGCTCAGCAGTCCGAACGCCAGGGCGACTTCGTAGCTGATGAGCTGCGCCGCGCTGCGCAGCGCGCCGAGGAGCGGGTAGTGGCTGTTGGAAGCCCAGCCGCCAAGAATGATGCCGAGAATGCCGACGGCGGACATCGCAGAGATCACCAGCAGGCCGACGTTCACGTCCGCCACGTAGATATTCCGCGCGAACGGCATCACCGCGAAGGCGGTAAGTCCGGTGAAGGTTGAGATCACCGGCGCGGCCCAGAAGATCCACCGGTCGGCTTCGGTGGGGATGATGTCTTCTTTGAGCATCAGTTTCAGCGCATCGGCGATGGGCTGAAGCAGGCCGTGCGGGCCGACGCGCATCGGCCCCAGGCGCACCTGGAAATCGGCGAGCACCTTGCGCTCGACCAGCGTCAGGTACCCGGCGATGAGCGGGAAGAGGGCGATGATCGCAATCGTCACCAGGATCGGCGTGAATAGGGGATGCGAAAGAATCGCGTTCATATTTGCCTACCGCAGCAGGAGCGATCCCTGCGCGAGGCGCAGGAACGGCTCGGGATAAAGGCCGATTGCGAGCGTGAGGATGCCGGACGCGGCCAGCGCCACGCGCAGGCCGAAACTCGAGGCGAGCGGCGCCTTCTCCACCGGCTCGCGCACAAACATGCTGCGCACAATCTTGAAGTAATAATAAATCGCCACGGCGACATAGAGCGTGCCGATGACGGCGAGGCCGTAATGGCGTGTTTCGATGAGCGAAAGGAAGATGTAGTACTTGCCGAGGAAGCCCGCCGTCGGCGGAATGCCGGCCAGCGAGAGCAGGAAGATGAGCATCAGGACGGCGTAACCGGGGTTCTTGTGCATGAGGCCGGCGATATCGTCCAGGTCTTCGCCGATGGTGTTCTGGCGGCGCAGCGCGACGATGACCAGGAATGCGCCGAGATTCATGAACGTGTAGACCATCACGTACACCGCGATGCCCACGAGGCCGTGCTCGTTGCCGGCGACCAGGCCGAGGAGCATGTAGCCGGCGTGCGAGATGGAGCTATAGGCCAGCAGGCGCTTGATGTTGGTCTGGTTGATGGCGGCCAGATTGCCCCAGGTGAGCGTGGCGATTGCGATTGCGGCGAGCAGCGGCTCCCAGACCTCGCGCGCGGGCGCCAGCGGGCCGGTGAAGATGCGCAGCAGGAATGCGATGGACGCGGCCTTGGAGGCGACCGAAAGGTATGCGGTAACCGTGGTCGGCGCGCCCTCATAGGCGTCCGGCGCCCACATGTGGAACGGTACGGCGGAAACCTTGAACAGGAGGCCAATGGCGGTGGTGGCCATCGCGAGAAATACCACCGGGTCCCAGGGCGGGCGCTGCGCGATGACGTCCCGGATTTCGTTGAGCTTGGTCGAACCGGCGATGCCGTACATGACGGAGAAGCCGTAGACGAGGAAGCCGGTGGAGAATGCGCCGAGCAGAAGATATTTCAGCGCGGCTTCGTTGGAGCGGCGATCGCTGCGCAGGAATCCGACCATCACGTAGAAGCAGAGGGCCATCAGCTCGAGCCCGATGAAGAGCGTGATCAGGTCGGTCCCGCTGGCGAGGAAGTACATGCCGCATTGCGCGAGCAGGATCAGGCTGTAGTATTCGCCGTGGTGCTCGCCTGCGACCTCGAGGTACTTGTACGACACGATCGCGACGATCAGGGCCGCCACGAGAAAGATGGCATTGAACAAGATGCTGAAGCCATCAATGATCACCGAGCCGTGAAAGCCCGCCAGCTCCAGATTGCCGCTCGAAATCAGGTACGCCGCCTGCTTATACAGCCCAAGGCCGGTAAAGCCCTCGGCGAGGACCACGAAAAGGACCAGCCCCTTGCGCTGGCGCGGGTCGGAGAAGCCGAAGAAGCGGATCGCGTCGAACAGCAGGATCGCACAGCCGAAAAGCGCCAGCATCACGGCGGGAATGATGGTGAAGTGGTCGTCAGAAGTGTAGAAGCTCGCGAAGTTCATCGGGCGCCTCCGGCGGAGGATTGCGGTTGGGGATTCGGGAGCGGGGCCGCGGCGGCGAGCGGCGCCGGCGTGCCCGCGAAGTAATCGGGCCTTACCCGTTGAACGATTTCCTGCACCGGCTGCCGCAGCACATCGAAGTACGGCTTGGGATAGACGCCGATCCAGATCGCGCAGACGATGAGCGGCGCGAATACTGCAATTTCCCGCAGGTTCATATCCGGGATCGTGAGATTTTTGCCGTTCGTGATCTGGCCGAGCATGGTCCGCTGGTAGAGCCAGAGCAAATAAGCGGCGCCCAGAATCACGCCGCTCACGGCGAAGGCGGCCCACGCGCGATTGGCTTCGAATGCGCCTTGCAGGATGGTGAACTCGCCCACGAAGCCGTTGAGAAGCGGCAGGCCCGCGGAGCTGAGCATGGCGAACGCGAAGACGATGGCGAAGCGCGGCATCACGTGCGCCAGGCCGCCGTATTCCGAGATCTCGCGGGTGTGGCGGCGCTCGTAGATCACGCCGATCACGAGGAAGAGCATGCCGGTCGAAATGCCGTGGTTCACCTGCTGCAGCACGCTGCCGGCGATGCCGTTCGGATTGAGCGAAAAGATGCCGAGCGTGCAGAAGCCCAGGTGGCTCACGGAAGAATACGCCACCAGCTTCTTCCAATCGGCCTGCATCAGGCTGACCAGCGCGCCGTAGATGATGCCGATGATCG
>Ga0070739_10004342_pt1 | contig 16855 bp, 11 predicted proteins | sample Coa_R1_7_FD_66445 | JGI IMG/M metagenome (GOLD analysis project Ga0070739, IMG submission 66445) | Surface soil microbial communities from Centralia Pennsylvania, which are recovering from an underground coalmine fire - Coalmine... | ecosystem: Environmental > Terrestrial > Soil > Unclassified ... | reverse complement strand
CAACCCCTTGATTCATAGGGAGTTGCATTGCTGAGCAAGAGATTTTTTCGCTCTTGCTCAGCAATGCAACTCCTTTAATAGAAGTAGTTTAGATAATGCGTTTGCCCTGCCCGGAGCAGGGATATGCCGATACACTTCTTGTCTACTGGCCTAGGGAAGTCCAGGTGTTGCCGGATGGTTCAATCCTCGTGATGAGCCCGAGCGGAAACACTGACTACCCCGGTGATTTTTTGTATCTTCTTAAGCCCGGGGGGCCATATCCGGTTGATACATTCTCTAGTACACTTGATGCTTGGAGGATTGCCGATAACGTCGTAGACTTTACTGTCGCCGCTGGTGTCGAAAACTGGCAGCAGTTTGAGGCCAACCTCTCGTCGGAAGTCACGTTAAATCCTCCTCCTCCTTCGGGCTTTTGGCAGACCGTCGCACAGGTTGTCGAAGTTTTTGGCGCTATAGTAGTGGGTTACTTCACAGAAGGGGTTGCAGATGCCTGGATCGCACTCGCGGCAGAGGCAGGTGATGCCCTCTTGGACCAGGCAATTAACCACTTCGCTTTTGGGACTCCATTCAACCTTGGCTCCTTGGGAATCGGCGCAATTGTGGGAGCCGTCGGGGCCAATGGTGGTGTTATTAGCACTCTGGACGACCTCGGCGACGCCGCCGGCGGCGTCGTTAGTGATGTCACCGATGCGATCGGCGATGTGGCAAACACGATAAGCGATGCCGTGGATGAGGTCGTCGATCCGAACTCGTTCTTGGGTCAGACGCTGAATGAGAGCTTCAGCAGTGCAGTGAGTAATTTCGTGGAACACGGATCCCTCAGCCAAGCCGGAGATGCGGCACTATCTTCCTTGGAGAACTCGGTCGAACAGGGAATCATCAATTCAAATTTCGTGCAGAGTGCGGAGACGTATTTGACGAATGCCGTCGCCACCTTGCCGGGTGTGCAAGACGGTGTCGCACTCCTGAACGAAATCGCTTCGGACGGCTTGAGTGGCACACCGTTCGGCCAAGCGGTGGGATCATTCTTGTCCAATGCGGCGCAGAATGCTTTGACCGGCAAGCCGATTTTCCAGAACGCCGTATCGGTCGTTGGGCAATTCGTGTCCTCCGAGCTTGGCAACACACCTTTTGCCCAAGAGGCTGTGTCTCTGGTGAACCAAGCTGTGACCAACGGGGTGAACGCGAACCTGGCCAACAGCCTCTTTTCCTTCCTGGGCCAGACCGCCGCTGACAATCTGGTGAATTCCGACTTCGTCCAAAGCGGTCTGTCTTTCGTCAACCAGACCTTGGCGGACGGCCTGGGCGGCTCGGAACTGGTTCAAGATGGTGTCTCATTCTTGCAGAACACGGTTGCCAACGGGCTTGCCGGTTCGACTTTTGCCCAGGGAGTGGGTTCGTTCTTGCAGCAAGTCGGCGCGGACGGGCTTGACTCCCTCAATTCGACCATCACCGGGGAACTCGGTTCGTTCCTCCAAGACGCAGCCCAGGCGGGGAGCGATTTCGTCAACTCTACGCTCGGCAGCGACGCCGGTACCTTCCTGCAACAAGCGGCCCAGAACGGGGTCGATTTCCTCAATTCGGGTTTTGCTGTCGGCGCAACCGCGTTCCTGCAACAAGCGATCCCGGAAATCAATTCCCTCCCGAACACCCTTCAGAGCGAACTGGGCGCGGCTCTTCAGGACGCAGCTCAGGCTGGAACCGCCTTCGCCAACTCCACCTTTGCCACGGATATGGGAGCATTTCTCCAACAAGCAGGCACCGAAGGCACGGCTTTCCTCAACTCCCCCTTTATGAATGACGCCGCTTCGTTCATGCAACAGGTAAGCCAAGCCGGGCTGAGCCTCGCCAATTCCAACTTCGCCGTTGACGGCCAAGCCTTGCTCAATTCGATGCTTTCTGACAATCTGAGCAGCCTGCCGTTTGGCCAGGATGTCGGTGCATTCTTAGATCAACTCGTCTCCAATAATGGGCTAGCAACTTCGAGTTTTGCCACCAGCGCTGTCTCGTTCCTCCAGCAAGCGGTCGCCGCGGGCCAGACAAGCTCAGACTTTGCTCAGGGAGCCTTTACACTCCTGAATGGTGTCGATTCGGTGAAGCTGATGAACACCGTCCAGTCCATAAAATTGGCCGTGAACAACACAATTAGCGCGCAGTTTCAGGCGAACACCAGCAGTGTTGCCGACGCGATCCTAAACTTCGTCAATCAACTGCCTTCGTACAACAACAGTCCCATGACGGTGACTCTGACTCTCGCCAACGGGGTTTCTTCCAGTGCCGTCACAGCTAATCCACCTCCGGGAGTGACGCTCATCATCATCGGGCCGAGCGGCACAACCACTCTAGTCGGCCATTGGAACGTAACCGCCACCACGGTAAACACTCGCATCACTTACAGCCCCAATGCACAGACGGTGAAGCTCAACGCCGCAGTCTCGGTCACAGGTAATCCCAGCGCCAAGGTCAATGAAGGCACCATGACCTTCACGATGAAGAACGGTCAAACAGTTATCGGCTCGCCCGTCCAGAGCACGGTGAGCGACGGCACCGCCAGCGCCAGTTTCAACTTGCCTGGCGGACTAGCCCTCGGCAGCTATACCATTACCGTCACCTACAGCGACAGCCACGGCAATATCACCGACAGCGGCGACACCAACGCCACGCTCACAGTCGGGACGGTGCCGGCCATCACCAGCGGCAACAGCACCGTCTTCACCGTTGGCCAAGGCGGCGTTTTCACGGTGACTGCGACCGGCTCTCCTACGCCAACGTTGACGGCATCGGGAGCGTTACCGAGCGGTGTTGCCTTCAAAAACAACGGCAACGGCACAGCCATTCTCAGCGGTGCTCCCACGGCGAGTGGGACGTACCACTTCACGATCACGGCGCAAAACAGTGCCGGCGACTTCACGCAGAGCTTCACGTTGACCGTGAACCCGTCCCCCGCACCCCCGCCGCCCGCACCGCCAAAGGTGCCTTCCTTGCTGGCATTGTTCAATGAGCTTTTGGGCGGGCTTGAAACGGTCAACGCCAATGGCAGCACAATCACGAACAATTTGTTCGGTTTCCCGCTGGTGGAGACCTATGACTACTTCGGCAACCTTGTGAGCGTCACTCTGCTGGGGTTCGACATAACGTTCTTATTCGGATAACTAGGCCGACGATGAGAAGCGTTTGTGAAGAACAGAGCGGCCTCGTGGAAATCTTCCTCGCCGTGATAAGATGACAGCGAAGATCATCCCATGAGGACCACTGTCATGCTTCACACACCGTACACTGCTCTCCTGCTTTCGTTCGCACCGGGCGAATGGCTCGATCGCCTCATCCGTAGCGGTGCCGAGCTGGCGCCGAGGTACAGTTTCTTCTACTGGGACTTCAACATCCGTGCCTTGCTGGCCCTGGTCCTGGTCAGCCTGTGCTGCGGGGCCATCGGCTCGCTGGTGGTCGGCGGCCGCATGGCATTTTTCAGCGATGCCCTGGCGCACTGTTCCTTCGCCGGCATCAGTATTGGATTCTTGCTGTTTTTGTTCTTTGGTCCGGAGTCGAGACAAGATTCGAACGCCCAAAGTGTATTCTGGGATTGGGTCACGGTCATCATGGTTCTCTTCGGGATGCTCACCGGCTGCGGCATCGTCTGGGTACGCACCGTCACCGGCTTGAGCAGCGATACCGTCATCGGTGTTTTCTTCGCCGGCGCAGTTGGACTCGCCGCCGCCCTCCGCGACCTGATCCACGAGCGCGCCCTGTTCAACCTCGAAGATTTCCTGTTTGGAAATCCACTGCTGGTTTCCAGCTCGCACCTGCTCGTCCTGATCGGTCTGGCCGTCTTCACCGCCCTGCTGCTGTCGCGTATCTACAATCACTTGTTGCTGGCCAGCTTCAATCAGAGCCTGGCTCTGTCGCGGCGTGTACCGGTGCAGCTGGTCAATTATCTGTTCATCATCCTTCTGGCCCTAACCGTCAATTTGTGTCTGCGCTTCGTCGGCGCGTTGCTCATCAACGCTCTGCTCATCATCCCGGCGGCAGCGGCCGTCAACCTCAGCCGTAACATGCGGCAGCTTTTCTGGCGGACGATTGGACTGTGTTTCTTTCTGTCCATGATCGGACAATGGATTAGCTGGGAAGTGACCATGATGAGCAACTACAAAATCCAGCCAGGCCTTTCCGGCACGATTGTTGTACTGAGCGTGCTGGCGTTTCTCTTCTCGATGGCCATCGGCCCTTGGCTGCAAGCTCGCCGCGCAGCGTGAATTTTTCTCCAACGATCTCCCCGCAGGACTTGACGCCGTGCGTATTCTGGATAAACTTATCCATATATCCTCCCCGCCCGCCTCGCTTCCAACCTGGGCAGGTTTTCGGCCAAGGAGCCGCATCATGAGCCGACACTCTCTCCTCTCTTGCTTGCGTTGCGGGCTGGTATTGCTGCCGTTCGTGCTACCGCTTTCCGCCGGCGCCGTGGATATCGACCGCGAGCCGATCAACTACGCCACGGCCCAGCCGCACAATGCCGTCGAGCGTTTGCAGAAACGTCTCGACGATGGACAAGCGAAACTCACGTTTGAGGAAGGCACCGGCTACTTGCGTTCCCTCCTGCGCGAGCTGAATGTGCCGTTGTCCTCGCAAATGCTGGTGTTTTCCAAGACGAGCTTGCAGCGTCAGCGCATCAATCCGCGCACGCCGCGCGGCGTTTATTTCGGCGACGACGCCTACGTCGGCTTCTGCCAAAAAGGCGATCTGATAGAAGTTACCGCCGTCGATCCGCAGTTAGGGGCGGTGTTTTATTCACTGAATCAGAAGAAGGACGAGAAACCGCATTTTCAGCGGCAAACGGATAACTGTCTCATCTGCCACGCTTCGTCGTTCAATCAGGGCTATCCGGGACTTCTGGCCCGTTCGGTGTTCGCCGATGGTTCGGGACTGCCTCTTCTCGCTTCCGGCACCTATCGCATCGATCACACCAGTCCGTTGCGGCAGCGCTGGGGTGGTTGGTACGTCAGCGGCACCAGCGGCAAGCAGACGCACCTGGGCAACCTGATCGTGCGCGGCAATCCGCGTCCGGAAGAGATCGATAATTCGGCGAACTTAAATTGCACCCATCTGGATCGCTATTTCAAGACTGCACCGTATCCGACGCCGCACAGCGACATCGTCGCCTTGATGGTGATGGAGCATCAGACCGAAATGCACAATCGTCTGACACGGGCCAATTTCCAGACGCGTCAGGCCCTGTACGATGAGGCCGAGTTCAACAAGGCGCTGGGCCGGTCAGCGGACTATCGCTCCGATAGCACCCTGCGACGCATCAAAAACGCCGGGGAGCCGGTCGTGCAATATTTGCTCTTTTGCGACGAAGCGCCCTTGACTGATCCCATTAAGGGCACGTCGGGTTTCACCGAGGAGTTCGTGCAGCGCGGGCCGCGCGAAGACCGGCGAGACGCCGGTCCCACTGGTCAGGGCCGTTCCCTCCGCGACTTCGACTTGAAACGCCGATTGTTCGCCTATCCGTGCAGCTACGTCATTTATTCGGAGGCGTTCGAGGCTCTGCCGGCGCCGGTCAAGGATTACGTCCTGCGGCGATTGTGGGAGGTGCTTAGCGGCAAGGACACAAGCAAGGAGTTCGCCCATCTCTCCGCGGCAGATCGTCAAGCGATTCTGGAGATTCTACGCGCAACGAAACCGAACCTGCCGGATTACTTCCAGCCACCTCGCGCAAACACTGCTCATCCGAGCCGCGCACACAGCGCAGCAGAGTAAGCGGAAGCACCGGGCGACCGCTTACTCCGCTACGCTGCGTGCGCGGCTCGGATGTTACTGTTTCCCTTGCACCAGGCGATGGTAGGCGTCGAGTGCCAACTCCTTCCACTGCTCGCGCTCCCCATTGGGCCAAGTCACCGTGAGACGTTCGATCTTCGTCGCTTTCCCCAAGCCGAAAACGTGTCGTCGGTCGCTAGAGGAAGCGTAGCTGCCCCCGCCCTTGGCGAAGCGCGTCTGCGTCTGCCCGTCGTATTCCAGTATCAGCTTCGCCCCCACCACGTCAGTATGCTCGCGGCCAATCAGCTCCACGCCCAGCCAGTGATTGTCTGTGGGAGTCTCATTGTGCAGCAGCACCACCGGCTCGTTGAGATGACTGATAACAAGATCGATGCGGCCATCGTTGTCAAGATCGCCGAGAGCGACCCCGCGGGCCAGGTGCGTAGCCCGGAAATAAGGTCCGCCCTGATCTGAGATGTCGCTGAAAACGCCGCCCTGGTTGCGGAGAAGGATGGGTCGTTGACGCGAATCGCCGCCGCTGCGCGTCGGATAGCGGATGGCGTGGCCGGTAGCGAGGAATAGATCCTCCCAGCCGTCCCGGTCGAGGTCGAGAAAGCCGCCTCCCCAGCCGACGGTGCTTTGGCCCAACGCAGAAAGGCCGGACGTGCGCGAAGCGTACCGGAAGAGAACCTTGTCGCCTTGGCACTCATTGTGATACAGCGCGTGTAGCTCGTTCTCGTAATTGCTGACGAACAGCGACGGCCGGCCGCTGTGGTCGTAGTCGGCGGCATCGACGCCCATACTGCCGTTAGGCGAGCCGCCCACGTCGCGGGCCGTGCCGCTGACCAGGCCACGCTCCTCAAAGCGAAACCGTCCGGGAGAGCAGCGATTCACGTAAAGAAAACTATCCGCTGTGTCGTTGGCGACGTAGATGTCCGGCTTGCTGTCGCCGTTGATGTCCACCAGCAGCACGCCCAGCCCTTTGCTGGCGTCAGGTCCGCCGGGTCGCAGCGGAGCTTCGCTGCTGACATCGGTGAAGGTGCCATCGCGGTTGTTGCGAAAGAGCTTGTGCGGTAGGCCATCGAAGACCTTCGGTGGACAGATGTCTGGCGGCCGGCCGCAACGCGGATGATTGACGAAAGACCAATTTACATAGTAGCAAATGTATAAATCGGGATAGCCGTCGCCGTCGAAATCAGCCCAGCCGGCGCTGCTGCTCCAGGAGTGTGAGGCCAAGCCGGCCTTGCGCGTAACATCGACGAACTGCCGGCCCTTGTTGGCGTCGCTGGGATCGACTGGCTCATTGTGAAACAGGGCGAGCCGGTCCCAGCCGGTCAAGAGCAGGTCCGGCCAACCATCGCGGTCGTAATCGCCGACGGCCGCACCGTGACTGTAAAACCACTCGCCGTCGATATGCAGCCGATCGCTGACATCCTCATACACCAGATTTCTGGTTCCCACGCTCTGCGTGGGAACCTGGTGATACAGCTTGCACGCCCGGCCACGAATCTCTTTGCTCTGGAAGTAGCCGCCGCCAACCAGGAAAATGTCGAGCCGCCCGTCGCCGTCGAAATCGAGCAAGGCCACGCCGCCGCCCAGCGATTCGAGGATGGATAGATGGCCTGCCTCGGCCCCGTTGTGATAAGAGAAGTTGATGCCGGATGCTCTCGTCATGTCGCGGAAAAGTGCAGGTCCGTCGTCCTCTTTTGATATCGCCGCAATGTTCGTGGTGGACGGCTCACGCTTCCCACATGCCAGAGGGAGGATCGTCAATCCGAGCAATACGAGAATCGCAAAACCGTGAGCTTTCATGCACTTCACCGCAATCCGATGCGAGATAGATCTGTTCCCGTAATAGAACGCGGATGACGCGAATACAACGGATTTACGCAGATCGATCACTGTTTGATCCGCGCAGATCCGTTGTATCCGCGCCATCCGCGTTCTATTATAGGGACGGGTTTCAGCCCTTGAAATGGCACCAGGGAGACAGAACATGAGCCGTCCAACGCTCGCATGGCTGATCTTGTTGGCCGCCTTGCCGACCGCAAAGGCAGGCGAGGGCTGGGAGACGAAACCCTACGGCCTACCAGGCCACCTCTTGCCGTGGAACCGGCCTGGATACCAGGGCTACGCCGAGACGGCGAAACCGCCCGAACCGCCGCCGGTCGTGACCGCCGCCCCCGAACGCTACACCATCACCATTTCCCGGCTGCCGCAAAAGCCGCAGGGCGTGGACCCCAACATCGTCGTGCTGATGGCCCATCTGCCCGAGCACGCTCAGGTCTGGTTCAACAATCAGCCCACCAAATCGCAGGGCAAGGTCCGCTATTTCGAGTCGCCGCCGCTGACACCGGGCAAGCAGTATTTATACAGCCTTCGCGTGGTCTGGCATGAAAACGGCAAATGGGTCCACAAAACCGAGAGGGTGCTGGTCGAGGCCGGCGAGATGCGCTGCGTCTACCTGTTGCCGGCCAACATCGCTGCCAACCTGGCCAAGCTCGACGCCGACGAGCGCAGCCTCGCCGAGGTGCAGAGCGTCTGCCCCATCACCGGGGATCCACTCGGTACGCTCGGCGTTCCGGTCAAGATCACGCTCAAGGGCCAGCCGGTGTTCCTGTGCTGCAAGGATTGCATCGAGAAGGCCAAAGCCGATCCAGACAGGACTCTGGCCAAAATCAGCGGGCCAAAAGCGAAGGCCGGGAGATCGCAGAAGCGGTAATGACTGACAGAGCTGAAAGAATCGACACCCCTACCAAATCAAGCGTAAACGCGATAGTCGATGTCCGGAAAAAGGTTGTGGCGGCTCTCGATGCCGCTGAGCCAGTTCTCGTCGATGTCGTCGCGCTGGATAGACTCGTAGAGATGGTTGAAATTGTTCACATGAATGCGCGTGCGCTCCTTGGCGTACTCAACCATCGTGCCGGTTTTGAGAATGAAGGCCCAATCGCTGGATTGGGCCAAGAGCAGCTCGCGGGCGGCTTGGTTGAGAGCGCGGCGGCGCAACGACGGCGCAGCGGGGTTGGCGCGAGCCAATTCGACCATGCGCTCGGCCCCTTCGTGTAGATGGCGATAGATCCAATCGTTGGAGCCTTCCAACCATACCTCACAATAGCCCTTATACCCCCAACTCGATAATGTCGGCTGGGACACCTGAAGGCGGGGATGGCGATCAAGATATTCGGGCACTGTGATGGTTTTCACCGTCTCTTGATCGAAGTGTATCTTGCGCAGCAGAAAATTGATCCAATCCGGTCCTTCAAACCACCAATGGCCGAACAACTCCGCATCATACGGCGCGACAATCAGCGCCGGCCTGCCGGCCATCGAGCCGGATAACCATTCCACTTGCTTTTCGCGGTTAAACATGAAATTGCCGGCATGTTCCGCCGCTTTTTCCAAGGCGGCCTTTGGATTATAAGGCAATTTATGATCGGTACGTCCCGTGATCTTATAATATTTGATGCCGAGCAAACTACGGATGCCGGTCTCGTGCAAGTGTGGCTTCAGGTACTCATAATCGAGATCGAACCCGACATCGCGATAAAAATCGCGGTAATTATAATCGCCGGGATAGCCTTCAATAGAGCTCCAAACTTGCTTGGACGATTCGCTGTCGCGGGCCAGGCAAGCGACATTGCTACCGGGCGCCAGAATCGGAGCATAGACGCCGAAGCGCGGACGCGGTTCAGCGAACAGTACCGCGTGGGTGTCAGTGAAAAAATAGCGAAGGCCGGCGTTTTCCAGCAATTTTTCCAGGCCCGGCGCGTAGCCGCACTCCGGCAGCCAGATGCCCTGTGGCCGACGTCCGAAGTGGCGCTCGAACTCCCGACAGCCAATCTCAATCTGCGCTCGCTGGGCATTCTCGTTGCAGACCATCAGCGGCAAAAAGCCGTGCGTCGCCCCGCAGGTGATTAGCTCCAAGTGGCCCCGGTCGTAGAAGTGTTTGAAGCCGCGCAGCAGATTGTTGCCATATTGGTTGACGAACACTTCGCGGGCGCGGAGGAAACGCTGATGATACATCTGGGCGAGCGATTGAAACTCCGGCTCGAAGCGTGTGCGTTCGATTTCCTTGCGAGATAGAGCGATGAGATTATCGAGATGGCGGACATAGCGATATTGCAACAGCGGATCGCTGAGCATTGCCGCCAGCGTCGGCGTCACCGACATGGTTAGCCGCCAATCGACGCCGTCGCGTTCCAAGCCTGCGAAGACTTCGAGCAAAGGGATGTAGGTTTCGGTGATCGCTTCGTAGAGCCAATCTTCTTCGAGAAAATCCTCGTACTCGGGATGGCGCACGAACGGTAAATGCGCGTGCAAGACCAGGCAAAGATAGCCAAGCGGCATCGTGTGGATCCCCTTCTCGATGTTCACCACAAGCAAACTGGTATGGTTAGGGGTACGACTTCTCGATTGCTAATTCAAGGCAACTGAGACTCAGCCGTGATCGGCTCAATCCACCGGCCACGGCAGAGGACGCGCTGCACAGTAAAATTGGATTCTAACAGTAGCTTATATGGGTCAGTGTTTGTGCCTGCCTCCAGGGGTACAACAACGAGATCAGCAGATTTGCCGACTTCGAGACTGCCGGTTTCATCGGCCCAGCCCAATGCCTCGGCGGCGGAGAGCGTGGCCATACGCAGCAGCACGTCACCGGGCACATCGGGACAATGGCGGTGCAGATGGCGCATCTCGGCGAGGATGCTGAGATCAGGATTGGAAGCGAGACTATCAGTGCCCAAAGCGACGCGGATGCCGCGCTTAAGAAAGTGTCGAAACGGATGCGGCGCATGTCCAAACGCCGCGTGCGTGCGCGGACAATAAATAACGGTGCAATTGGATGGAATGTTAGTGGAGGGTTCCAGATAATTGCAGTGGATGAGCAGTGTAGGAGACGAACCGTTTAGCAGGTTCAGTACATGCTGCGTGTCTTCAGCTAGGCCATCCGGTGCCCAGACATCCAAATCATGCAGAAAGGGCACGAACGCCCCGCGGCGGAGGAGCAACAACTCCTGCTCGGCGGCAGTCTCCGCAAGATGGACGGCAACCGGGACGCCGCGAGTCGAAGCGGCGAAGAAGAGCGATGAACGTACACTATACGGTGCATGCGGGCTGATGCCGGGACGGTAAGTCGGTGTGGAAACTCGAGATTCGAGCCAACGATCCAACCGTTCCCAAGCACCCGATGCTCGGGCTTCCGGCAAGCCGAGCATCTCGCGGAAGACGACAGCACGCAACGGTGCGTTCGCCAGTACATCCCAACTGCCGCCATCGCCGGAGATGTCGCCAAGCAGCGTCGTGCCGTGTCGCAAGCTCTCGGCCAATCCGGCACGCACGTCCGCCTCAATCTGTTGCGGCGACATTCTGCGACGATGGGCAATGACTTGCCGCAGCCAAGCCGTGAAATCGGCGCAAGGTGGACACTTGCCGCGCAGTCCGGAAAGGTCGAGATGCGTATGAGTGTTGACGAAACCCGGCAAAATGGCAACATCGCCGAGATCCATATCGGCGCTTCGCCCGGCTCTCGGCTCCACGGAGACGATGCGCTCCCCAGCGATGGTGAGGATGCCATTGGCTATTGGTGAGCTGCTTACAGGAAAAATCCAGCGCGCGGCCAGCGTCCAAGGCGTTGCGGTCGGTAGTGCCATGCATTCATCTTACAGCCCGCAGCGTGCGCGAGGGCGTCCATTGCTGTCGCTGCGGGCTGGCAATGTCGTGCATTCGAGAGTATGGTAAACTCACCAGGGACGGTCCCGGAACCCGTCCTTGATCTCAGGGCCACAAGCGCCGAGCCTCTCATGTCGTGGTTGCTCGATCTACGACTGATCCGATTCTTCGGGTTTTACCTGGCCGTGATGTTTCTGCTCTCGACCTGGATGCGATTGCGTCAATATGGCACCATTGTCCGGCTGGTGCGCAGTATGCCCAATCGTTGGCCGCGATTGCTCGCTCTGGTCAAGCAATACGCTCACATCTTCCTCACCTGGGGGACGGTTTTACCGCTTGCGCTACTTTTGCTCATTTTCTCGGTGAATCTGATGGCGAGCAAGCTGCTGTGGCCGCAGGCCGACGACTTCACGCTGGCGCAGCTGGCGTCGCTGTATCCGTACTGGATCGTTGTGCTCGTCTGTAGTGCGGCCATGATTGCCTTCGACATTTGGGGCGTCGTTTGGGTGGGGGTGATCGATCAGGCGCAGTTGGAGAAATACTTCGATCAGGCGGAGTTTTGGCTGGGTTCGTGGACGGCGCCGGTGGTGCATTTCTTCACGTTGGGCCGCATCAATCCGCGCCAGATGGTGGCCGTCGAGGTCCGTAACGCCCTGGTCAGCTCCAGCCGGATGCTCAACAATACCTTGTGGTGGGTGGTCACGCAGGCTGCCCTGCGCATCGCGTGCGGGTTGTCGTTGTGGTTATCGTATGCTCTGGGGCCGTGGCTTCATGGCGCTTTGTAGGGTGGGCCCCCCTCGTCACCCACTCTACAAAGCCGCCAAGGGTATTCCTCGCTAGAATGATGCCTAGCTATTCTCTGATTTGAGGCAGATCGAAACGATGCGCGACCAGCCGAGCCGAGCCGTGCAGGATTATCTGAAGGCGATTCACAGCCTCGATGGTGCCGAGCGAATGGTGTCGCCCCAGGCCATCGCAGAGCGCTTGCAAGTGAGTGCGCCGTCGGTGACGGGCATGCTCAAACGGCTGGCGGATGCCGGCTGGATCGAGTACGAATCCGGATGCGGGGCGCAACTGACGCCGCGGGGTATCAGCGAAGCGCGGCGCGTCATTCGCCGACATCGCTTGGTGGAATTGTTGTTGACGCGCGTGCTTGGCCTGGATTGGAGCGAAGTCGATGCCGAGGCCGAGGCGCTGGAGCACGCCATTTCGCCGCGTTTGGAGCAAGCCATCGCCGCTCACCTGGGCGAACCGCTCGAAGATCCGCACGGCCATCCCATCCCAACGCGCGAGGGCACCATCGCTCGTCGTGATCTGCGTCCGCTGCATGAATTTCGTCCCGGCCAGCGCGCCGTCATTCGTGAGGTACGGGATGACAGTCCCGAGCGTCTGCGGCGTTGGCGCACACTCGGTTTGACGCCGGGTGCCATCGTTCATTTCCGCTCGCATGAACCGCTCGATGATCTGTTCGAGATCCAGGTGGGCCGCAGGGTCATCTCCTTGGGCAGCGAGGGACTCGCCGGCCTACTCGGCGAAGAAAGTCACCACCAATCACACGAATAACACGAATAAAAATCAAACGAGTATTTTTTTGTTTTTATTCGTGTTATTCGTGTGATTGGTGGTGGCCTCTTTCACCGCGTCATCTGCAACGTGGCGGCCAGCAACAGCATTTTGACGAACGGCTCACCGGCGATATCGTCGCTGAACGTCAGGCGCAATCCCTCTGCCGTCGGAATTAGCTCCGCTAATGCGCGCCGATCTGGAGCGCGAAAGGCTCCGTTCTCCAGCGCCGCAAGAGGACGCCCGTAGCGATCATGTATGATCCGGCCGAGCAAGGCGCCGACCGGCTGGCCCTCGGCGTCACACACGCAGCGGCGCGGCAGCCAGGTCCAACCACGCTGGATTGTTAACAACAACGGTTCGTCTTCCTGCTCGTGGACGGCCAGCACGCCGCGGCGAAACAGACGCCGCCACCAGGGAGACGGCTCCATCTCCCAGCGCGCATAACCCAAAGTGGTGCCACTTTCGCCATCGACGATGGGCTGCACAGAGGAGGGCATGCGCGAACGCACCAATAAGACACGATGCTCCAACATGACCTTATTGTAACCTGGCATATGGCCCCCGGCTTGCCGGGGGCTAGATGTTGGGATCGGTTGCTCGATGGGCCTACGTAAGCTAGAGTTGGACAACGGACAGGAACTTGGGCTTCCCCTCAATAAGACTCATCCCCATGCAACCAATCGTGACGAATTTGGCCGCTTTGGCCGTGGCGATGCTTTACTATCTCTGGCGCGCTCACTATCAGGCCAACCAACGGCGTCGGCGCATTCTGTGCCAGCGCGTGGCCTGCCTGCTGCTGGCTGTGGCCGATCAGATCGAGAACAGCGATTCGGGTCTGTCGGCAGCCTGTCGCGGCTGAGGATCGAATCATCCCATTTCGTCCGACGGTTTCTCGGTAGCCGCCGGCCGCGTCCGTCTACGGCGGACGGCATCCTCCACCGAGGCAGAGGCTCCCATTTCGCGTTCCACGCGGTGGGGCCTCTGTTTTTTTAATGCAGAATGCAGAATGCAGAATGCAGAATGCAGAATTAAGACACATGACTTTCATTCTGCATTCTGCATTCTGCATTTGATTGACGGATGCCCCCCGCAGCGGATACATTGTCAGAAGATGCCCTCCCACCCCCTAAACGCCCCTCATTAGGAGACGAGTATATGCGATCCATCAGTCGGCGTGATTTCTTGCACGATTCCGCTGTGTTGGCCGCTTTGGCCGGCGCTGGCCTTGGCTCAGAATCGTTGGCCGCCGAAAGAGCCGTTGCCAAAAAAGGGCAAGTGAACGATCAGCTGCGCGTTGCTGTCGTTGGCGTCCACGGCCGCGGGATGAGTCACGTATATGGCTACGCCGGAAATGACCGCCTCAATACCGTCATCACCACCATCTGCGACGCCGATTCGGCTGTCATTGGCTCGGCCATGAAGGCTGTTGAGAAAAAGCAGGGAAAAGCACCTAAGTTCGAGCAGGACATCCGCAAAGTCGTCGAAGACAAAGACATCGATCTCATCACCATCGCCACGCCCAATCATTGGCACGCCTTGGCCGCCATCTGGGCCATGCAAAACGGCAAGGACGTGTATGTCGAAAAGCCGGTCAGCCACAATGTCAGCGAAGGCCGGCGCATTGTCGAAGTCGCGCGCAAAACCAATCGTATTTGCCAGACCGGCACGCAAAGCCGATCCAGCAAGGGCATGCGCGAGGCGATGGCCTTCCTGCACGCGGGCAAGCTGGGCAAGATTCGCTTGGCGCGCGGCCTGTGCTACAAACTTCGTCCTTCCATCGGTAAGGTGAACAGTCCCCAGCCCATTCCCAAGTCGGTCAATTATGATCTCTGGTGCGGCCCCGCTCCTATGGAGCCGTTGATGCGCAAGAAGCTGCACTACGATTGGCATTGGGTCTGGAATACCGGCAACGGCGATCTGGGCAATCAGGGCATACACGAGATGGACAAGGCCCGCTGGGGGCTGAACAAGAACGAGCTGGCCCAGAGCGTTGTCAGCGTCGGCGGCCGCTTCCTGCCTGAGCCGGATGACGGCCAGACAGCCAATACGCAGATTTGCGTCTTCGACTACGGCGATTGCGAGCTGATCTTTGAGGTGCGCGGCTGGCCCTCGACATCACCCTTCCCAGGCAAGGAAAGTCCCAAGGACAGCATCAAGCCGACCAATTTTGTCGGCAATGTCTTTTATGGCAGCGAAGGTTTCATGGTCTGCCCCAGCTACAGCAATGCCGTCGCCTACAGCAATGATGGCGAAGTCATCCGGAAATTCAGCGGCGGTGAGGACCACTTCGCCAATTTCATCAAAGCCGTGCGCAGCCGCAAGGTCGAGGATCTCAACGCCGACATTCTCGAAGGCCATCTGTCCAGCGCCCTGTGTCACCTGGGCAACATCAGCTATCGCCTCGGCGACGAGCAGCCGTTCGGCCAAACGCCGCAAGCGTTCGCCAAGGACAAAGACGCCGGCGAGACCTTCGAGCGCATGGAACAGCACCTCAAGGATAACAAGATCAACCTCGACTCGGTGAAATGCCGCATCGGCCGCAAGCTGAACGTGGAGCCGGCGAAGGAAATCTTCCTCGGCGACAAGGACGCCAACGCTATGCTGACACGCGAATATCGTAAGGGGTTCGAGGTGCCGGAGAAGGTTTAAGGAACCCGGCGAGCGGGGGTGTTAACCCCCCGGTTGCTTCTACCGGGGCGTGTCAACGCCCCGCTCGCCAGCTCCGAAACCGTGGCTGGTTTTTCGATACCTTTTACCGCTCTTCTGCAAACGGCATCGGCGGCGCGAAAACTGCGTCGTTTGCGGATTTTTTGTCAAGAACCGTTCCTGTTTCTCAGTCAATCCTTAGTATACTGTTGGTAGTATCGCCGGGGTGTCCAGCGTCCGGCGCGTGGTGAGGGACCGATTCTCCAGGTGATCCATGAGTACCTCTTTCGGCGTCATGCTGCTGGGCACCGGCAGCAGCTTGCCCGCCCGAGCTTTGCGCAATGGCGACTTTCCAGCCAGCCTGGACACGTCGGACGAATGGATTCGCTCGCGCACCGGCATCAGCGAACGCCGCATCGCCGCAGCGAATGAGACCTCGGCCAGTCTTGCCCTGGCCGCCGCTCGCCGCGCCCTGGAATCCGCACAGCTGGACCCTGCTGATCTGGACATGATTATCTGCGCCACCGTCACGCCCGACATGATGGTGCCGGCCAATGCCTGTTTGCTCCAGGCCGGTCTGGAGTGTCGTCCCATCCCCGCTTTTGACCTCAACGCCGCCTGTACCGGCTTTTTGTACGGTCTGTCCATCGCGGCTCAGTTCATCCGTACTGGCTCCTGCCGCCACATTCTTGTGGTCGGCACCGAAACGCTTAGCCGCATTGTCGATTTCAGCGATCGGACAACGTGTGTATTGTTCGGCGATGGGGCCGGCGCCGTGGTCGTGGGTGCAGCCGACGGAAGCGGGCGCGGCGAGCACTGGTTCCGTTTGTACTCCGACGGCCGACGCTCCAATCTAATCCGCCTCAATGGCGCGCGGCTGCGAAAGCCCGTCTCTTCTCCGGCGGAGCCGCGGGCAAGCGATGAATTTGATTTCCTTCGCATGAATGGCCGCGAGGTGTTCAAGTTCGCCGTGCGGACCATCATCGACCTGATCAACGAGAGCTTGGACGAGTGCAATCTCTCGCCGGCCGACATCGATCTGATAATTCCGCACCAAGTCAATCAGCGCATCATCGACGCCGCTTTCGCCGACCTGAATTTCCCGGCGGACAAACTGGTGGTGAACCTGGATCGCTACGGCAACACCTCGGCTGCGTCGATCCCGATTGCTTTGGACGAAGCGATGCGCACCGGCCGCGCCGCGCCGGGAGATCGTGTGCTGCTC
>Ga0070739_10004341_pt1 | contig 16856 bp, 16 predicted proteins | sample Coa_R1_7_FD_66445 | JGI IMG/M metagenome (GOLD analysis project Ga0070739, IMG submission 66445) | Surface soil microbial communities from Centralia Pennsylvania, which are recovering from an underground coalmine fire - Coalmine... | ecosystem: Environmental > Terrestrial > Soil > Unclassified ... | reverse complement strand
GAGTGGTGCTCGCCGAACCAGGCCTCGTCGTAGCCGAGCTGGTCGAGGCGGACCACCAGCTCGAGGTCGCGCTCCAGCGCCAGCGTCGGGTTCTGCCCCGAGGGGTGGAACGGGGCCATGAAGATGCCGAAGCGCAGGGGCCAGTCCATTCCGCGTGCTTATACCGCCTTGACCGCGCAGTCAATTTCTTCCTGCCCGGCGGGGGAGGGCAGCGGGCCGACGAACAGGGCCCGTGTCGGCGAGAGGAATCGGGAATCGGCGGCGGCGTTCCCGCCCCTGGCGGCCCTACTCGAGGAGGTCGGGCTGCTCCCGCACGATGCGGTCGTAGAGGGGCTGGAAGCTGAACCAGCCGGCGATGTGGGAGCCGACCTGGGTCTGGGTCAGGGTGGCGTTGGCCTCCTCGATCAGGATCGGCTTGCCGGCGGCCTCGGCCATCAGCTGGGCCTGGCAGGAGCGCTCCATGGTGATGAACCACCAGGCCGCCTCGTCCACCGAGTGGCCCACGGTGAGCAGCCCGTGGTTGCGCAGGATCACCGCCTTGGCCTCACCGAGGGCGTGGGCGATGCGCTTGCCCTCCTCGGTGTCGAGCACCACCCCGGTGTAGTCGTCGAAGAGGGCGTGGTCCCCGTGGAAGGCGCACACGTCCTGGGTGATCGGATCGAGCAGCCGGCCGAGGCTCGACCACGTCTTGCCGTACACGGAGTGGGCATGGGCGGCGGCGACCACGTCGGGCCGGGCGGCGTGCACCTGGGAGTGGATGGCGAAAGCGGCGGTGTTGACCGGCCGGTCTCCCTCGACGACCGTCCCGTGCTCGTCGACGCAGATGAGATCCGACACCCGGATGTGGCCGAAGTGCATGCCGAAGGGGTTGACCCAGAACCGCTCCGGGAACTCCGGATCCCGCGCCGTGATGTGGCCGGCTACTCCCTCGTCGAAGCCGAAGCGGGAGAACAGCCGGAAGGCCGCCGCCAGGCGCTGCTTGCGGTGGAGCCGCTCCTCGGCCGGCGACTCGAAGGTGGGGGGCAATGCCAGGCGCAGCTCGGCCACGGGTACGACCTCCTCGGTGTTGAGCCCGTCAGTCTACGCCGGGTGGTCTTCACGCCGGCCGGCGTCAGCCGACGTGTGGGCTGGTGTGGTCGAGGCTCTGGCGACCGTTGCCGGTGCTCGACCTGGTGGTCGGGCCGGTGTTGTGTCCGTGCCCACTGGGCGGGCCGCCCCCGTGGAGCGTCGTGGAGGTGGTGGCACCGCCGGTGGTCCTGGTCCCGCCGCTGTTGGCCCCGTTGCCGGCGCTGGGACCGGACTTGCCGTTGCCGGCACCGTTGCCCTTGCCCGGCCGGGTGGTCGTGGTGGTGACCGCCGTCGGGTGCGCGGTGGCAGGCAGGGTGCTGTGCTGGGCGACCGCCGTGCCCGGTCCCGCGCCGCTGGGGTTGGCCCGCGGGACCGTCTGGGTGGCGGCCGGCGGCGGCGGGGAGACCGATGGCGGCGGGGTCGCCAGCCCCGGCGTGCCGCCGGTGACGGCCAGGGAGACCCCGGCGGCCGCCCCCACCACGCCGGCGGCCTGGGTGCCGGCGGCGGCCACGCCCTCGGCGGCGTGAGGCAGCCAACCGACCACGGGCGCCTGGGCCAGCCACGACAGCGGACCGACCGCCAGGCGCAGCCGGCCGATGGAGATGGCGAGGAAGGCCCGAACGATGGCCGGGTCGAACTGGGTGCCCGCCATCCTGGTGAGCTCCTGGCGGGCGGCGGCGGCCGATATGGGGCGCTTGTAGCTGCGGGCGGCGGTCATCACCTCGAAGGCGTCGGCTACGGCCACGATCCGGCCGGCGTAGCTGATCTGGTCGCCCTGTAGCCCGCGGGGGTAGCCGGTGCCGTCGTAGCGCTCGTGGTGGTGGGCGATGGCCTCGGCCCACGAGCCCAGCCAGGACATCAGGGGAGCGGCCAGCTTGGCCCCCTCCAGGGGGTGGCGGTGGATGGCGCTCCACTCGGGGGGGCTCAGTGCCCCGGGCTTGTTGAGGATGCGGGCGGGGACGTGGATCTTGCCCACGTCGTGGAGGAGGGCGGCCCACCGGAGCCGGTCCTGGTCGTCGGGGTCGAGGCGCAGCTCGGTCGCCAGCAGGTCGGTGAGGGCCCTGACCCGCTCCGAGTGCCCCCGGGTCCGCCGGTCGTGGGCGTGCAGGGCACCGACCAGCTCGAGGATCGCCACCGCCGCCTGGGCCGGCTCGCGGAAGATGCCCTCCCGCTTGGCCGCCTCGATGCGGGCGTGCAGGTTGCGCACCGTGCCGGCCCGGTGGGCCACGGCCAGCCGGCGCGGCGCGCGGTCGGGGAAGACCAGGGACAGCTTGAGGAGGGCGGCGAGGGGCAGCAGCCGCCGGGAGAGACGGTCCACCGTCACCAGGGCGGCGCTGGAGCAGGTCAGCAGGAGCGCCCATTCGCCGATCCGCTGGCCCCATCCGTGGGGGCGCCCGAGGCTGCGGCTGACCACGGCCGAGACCATCACCGCCGCCCCGATCGGTATGGCGTAGGCGAGGGCCTGCACCGCCAGGCCGAGCACGTTCCTCGACGCCCACCGCCCGGACTCGGGCGCCGTTCGATCCGTCCCGCTCTGCATGTTTATCTGGCCCTGACTATTGCACCCGGCGCCGCCCGTGACCATGGACCAAGTGGGTCATTCGTGGGCGCAAATGACTACGGCGCCGGCCCACCGGTGCCGCTGGCGACCACTAGCAGTCCGGCGACGGTGCGTGGTCTGGGCCTGGCAGGGGCGAGGAGGCCTCTCCGGCCGTCCAGGCGGACAGCCACACTAACTTTACATAACGAAGATTATCGGCGGCTGGGGGAGAACGGCTGAGACCGCACCGGCAGCCTGGCTGGGCCTCTCCTGAGGACGCCGGGCGGCGAACGGATACTTTGTGCTGCTCATGCCGCACCGCCTCGACGTCGAGCTCACCAGCGAGAGGGCTGACGGAACCTTCACCTGGCGGAAGGCCGGAGCCCGCGAGCCCAAAGGGGTCGTCGATGCCAAGGTCCTCTACGAGGGGGCCAAGGTGGGCGACGTCATGCGGGCCGAGGCGGAGATGGAGGTCGACGGCATCACCATCCTGTCGGTGGTGCCGCCCCGGCAGAAGAAGCCCGGCCCGGAGACCATCCAGCTGCTGGGGCCGCCCCGGGCCGACGTCGGTGGGGTCACGACCTCCCTGCAGCCCCGCTCGCCCGGCCGGCGGCCGAGGCCGGGCGAAGGCAGGGGCGAGCCGGGGGGCCGGACCGATCGGCCCGACCGGGCCGGCCGCCGACCCCGCCAGGAGCGCCCGGAGGGCGAGCGGACGGCACGGCGGGGCGAGCCGAGGGCGCCTCGGGAGGACGGCACCGACCGTCAGCGCCGGCCAGGGACGACCGAAGGCGAGCGAAGGCCTCCGCGGCCCGGACCGGAGGGGCGTCCGCCCCGGCCCGGGGCGGGCGAGGGGCGCCGCCCCGATCAGCGCCGGGGTGCCGCCCCCGGGCGCGGACCGGAGGGCGGGCGGCGGCCGCCGTCGAGAGCCGAGGGCGAGGAGTCTTCCGAGCGCCAGGCGCCCAAGCGTCTGGTGCCCAAGACGACCCATCGCGACGCCGTGCTGGCCTCCCTGTCGCCCGAGCAGCGCCCGGTCGCCGAACAGGTCCTGCGGGGCGGCATACCGGCGGTGCGCCAGGCCCTGGCGGCGGAGACCGACAAGGCCAAGGCCGAGGGCCGACCGGAGATCGATCCGGCTCCCCTGCTGGCCATGGCCGAGGAGATCCTGCCGCTGGTGCGGGCGGCGGCGTGGAGGGACCGGGCCGAGGCGGCGGCGGCGATGGTGGACGAGATCGGCCTGCGCGATCTGCGCTCGGTGGTCACCGGCGCCGACCAGGCGGCGCGGGACGACGAGACCAGGCTCCTCGCCCGTTCCCTGCGCGAGGCCCTCGAACGCCGGGTGGAGGAGCGCCGCCAGTCCTGGGTCGGCGAGATCGAGTCGAACCTCGAGGGCAACCGGGTGGTCCGGGCCCTGCGGCTGTCGGGCCGCCCGCCCGACCCCGGCATCCGCTTCCCCGCCGAACTGGCCGTCAAGCTGGCCGAGGCCGCCTCGGCGGCGATGGCCCCCGACGTGCCCCCCGACCGCTGGGCCGTCCTGCTGGAGGCGGTGGCCGCCTCCCCCGTGCGCCGCAACGTCCGGCCGGCGGGGCTTCCGGCCGAGCCCGGTGAGGACCTGCTGCGGGCCGCCCGCCAGACCGCCGGCCTGGTGCCGGCGCTCGCCGGCCTCCTAGGGCTGTCCATGCCCCCGCCCCCGGGACCGGCCCGGGCCATCCCGCCCCGTCCTCCGGCCCGCCGGGGGGCGCCCCGGCCCCCGGGCTCCCACGCCGCCCCACCTCCCCCCGGTGGCCGTCCCGCGCCCGCCACTCCCCCGCCGGGGGAGCAGGTCAGCGCCGGGGCCACGACCGAGGAGGAGCCCGGCACGGGGGCGGCGGAGACCGGGGCGGCGATAACCGGAGAGCAGGACACCGCCGTGGCGGTCCCGGTCGAGCCGGCCCCAGCGCCTCCGGCGGCGGCCGATTTGGCGGCCCCGGTCGAGTCGGCTCCGACGCCTTCGGTGGCCGACTACGAGCCGGCCCCTGACGATCCGCCTCCTGCACCTCCGGCGGCGGCGGACCTGGCGGCCCCGGTCGAACCGGTTCCGGCCGAGGTCGACCCGACCCAGGCTGGACCGGACCCATCCCGGCCTGAGTAGCTTCCCGGCCATGGTCGAATACGAAGAGAAGGGCCGCGTCGCCGTTTTGACGATCAACCGGCCCGAAGCCCGCAACGCGGTCAACGGTGACGTGGCCTCCGGCATGGAGGCGGCCATCGACCGCCTCGAGGAGAGCGACGACGTCTGGGTCGGGATCGTGACCGGTCAGGGACCGGTTTTCTCGGCCGGGGCGGACCTCAAGGCGATCGCCTCAGGCCAGGCCGCCGCCCTGCAGACCGCCAAGGGAGGCTTCGCCGGCATCGCCACCCGCCAGCGCCTCAAGCCGATCATCGCCGCCGTGGACGGCCCCGCCCTGGCCGGTGGGTGCGAGATCGTCCTGTCCTGCGATCTGGTGGTGGCATCGACCGCCGCCGCCTTCGGCCTGCCTGAGGTGAAGCGGTCCCTGGTCGCCGGGGCCGGCGGGCTCTTCCGCCTGCCGCGGGTGCTGCCCCGGGCAGTGGCCATGGAGGTGGCCCTCACCGGCGACCCGATAACGGCCGAGCGGGCCTACGCCCTGGGCATGATCAACGAGCTGGTCGAGCCGGGCCAGGCGGTCGAGGCGGCCATGGCCCTGGCCGAGCGCATCTGCGCCAATGCCCCCATCGCCGTGCGGGAGAGCCGCCAGATCGTCCTGGCCGCCGGCGGCGCCAACGACGACGAGCTGTGGCGGCTCACCAACCAGGCCTTCGCCAAGGTGGCCTCCACCGAGGACTTCGCCGAGGGCCCCCGGGCCTTCATCGAGAAGCGGCCGCCGGCTTGGAAGGGTCGCTGACCGCCTGAGCACCGGAGGCCGCCCCGCCGGACGGCTCAGCCGTCGGCGGCGTAGGCCTGTATCACCTTGTGGGCGGCGAGGAACTCGCCCAGCCCCCGCACCAGGTTGAGCTCGGGGACCTGATGCAGGGGCACCCAGGCGGCCTCCACGGCGTCGTCGCCGGCCGTGGGCTCCACCACGTCGAGGGCCCGGGCGCAGAAGTCGAAGATCACGAAGTGGTGCTCGTCGTCGATGCGCTCGACCCAGCCGAGCAGCTCCTCGCAGACCACCTCAACCCCCGTCTCCTCGTGCACCTCGCGCACCAAGGCCTCGGCCATTGTCTCGCCCCACTCCAGCCTGCCCCCGGGCACCGACCACTCCCCCGCCGCCGCCCCCCGGCCCCGGCGAACCATCAGCAGGCGGTCGTCCTCGACGACCACCGCCCCCACCGCCAGCCGAGGCGGGGCGGTCTCAGCCATCGACGGCCGCCCTCATGACGATCAGGCGGGCCACCATGCCCGCCCCCTCGAAGAACTGCTTGGCCGCCCGGTTCCCTGGCAGGGCCACGGCGTCGAGGCTGCGACAGCCCCGGCCCGCCAGCCACCGGCGCAGCTCGTCCAGCATGGCGGCCCCCACGCCGACCCCGCGGGCCTCGGGGTCGACATAGGCCAGCTCGACCCGGCCCACCTCGCCAGAGGCCCTGGCCAGGGCCACCCCCACCGGCACGGCGTCGACGGTTCCGGCCACCAGGTGGGAGTCGGGATCGGAGAGGGCCGCTTCGAGGCGGCCGACCGGGTCCCCGGTCTCCGCCAGCAGCTCGGGGCCGCCCCGCTGGGCGGCCAGCTCGGCCACCGCCGCCCGGGCCAGGTCCCTGAGCACGGCCAGGTCAGCGGGAGCCGCCGGGCGGGCCCCCTCCACCGCTATCCCTCGGACAGCAGCTGGTCGGCCCGGTTGAGGATGGTCTTGCGCCCCCGGTGGGACGCCTCGTAGGTGCGCACCGCCTCCAGCTCCTCGGGGGCCAGGCCGGGCAGGCGCTGCACCACCTGCATGGCCGACAGGGTGTCGTAGCCGGGGATGGACAGATGCGCGGTGTCGGCCCCGGCGGGCGGGGCGGGCGCCGAGCCGTTGCCGTTGGCGGTCGGGACATCGCCTGGCACCGGTGGCCGGGGCCGGGGCGACGCAGTCGCCGCAGCAGGGGCCGCCCCCGCACGGGCCGGAGTCACCTCGGCCGGGGTCGGGGTGGCCGGGGCCGCGGTCGCCGGAGCGGGGGTGGTACGAGCCGGGGTCGGCACCACCAGGGGGGCGACCTCCTGACGGCGGGGAAGGGGGGGTGAGAGCCGCTCGGTGACGTCGTCGACCACCTTGGCCAGCTGCTGCTGGAGCTGGGGTAACGCCATCTGTCCCACCGCCCGGGCGGTGTTGACCTGGCTCACCATGCGCTGGCGTCCCTTCTCGATCAGGGACGGCAGCTCCTCGGTCACCGAAATGAACAGGCCGAGGGGGGCGTAGACGAACAGGTCGAGGGCCTGGTCCAGCGGTGTCTTTTCCTCACTCACCACCCAGACGGTAGTGGGCCGCCCGCCGCCACCGACAAAGCCCGCCGGGGGCGAGCCTCGCCCGAGCGCTAGACGCAGTCGCGGCAGTACATGCGGTCGCGGTCGGCCAGCTGGCTGGGGTGCTTGACGAGGAAGCAGGACTGGCACACGAACTCGTCGGGCTGCTTGGGCAGGACCTTGGTGGAGGTGTCCGTCCGGTCCTCCGGCTCGGGGGTCTCCTCGTCGTCCTCGTCCTCAACGACCACGAGCCGCTCCTTGAGGATGACGTCGAGGCTGGCCTCGACGTCCTCGTCGTCGAGGTCCTCGTCCTCGTCCTCCTCGTCCTCATCCGCGGTGCGGACGGGGGCGGCCCCCGCCTCCTCGTCCTCCTCCTCCTCGCCCTCGAGCTCCGCCTCGCCCAGCTCGTCCTCGTCCACCAGGTCGACGTCGTCGACGAGCTCGTCGTCCTCCTCGAAGTCCTCGAGCTCCTCCTCGTCGACGTCATCGGGCTCGAGTTCTTCGGGTTCCTCGCCTTCCTCGAGCTCGTCGTCGATGTCGTCGGCCATTGCGGCGGTCCGTCCTCTGTCGGCAGTGCCGGCGGAGTGTATAGGTCCGCTCCGGGGATTCGGAACAGTTCCTGGAACAGTTCCTGGGCCTCCGGGAGGCCCCGGTCAGGGCTCAGGTGGCCTGGTTGCGGCGGGCCTCGGCCCGCCGCTCGGACTCGAGGCGCTCGAGGCCCCGTTCCGGGGTGTGGTCGACGTGACCCATGGCGGCGGCGATGATCCGGTGGCCGGCCTGCCCGGCGATGAGCTCGTGCATCGACTGGACCACTGCCCGGTACTCGGGGTGGCCCTGGGGGCCCGATCGAAGCTCCAGCACGTGCATGGCTTCGCGGGCGTTCATCTGCATCACGTAGCGCACCCGGTAGCCCAGGGCCACGGCGTAGGAGGCCTGCTCGGGGAACAGGTCGGCCAGCTCGTCGTAGAGCCGGGCCGAGCGTTCCATGGTCTCGTGGTAGGAGTCCTCGGCCCCCACCGCCGTCACCGCCTCCGGCACCCGGTAGCCGTGGAGGGGGGACAGCGGCTGCCACTCGATGGTGAGGAGCCGATGGCGCTGCAGATCGCGGAAGGCCCCGTAGTCCGACAGCACGTCGAAGCGGTAGCCGGTGCGCTCGAAGGCGCGCCCGGGGCGGTGGCGCCGGTTGGTGCGCTCCCCCACGTAGGCGCCCACCACCGCCGCCTTGTCCTCCGCCGACATGGTGGCGACCTTGGCCAGCAGCTGGTCGTCGGCCAGGTGCGAGTAGGGATACAGCATGGCGGCCACGACCTTGTCCTCGCCGTCGTGGTCGTAGTCGACCAGCCTGACCATGGGCCGGGCCTCGACCTCCTCCCCCTTGAGCAGGCGGGGGACCAGCTCCTCCATGGCCTGGCGGTTGGTGGCCATGTAGTTGCTCCACGCCACCCCCCTGTCCTCCACGTCCACCCGGCGCAGAAAGGAGGGGATGACCTTGCGCAGCTCCTCCAGCATCATGGAGGTGTACAGCCGGGCCTCGGGCAGGGGGTGGGCCCGCATGCGCAACAGCAGCTGCTCGTAGCCCTGGCCGGTGCCATAGATGCCGACGTTGGACAGCGACGCCGCCGGCAGCAGGCCGCGGGCGGCGTCGAGGGCCTTGGCCTTCACCGACTGGCGGTGCACGAAGTCCGAATCACCGGGCTGACGCGGGTGGGCCTCGCTGAAGTAGGCCACCAGGCGCGGCACCATGGCGGCGTAGGCGTCGAAGAGCCGGTCCATGTCGCCGACGTAGCGGGCCCCCAGGGGCGACTCCAGCACCTCGGGGTCGCGGAAGTAGCGGTAACGACCGTTGTCGAGGCGGGCGTCGTAGGCGATGTAGCGGGTGGACTGCTCGAGATAGGACATCAGCCGGCCCCGCTCGAGGATTTTGGTCAAGAGGTTGGAGGCCTGCTCGCAGGCCAGGTGCACCCCGCCGAGCTGGGCAACCGAGTCGTCGCCGTAGTCGTAGAACACCCGCGAGTACAGCTGCTCCGCCCGGGCCAGACCGACGGTGGCGTCCACCGACTGGTCCCCGGTGACGTCGAGGTCGCCCACGAACTCGTCGAGGAAGAGACGGCGCAGGCTCTTCGAGGAGCGGGAGTAGCGGGCGAACAGCGCCCCCTTGACCACCTCGGGCAGGTTCACCAGGGCGAAGACCGGGCGGTCGAGGTTGGTGAAGTAACGCCGGAGGACGTCGGCTTCCTCGTCGCTGAAGCTCTCCAGCACGTAGGGGTGCATGCCCATCAGAGACTACGTCCCCGGCGCCGCCGAGTCGGCGATGCTCACCGCCCCCGAGCCGGCCGGGGCGGGCTCGGTGGGCTCCTCCCCCAGGTCCTGGTCCATGACCGATGAGGCGGCCACCACCCCCCGGAACAGGCGGTCGGAGGCCCGGGCGGCAGCGGCGGCGGTGGCCGGACGGGGGGCGGTGTCGGCGAGCTGGCCCAGCAGGTCGATCAGCTGCTTGATGTTGCGCACGAAGTCGCCCCCGGACATGCCGTCCTCCTCGACCACCTCGTGCAGGGGTCGCCCCGCCGCCCAGGCGTGGGCCAGCCCGGCGAAGCCGGCGTCGGGGGGGCGGGTGGCGGGCAGGCCGGCCTCCTCCTCGGCCCGGTTGAGCTCGGCCGCCAGGGCCTCGAGGCGCTGCCAGCGGTCCCTCACCGCCCTGGTGGGGAGGCCGGAGAGGTACTCGGTGGCGGCCCTGGCCTCGTAGGTGAGACAGGACGCCAGGGCGGCCACCTCGGGGGGGTCGAGGTCGTCGAAGAGCCCCTCCCCCAGGGCCTCGGCCACCAGCAGGTCGGCCTCGTGGTAGATGCGCACCAGCCGGCCGCCGGCCTCGGTGAGGGCCCAGTCGGCCACGTAGCCCCACTCCTCAAGCACCCGCAGCACCCGGTCGAACTGGCGGGCCAGGGACTCGGTGCGGCCCCGGATGCGGCGCTCGAAGCGCTCGGCGTCGCCCTGTAGGCGGGCGGCCCGGTCGGCGGCCCGGAGGTGGACGGCAAGGTCCGGACAGGTGGCCACCGGATGGCCGGCCAGGGCCGGATGGCCGTGGGCCAGCGGGGGCCGCTTCCGGTTGCGCCGCTCGGGCGGCCCGGCGTCGGGCAGGTCGAGGCGGCGGAGGGCCTCGGCGGTCTGGCGCAGGAAGCGGTTGCTGGTCGGGTCATAGGGGGTCGGCAGCCCGATGCGGGCCACCACCGGCGGGGCGCTGTCGAGGTCGCGGGCCGACAGCATGATCCGGCGGGTGTCGGTGCCGACCCCGGCCAGCTTCACCTCGCCCCCCCGCCGGCGGCTGGTGCCGATCACCGCCACCCGGCCCCCGCCGGACACGCCCGGGACCAGCAGGACGTCGCCCGGCCGCACCCGGCCCAGGGCGTCGCGCACCTGCTGCCTGGGCGAGGGCTGGTCGGCCTGCACCCGGCGGGCCTCGGTCAGCAGCCGGCGGTAGTCCCAGATGTCGCCCCGGTCGCACTCGGCGGCGCGGCGGGCCTCCCCCAGCAACGACTGGGCGCGGTCGAGCTGGGACTCGAGGCGGACCACGTCGGCGTCGGCCCGGTACTGGGCGAAGGACAGGTTGAGCAGGTGGCGGGCGTGGTCGGGCGGGTAGCGCCGCACCAGGTTGGCGGCCATGTTGTAGGTGGGCCGGAACGACGAGGTCAGGGCGTAGGTGCGGTTTGACGCCAGGCTGGCCACCTGCTCGAAGGGCACGAACGGGGACCACAGCACCACGGCGTGACCGAGGTCGTCGATGCCCCTCCTCCCCGCCCGTCCGGTGAACTGGGTGTACTCGCCCGGGGTCAGGAACTCGTGGCGCTCGCCGGTGAACTTGGACAGCTTCTCGATCACGACCGAACGGGCGGGCATATTGATGCCGAGGGAGAGGGTCTCGGTGGCGAAGACCACCTTTACCAGGGCGGCGGCGAAGCAGGCCTCCACCGCCTCCTTGAACGGGGGGACCAGCCCGGCGTGATGGGCCGCCAGCCCCGCCTCGAGCCCGCTCAGCCACTCCCCATAGCCCAGGACGCGCAGGTCGGCGTCGGAGAGGGAGGCCACCTTGGCCTCGGCGATGCCCCGGATGTGGGCGCGGTCCTCTGGCGCGGTGAGGCGGATGCCGTCGTTCAGGCACTGGCGCACGGCGTCGTCGCAGGCCGCCCGGCTGAAGATGAAGTAGATGACGGGCAGGGCGTCAGCGTCGCTCAGGGCCTCCACCACCTCGGATCTCCTGGGCGTGTAGAGCCGGCCCCGGCTGCGGCCGCGGTAGGCGGTGGGCCGGTGGGCACGGGCGTCCAGCGCCGCCGCCTCCGGGTTGGGGCGGCCGTCTACGAAGGTCGGCAGCAGGTGGGGGGCCTGCGCCCCCCGGTCCCCCACCATGTAGTGGTTGCGCAGCTCGACGGGCCGGCGCTCCTCGATGATGGCGGCGGTGGTGCCCCTCACCGTTTCGATCCAGGCGGCGAACTCCTCGGCGTTCGAGACGGTGGCCGAAAGGCACACCAGGCGCACGGCCGGGGGCGAGTGGATGATGACCTCCTCCCACACCGCCCCCCGGTAGGGGTTCTGGAGGTAGTGCACCTCGTCGAGCACCACGTAGCGCAGGCCCTCGAGGGCCGGTGAGCCGGCGTAGATCATGTTGCGCAGCACCTCGGTGGTCATCACGACCACCCGGGCGTCGCCGTTGATGGAGTTGTCGCCGGTCAGGAGCCCGACCCGGCCCGGGCCGTGGGCCCGCGACAGCTCGCCGTACTTCTGGTTCGAGAGCGCCTTGAGGGGGCTGGTGTAGAACGCCTTGGCCCCCTCGGCGAGGGCCCGGGTGACGGCGTACTCGGCGACCACCGTCTTGCCCGAGCCGGTGGGGGCGGCCACCAGCACGTTGTCGCCCCGGTCGAGGGCGTCCATGGCCCGGACCTGGAAGGCGTCGGCCTCGAAGCCCAGACCGGCCAGGAAGCGGGACCGCACCGCCTCCATGTCTGGGGTCACCGCTTGAGGACCCGCCCGACCAGGATGGCCCCTTCGTAGAACACGGCGAGCGGGATGGCCAGGGCCAGCATCGAGAACGGGTCCGAGCTCGGGGTCACGATGGCGGCGAAGGCGAAGATGGCCACGATGGCCCAGCGCCGGTGGTGGGCCAGGGTTCGGGGCGAGACGACCCGGGCCACCTGGAGGAACACCAGCAGCACCGGGAACTCGAAGGCAGCTCCGAACACCGCCATCAGCAGCACGATCAGGCGCAGGTAGCTGGCCGGGCTGTAGATCGTCTGCAGGGTCGGACCGCCCACGGCGGTGAGGAAGCGCAGGGCGTGGGGGAAGGTCTCCCAGGCGGCGAAGCTGCCCAGCCCGAAGAAGACCAGGGACGCCAGCACGAAGGGCAGCGAGTAGCGCTTCTCGTGCGGGTGCAGGCCCGGGGTCACGAACCGCCACAGCTCCCACAGCACCACCGGCAGGGCCAGGACCAGGCCGCCCCAGGTCGCCACCTTGAGCCGGATGCTGAGCCCGTCGAGGGGCCCGGTCACGAACAGGGTGCAGGGACGGTGGGGGCCAACCACGGCGCAGTAGGGGTGGACGAAGAAGCGCAGGATCGACGGGTAGAAGAAGAAGGCCACCAACGCCCCGGCCGCCACCGCCGCCATGGCCACGATGAGCCGGCGGCGCAGCTCGGCCAGGTGCTCGGCCAGGGTCATGGTGGCCTCGGGGTCGACCCGCCTCCGGCCAAAGCGCCGCCAGGGGCCGGCGAGGACGGCCATCAGCCCGGGCCCGGCACTAGTTGAGGCTGGGGTCGCCCGGAGGCGGACCCAGCTCGCCGGAGCCGGCACCCACGGTCACCGCCGGCCCCAGCACCGGAGGGGGGCCGGGGCGGGGACCCTGGTCCGGTCCTGACAGCAGCCCGGCGGCGGTGCTGCGCCAGACCTGGGTGGTCGCCCGCCACTCCTGGATCGGCGAGGCCAGGTCGGAGGCGAGGTCGTTGCCCTCGAAGGCGTCGCGGACCTGGTCCTGCAGGCCGGTGCTGATGCGGCGCAGCTCGGCGATCACCCGTCCGGCGGTGCGGGCCGCCTGCGGCAGCTTCTCCGGCCCCAGGACCACCAGGGCGATGGCCAGCAGGACGAGGAACTTGGCCGAAATGAGCCCGCCCACGGGACCGACTCTACCGGGCCGCCCCCTGCCCGCAGAAAGCAAGCCGCCCGGTCCGCGGAACGGACCGGGCGGGAAATCGGGGCGGGCGGGCCGCCTCCGGGGGAATCGACGATTCAGGCGCCGTCCTGCTCGACCACCTGGGCCGTGGCCTGCTCGAACCAGCCCTCCTGGCCCAGCAGGAAGTGGAACTCGAGGATGTCGTCCCAGGTGATGGGGGCGCCGTAGTGGGGCTCGTCCAGCTCGGCCGGCATCTGCCAGATGCGCAGCTCGACCCCGGAGGAGACCAGCACGTCCACCACCCTGGACTCGGTCGGCTTGCACACCATGAGCCGGCAGTCCGGGCAGCGGAAGGCGTAGGACGCCTGTGAGGTGGTGGTGCAGACCAGTACCTGGACCTCGGCGGCGGTGAGCTCCACGTCCCCACAGCTGGGGCAGCTGGCCCTGATGGTCGCCACCCTGGATTCAGCCTCACGCTTCATGGGAACCTTGATCGGCCGATCAGGTCCAGGAGTTGAGCGCGGCCACCGACAAATCTCGCCTACCCCCCGCAATGGCGCGAACGGGCCGGCCCGGCGCGACCGGAGGGCCTACAGGAGGCCGAGGCGCGAAAGGGGCCAGATGCGCACGAAAGCCCGGCCGATGATGTTGGACGCCGGTATGGTCCGGAAGTAGCGGCTGTCCTTGGAGTCGGGCCGGTTGTCGCCCATGAGGAAGTAGCGGTTGGGCGGGATCTTCTGCTCCTGCACCGGTGGCCCGAGGACGGTGCCCGGAGGCAGGTACGGCTCAGGCAGGGGGTGCCCGTTGATGTAGATGGTGTTGCCCCGGCTCTGGATGGTGTCGCCGGGCAGTCCGACCACCCGCTTGATCAGGTCGTCGATGCCTGGCCCGGCGCTCTCCCCCGCCGGCAGGGTGAACACCACGATGTCGCCCCGGTGGACCGGGTGGAAGTCGTAGGCCAGCTTGTTGACGAAGACCCGGTCCCCGTCCTGCAGGGTGGGCACCATCGAAGGCGACGGGATGAAGAAGGTCTGCAGGACGAAGGTCTTGACCAGGAAGGCGGCGCCCAGGGCCAGGGCGATGACCGCCCCCCACTCGAGGGGCGAGCGCCACCACGGGCGCGCCGGTGCAGGGGGCTCCTCGGTCACCGGCGGCCCGAACGGGTCCTGCTCCTGGGAGGCGGGATCGGAGCTCACAGGCCGGCGATCAGCTTCTCCACCCGCTCGTCATGGGCCTTGAACGGGTCCTTGCACAGCACCGTGCGCTGAGCCTGGTCGTTGAGCTTGAGGTGCACCCAGTCAACGGTGAAATCCCGCCGGCGCTCCTTGGCCCGCTTGATGAACTCCCCCCGCAGCCGGGCCCTGGTCGTCTGGGGAGGAACGTCGATGGCGGTCTGGATGGCCTCGTCGGTGCAGGTGCGCTCGACCATGCCCCGGTCCTGCAGGCGGTAGAACAGCCCGCGCTCGCGGCTCACGTCGTGGTACTGCAGGTCCAGCAGCGCCACCCGAGGATGGGTGAGGGGGATGTTGTGGCGCTCGCGGTAGGACTCGATGAGACGGTGCTTGATGACCCAGTCGCACTCGCGGTCGAGGCTCAGGGGGTCCTTGTCCAGGGCGGTAAGGCAGTGCTCCCACATGCCCAGCGCCTGCTCCTCGAGGGGGCTCAGCCCCTTCTGCTCGTGGTAGCGCAGGGCGCGGCTGAGGTACTCGGACTGGATGTCGAGGGCGCTGGCCTCACGCCCGTTGGCCAGGCGCACCTTGCGCCGGCAGGTCGGGTCGTGGCTCACCTCGCGGATGGCCCGGATGGGGTTCTCGAGGGTCATGTCCCGCAGCACGACGCCCGGGTCCTCCAGCATGCGCAGCAGGATGCTGGTGGCGCCGATCTTGAGGAAGGTCGCGTACTCGCTCATGTTCGAGTCACCCACGATCACGTGCAGGCGCCGGAAGCGCTCGGCGTCGGCGTGGGGCTCGTCGCGGGTGTTGATGATCGGCCTGCTCCTGGTGGTGGCCGACGAGACCCCCTCCCATATGTGCTCGGCCCGCTGGCTGATGCAGTAGACCGCCCCCCGGGCGGTCTGGAGGACCTTGCCCGCCCCGGCGTAGATCTGGCGGCTGACGAAGAAGGGGATGAGCACCTCGGCGTAGTGGCCGAAGTCGTCCCGCCGGCTGGTCAGGTAGTTCTCGTGGCAGCCATAGGAGTTGCCGGCGGAGTCGGTGTTGTTCTTGAAGAGGTGGATGACGCCCCGGATGCCCTCCTCCCGCAGGCGCTGCTCGGCCGACAGGAGCAGGTTCTCGAGGATCCGCTCCCCCGCCTTGTCGTGGGCCACCAGGTCGGAGATGGAGTCGCACTCCGGGGTGGCGTACTCGGGGTGGCTGCCGACGTCTAGGTAGAGCCGAGCCCCGTTCTCGAGAAAGACGTTGCTGGAGCGTCCCCAGCTCACCACCCGCCGGAAGAGGTAGCGGGCCACCTCGTCGGGGCTCAGGCGCCGTTGGCCCCGGAGCGTGCAGGTGACCCCGTACTCGTTCTCGAGGCCGAATATGCGCCGCTCCATGTCGGCCCACGGTACCGTTCCGGTCGTGCCGGCGAAACGCATGGTGCACCTGACCACGGCGTCGGGTTCGTTCCATGCCCGGGTTCTGGTCGCCCGCCTGGGCTCGGAGGGCATCGTGGCCTGCCTCCGGGGCGACTCCCAGGGCCCCTATCCGCTCGGCGGTCCGGTCGAGGTCCTGGTGGAGGAGGACGTGGTGGCCGAGGCCCACGGACTGCTGGCCGCCGATGCCGAGGCCGCCGACCTGGCCCGGCGGGTGGACGACGCCATCGGGGTGGCGCATCTCGACCGGTCGGGCCGCCCGTGGCTGGTTGGGCTGGCTCTGGCCGCCATCGTGGTGATGCTGGCGGTCGGGTTCCTGGCCCACCTGGTCTAGACATCCCACCACCGCGAGCGCCCCGAGGACGGGCGGTCGACCAGGGCGGACCGGTCAACCAGGGCGGGGTTAGACCACGGCAGGGTCGACCGGGGAGGACCGGTCAGGCCAGGAGGGAGGCGAGCTCCTCGCCCTCCACCCGTCGGAAGGCCCGGCGCCCGTTGCTGCGGGCCAGCACGGCGACCTCGAGGTTGTCGTCGGGGCCGATGGTGCGCTCGGGACCGGCCAGGGCTGCCACCGCCGCCTTGAAGGCGTCCTTGAGGCTCATGGCCTCCGACCACGACTGGGTCAGGCGCTCGGTGATGACCTCGGCCTCTCCGCCGAGCACCGCGAAGTGCTGCTCGTCGACCATGATCCCGTCGTAGGAGATGCGGTAGAGGGAGTCCCCTCCGGCGGCGGTGCCCACCTCGGCCACCAGGATCTCCACCTCCATGGGCTTCATCTCGTGGGTGAAGACCTGGTTGAGGTACTGACCGTAGATGTTGGCCAGCGAGCGGGCATCCACATCTTCGCGGCTGTAGGCGAAGCCCTTGGTGTCGGCGTGGCGCACCCCGGCCACCCGCAGCTGGTCGAACTCGTTGAACTTGCCCACCCCGGCAAAGGCGATGCGGTCGTAGATCTCTGAGACCTTGTGGAGGGTGTTCGAGGTGTTCTCGGTCACGATCAGGATGCCGTCCGAGTAGGCCAGGGCCACCAGGGGCCGGCCCCGGGCGATGTTCTTGCGGGCGTAGTCGGCCCGGTC
>Ga0070739_10004340_pt1 | contig 16859 bp, 14 predicted proteins | sample Coa_R1_7_FD_66445 | JGI IMG/M metagenome (GOLD analysis project Ga0070739, IMG submission 66445) | Surface soil microbial communities from Centralia Pennsylvania, which are recovering from an underground coalmine fire - Coalmine... | ecosystem: Environmental > Terrestrial > Soil > Unclassified ... | reverse complement strand
ACCGTCTCGGCGCCCAATTGCTCGGCCAGACGCAAGGCCTGAACGACCCGATCGCGCTCGGTTTCAGGTCGCCGAAGATGCTCCGGTGTCTGCACATAGACGGCGATCCATTTGGCATGGAGGCCCGTCGCCATCCGTCGCGCAGTGCGAATCAGTTTTCGGGCGCGGGCGGTCGGGTTCACGCAGACCATGATCGTTTCACCGGCCGGCCAGACTTTGGGAACGGCATGATCTTGCCGATAGGTCTGCATCTCCGCATCGACCCGCTCGGCGGTGCGGCGCAGCGCCAGCTCTCGGAGCGCGGTGAGGTTACCCTTTCGAAAGAAATTATGGATCGCATGCTCGGCCTGCTCCGGCACATAAACCTTTCCCTCTTTGAGGCGGCGGATGAGATCTTCGGGAGGGATGTCGATCAGTTCCAGCTCATCCGCCTGTTCAAGGACGGAGTCGGGGACCGTTTCATGAACGGGGATGCCGGTGATCTGCGTCACGACGTCGTTCAGGCTCTCCAGATGTTGGACATTCACGGTGGTATAGACATGAATGCCGGCGTCGAGCAGCTCGACCACATCCTGCCAACGCTTGGCGTGACGCGAGCCGGGCGCGTTGGTGTGCGCAAGCTCATCCATCAGAATGAGGGCGGGGCGCCGCTTCAGCGCGGCATCGAGGTCGAACTCTTTGAGAACCGCGGTCTGGTACTCGACGAGGCGCGGCGGCAGCCGCTCCAACCCTTCCACCAGCGCCTCCGTCTCCGTGCGTCCGTGGGTCTCAACCCATCCGATCAGGACATCGACTCCCGCTTCCACCTGCTCGTGGGCCGCCTCCAGCATCGCAAAGGTTTTTCCCACTCCTGCCGCCGCGCCGAAGAAGACGCGCAGCTTGCCGCGGGCCTGTTTTTTTTCTTCTTCGCGGACACGCTTTAAAAGCGCTTCCGGATCGGGCCGATGCTCTTCCATCTGTTCTTCCTAATGTTCGAATGGGAGGGAGAAATCAGGTTACGATTATTATTTACCATAAGTGTCGGGATAAAGCGAGTATTCTTCAGTGACATGTCGGAAGGATCGATGTTGCTGACCTGGGTCAATTTCGTTGACACGCATGGTCTATCGGCTTATAATTCGCCGTCCAATTCATCATCATGATGAATGATCATTTGATTTTTTGCCGCCTTTTTCCTTCGGCTGCGGTCGCTCCTGGCGTCGCTGATCGATCAAAAAGGGAATTGCGAGCGAACTGGAGATCGCCGGTGCGACCCTTCCGTTTTAGCCCTGCTTTGCCTCGAACCCCCGCGTTGACCTTGGGGGATGGCCTCATTTTGCTCGGCATCGCCACATTGCTCTATGCCGGGGCGCGCTTGGCGTTCAACGCGCCGACGATCGTCGCCGGGCCTGATATTTCGTTGTCGCCGAAGGCGTTACCCTGGTATGCGTTGCTGTCGGTCGGCCGGATGACCGCTGCGTACTTCCTCTCACTCCTTTTCAGCCTCTTCTATGGTTACGCCGCCGCCCACAACCGGACAGCCCGTATCATCCTCATGCCTCTTTTAGATATTTTGCAGAGTGTTCCGATCCTCTCCTTTCTCCCGGTGGTCCTCCTCAGCTTTAGTAGCATCTTGCCGACCGCGCTTGCTTCGGAGCTGGCCGCGATCGTTCTGATCTTCACGTCGCAGGCTTGGAATATGACCTTCAGTTTCTATCAATCGATGACGACCCTTCCGATGGAGTTGCGCGAGGCCGGCGCGATTTTTCGATTTTCCCCCTGGCTTCGATTCAAAACCGTCGAGCTCCCCTTTTCCGCGATCGGGTTGATCTGGAACAGCATTATGAGCTGGTCCGGCGGTTGGTTCTTTCTTATGGCCTCCGAAATCTTTCATGTCGGTGAGCGCGACTTCCGTCTCCCCGGCCTCGGCTCCTACTTGCAAACTGCCGCCAATGCCGGGGACCGATCGGCCTTGCTATTCGGTTTGGCTACTTTGATCTTGGTGATTATCTTGCTCGATCAGTTGATCTGGAAGCCGCTCCTCGCGTGGGCCGATAAGTTCAAGCTCGAAATGGTGGAGAGTGATGAACCGCACTCCTCCTGGTTTCTCGAGGTGCTTTCGCGCTCGTGGCTGATCGAAAAGTTCGGCACCCTTTATTGGAACCCCTTTGTCGAAAAAGTCGATCAGCGTTGGCAAAATTCTGCCGCTGCATCGATCGCCCCCTTGGAGGAGAGTGATTCAAATGGCCGTCCTTCTTGGGGAGCCATCACTCTCGGAATTCTCTTCTTCCTGGTCGTTTTGTATGGAGGCTATCGGGCCGCCGGGCTCTTGCTCTCCCTCTCCGCTTCCGCCTGGCTGCACCTGGCAATCGGACTGCTGGCCACATTCGCCCGCGTCGCCGTTGCTCTCTTTATTACGCTGCTCTGGACGGTTCCGGTCGGCGTTGCCATCGGGATGAACCGCCGGCTGGCCTTCCTTCTTCAGCCGATTGCGCAGGTGGTCGCCTCCATTCCGGCCACCGCCCTTTTTCCGGTGTTGTTGTTGGCGCTGATCCACGCGCCGGGCGGCTTGAATTTGGCCGCGGTGACGTTGATGTTGATGGGCACCCAGTGGTATCTTTTATTCAATGTGATCGCCGGCGCCGCGGCGATTCCCCAAGATTTGCGGTTCACGAGCGATCTTCTCCGCTTTTCCTCGGTGGACCGATGGAGAAATTTGATTTTGCCCGCGCTCTTCCCCTACCTTGTGACCGGCTCGATTACCGCCAGTGGCGGCGCATGGAACGCCAGCATTATCGCGGAGCATGTCGAGTTCGGGGGGCGGACTTATGAAACCACCGGAATCGGCGCGATGATCGCTGAGGCGACCGCCAATGGTGATTTCGCCCTTCTGCTGGCCGGAACGCTGGGGCTCGTGGTCACGGTGGTTTTAATTAACCGGACTTTCTGGCGCTGGCTCTACTTAATTGCAGAAGAGCGCTACCGTATGGAGTAAAGGGAAGAACCGATGGCGATCTCGGCCCCAATGAACAGTATCGATTTATTGACCCTTCAAGAGGTCACCAAGGCTTATAAGGTCGGCCAGCGACAGCTTGTCGCCCTGCGCGATATTAATTTGAATATCCGGCCGGGAGAGTATGTGTGCCTGCTCGGTCCTTCGGGATGCGGGAAATCAACGTTGCTCCGGATCATCACCGGGTTGAACACGGCGACATCGGGCAAGGTTCTCTATCGCGGTCAGCCGCTTCACGGCGTCAATCCTCATGCAACGATCGTCTTTCAGACGTTTGCTCTCTTCCCCTGGATGACGGTTCAAGAAAATGTCGAAGTGGCTCTCAAAGCGCGCGGCATCCCGCCGGATCAACGCCGGGAGCGGGCGCTTCGGCTCATCGATACCGTCGGACTCGACGGTTTTGAGTCGGCCTATCCGCGTGAGCTCTCCGGAGGAATGCGCCAGAAGGTCGGCTTCGCCCGCGCGATGGCGGTGGAGCCGGAACTGCTCTGCCTCGATGAACCCTTTTCGGCGCTCGATGTTCTCTCCGCAGAAGCGCTGCGCGGCGAGTTGATGGAGCTATGGCTGAACAAGCTGATTCCGACCAAAGCGATTCTCATGGTCACCCACAGCATCGAAGAAGCGGTGTTGATGGCCGACCGGATTGTGGTGATGAACAAAGATCCCGGCCGCATTCTGACCGAGATTCCTGTCCCGCTCAATCATCCACGCCGGCGCAAAGACATCGCCTTTCAAGGACTGGTCGATAAAGTCTATGCGGCCGTCACCGGCGGGAAAAGGGCCGAGATAGAAATACCGGGACAGCCGAAGAGAAAGCTCCCCGACGCCCGCTTGAACGCGCTGGCCGGCTTGGTGGAAAAAATCGCGGGGGAGGGGGGGCGCGCCGATCTCTATCGGGTCAGCAGTGAGTTGTCAATGGAACTCGACGATCTGCTCCCCGTCGTGGAAGCATGCGAAAAAATCGGATTCGTGACGATTCAAGAAGGGGATTTGTTGCTGACCCCGCTTGGCCGAAACTATGCGGAGGCAAACATTCTCACCCGCAAAGAGCTCGTCGTCAGCCGCATTTTGCGCCTGCCGTTGATCCTCTGGATTTATGAAACCTTGCAAGAGGACGATGATCAACGGGTCGACCGAGACTATTTTTTGGAAAAACTTTATCCGGAGTTCGGCGATCAAAACAAAGAACAGCTCGACATCGCGGTCAATTGGGGACGGTATGCGGAGTTATTCTCCTATGACAGCAATACGGATGAGCTCTACTTAGAGCCTTAGTCTCTATTTCCTGATTTGGCAAAGCGCACCCTTTCATCGGGCATCCTCATCGACCTTGCCTGATCGTCGTGACGAATCGACGTGAATCAATTCAAAGCGCGAAAATGGATAAAGCGTCCGTCTTGCTTCGAGTTCATTGCTTCGATTTTCATCCTCGTTGAGCTCATTCAAGAACCTTCTTCCAGTGCGCGAGATTACGCCGCCCCTGCGGAGGTCGAAGAACGGTGGGCCATCCACTTCCAGGCAACCACCGTGACGCAATGGCATCCCGATTTTTCCGCCCGGTATTCGGGGCCGAATAGCCTCTCCCCAAATTCAGAACTCAAAACTTCGTTCACAAGCACCCTTTTCACGGGAGTGAGACTTTGGGAGGGGGCGGCCGTCTATCTTGATCCGGAGCTGTCCGCCGGAAGCGGGTTCAGTCATACTCTCGGCGTGGCCGGTTTTCCCAACGGCGAGATCTATCGGGTCGACAATGCGCAACCCAAAGTCAGTCTTGCACGGTTCTTCATCCGACAAACCTTCGGCTTCGGTGGAGGAAAAGAACGTGTCAATCCCGACCAAGAAGAACTCGGCGGCGATGTCGATGATTACCGGGTCACACTAACGCTGGGAAAGTTCAGCCTGACCGATCTCTTCGACGACAATGCTTACAGCCATAACCCGCGAACGCAGTTTCTCAACTGGGCGTTGATGGATAATGGCGCGTGGGATTACGCCGCCGACACACGCGGCTACACCGAGGCGATCGCTCTGGAATATAACCAGCCCCGGTGGGCGCTCCGAGTCGCGATAGCCAGGGTGCCCAAAGAGGCAAACAAAATGGCGCTCGACACAAACCTTTTAAAAGCGCACGGCGATAATGTGGAATTCGAGTATCGCTATGCGATTGGTGATCATCCTGGAAAGCTGCGCCTCTTTTGGTTCGAAAATCATGCTCACATGGGAAGCTACCGAGAGACGATCAACACACCCGCTTTCGGAATGGACATCACCCGCTCCCGCCAGTACCGCGTAAAATACGGCTTCGGGATCAATCTTGAACAGGAAGTGAGAGAAGATCTCGGCGCTTTCCTGAGAGCCGGTTGGAATGACGGTCGCACCGAAACCTGGGCGTTCACCGAAATCGATCGGACCCTCTCAGGGGGAGTCCGCTTGAAAGGAACCGGTTGGGGAAGATCTAATGATACGGTTGGAGTCGCCGCCGCGATCAACGGGCTTTCGCATGATCACGCCGACTATCTCGCGGCAGGAGGCATCGGCTTCATCATCGGAGATGGACGATTAACCTACGCCCCGGAGGAAATCGTCGAAGCTTATTATCAGTGGAAGCCTCTCGACAGAGTAGAGATCACGCCGGACACGCAGTATATTCGCCATCCCGCCTACAATGTCGATCGCGGTCCGGTGTTTGTTGCCGGGGCGCGATTCCACTACGAATTCTGAAATTTCGTTCGAACCGGTCTCCGTGCTCCCTGTGAAGATCCGTTCAAAAAATGCTCACGGTGCTGTCGTAGAATCGCTCCGGCGGTTCTTGCTCAGTTCGTCGAGCGCGAGATTCAGTTCGAGAACATGGACCCTCGGCTCTCCAAGCAGACCCAACAGGCGCTCTTCGGTATGTTCGGCGACTAAGCGCTTCACCGCCGCCTCCTCCAATCCACGCGCCTTCGCAACACGATGGATCTGGTAAGCGGCGGCTGCGGGAGTGATGTGCGGGTCGAGTCCGCTCCCGGAGGCGGTCACGAGATCGACCGGCACCGGCCCGGTATTCTCCGGATCGGCCGCTTTAAGCGCCGCAACCCGATCTGCAACCGCTTTTTTGAGTGCTTCATTCGTCGGCCCCAGATTCGATCCCGATGAAGAGGCCGCGTTATAGGCCATCGGTCCGGTCGCCGACGGCCGGCTCCAGAAATACTTTGGGTCGTCAAACGGCTGGCCGATCAGCCGGGAGCCGACGACTTGGCCGTCCTTCTGGATCAGACTTCCGTCAGCCTGGTTTGGAAAAAGAAGGCCGGCCACCCCCGTGATGGCGAGAGGGTAAAGCGCTCCCGTGATAACCATGAGAACCAAAAACATCAACAATGCCGGTTTAAACTCTTGTTTCCACATATTTCCTCCTGATCCCCTAGGCCCAACCGAAGGCAACTAAAATTAGATCAATGATCTTGATCCCGATAAACGGAACGATCACCCCGCCGACGCCGTAGAGCAGCAGGTTGCGCCGAAAGAGCGCCGCCGCCCCGACCGGCCGGTAGCCGATTCCCCGAAGACAGAGCGGGATCAATGCAACGATGATCAGGGCGTTGAAAATCACCGCCGAGAGAATCGCGCTCTGCGGCGTGGCCAGTCTCATGATGTTGAGCGCCGCCAAGCCGGGATAGATCCCCGCAAAAGCGGCCGGCAGGATCGCAAAATATTTCGAGATATCGTTGGAGATGCTGAAGGTGGTCAAGGCGCCGCGGGTGATGAGGAGCTGCTTGCCGACCTCGACGATCTCAATCAGCTTCGTCGGATTGGAATCGAGGTCGACCAGATTGCCCGCTTCCTTCGCAGCCTGCGTACCGGTGTTCATCGCCACTGCCACGTCGGCCTGCGCCAGCGCCGGCGCGTCGTTCGTCCCATCGCCGGTCATCGCCACCAATCGTCCGCCGCTCTGCATCTCGCGGATCAACTTCAGTTTCGTCTCCGGCGTGGCCTCCGCAAGAAAGTCATCCACGCCCGCCTCGGCGGCGACCGCGGCCGCCGTCAATGGATTGTCTCCGGTGATCATGATCGTTTTGATTCCCGCCTGACGGAGCTCGGCGAAACGTTCCTTGATTCCCCCTTTTACGATATCTTTAAGATGGATCACCCCGAGCGCCTTCGGACCCTCCGCGACGACCAAGGGAGTTCCCCCCTTTTTTGCCACATTCTCGATGACGGTTCGAAGGTCCGGCGGAAGCTCCCCCCCCTGATCTTTGACCCAGTGTTCAATGGCATCCCCCGCCCCTTTTCGGATCTGCTCTCCCCCTGGAAGATTGACACCGCTCATCCGCGTCTGCGCGGAGAAGGGAACGAAGGTCGCGCCGAGCTCGTGAATCTGGCGCTCCCGAATCTTATAACGCTGTTTGGCGAGCACCACGATGCTCCGCCCCTCCGGGGTTTCATCGGCCAGCGAAGCGAGCTGCGCCGCATCGGCCAGACGCTCCGGGCTAATTCCCTTTGCCGGGAAAAACTCGGTCGCCTGACGATTCCCGAGGGTAATCGTCCCGGTCTTGTCGAGAAGAAGAACATCGACATCTCCGGCGGCCTCGACCGCTTGGCCCGACATTGCGATGACATTCGCTTGGACCATTCGATCCATCCCGGCGATCCGGATCGCCGAAAGCAATCCGCCGATCGTCGTTGGGATCAAGCAGACCAGCAGCGCGACCAACACGGTCACCGTCACCGGCGCGCCGTGTCCCGCGGCCGTCACGCTATAGATGGAGAAGGGCAAAAGGGTGACGCACACCAGAAGGAAGATGATTGTCAGCGACGCGAGGAGAATATTCAGCGCGATCTCATTCGGTGTCTTCTGACGTTTGGCCCCTTCGACCATGGAGATCATCCGGTCGATGAACATCTCGCCGGGATTGGTCGTGATGCAGATCACCAGCCAATCGGAGAGAACATGCGTTCCCCCCGTGACGCCGCAGCGGTCTCCCGGTTCCCGGATCACCGGGGCGCTCTCTCCGGTGATCGCGCTTTCATTGACCGACGCAACCCCGAAAATCACCTCCCCATCCGCGGGGATGTCGTCCCCCGCCTCAACCAACACGGTATCCCCCTTGCGAAGGGTGTTGGCCGGAACCGTGTTATATTTTGCCCGATTCTTCGGATCGGCCAGCTTCTTGGCGGAAAGTTCCCGGCGGGATTTCTTCAGCGCCGCCGCCTGCGCCTTTCCCCGCCCTTCCGCCACCGCCTCGGCGAAGTTGGCGAAGACCACCGTAAACCAGAGCCAGATCGAAACCGCCAGGATGTAAGAGGTCGACATCTCACCCCGCCCGAACAGCGCCTGGAAAAAGAGGACAGTCGTCAGGATGCTTCCGACCTCGACGACGAACATTACCGGATTTCGAACCTGTTGCCGTGGATCAAGCCTGCGAAATGCTTCGACGGTCGCTTCGCGGATAATCGTCTGACTGAACAGCGGCCGCTTTTTCTTTGTCTCTTCCATTGTGATCTCCATCTATTATTTATATGTGGGGCCGGCGCTCGTAGAACCCTGTTGATTTCGGATCTTCACCTTCGGTGCGCCATGCCCCACACCCCTACTGAAAATGCTCCGCTATGGGCCCTAACGCCAGCGCCGGAAAGAAGGTCAGCGCCCCGACGATGATCACCACCGCGATCAACCAAGAGATGAAGAGCGGTGTGTGGGTTGGAAGGGTCCCGACGCCGACCGGCAGACGTTTCTTTTTCACGAGCGATCCGGCCATCGCCAAGATCGGCACCGCGATCCAGAACCGTCCGATCAACATGACCAAGGCGCCGATGAGATTATAAAACGGCGTGTTCGCATTCAATCCGGCGAAGGCGCTGCCGTTGTTGTTCCCCATTGAGCTGAAGGCATAGAGCACTTCGCTGAAGCCGTGCGCGCCTGGGTTCGCCATCGAGGAGACGCCGGAGGCCGCCACCACGCCAATCGCCGTAAAGAGCAATACGGTGATCGGCATGATCAGGATCACAAGCGACGCCATCTTCATTTCATACGCCTCGATTTTTTTGCCGAGATATTCCGGCGTGCGCCCCACCATCAATCCTGCGACGAAGACGGCGATCACGGCAAAGATCAGCATCCCATAAAGCCCGGAGCCGACCCCGCCGAAGATCACCTCTCCGAGTTGGATCAGCCACATCGGGATCAACCCTCCAAGGGGTGTATAGGAGTCGTGCATGGAGTTGACCGAGCCGTTGGAGGCGGCGGTGGTTGTTGTCGCCCAGAGGGCGGAGTTTGCAATCCCAAATCGGACCTCTTTCCCCTCCATGTTACCGCCGGCCTGCAGCGCACTGGCTGCTTGATCGACGCCGAGGGAAGCGAAGCTGGGATTGCCGTTCTGCTCGCTCCAGGCGCAGAGGAAGGTGAGCGGAATCAAGACCACCAGCATCGCCGCGAGTAGCGCCCAGCCTTGCCGTGTATCGCCGACCATGGCGCCGAAGGTATAGCAGAGCGCCCCCGGAATCAGCAGAATCGCCAGGACCTCCAGAAAATTCGCCAGCGGGGTCGGGTTCTCATATGGGTGCGCCGAATTGACATTGAAGAAACCGCCGCCGTTTGTCCCGAGCTGTTTGATCGCGATCTGAGAGGCGACCGGTCCGACCGCAATCGACTGCTCGGTTGCGGTGGTTTTCTCGGCCTTCGGCTGACCCTTTTCATCCAGGACCGGCTTTCCGTCTTTATCGACCACCGGATTATCATAAGTCGTCGGCTGTAGCAGCTTTGCTGTTTTATAAGAGCTGAAGGTCTGCGGCATTCCCTGCCACACCATCAGGAGAGCAAAAACAATCGACAGCGGGAGCAGGATATAAAGGGTCGACCGGGTAAGATCCACCCAGAAATTGCCGAGCCCCTCGACCGAGCGGCGCGCGAAGCCCCGAATCAGCGCGAGCAGGATGGCAATGCCGGCGGCCGCCGACATAAAATTGTGGACCGCCAAGCCGAGCATTTGCGTCAGATAGCTCATCGTCGACTCGCCGCCATATCCTTGCCAGTTGGTGTTGGTGGTAAAGCTGACCGCCGTATTGAGCGCAGAGTCAGGTGAAACTGCGCCGAACTTCTGTGGGTTCAACGGCAGAACCCCTTGGACCCGCTGTTGAAGATAGAGGACGATCAACCCGACGACACTGAAGAGGAGCATCGCCACCGTATAGCGCTGCCAGCCCATCTCTTCCTCTTCCCGAACCCCGCAGAGGCGGTAGATCAGTCGCTCGATCGGCTTCAAGAGACGATCGAGAAAGACCGGCTTCCCCTCAAAAACCCGGGCCATAAATGACCCCAGCGGTTTGGCCAAGGTGACCAAGACCACGAAATAAAGCACAATCTGTAGAATGCTATTGAGCGTCATTAGAATCTCTCCGGTTTCAAGAGCGCATACATCAAATAAATCAGCAGACCCACCGCGATGAGCCCCCCCACGAAATACATTGAACTCATGTTTTTCTCCATTTTTATGTGGGCCGGCGCTGGAAGAAGATGATGCTTTTAGATCTTCACATTCGGCGCGCCATGCCCCATGCCCGACCTATAACTTTCCAAGGCCGCGCATGAGCGCCCCGGTCAACCAAAAGAACACGACGGTGCCTGCGAGATAGACGATGTCCCAAATTATTTCCATGCCTCTTTCTCCTCACGTTATGTTAGGGGCCATACTATCAGCCCCGGTATAAAAATGGGATAAAAGTCCTGTCTACCAATATAAAAATCCCATAAAAATGTTGAATACCGGATCTCAACCGTTAGCGAAACAAGCGGACAAGCTTTTGTAGCCAGTTCGATGCTCTCGATTCATTGCTTCCACGATGACTGCGGTCGGTTGGTACAACGCTCTCCGGATGTGCGAGCGCTTCACGGAATTGGGCGGCGCTCTGGTATCGGTCGGTGGGATCGCGCTCAAGCGCGTGGAGAATAACCTCTTCAAACTGAGGCGTCAGTTCAGGTAGATGGCGTCGGGGTGGAACCGGCGGGTCGTGTACCTTCGCGCGCATGGCGGCATAGACGTTTTCATCAGAAAAAGGGAGCGCACCGGTGATCATTTCATAGAGGATCACGCCGAGGCTGTAAATGTCCGCGCGCGCACCCCCGCGCCGTCCTTTCACCTGCTCCGGGGCCATATAATCAGGGGTTCCCATCGTTTGAGAGAGCCCGGACCAGGTCAGCTTGCGGGCCGAGGTGTCGAGCGCGATCCCAAAATCGATCAGCTTGATGCTGTCGTCTTTCAGGACCATAATGTTATCGGGTTTGAGATCACGATGGGCAACATCATGTCCGTGAAGATACACCAGCGCATCGGCCATCTGTATTGCGAGGGAAACGGCGACATCAATCGGCAGACGTTTGTCTCCTCCAAGTCTCTTACTCAACAACTCCCCTTCCAAATATTCCATCACCAAATAGAGGCGACTCTTCTCCTTGGGACAAAGAATTTTGACGATGCTCGGATGATTCAGCCGCTGCCCGATCTGCTCCTCGCGGAGAAAACGTTGATGAAAGACAATATCACTCTGATGAAGCAGGTGCGGCACTTTCACAGCGACGGTCCCCCCGTTCTCCATATCGCGAGCACGATAGATCACCGCCATCCCGCTGCGCGCAATAACCTCGAGTAGTTCATATTGATCTAGCTTCTGTCCACATTCGATTTCATTCATGACATCACCCTAGAGCTTTAAGCTGTTTCTAATCGTATAACGCTTAGAAATCTTACTAAAAGAAGACGACGGCCAACGGATGGTGCTTGTGAGATAGACAATGTCTTCTCCGCCTTACCTTGAAGCCATGCTACCAAGATCTGTATAAAAACGGCATAAAAGTGAAGCATTTCGGCATAAAGATTTGATAAAAATGGATAAACAAAAATGGTCTCCCCTCATGCAGTTTGAGGTGGAACTTTAGAGAATACCTCGAATGGGGTATTTCGAAATTTATCTCAGGCGTGTAATGAGAAAAGGAGAAGAATTCTCCTGACGGGAAGAAGAGTTAACACTCAATTTACAAAAAGATAATCTTCAATAAATAAAGAAAAGAGAAAATCACAATTGAGAAAAAGCCGCATGATCGAACCAAAACAATGGAGGAAAGCGATGCATTGCCCCTATTTGGGAAAACTGGAGACCGAGGAAGGAACAGAGGAGTGTCATGCACGGGAAGGGGTCTTCGAACCGAGCTTTCAGGAACTGGAGCAATATTGCATGAGCCGCTTGCATCTCTGGTGTCCGCTTTATCAGCAATTGAGATCGACGCCGACCGGTTACCGCGCCGGAAAAAGACGGTACGAGCTTCAACGGGCGATCGGATATCGTTAGACACCCTTTTGTACGGCCGTTCGGTTCAGAGGCGCCCCATTCCCTGTCTCTTCATCTTTATTCTCACTCCTTCAGATTTTACAGCACTTTAACATCCCCTTGATTCTAAGATAATACGGCCTCACTATCATGATATGAAAAATGGAAGCGGCATCGCTGTATCGCTACACCCTACTCCAAACGAATTTTAGATAAGGATTGGATGCCAATGCGTTGTCAACGTTGTACCGGCATGATGGTAAAGGATCGGGCGTTGGATGAGATTGGGCGCGCAAATCACTTTATCTTTCGCTGTGTCTCCTGCGGCGATATCATCGATCCGGTGATTCTGATTAACCGCGCAAGTTGGTCCCCGGCGAAGAAGAAACTCTATCTACGACGCGTTGTCTTCTGGCCCGCACAGAATTCCTAAACAACCTGCTGGCATTTACAATCTTCGTTCCTTTATAATGAATAAATGGCGATTGTCACCTCTTCCGATTCGTCCCACCGGGCGCTTCTGCCCTCACCCGCTTCGGCGCCGCGCGGCCGTGTCCTTGCGATTGACGTCGTCCGCGGCCTGTTGATGTGTCTGATCAGCGTCGGACATGGCAATATTCTTTTGAGTGATTCTGAACCGAATCAATGGTTCGCTCTGCTTATTTCCAAAGTGACGAACCTCGGAACCCCCGCCTTCACCTGCATCAGCGGGATGCTGTTGGGTTACTTCGAATACACTCACTCCGATTTTCGACGGATTCAGCGGAAATACTTTATCCGCGGAGTTCAGTTAATCACCCTCGCCCATCTGTTGATCACTATCGGAACCTATCCGCTGCGGCAAGAGACCTCTTTTGTGGAAGCCTATCTGAATTATTGGTACATCACCGACACGCTCGCCATTCTCTTCATGGTTCTTCCGACCCTTGTTCCACGACTCTATCTGCCCGCAAGGCTCTCGATTGGAATCGGCTGTCTCCTCGCTTGGAGAGTTGTCTCCCTTTTTCCCGCTCCCGCTTCGTCTGTCGTGCTGGTCCTCAAGGAACTCCTCTTCGGCGTCGATGCCGCAGGGAGACATCTTCTGATGGATACCTATCCGCTGATCCCACTGGCCGGTCTCTTCATGATCGGAACGGTTCTCGGAAACAGTTTCGGCCGATGTTGGGTCGAAGGAAAACTGGAAGGGTTTGTGATCCGTCTTCAGAAAAAGATCGTGCCGTTCATTCTCCTCTCCGGATCTCTCTTGGGACTCTGGATTTGGGGCAAGCTTCACGCGGAGCGCATCTGGGGCGAAGATTTAAGAATCCTCTTCTATCCGGAGAAGCTTTTCTCGCTTCTTCCTTTTTATCTTGCGATCCTCTTTGCCCTTCTCGCTTACTTCATCATCAAGATTGAAGTAAATGGGGCGTTCGGAAGACAGGAAAAGTTCCTGGCCCTCTTCGGCCAGAACTCCCTCTTTGCCTATGTGGTCCAATACTTTATTATCCAAACGATTCCCTCCCTCCTGGGGTGGCGTAATCAGATGAATGCCGTTGAGATGACTTTCTATCTGGGAGGTTCAATGATGCTCCTCTTTTATTTGGTCCGCGGATACAACGACACTTTCTCGAAAAAATGGAACCCTAAAAAGACTAAATCGGTCCCCCATCCAATCAACCGAGAAAAAGAGCGGATCGCCCCATTCGATCTGCCGGAGCTTCTCGATTTAAAAAAAGATCTCTGGTAATTCGATCGCCGGTTCATCCCTTCTTCCCACGATGCAGCGTTTGGTAGTAGAGAGGGTCCAATGACAACCACTTCCGAGCCTAAGACCAAATCGGTTCAATCGCAAGCCCTGGTTCTGATTATTGGACGGGTCGCTTCCTTTGCGCTCACCTTCTTTATTCCTATCTTTTTGGCCCGCAGACTCGACCCGGCCGAGTATGGAACCTTCAAGCAGATCTTTTTGATCTTTACAACCCTCTTCCTGATTTTGCAGGGAGGAATGGTTCAGAGCCTTTACTACTTCATCCCGCACGACCCGGACCGGAAGAGCGCCTGGATTTTTCAGGCGGTCCTCTTCGCGACGGCAGCCGGGGCGATCGCGGCGATCGGGCTCCTGCTCGGCGGAGAGCGGCTTGCGGACGCCTTTTCCAATCCGGCCCTGATCCCGTATATTTCCGCATTGGCCCTTTTTCTCTTTTTGATGCTCGCCTCTTGCCATTTCGAAACAGTGATGATCGCCCAAGAGGAGATCACGAAAGGTTCGATCGTCCTCTTTTTATCGGAGATGATTCGAGCGCTCTTCATCATCATCCCCCTTCTGGTCACCCGCTCCCTGTCCGCCGTGATTGCGGGACTGATCACCTTCGCCGGGCTGCGCCTTCTGATCTCGCTCATATATACGGCGCGAATTCTCTTTCGCGGCGCGGGCGTTCGGACTCCTTTGTTTGAGCCGGAGAGTCTCAGAATGCAGTTGGCCTATGCCCTCCCGTTCGGCGCCTCCGTGATCGTCGATGTCATTCAGCAGAATTTGCATCAGTACACCGTCGCCGCCCTCTTCGACGCCGCGACGTTTGCCGTTTATTCGGTCGGGATCATGCAGATTCCGATCATCGATTTTATTTATACCCCGACCACGCAGGTGTTAATGGTTCGGATGACTGCGCTTTTGAAGCAAGGGTCGATTCAGGACCGGCTCACGCTCTGGCACAATGTCACCGCGCAGCTCGCGCTCCTTTTCTTTCCGCTCGGGCTTTTCTTCGGCCTCATCGCTCCGGATATGATCGGCTTCCTTTTTACCGAAGCGTATAAGCAAAGCATTCCTCTTTTTCAAATCTCCGCGTTGGGCATTCTTCCGGCGGTTTTTCTCACCGACGGGATGCTCCGATGTCACGCCCGCATTCCCTTTATTCTTTTTACGACGATCGTCAAAATTATTCTGACCTTTCTCCTCATCCTTCCGTTGGTCCACTTCGCCGGCCTGACCGGGGCGGTCCTTGCGACGATCCTCGTTGTCTATATCGGGAAAGTGCTGATGCTCTGGAAAACGCGAGCATTGATGTCGGTTTCCTGGCGGGAATTTCTCCCATGGGGAAAACTCGCCGGAACGCTCCTCTTGGCCTCGTTCGTTTTTATCCCGGCCATGCTGCTCCGCCAAGCCTTCTCGATGTCCTCCTTCATCGCATTGATCTTTGATACCCTGTTTTATTGGACGATCTATGCGGCGATTCTCTTCTGGACGCCGCTCCTCCCCCCTGCCATGCGGGAAAAGGTGATCGCCACCGTAGATCGGCTGATTCATGCGGTGAAAGGAACCAAGGGGGGGATTAAAGGAGAAGCGTGCTGAACGGGAGGGCATCCCGCTCTCCGTCCTTGTCGAATCTTGTTACAAAATCTTACGCATCGACCCCACCGCTGCCTGATCATGAAACAGAAATTTAACATCGGCGTAATCTTCGTAAAATATGTCGCGCGTAACATCGACTCCCATGGTCGAAAACCCCCTTCCCACGGTGACTGTACAGCTCCGAGAGATTCTCATCATCGAGGATCACCTCGATATGATCGAGATCCTTAAAAGTGAATTGACGCGACATCACTTCCAGGTCCGTATTGCGACAGATGGAGAAACCGGATTGTCCGAAGCAGCGCGTCAGTTGCCCAACTTGGTCATTCTCGACCTGATGCTCCCAGGGTTGACCGGGTGGGAGGTCTGCCGGAGGCTCAAAAAAGATCCGACGACACAGTCGGTCCCGCTCCTTATCCTCACCGCCTTGGGAGAAGAGGAAAGTCGGATTCAGGGTTTGGAGGCGGGCGCCGACGATTATCTCGCGAAACCGTTCAGCCTTCGAGAGTTGATTGCGCGCGTAAAGGCATTGTTGCGCCGAAAACAGATGTCCATCGAGCAGAAATCCGACGGCCCCTATCGCGTCGGCGCGCTGGTCATCGACATTGAGCGACATGAGATCCGGATTGGCGGGCGTCTTCTTCGACTCACCCGAACCGGATTCGGCATTCTAAAATATTTGGCCCAGAATCCTGGAAAGGTCTTCAGACGGGATGAACTGATCACAACCCTCTGGGGAGAAAACCAATTCGTAGAGGAGCACAACCTCGATGTTCATATCCATGCAATCCGACAGCAGCTGGAACCAGATCCAGCGCATCCTCAATTTCTGGTGACCGTTCGAGGGATCGGCTATAAATTTTCCATCCCGGAAAAAAAGGTCGGTTGATGACCGGATTTCAGATTGCATTTTCTCCATTTTTCAATGACTAAGAAGGGATCGTTAAAGTCATTGTTCCATTTGTCACGAACTCATATTTTCAAGGAGGAGCGATGTTGCAGAAGATTATGGTCGTAGATGATGAGGCGGACTTAAGCAAGCTGGTGGCGCATCATCTGCAAAGAGACGGCTTTGAGCCGCTGTGTGTCTCCAATGGCACCGATGCCCTCAAAACCCTCTCCCAGCAGCAGGTCGCGCTGGTGATTCTCGATGTCATGATGCCCGGAGAGGACGGCCTGCAGGTCTGCAGAAAGCTGCGCGCCAAAGAGAACACCGCCTCTCTGCCGATTCTCTTGCTGACC
>Ga0070739_10004339_pt1 | contig 16860 bp, 15 predicted proteins | sample Coa_R1_7_FD_66445 | JGI IMG/M metagenome (GOLD analysis project Ga0070739, IMG submission 66445) | Surface soil microbial communities from Centralia Pennsylvania, which are recovering from an underground coalmine fire - Coalmine... | ecosystem: Environmental > Terrestrial > Soil > Unclassified ... | reverse complement strand
GACAGCACGTTGTGCAGATCGGCGAGCGACGGTCCGCCCCACTGTCGCTGCAGCGGCGCCAATGCTGCTGCCAGCTCGGTGTGCTCGACGATCAGCAGGTCGACGTGTTGGGTGCGCAAGAGGTTGGCGACGGCAGCCCGCAGCGGGCGCGGATCGAAGCGCCAGAGCACGGACGGGGCGTCGCCGATCAAGCCCGGTCCCGAGTCGGCTGCGAGCGGCGGCGGGGCCGGCACGAACTCGATACGATCGCAACACTCGGCGATCGGCGCGGAGTCGGGCGTGGCGTCGCCCTCGACCACGGCGACGAGCGTCACCTCGCCCGCCTCCGCCGCGGCACGAACGAGATGAAAGGCGCGCGTGGGGCCGCCGGGGGCGGGGACGTGGGGAATGCCGTTGACCACGTAGAGTAGGTGAGGTCGCGTCGCCATCAGGGGGCGTCATGCTTCGCGGTAGAGATCGGCGAGGGCGACGTCGGCAACGACCGCGATGCCCCGATTGTGCTCGACCAAGATCTGATCGGCCCAGACGGCTCGATTGCTGATCCCGCCCGTCGCGATCAGGCTGCCGGGCTCGATGCGCACGGCGACCAGGCGATCGGCGCCGTTGCGCCCTGTCAATCCCAAGAGCTCGCGCGCCACCCGCCCGTACCCCGGCACCTGCACCACCGTGGCGAGCGAGGTGTAGAGCAGCGTCACCTGGACGCAGAGGTCGCCGTAAAAGCGGTAGGCGAGCAGCGGTGCGTGGAGCGTGATCCGGTAGACCGGGCGCGTAAAGGCGCTGTTGGTGCGGCTCTGCAATTCGTGTAGCGCGTCGCCCTCGAGCTCGCGCCCGATGCCGACGGCATCGATCGGCACCTCGCACCCCCGGGCGACCGCTTTCGCCCAGCGCGCGATCGGCGTTTCGAGCGCATGCGCTCCGCGGCCGAGCCGAAACGACGCGACCGAGGGCGCCGTGGCCAGGCGTGGATTGCGGCCAGACTCTCCACCTTGGTATGGATCGGTACCGCCGCTCTCGGCGGCGCGAGCGTTGGCGATGCGCACCACGGCATCGCACCTCTCGGCGACTGCGCGGTTCGCGCCGGCCACGGAGGATGCCCCGACGACCGGCGAGCCCGTGGGCGATGGGACAAGGGGGCGTTGCGACGAGCGCCGTAACGCTCTATTGCAAATCGTGCGCCAGCCCGCGCCTTAACACCCCGCTCATCCAAAATCGGATCGGGCGCGACGTCACGGCGGACGGCGGTCTGTCCGCTCCAGCCGCTCAACCGTCGAGTGCAGTTGCCGCTCGCAGGATCGCGCCCGCCAGGTGCGCCTGGTAGGCGCCGCGCGGGCGGTGGGCGGCGCGGGCGAGGGCGCGGACGCCAATGAGGATGGCCTGGAGCTGGATCCGTGGCAGGTGGTCGGGCGGGAGCGGGACGACGTCGCGGTACCCGACGAGGAGGTAGGGCAGCGCCGAGTCCGGCAGGAACTCGCCGTCGTGCAGCGCGAAATGCCCGAGATCGTAGAGGCGGTCGGCGCCGCGGATCTCCCCGAAGTCGATGATGCCGCTGTAATCGCCGCCCGCGTGATAGATGTGGGTCGTATCGAGGTCGCCGTGGGCGAGCGACGCCCGCGGCGTGTCGAGCCACGCGATGTGGTCCGCGATCGCGCGTTCGATCAGCTCGATCTGGGCGCCGGTCAGAAGGCGACCCCGGAGAACCGCCAGGTGTTGCTCGAGCCCGTCGAGCGCGAACGCACGATGATCCGCATGTGCCGCCGCAAGGTGGCTGGGGGCGGGCTGATCCCGCTTTACCCAGCCGAACCCGTCGACGCCAATGCTGTTGATGACGGCGAGATCGCGCCCGGCGTCGACGAGCGCTGTCGCCAAAGAGGACGCCGAGCCGCCGTCGCTGATGGGACGCCCCGGGATTTCCGTGACCGCCATGACCGATCGCCCGAGCGCGTCGTTGTGCGGCTCGAAGTGCACGACCTCGGGGACGCGCGCGCCGCGCTGGCGCAGCATTTGGTGGACGAGCACCTCGGCGCCAAGACTGGCGCCGTCCTCTTCCGCGACGCGAAGGTAGAGCGTGACCCGACCGCGACGCAGGCGGTAGACCTGGGTGGACACGCCGCGCGCGGTCCGCTCGACCAGCGGTCGCCCCGAGCCCGGCAGAACGGCCGCCGCGATCGCTCGCACGGCGGGCAGGTTGACGTCCGGTTTTCTCGCGACGCTCACGACGTGCTTCCTCGAACTCACCGTTCTCCATGGTGTAGACTACGCGGTCCATCGCGCTGCCGGGGATGGTAGCGCGCGCTCCCGGGGCCGGGCAGATTCGCTGGCGACCGGATCTCACGCGCGCGCGGATGGTGCGTTATGCTGTCGTGGGGACGGTGAGGACCAAGGTCGTGGGAGCGATCGAGGGCACGAAGGAGGGCCGACGCCGCCAGAGGGCGGGACGTGCGGAGCAGCGGACTCGATGACGCAAGCATTGGCGGCACAGCCGACGGTTGACCTGGTCGGTCGTGCCTGTCCTGACATCGTCGTGTTGACGTTCGACGATATCCTCGCCCGTCACCAGGGCGAGATCTATCGCTATGCGTTTCAGTTGGCGCGCAACCGCGCCGATGCGGACGACCTCTACCAGGAAACGCTGATCAAGGCGTATCGGGCGTTTCCCCGGCTCGACAGCAACGCGAACCATCGAGCCTGGTTGTACAAGATCGCGACGAACACGTTCCTCAGCGACCGCCGCAAGCGGGGGCGAGAGGACGTGCTCGACGAGGTGACCGAGGCGACGATGCCGGCGCCGGCGCTGGATCACGCGGCCGCGCTCGATGCGCGGGCGCTGCTGGCCGAGGTCGAGGCGTTCATCGCCGGGCTGCCGCTCAAGCAGCGTCTGGCGCTGATCCAACGCAAGTACCACGAGCTGAGCTATGCCGACATCGCCACCAACCTGAAATGCTCGCAGGACGCTGCCCGTGCCAGCGTCCACGAGGCGCTTCGGAAGCTGCGTGACCGTTTCGGCGACCGGCTCTGAAGCCGGCCGTCGCGTTTTTACCCGGTTTTTGCCGCGCCCCCGCGGCCCGTCGAGCAGAGTGGATGGAACTTGCGATGACCATGACTGATGGTCCAACCGGACTTACGCAAACGGTTGATCCCGAGCCGCAGCCGCCCGCCGGCGGCAGGGAGGCGTGCCGGCTCGCGGCCGAGGCGAGCCAGCCCGGCGTCGACCCGTGCGATGTCGCCTGCGAGGCGATGCCGGGGCACTGCTGCGGGGATCTGACCACGGCGGACGAGGTCTGGCTGCGCAAGCACACCGCGGTCTGCTCGTATTGCGCCAACATGCTCCACAGCTACGAGAAGGTCGACTCCGTCTTGGAACGCCTGCAGGATGCCCTGACGCCGGTCGGCGCGCCGCCGGCTTGGAAGCCGGAGCGCGAGCGGCGGCGCGCGGGCTATGCCCGCCTCGACAGTCCGATCGGGCCGCTCCTCGTCGCGGCGACGGAGCAGGGGGTGTGCGAGATCGGCTTCGCCTTTCGCGAAGCGGAGGATGCCTTTCGCCAGCGGTTGGTCGAGCGGGGCTTTGCCCCGGTGCACGACGAGTCCGTCGTGCAGCGCGTTGGTCCCCAGCTCCAGGAATACTTTTCCGGGAAGCGCGATCGCTTCGATCTCCCCCTCGATCTCTCCGGTGTCTCCCCCTTTACCCGCTCGGTCCTCACGGCGACGGCGGAAGTCCCCTTCGGCCACCTCACAACCTATCGCGAGATCGCGGAGCGCACGGGCCGTCCGAGCGCGACGCGCGCGGTCGGCAACGCCCTCGGCCGCAACCCGATCCCGGTGATCGTCCCCTGCCACCGCGTCGTGCGCTCCGACGGCTCGCTCGGCGGTTATACTGGCGGGCTGTGGATCAAGGAGCGGCTGCTCTCCATCGAGGGGCGAGCCCCCCGCTGAACCAGGCACCGGCCGCGGCCGGATCCGATGAAAGGCGAGCCGCGTGCGGCGAGGTGCGGATTGGCTTGATCTCGCCGACGGCGCGATGCTGGTGACGGCCTTGATCTGGGCCGGCAACAACGTCCTCGTCAAGTCCGTGCTCGATGAAATCTCGCCTTTGGCCTACGTCTTCGGTCGCTTCGTCCTCGCTGTGGTCATCCTCTTCGCCGTGCTCGCGCTGCAGCGTGCCGACCTGCGCGTGCGGCGTGCCGATCTCCCGTACCTCCTCCTCAGCGGCATTGCCGGCTTCGCGATCTACAACGCGCTCTTTACCGTCGGGTTGAACCACACGTCGGCTTTCGCCGTCGCCGTGCTCATCGCGACCGGTCCGATCTTTACCCTCGTCTTCGCGGCGCTGCTCGGCATCGAGCCGATGGGACGTGTGCAAGGTCTCGGCATCGCGGTCGCCTGCGCCGGCGTCGTCGTCTTCGTCTGGGACAAGCTGGCGGGCAACGCCCCCGTCACCGGCGACATCCTGAGTTTGGTCGCCGCGGCCTCGTGGGCGGTCTACAGTTTGGCGACGCGGCCGCTGGTCCGCCGCTACCCGCCGCCGGTGGTGACGGCCTGGTCGTCGCTGATCGGGTTGGTCGCGGTGGCACCCTTCGCCGTACCTGCGGTCGCGACCGAGCACTGGCGGGGGGTGCACGTCGACGGATGGGCGGCGCTGCTCTACTCCTCGGTGTTGTCCATGCTTGTCGGCTACACGATCTGGGCCTGGGCCATCGAGCGCCGCGGCGTCGGCCGCACGGTGCCCTTCATGTACCTGGTCCCGATCGCGACCGGGGTGTTTGCCGCCATCTTCCTCGGGGAGTCGCTGACCTGGCGCAAGCTCGCCGGCGCCGGGCTCGTCCTGGGCGGGATCGCCGTCGTCCGCGCCGGGACGAAGCGCGTGAGCCAGTCGGACGCTCTGGTCGCCTCGTCGGTCGCGGACGTGGACGATTCAGCGGCGACGGTGGTGCAATCCCGGGTGCCGTAGCCGCGCGGCGATCTCCGTGGTGGCCGCCTCACACCGCGGCCACGTCCGGCTCCGCGGCCCGCACCTGTTCGGGGGCGAGCGAGAGGCGGCGCACCTCTTCCTCGACGCGGCGCAACAACTCCTCGCGCGGCACCCCGTTGTTGACGTAAACCGGCGGGCCAAACCGCATCACGATCTGCCACCGGCGCCCACGCTCGTAGCGGACGCCGGCCGGGATGATGGGGACGCGGGTGACGCCGTCCTTCTCGGCGAGCTCGGCAAAGCGAATGAATCCCGGCTGGAACGGCAGGAATTCGGCGTCGCCGTGCTTCGGCGTGAACCCCGGGTCCACGTTGGCATAGCCCTCGGGGAAAAGCGCGAAGAGATGGCCCGCCCGCAGGAGGGCGACGACTTCGCGCGTGGCCTGGGCAAGTCGCCGGCGGGCATCGGCCAGGACGCGCTCCCGCGCCCCGGCGTCGGGGCATTCACCGGGGCGTAGGCAGAGGTGGCTGGTGCGCAAAATCCACGGCCACCCGATCGCTCGGCACGACCAGATCATGAAGTCGCGGCGGCGACCGGCTGGAACCCAGTCGAGCGCGATCACGAAGTCGGCCGGTCGCGCGAGAGCGGCGAAGACGGCGCAGCCGTCGTAGAGGTGGTGGAAGTGGTGGGCGGCGATGATGGCCGGGCCGTGGCGCGGCACGTGCTCGATCCCTTCGACGCGCAGGTCAATGCGGACGCGCACGACGAGGCGGCCGACGGCGCGCGTGGCTCGTTGGGCCAACCGCGTGCCGATGGATTGGTTGTCGCTCGCCACGTTCGATCCCCCCATCTCCCGCATGGAGCAAGGCACGGGCCGCTGACCGTGCGATCCGCTCGGCGGGCCGCGGCCTGGCGGCGTGCGGACACGGATCCCCATGGTGCGCCGGAGCGGCCTCCTGGCGCGCCAGACGCTTCGTTACGCCACGGGCGGTGTAGGCGATGCGGCCGCGCTCGTTCCCTCACCGAGGCGGCGACGATGCGCTCTGATCGAGCGCGATGTGGAGTGCCGGCTGGTCGGCTGCGAGACCGCCCACCGGCCGGTCGGCGACGAGCGGACCGATCTGGCCCGCGGGCGTCGCCGCCCGCGGGGCGCCGCTCGCCGCCGGCAGCGCGGCCGGCACATGCACCGCGTTGAGAAGCTTGCGGCGCGCGGCGATCTGATCGTTGTAGCTGGTCGCCGGCACGGTCTGCACGGAGACGAGCACCGCCTGACCGGGGACCAAGGTCTGGCACTCGATGTAGGCAGCAAGGGTCTGCGGCTGCCCGTTCGCGGCTGGGAGTTGATAGGCGAAGACGCCGAAGGCGTCGGCCGCGTTGCCACCGGCGAGCGCACTGCCGTCGGGGGCTTTCGCCTGCTGGAAGTTGCTGACGCCGGCTTGGCTCTTCATCTGCGCGGACACGCCCTGTACGCATTCGAGCGAGTTGCCGCCGAAGTCCTGCGAACCGGTGAAGGTCATGCGGCTCGTGCCGTTGCTGAGCACGAGCTGATCGAAACCGCTGCCCGCGCTGCCCCCTTTGGTCGCCTTTGCATCCTCGACCGTCCAGGTGGTGTCCCAAGCGACAGTAAAGCCGTAGTTGGGACTCTTGTACGTGTTGCCCTTCACGCCGAGGGCGCCGAGATTGGGCGTCGGGGTGGGGGAGGGGGGCGCCGTGGGTGACGGCGGCAGCGTCGGCGTGGGTGGCGGCGTCGGCACGGGAGTGGCGACCGCCGGCGTCGCCGGTACCGGGGTGGCGGGCGGAGGGGTCGCCGGCGCTGGGGTCGCGACAACGGCCGGCGACGCCGGGACGGCAATCGTGGCGGCCGGGGAGGCCGGTGGCGGTGTCGCGGGCGGCGACGCGGGCGCGGTGGGCGCCGTCGTCGGTGCCACCGTCGGTATGGGCGTCGCGGGCGCGGGCGTGGCCGGCGCGGCCGTGGCGGCGGGCGATGCGACGGCGGTGGCGGACGGCGTCGTCGCCACGGGCGCCGGCGCGCCGGGAACGAGCAGATTGTCCAACAGCGTGAGGAGGTTCGAGGCTTCGCCGTTGAACTTATCGGCAGCGACCGCATCGACAATCTGGACGACGGCGGTGCCGGGCTCGATCGTGCGGCATTCCAGGTAGGTCGCCATCGCTTGCTTGCCGGTCGAGGTCGTCGCCGAATAGAGGTAGACGGCCCAGGCGCTGCTGGCGTCGCCGCCCTGCAGCGGTTTGCCGGCCGTGTCGGGGGCGGGCGCGACATTGGCGTTCTTTGGATCGGCGGCCAGGGCCGCCACGAGCGCGGTACGGCAGCGCGTCACATCGCTGCTGTATTCGGTGGAGGTCGTGAAGGTGACGGTGCTCGTCTTGTCGGTCAGCGAAAGGGTGTCCACCCCGGCGACCGACGAGACCTTGACGACCGACCAGAGCGGGGCCCAGGTCAAGGTAAAACCGTAGCTGGGACTGAGGTAGCTGTTGCCGGAGACTCCGGTCGTCCGCGTCGGCGTCGGCGTCGGCCCGATTTGGAGCGAGGCGCGGGTCGGGATGGAACCGATCTGGAGACCTCCCGGGGTCGAAGCCGTGGGTTGGGCGATCGTGCCCACCGGCACGATCAGCAGGGCGACGACCGCAAGTGCCGCCAGACCCGCGACCAGAAGAACCGATCGCCGCACAGGCTCCCTCCTTGTTCCCGGCTCAGCCGCCGCCGCCTCGCCCGCTGTCAGAATCGGGCCAAGCCCGCCCATTTACGGCGAAACTGGCTGCAATGACGCGCCTAGACGGGCGCCGCGAACTGCACCGTCACCCCGGTGCGCTGCACTCAACGCGACGGCAGCCGCGGCTCAACGTCGGCTCGCTGGCCAGGCACCCGATCGTCCGCGGCGTAGCCGTTGTCCTGGTGCGCGGCCGTCGCACCATCGCCGTCGTCGGCATCGTCGTCCGCGACGTCGTCCATCTCCTCGTCGAATTCGTCCTCGAACTCGTCTTCGAAATCGTCGTCCTCCGACAGGTCGTCCTCGCCCTCGGCCTGGCCGTAGCCGGGGAGCGCCTCCTGCACCAGGGGATGGCGCGGATTGAGCTCGGTCGTGACCAACTCCTGCCCCTGCCCGTTGATGGTCTGCCGCTTGGTCAGGATCCCCTTGCGGAGGAACTCCATCACCTTCGCTTCGATGTGCTCGGAGGGCAGCAGCGTGCGATCCAGGAAGCGCCAGAGCGTGCGGCTCATGTGGCTCTGCGTCGGCACAAAACCGGGGTGGAGCTGCCGCACATAGGCGTCGATCGCCCGGATTACCGCCAGATCGACATCCACCGACTGCGTGACCTGGAGCGGGTCTTCCTCGCCCGCTGCAGCCACGAGGTCGGGGCTGATCGAGCCGGGGACGCCGCAGATGACGACGCGTTTGCCGAGCCGGTTGCGCAGCGTCGTCACGACGCGAATGAAATCCTTGTCGCCGGTGAAGAGCAGGAAGGTCTTGATGTCGGGCCGCGCGAGCGCGGTGTTGATGATATCCACGACGAAATTGAGGTCCGAGCGCGACTCGATCTTCTCCCGCCCTTGGTTGTCGATCGTGCGCTTAGCGGGGTAATGCTGGGCCTCGAAGCCGGCAACGTCGAGGCGCGTGCGGACGGTCGAGGGGTGCTGATCGAAATCGGCGTAGGCCTTGGCGACGGCCATCAGCCCGTACTTGAGCGCCTTGTCGCGCCAGGCGATCGGGTCCGGCTCGCGCCCGAATGAATTGATGGTGGAGTAGCGGATGTTCTCGAAGTCGACAAATACGGCTACTTCAGAACTGTTATTGATATGCTCGACTCCCATCGTGTCCTCCGAATGGTCATCCTATGCGGGGGCTGTTGCTTACGTTGGTCCAGGTCGGGTTCCGCTCTGTCTTCCCATACAAACCGCGCGTGCCGACCATCCAGTCGCCGGGGCACCGCTCGCCATAACGCGACGGCCAGCATGCGACCGCATTGCCGCCCGTTGCACCTCTCCGCGCCTCGGTCGCGTCAAGTCTAGCACGGCGCACGGATGCGGATGCCCACCGCCGCCGGGTGCGGCGCGGCGGCGCGGTCGCGGGCTCATTCGCCGCCCGCCTGGGCGCCGATGAGCGCGGCTCCCACCACGCCAGCGTCGTCCCCGAGACCGGCCTTGACGATCTCGACCTGGGCACGGGGAACGGGGAGCGCCTCGCGCCGTGCCTTGTGCGACGCGACGTCGAAGAGGAGATCCACCGCCTCGATCACCCCGCCGCCGAGGATGATCCGCTCCGGGTTGAGGAAGTTGATGATCGAGGCCAAGCCGAGCCCGAGGTAGCGCGCCGCGTCGGTGATCGTCTCGATCACGAGCGCGTCTTTTTTCGCCACCGCCTTCGCCAGGATGCCGGAGCGGATCGCCGTGCCGCCCGGCTCGTCGTCGGCTGGCTCCGGCACCAACTCCGTCAGAATCGTCCGTTGCCCGCGACGCATGTCCCCCAGCAGCGATTGCGTGATCGCGGTGCGCGAGGCGTAGGCTTCGAGGTGGCCGCGCCCCCCGCAGCCGCAGAGGCGACCGTCGGCGTCGACGACGATGTGGCCGATCTCGCCCGCGGTGCCGGTGGCGCCGCGCACGATCTCGCCGTCGTGGACGATGGCGCCACCGACCCCCGTGCCCACGAAGACGCAGACGAAGTTGTCGACGCCGCGCCCCGCGCCGAACCGCGCCTCGCCGTTGGCGGCAATCTGCACGTCGTTGCGGAGCGCGGTCGGAATGCCGAAGCGCTCGCTCAAGAGCTTCGCCATGGGCAGATCAACGATCGCGTGGCTGAGGTTCGGCGCGCCGCGCAGGATGCCCCGCCCAGCGTCCACCTGCCCGGCGATGCCGACGCCGATCCCCGCCAGCTCGCTCGCCCGCTCGACTTTGGCGGCGGCGAGCGCGTCCTCGCACGTCGTAAAGAGCCGGTCCATGAGCTGATCCGCCTCTTCGCCGCGCTTGGTCTTTTTCTTGGCCGCGCCCAGCACCTTGCCGGTTTCGACGTCGACCACCGCCGCGAGCACCTTGGTGCCGCCGAAGTCGACCCCCAGCGCACGCCGATCGCTCATGATCTCCCTCCTGGATCCGCCGACATCTCGTGGAGCAGCGCCAGCGTTGGGGCGAACGCCTCGATGCTGGCCAGCGTATTGGGCTCCAGCAGGACTTGCAGATGCGTAATGCCCTCGCGCGCGAACGCGCGGAACTCTTCCACCAGCGCCTCCGGCGACCCGGAGAGCGCATCGTTGTCGTCGTCGCGCCCCGGATCGACGTCGAGGCGGACGCGGACCGAGGCGGAGCGGGCCAGCGTTGCCGGATCGCGGCCGATGTCGTGGCAGGCGGCGTCGACCCGATCGCGCAGCGGCGGGATCGCGCCAGCGTGGCTGTTGCGGACCAGAAGCATGCCGTTCCAGGCATCGGCGTACGCGGCCGCCAGCCGCAGCAGGCGCGGTCCGGAACCGCCGACAAGGATCGGCGGTCCGCCCGCGCGGGGACCGCGCGGGCGCAGCTCGCAGTCGCGGACCTCGAAATAGCGGCCGGCGAAATCGGCGCGCCCCTCCCGCAGGAGGTCGTGGATGATGGTGATGGCTTCCGCGAAGCGGCCGATGCGATGGTCGAAGGGGAAACCGAAGGCGCGGTATTCGGGCTCGTGCCAGCCGGCGCCGAGCCCGAGTGTGAGCCGCCCGCCGCTGATCTCGTCCACGGCGCCCGCCATCTTGGCCAGCAACGCCGGGTTGCGGAATCCGGTGCAGGCGACGAGCGTGCCGAGCTCGACGCGCTCGGTCACGGCCGCCAGGGCGGAGAGAACGCTCCAGCATTCCCACGGACCGTCGTCCGGAATGCCATCGAAGCGGTAGATGAGGTGGTCGGCGAGCCAAATGGAAGCGAAGCCGAGCGCCTCGGCCCGGATTGCCATCGCGCGCAGGTCGGGCCAGCCGGCGCGCCCGGTGGTCTGCATCACTTGCGCCGCCGGCGTCGGCAGCACGAGGCCGATCTTGAGCTGCCGCGGCAGGCCTGATTCGTTGGTTCCCGGCATGGCGATCCTTCCGCCGCTCCCGATGGCGGCGCGGGTGCGCGAGCCGCGCGGTGCGTCGCGGGCGGATTATAGGTGCGTCCGGCGGCGTGCGGTCAAGCGCCGATCTGGTGAGCGGGTGCGGGTCGAATTCCGGCGCGAGTCTCCACTATACTTGGTTCCTGATGTGGAGCGGTCCACGGAACGGAGAAGGACGCGCGTGAGCGCACAATCGGACACGGCAACGTCGAGCAGGAGCGCTGGGGGGGCGAAGGCGCGGCGGGCGGGCAAACAGCCGCCGCGACGGCTGAATCGCGCGCAGCAGCAAGCGATGGAGATCCGCGCCGCCGCGACCGGGTTCGCGCAACCGACGTCGAAGGCGACGGAGGCAGGCGAGGCGCCGGCCCAGGTCTATTCGCCACGGGTCCACGCCCCGCAGACGCGGGTTGCCGCGCCGCGCCCGCGAAAAGGCGCGGTCGCGAAGCCGGTCGCCATCTCGCGAGAAGAGGAGTATCACTTTATCCACGCCGACCTGCGACGCTTGCTCATTACGGCCGGATCCCTGCTCATCCTGATGCTCGTGCTGCTCTTCTTCGTCGAGCATTAACCCGGCAGTATCCACCTCGGTCCGGAAACGAGCGACGGCGCCCAACCTGGGCGCCGTCGCTCGTGCTTGGCTGGTCGGTGCATCGCGCGTCGTTAGATCTGCGATTCGTCCTCGTCCATGGCGACGCTGTCCTCGATGAAGGTTTCGGCCTCCGGCTCCGGACCCTCCTCCTCTTCGAGCGACTCCAGCGCGTCCTCCTCGCTCTCCTCGTCCTCGTCCTCGTCCTCGTGGAAGAAGTCCTCCTGGTCGCGCTGCAGCAGGATGTCGCGCTCGCGCATGTAGGCGCGGGTGGCCTTGAGCTGGCGCGGGAAGGAGACCTTTCCGGCGAGGGCGGGGTCGTGGTAGACCTCGCGCAAGATGACGCGCAGGCTGTGCGCGGAAATCCCGAGCGCGTAGACCTCGTAGCGGTTGCCGCCGTCCATCAGCTCGATGACGCGCTCGGCCGTCTTCGGCTCGATCTCGCCCAGGCGGCCGCCGTCGTCCGTGACGACGAAGAGGCGCTCCCCTTCCACCTGAAACTCGAGCTGCTCCCCGGCGTTGATCTGCGACAGCTCCTCAATCGGCGCGGAGTTGACCAGCTCGTCGATCCAGGTCTTGCCGACCTCCTCGATGAAGACCGCGGTCCGCGGGATCTGGTCCTCCGGCGTTTCCTCGGGGTTGATCTCTTCCCCTTCGGAGCGGCGGCGCAGGTGCTCGAGGCGCTGCAGATTGCGGCGGGCGATCATGTTGGCGGGGTCGGCCTTCAGCGCGGCGGTGTAGGCGTCGAAGGCCGGGCCGTAGCGCTTGTACGCGACCAACGCCCGCCCCAGCCGGTTGTGCGCTTCCGCGTCGCGCGGGAAGCGCTCGACGATCTGCTGGTTCAGCGCGAGGGCCGCGGCCCAGTCGCCAACGAGGGCGGCCTGGCGCGCGTCCTCGACGAGTTGCCGCTTGGTCTGTTGCTTTTGCTCTGGCACGGCGGTGTTGTTACTCCTTCATTCACACGGTGGGGCGGCACCCGCTGCCTCGACCCAGGGTCGCTAGCGCGGCTCCCCGACCGCCTCTCCGATCAAGAACCAGGGGCTGGTGCGCGTGATGCGGACAGCCACGAGCTTGCCCAGGACGTCGCGCTCGTCCGCGAAGTGCACGAGGGTGTTGCCGCGCGTGCGCCCGCTCCAGCGGCCCTTCGCCTTGCCATCGACCAGGACCTCGAACGTCTCCCCCAGGTGCCGCGCGTTCAGCTCGGTGCAAATCCGCTCCTGCAGCCGCTCCAGCGTTTGGTGGCGGCGCAGCTTTTCTTCGTGCGGGATATCGTCCTCCCAGCGGGCGGAGAGCGTGCCCGGTCGTGGCGAATACATGGCGAGGTGGACCTTCTCGCAGCGGGTCGCCGCGAGCAGATCGTAGGTGTGCTGGAATTGCGCCTCGGTCTCGCCCGGGAAGCCAACGATGATGTCGGTGGCGACGGTGATGCCCGGCATCTGGGCGCGGGCGTAGGCGATCCGCTCCCGCCAGTGGTCGGCGGTGTAGGTGCGGCGCATGCGGCGCAGCGTCTCGTCGTCGCCGGCTTGGACGGGCAGGTTCAGGTGCTCGCAGGTCGTGCGCAGCGCCGCCACGGCGTCGAGGATCTCGTTCGACATGTACTTCGGGTGCGACGTCAAGAAGCGCAGGCGCTCGAGCCCTGGGATCGCATCCACGGCGCGCAGGAGGTCGGCTAAACCCGGCTTGTCCGGGAGATCGTGACCGTAGGCGTTAACCGTCTGCCCCAGCAGCGTCACCTCGCGCACGCCCTTGCCGACCAGTTCCTCGACCTCGCGGATGATGTCCGCCATCGGCCGGCTGTGCTCCTTGCCGCGGCGGTAGGGGACGATGCAGTAGGAGCAGACGAAGTTGCAGCCGTAGATGATGGGGACGAAGGCGGTGACCCGCGCGTCCCCCATCTCCGGCAGGTAGTAGTGCGGGAGCTGGTCGAGGTCGTCGTCCAGCGCCGCCAGTTCGGGCACGACCCGCTGGAGTTGGCCGAAGTCGGACGGATCGAAGAACAGGTCCACGTGCGGGAAGCGCTGCCGCAGCTTCTCCTGCTGGTTGGTGACCATGCAGCCGGTCAGCACGACCGAAACGTCCGGCCGCTCCCGCTTGAGGCGAATCAGGGAATTGAGCTTGCCGGCGACCTTGTCCTCCGCGGCCTGGCGGACGACGCAGGAGTTGAGGACGACAACATCGGCCTGATCCTCGTCGTCGGTGCGGCGGTAGCCGACCTCCTGCAGCATGGCCGCGACCTTGGCGCTGTCGGCCTCGTTCATCTGGCAGCCGATGGTCCAAATGTAGAAATGCTTCCCGTTCTCCGGCAGGCGCGGCGGGCTCGTTGCCGGCGCAACCGGGCGCAGCGGGATGGTCGGTGGGCGCGTCACTCAGCTCTCCTCGATGTCGTCGGCGCGGGCGGACAGGGCATGCTCAAGGCAGCGATCTCTCCTCCGCAACCGATAAGTATACATATCGCGACCAGGTTTGCGGGCAGGCTGGAGGTGCAGGTCCTTCGGGTGGTGGCCTGTGACAGCCGGGCGTGCTTACTGGCTGCCACCTACCGATCCGGGTCACCGGCGCGGCGCGGAGCCGGCCGGGAATGCGGGTATGCGGGCAATGCCAAATTCGAGGGGGTGTCTCGTAGACAAGTGGCGGGGCCGTTGGTAGAATGGGCAACCAGCGGGCAGCACCACCTCCGAGCGCAGACGCGCGTTCAGACCCTGATTCTGAGACGACCGCCGTGGCCTGGGTTTGGCCGGCTGCTGCGACGACGAGGCGACACGCTTGCCGATTCCGTGTGGGGCGGGTCGGAGAGGGGAGAGCGTGAGCAAGCACAAGTGCGAAACCTGCCGCTTCTTCCGGGAGGCAGGGCTGGCTGGCAGCGGCTGGTGTCACCATCCAGAACGACGATCTACGACGAACAATTTGATCATGGTGCGGCGGGGCGAGTTGGCGTGCCGCAACGGCTGGGACGAAGACCTGTGGACGCCCAAGCTCCAACCCGGTGAGCGGTCGGAGAGCGCGGGCGGCGAGTGGCTGGTGCGCCCGGAGACCCCGGCAACCGGCGAGGAGTTGGCCGCGGTGGCGCGGCTGCGACCGGCGCCGGAACCGCCGCCGCCGGTGGCGCGGGAGGATGTTGTGGTGGGGCAAGGACCGGTCATGCCGTCACCGGACGATCGGGTGGGGCTCCTGGCGTACGACACGCACACGGCCCTCCTCGAGGCGCGGGAGCGGGCTCGGCGGCGCCAGGCGGCGCAGGCGGCCGCGGCCAGCGCGGCGGCCGCGCCACCCGCGACGGATGCGGCGACCTCCGACGCGGGAGGCACGAGCCCTGGGACGGGGGGCGGCGAATCGGCGTCGTTGCCTGATGTTGTTGCCGTAGACGACAACAACAGACCTGACTCTAATCACGGCGCCGAACGCGCGCAGGCCGAGGCCGAGGCGGCGTTCGACCAGGTGCCGGAAGCGGTGGCGGACATCGAGCTGCCGGTGGCGCAGCCGCGCCCCAGTCGGCTGCGCGTCGCGAGCGGCGAAGCCGAGGCCGATGCCGCGGGCGCGCCGCCATGGCACGAACGGCCGGCCGGCGGAGTGGATATGCGCCGCCACCGCCTGCTGCAAGAGGTGCTGGAGCGGCGTTCGGCACGGGGGCGACCAAGCGCCGATCCAATGCCGGAGTCGCCCCTCCACGATTGGCCGACCAACCTGGTCGAGTCCGGCGGCGGAGGTGCGCCGGCGATCAAGGCTCCAGAGCGGACACCGCAGGATGGTCGCGGTGGCGTGGCGGGGCCGGACGCGGTGCGGGACGATCGGGGGCGGCACGGCGTCGCGCCGGGGGCGCCGGCACGGCGGGCGCAGTGGAACGGCGACGCTCTGGAGGCGGCGGCCGACGCTGAGGTGTGGGACGTACCGGCGGTCGATTACGTCGTGGACGAACCCGACGACGCGGGCTTCGACGGCGCGGTCGACGTGGCGCCCGAGATCCCGCGCATGTGTCGGACCTGCCGCGACTTCCGCCCGGCGGAAGCGGGCGATCGCGGGTGGTGCACCAACACGTGGGCGTTCAGCCACCGGCGGATGGTCTACGAGGACGAATTGCCGTGCCTGACGTCGCTCGGTTGTTGGTGGCTGCCGCACGACGACGTCTGGCTTGCCATCGCCGATATCTCGGCCCACAGTCAGCCAACCCCGCTCGTGGACCGCTGGCTGAACGAGGAGGGTGCCTCGGTGGGGGGCATGCGCGGACGCGTGCGGGCCAAGCGCTAGCGTCCGGCGTTTGGTAGGATTGCGACGTCTACGAGCGCGGGCGGTGGGGGGTACGCACGCGCGACTCGCGTCCAGGACGCCGCGGACGCGGGGAACCGGCGACAGTCGGGTGGGTGACGTGGGGCGAGCGGGACACCGCTCGGGTTGAGGGAGCCGACAACGGGCTGATGGTTGCCTTCGGAGATACGCTACGCCAAGCCCGCGCCCAGAAGGGCGTGTCGCTGAAAGAAGCGGAGCAGGTGACGCGGATCAACCGCCATCACCTGCAGGCGTTGGAAGACGAGAACTTCGGGGCGTTGCCCCCGCTCATCTACCAGCGTGGCATTGTCCGCAACTATGCGACCTATCTCGGGCTCGACGCGAACAAGCTCCTCGCGATGTTCGAAGAGGCGCACGGCCTGTCCGGGAACACCGAGGTCATCCCGGCGGTGAAGCCGCTCGACATGCCGAGCCACTGGGCGCCGAACTTCGCCATCATTGCCTTCATGGTCGTTATGAGCGCCGTCGTCTTCGCGTGGGTCTACAGCGCCTATTTCGCGCCGAGCGACGCCCTCCCCACGGCGACGGAGCCGATCGTCACCGTCACGCCCGTCCCCACGAACGAGCTCATCCTGCCGCCGACGCCGGTGCCACCGACCGCGACGCCGTCCCCGACCTCCCCGCCGTCACCCACGCCGACGCGGACGCCGCGCCGGGTGACCATCGCGCCGACGCCGGTGGGCAACGGCGCCGTCAACCAAGCCACGGCTCCGGTTGTCGGCAACAGCGCGGCGAACCAGACCAACTCGCCGGCGGGGACGGCCAGCACCGGGGCCGGGACGACGGGCTCCATCCCCTTGACGATCCGCGCCCAGGGCAGCGACGTCACCGTCACCGTGATCGCCGATGGGCAGACCGTGGCCAGCGGGGAGACGATCGCGGACGGAGACTCGTCTGAGACCTTCCACGCCAATCACTACGAGGTGACGACTTCGGATCCGGCCCACACTTGGTACGTGACCGAGAATGGTACCCCGTTCCAGATGGACGGCTCGTCGTTTACGTTGCCGTAGCCCACG
>Ga0070739_10004336_pt1 | contig 16873 bp, 15 predicted proteins | sample Coa_R1_7_FD_66445 | JGI IMG/M metagenome (GOLD analysis project Ga0070739, IMG submission 66445) | Surface soil microbial communities from Centralia Pennsylvania, which are recovering from an underground coalmine fire - Coalmine... | ecosystem: Environmental > Terrestrial > Soil > Unclassified ... | reverse complement strand
CAGCCAATTGATATTTTTTCCGAGGCTGGAAGCTTCTTCACTGGCCTCGAAGGCGGCTACAATTTCATGCTGCCGAACCGCATGGTTCTCGGCGGCGAGGCCGATGCGTCATTTCCAAGCTTTCAAACTCGCGCTGGCATCTCGATCGGCGGCAGCACGACGTTTGCTTCGCCGCTGTTCGGACCCGAGAGCTATGGCGAGACCGTGCTGTCGTCGGGCACCCTGCGCGGCCGCATCGGCTACGCTCCCGGCGATTGGCTGCTCTACGCAACGGGCGGATTTGCCTGGAGCTACGATCAGCTCACGCTGACGCAGGCAACGACCGGCACGGCCGCCATGCCGTTCTTATGGCGGCTGGGCTGGGCGGCGGGCGCGGGCATCGAAGCGCCGGTCGCGCCACATTGGACGGCGCGGCTCGAATATCTGCTGACGGATTACCGTCACGGCAGCGTTCTCTTCGCCAATACAGGCCAACGCTTTAGCTCGGATTTCTCGCTGCAGTCTCTGCGGGCCGGCGTCGACTACCACTTTGGCGGTGACGGCGCGGCGGGCGCATCGCGCTCCGAACCGAATGCCGACGTGGTCAACTTCCACGGCCAAGCGACCGTGAGCGAGCAGGCCTACCCGCCGATTCGTTCACCCTACGAGGGCGCCAACAGCTTGCCCGCAACCGGCCAGGGGCGAGAGGTCGCCGACGCCACGCTCTATGCCGGCGTGCGGCCGTGGCAAGGCGGTGAAATATGGATCGCGGCGGAAATCGACCAAGGCTTCGGCATTGCGAACACCCATGGCATCGCCGGCTTTTCCAGCGGCGAAGCTTACAAGATGGGCTTCGCCTATCCTTATGCCCGCCTGCAACGCGCTTTCCTTCGCCAAACCATCGATCTCGGCGGCGATGTGGAAAAGGTCGATGCCGATATCAGCCAGTTTGCCGGCTCGCGGACCGCGAACCGGCTGGTGCTCACGCTCGGCCGGTTTGCCATCAGCGATATGTTCGACACCAACAAATATGCCAACAATCCAAAGACCGATTTTTTGAACTGGACCCTGATCAATGCCGGCACCTTCGATTACGCCGGCGACGGCTGGGGCATGACGTATGGCGCCGCGGCTGAATGGTATCAGGGCGACTGGACGGCGCGTGCGGGAATTTTCGATTTGTCGGCGACGCCGGCCGGCGGCATCAGCCCGCTCGGCGGCCAACTCGACCCGACGTTCCAGCAGTTCCAGATGGTCGGCGAGATCGAGCGCCGCTATCAGCTCGGTGATCAGCCCGGTGCGATCAAGATCACTGGATTCTTGAGCCGCGGGCGAGCCGGACATTTCGCCGACGCGGTTGCGCTGGCGCAGCTCACCGGCACGGCGGCCGACATCACGGCGGTGCGCGTTTATGACAGCCGGCCGGGAGTGAGCATCAACCTGCAGCAGCAGATCGCCGACGATCTCGGCGTGTTCGCCCGCGCCGGCTGGGCCGACGGCACCGTGGAGCCATGGGACTTCACCGATGTCGACGGCACCGTTTCGGCCGGCGCCTCGCTCACCGGCAAGCGCTGGAACCGCCCCGACGACACCGTCGGCGTCGCTGGCGTGATCAACGGCATTTCGAAAATTCATCAGGACTATTTCAATGCCGGCGGTCTCGGCATTCTGATCGGCGACGGCATGCTGCCGCATCCCGGGCTCGAACAAATCATCGAAGCATATTACAGCTACGCGGTCTCGTCGTCGGTCAAGCTGACGGCGGATTATCAGTTCATCGCCAATCCCGGCTACAACACCGATCGCGGGCCGGTGAATGTCTTCTCCGGGCGGGTGCATTGGCAGTTTTAGCTTGACCGCGCGCCCTGGAACGCTTTCCGCATAACCAATGCGCGATTGATCGCGAAGACGCACCCGGCGGCTCGTGCTTTAGAATGCGGCCTCGTCGGCAAGCTGATTTTCGATGTCGGTGCGCAGTTGGCGGAGGTCAGACAAACAGTCGCTGTGCATCGAGGTTCCCGGTCCCATGTTCCATTTCACGCAATAGGCCTCGTTTTGAGCGGCTATTTGCTCGAGCCGGGCCCCTTCAGCCGCGGCGCGGAGTTCGGGCAGCTTCGGCGCCACGAAGACCGCGAAGTAGAGCAGGAAGGCTGTCAGCGCTGCCCAAAGCGCCAAGTGAACCTCGTCATAGACGGCACGCACCAGCGCCAGGGTCCGGTCGGTATTCATAGTCCTGCCCTCGTCCGTGAAGATGCGCTCGCTGCATTTCTGATCGGCGAGACGATGTCGCCGTTTGCGGCGCTGATACAAAACCCAAGGAGCGGCTCGTATCCCTTTGGGCAAACCGATCGCGCCAGCATCTCGCGCGCGGAGGCAGCGTTTACGAACGCGAGCACAAATAATCCGATCGTCATTGCCAGGATCGAGCGCATCGTCTTCCTCCATTCGGCAAAGTCGGGGAGCTGCCGAGCTCGAATTTTCTGTATCACGTCGGCGGATCGGGCAGAGTGACTCACAGCGCACCGCCGCCCCCAATGCGGCCAGCCCATATGAGAATGGCCGGCATTGTTGCTGGCGCGCAGGATCGCCAAGTCTCCGGCGTGCCGAAGCGAGCGGCGGTTTTCCTTACCGCAAACCTCGTAGGGGAGGATGGAACAGTTTGCGGGCAATTCTGGGCGACGGGCCTGCTTCCGGCTCCCGGCAGAGGCGTAACGCCGGGGCGGCCAGCCCGCCGTCTTGGATTTGGAGCAAATTTGCGTCTATCGAGAGGGCGCGGTAAGGTGCTGTCCCTTATGGACTTTCGGGGAAGGGGCAAGCTTGGAACGGGCCGAGATCGAGCGCCTGCTGGGGCGCCCGCTGCGGATCACAATCGAGGACATCCTCAACCATCCGCGGCTCGCGGAAGCCCGCGGAGCATACCTCGATTCCTTTCTCAAGGTGTATGACGGCGATCCGTTCCTGATCCGGCTGCTCATCGAGTCGGGTCGATTTTTCGTCTATTACATTCTTCTCCTTCTCGAAAGCGCATACGAGCCCGCTCGCCGTGAGACTTGGCCAACCGTAGGCCTCTTGAAGCAGACGATGGCGACCTTTGGGTTGGGGCGAGCGAGCGATCGCCACATCGACGAGCTGCTCGCTCGTCTTTGTTCGGTCGGCTGCCTCGAAGCGCATCCTTGCCAGTACGATCGGCGGGTGCGGATTCTAACGACCGGCGAAAGGCTGCGGCAGCACGACCGCGACTGGCTCGTGGCAAATTACACCCCGTTGGCGCTGCTTTACCCGCAGCACGACTATAGCTTGGTGCTGCAGCGCGATCCGCAATTCCAGGTAAGGCATCGGCGCGCCGGCATTCCCTTTATGGGACTTGGCGCGGCGCTTATGGCAGAAATACCCGATGTGATGATGTTTTTTGATCACGCCGCCGGCCCGGTCATAGTCTCAGCCTTGCTGCAGGCCGCAATGGCGCAAGCTGATCCTTACGCCGCTGTGTCCTACACCGATATCGGCGACCGGTTTGGCGTATCGCGCACGCACGTGCGCCGCCTGCTCAGCGCCGCCGAAGACCGCGGATTGCTCAAGCTGCACGCACGCGGCGGCCGCCGCGTCGAGCTCCTGCCGCGGATGTGGGCCAGCCACGATGCCGGCATGGCGCGCGGCATGTATTTCCACGATATCTTGTATCTTGCGGCGACAGCCGACGGCGAAACCGTGATCGGGCTTCCACAAGACCTGAAGCCAGGTATTTCCGCTACCCTGTGACCGCCTCGTTGCCCACCGTGGTCATCGCAGCAGATGCGCTAGTTCAAACAAAATTGCCCTGCCGCCCTGCGATCGGCGTTGGTCACGGATCAACCGCTTGTCACGGGTTTAATTGTGGTTTTGGCACAGATATGCGGCGATCCAATTGGCGCCCAGCAAGACCTCCGGGTTCATTGGCCGATCTGCGCAAAGTTTTCCAAGAGCAAACCTTCCCTATGTGACGGGCGCTGATAGGGTCCGCGAGGCAATGAGGCAAGACACAGGGGGCAACACAATGAAGCATCACATTGCGCTCGTCGCAAGCGCTGTCGCGCTCTTTTCCATGACATCCTCGCGTCTGATGGCCGAGGACGCGCCACCCAGCTATAAGGCTGACCCGAGCGTCTACAGGCTCGTTTTCGAAGATCAGAATTTCCGCGTCATCGACGCCGTCCGCAAGAAGGGCGTCCATGACAAGCTGCATTCGCACCCGCTGCCCTCGATCGTTTATAACGTTACCGACTGCACGACCCAGCAATATGGCGCCGACGGCAAGCCCCAGGGGACGGCAAACCTCGTCAAAGCCGGCAGCGCGCGGGAAGCTCCGATCACGGCTGGGCATTCAGCCGAAAACGTCGGCCAGAACGACTGCCACCAGATTTTCGTCGAGCGCAAATAGCTAGGTGGACCTGCACCTTGGGCAGTCCGCCCGCTTGCGGGCATCGCGCCGGCGAAACAGCACGAAACATTCGTGCGCTATGCCCACGGCCAAGGATTACCGCTCAGGCTCGATCACGATCGGCGCCAGCAGGGTGAGCTGCCGGTCGGGTCCGAGCAGAGCCTCAACTTTCACCGTCCAGTCGCCCGGCTGCGGCAGTGTGACATCGTCAACGCGCCAGGCATCCTCGGCATCCGGCGCGGCCACGCGCATTATCGATTGGCCGCCCGCCGGCAGCGTGAGCGTCACGGTTACGCGTTGTGCGGCAAGAGGCGCAAACTCGCTGGTCCACAGCCGGGTGATGATGTCCACTCTGCCAGCCCGGCCGGGTTCGATGGTGACCTCCGCCATCCCCTGATCGGAATGGATGTGAACGAACGCGGCGTCGGCCGGCACGACGGAGGTATAGGCCGGATGGTGATGCGCGGCATGGATGGCAGGCGGCATCGTTCCCAGCATGGCGACGATGCCGATGATGACGGCGCCCGCGGCGGTCTCGATGACGGCATTGCGGCCGAGCTTTTTTATCGATTGCGCGCCGCAGACTGGCGCCTGTTGCACAATCCGCGGCGTCAAAACCAGCCGGTTGACGGCGGCGAGGGCAATCATGCCGAGGAACAGCGCGATCTTTGCTGTCAGAAGACGCCCATAAACGGTGCCGATAAGTGCGGCCGGGCTGCCCACGAGATACCAGCTGTTGACAATGCCGGTGACGAGGAGGGTCGCGACGGCCGCGATGCCGAGTAGCGAAAAGCGTTGCGCGGCGATGCCAGCAACAGCGAAGGTTTCGGGCTTTTGGCGGGCGGCGTGCAACAGCACGGCAAGCGGTGGGAGCGCGCCGACCCAAGCGGCTGCGGCGAGAAGATGCAGAACGTCTGCGGTCGGATGCACAATGGCCTCGATGCCGAGGCCGCCGGCGCCGTGGCCGGACCAAGCCAAGCCGCCGACAAAGAGCGCCGCCAAGATCGTCGTCGCCGCACGGAGCGCAACCGCGTTCGCGGCTCGCGGCGATAGAACGAAGAGGAATGCGCCGCCGAGCAGGACGGCGACGGCCAGGCGCAATAGCCAGGCTTTGCCGAACTGGGTTTGCGACAATACGGTCCAGAGCGTGCCGTCCGCCACAACATCGCCCGCGGACCGGCCGCTCATCTGGATCGCCGCGATCACGAGCCAAGCGGCTCCCGAGACAACCGCAAGGAAAAGTCCGCTCCAGGCCAGCCGGGCGAACCGCCGTCGCACAGTCGTGGCGACGTGCGCCAAATGCAACGCGCGGCGCAAGGCCGGTTCGGCGGCAAAGACGTAAAAGAGCGCCACGCCGGCGACCAGAATGGTGGCGGCGAAATGAATGGCGCGCGCGTAGAACAGCAAATCCGGCAAAGCTATTGGCCGACGTGGAAGGTGAACGCGCCCTGTGTGGCGTGGGTATCGACGGACAGCGCCCGCCAGCGCACATGGTAGGTGCCGGGTCCTGCCGCCTTGACGCCGACGCGCATGGTGTTGCCGCTGATCTGCGCCTTGCCGATGTCGACGCGGGCGCCGCCGGCATCGAACACCTGCACCGAGCTGAACGCGGGCTCCAGGCTCTGCGTGAAGGTGAGCATTACCTCGCGCGGCGCGGTCGACACGGTCGAGCCAACCAACGGACTGGCTTGATCGAGGAAGGCATGCGCGAAGGCGCGCGGCGGTGCGGCTGTCGCGAGCAGCAGGGCAACGCAAACGATTGAGCTGCGCATAAGGTGTCGTCCTTCAGAAGGAGGGGGCTTGTGGTGGCGAACCGCCGCCAAGTAACGGCCGCCCGATCGAGTTCGGAAAAATGTCATCGAGATAAAGATGCAGCTGGCCGAGGAAGCCGATGCCATGGCCGCTTTGCGCATTGACCGGTATCGGCGCCTCGAAGCCGACCTGAAAATACGTGCCGACCCAGATCACGCCAGGATTGATGGTGCCGGTGGTCACGAAGCTGCGGCCGAAATTGTTGGCGACCGGCGTCGACAACTGGGCTTCGACAATCGGAATCAGGTGATTGACGACAGCGGGGAGTTGAAGGTCCTCAATCTCCGACTTCAGATACGGCATGCTGTATTGGATCGAGCCGCCCCAGATCAATACTTGCGGTATGGTGGCGTTGGCGATGGGATCAAAAGAGCGGGTCGGATTCTGATAGCCGATCTGCCCGGTCACCGCGAAGGCGCGTAACCAGCCGGCGGCCTCTGGCAGATCGCCAAAACCCTTGCCGAAGGAATAGGTCGGAGTCAGCACGCTATAGGGCGTGGCGATGCCGGAAGTGACCGCGCCGGTGCCGCCCCAATCGACCGTGAGGCCGATCAGCATCGCCAGTTCGTGGGTGCTGTCCTTCAACAGTTGGTACTGCGCCGCCGTCTCCAGATTGTCGAAGCCGGCCATGGTTGGCCCGCCGGGCTGCCTGATCCGGGTCCAGGTTTCGGCAATCGAGATGCCGAAATCCGTGGTAATGCGCTTCGACAATTCGCCGGAGACATCCCATTCGGTCGCGGGCGGCACGTCGCCCGTTCGCGACCAAGCCACGGTCGGAAGCGACATTTCATCGGCGACGCATGGATCGTCAGTGGCGAGCGTCGCCGGCAGAAAGCGCGGGCCGACAAAGCAGTGCGCCGCCGCGGCGTAAAGGCCGAGGACGGTGAAGACCGGCGCCATCGCCATGGCGCGCGCAAGCCGCAAGGGGCGGAACATGAGAAGACTCCATCACGCGTGAGATGCAGGAGGCGCGGGAGCGTTCCCGCGCCGCTCACGCTGCCGATGGAGGCGCTCGCGAACGGTGTGATTTACTGGTGCAAGGCGCGGCGAAATCAACCGTCCGGAGGGGAAGCTGTGCGGCCGCGACGCCTTCGGGTCGGCTGATCGTGGCGCCCGGCGGCGTCAGTCCCACACCGAGGCTCAAGCAGCCGAGACAGCAGGTGTCGAGGCAGCTGTGGCTCGTCCCTTGATCAGGCGCCGGCGCCGGCTCGCCGGGCAGCGTCGTGTGGCAGACGATGCCGGCCGGAGCGGCGGCAGCCTCGGCCGCCACCCTTGCGGCGCCGAAGGCGGCAAGCACCCCCGCGAGCGCAACGAGATAGGCGGCGCCGAGGGCAACCGCTCGCCGCCAATTTCGCCAGGCAAGATGCTTGCGCGCCGCCAATGTCTGTTTCCCCACCATGGGTCAAAGACAGAGAGTATCCTAGCGGCAAAAAAATTCCGCGCCAGGACTTTCCGTTCGCGCCCGGCTATCCAGCGTAAGGAACACAGCCGCATATCGGCGAGTTCAGGCAATGTTGGCTGATGTGCCGCGCCGCCACTGGCGGCGGCAGCGTCTTTGTTGGACGAATTCGTGCGAGCGCGGACGCGACATCGGCGTAGCCGAAGCGGGCCCGGCGCATGACGACATTCGCAGCGTTCAAGGATGCCGTTCAGCGCATTCCGGCGATCGCAAAGCGTCGAAGCGAACGAGCCGCCGGCGGCCCGGCGCGGCTCGAAGTCGTGCTGCTGCTGGGCTCGGTGCTCGGACTCGATGCGGCCGACAAAGCGACAATGTCGGCAGTCGCCGATGGCCTGAAATCCGCGTTTCACATTGGCAATACCGAGATCGGCCTGCTCATTGCCGCGGTGTCTTTCGTCGGCGCTATTTTCACTCTGCCCGCAGGCGTGTTCGCCGATCGCACCAACCGCAAGCGGATGATGCTGATTGCGGTCGCGCTGTGGACCGCGGCCATGGTGATAAGCGGCATCGCCTGGTCATTTGCTGCTCTCCTGGTGATCCGGCTGTTCCTCGGCGCCGCGACCGCTGCGGTTGCTCCTGGCGTGGCGTCGCTGGTCGGCGATTTCCTGCCGCCGCAGGCGCGCAGCCGCGCCTACGGATTGATCCTCGCCGGCGAGCTTGTCGGCACCGGCATCGGATTTTTGATCGCCGGAGAGGTTTCGATCGCGCTGGGCTGGCGCTGGGCATTCTATGCCATGGGCCTACCCGGTGCGGCGGTGGCGTGGCTGATTTGGCGCTTCCTGTCCGAGCCTGCGCGCGGCGGCCAGAGCTGGATTCGGCTGGGCCAGAAGGAAATGCCGCCGGATAGCGATGCACCAAACGACGACGCGCGAAAGGACGGTAACGAGTCCCGGGAGCGTCCCCCACAACGTTGCGAGCAATCCGATCAGGCGGCGCAGCCGCGGGCGCTAATCGCACGGATGGGCATTGCGCCGCGGCGCGAGCTCATTCTGCAGGAGGACCCGACGCGCTGGAATCTGTGGCGAGCTACGCTCTATCTGCTGCGAATTCCGACCTACCGTCTGCTCATCATCGCATCCACGCTGGGCTATTATTTCTTTGCTGGCGTCCGCGCCTTCGCGGTGATCTATCTCACCGAGCACTTTCACGTGTCGCGCAGCGTCGTGGTGTGGCTCGCCATTTTCGTTGGTCTCGGCGGCTTGGCCGGCGTCGTGAGCGGCGGACGATTATCCGAATGGCTCTTGAATAAGGGCCGCATCGATGCCCGCATCATCGTTCCCGGCACCGCGCTGCTGCTCACCGTTCTTCTCATTGCTCCGGCGATCTGGACCACCAACATCGTGCTCGGCACCGCGCTGATGACCTGTGGCGCGGCAAGCTTGGCTGCGGCCAATCCGCCGATCGACGCGGCGCGGCTCGATATCGTGCACGCGGGCCTATGGGGCAGGGGCGAGGCGGGCCGCACGGCGCTGCGCGGCATACTCGAAGGCGGCGCGCCGCTGTTGTTCGGCGCCATGTCGGGCTGGCTCGGCGGCGGCGCCGGCGGTCTGGAATGGACCTTCCTCATCATGCTCATCCCGGTGATTGTCGCCGCGTCGTTGGCAATCCCTGCGCGGCGCACCTATCCGCGTGACGTCGCCACCGCCGATGCTTCGATGCGGCGCACACGTTCCCGATGACGATAGCGGCCGGCGTGCTCCCCGATCGCCGGCAGCGCCAGAAGACGCGGACTTTTTGTCGCGACCCTCACGACGAAGCCGTTGCGGAACGATCGGCAAAAACTCCCGTTGCTCGGACAAGCGACTGTTTTGAACGACCAAGCGTTTTGCGCCGACTCCCTCGACTATGCCAAAGCCACGGCAAAAGCCGCGTTTCCTGAGCCAAATGCTGCTGCATTGGATGACGGGAACCGTGCTGGGCGTGCTTTGCGCCGGGCTTTTGTTGGTCATGCACAGCTATCAAGCCGCTGCCGGCGACGGCTGGCCGGCCTCGCCGTTCGCCCGGTTGTTGTTTCTGATTGCGTTCGGCGGCTCGTTTGGGCTCGGCTCGGTTTTGACGGGCGCCATGTTCTCGGCCTCCGAACGCCTATAGCGCGGCGCGCGGAACAGCACCGCGCCGGGGGGAACGGCGAGCGCCACGGCGCGTTGCGCCTCTGTAACGGTCATCGTTCGGAGACCATTGTGGCCAATCAAATCAATAATGGACCGCGTCGATACGGCGGCGGAGGCGGCGGGTGGGGCATCGGCATTCTCATCATTATCGTCATTCTCGTCATCATCGGCTGGGGTTGGGGATGGGGCGGATGGAACGGCGGCTGGCGCAATCATCACACCAACCAGCAGGCGGTGAATGTGCCGTCGGCGCCGAACCGGCCGAGTCCGCCGGCGGCGAAAACGCCGACACCGAGCACGCCGAACAACAACACGCCGAGCGGCGGCAATCCGACGCCCAGCAATGGCGGTGGCGCGGCCGCGCATTGATGCGTCGGCCGCTCCGGCCAACTGCCGTCGGCCACCGCAATTGGGAGTGTGCTTCGCATCGCGCGCAACGACGATACGAGCTGAAAAACACGAGGGTGGTCTTATTCAGACTGGCGGATTGCTCAGTGCCCGATGCCGTGCCGCGCCAAGACGGCGCGCACGGTTTCGACGAGGCGCGCCTCGGCCACCGACTGCTGCGCCTCGGCCTGCTTCTGCAAGTGCTCCTCGCGACCTTTTTCCAGCTTGGCGAGCTCGGCGCCGACGATCAAATCCTTCACCGTAACTTCGCCCTTGGCCTTTTCGTCGGAGCCCTGGATCACGACGCACGGTGAATTGCGCCGGTCGGCGTATTTCATCTGCGGCCCGAATTTGCCCGAGCCGAGATAAAGCTCGGCCGCAATACCGGCGCTGCGAAGCTTGGCGACCATCTGCTGATAGTCGGCGATGCGGTCGTTGTCGAACACCGTGACCACGACCGGGCCGGGCGCCGGCTTGGTGTCGATCTTGCCGAGATGTTCGAGCGCGGCCAGAAGCCGCGATACGCCGATCGAAAATCCGGTGGCCGGCACCGGCTCGCCGCGAAAGCGCGACACCAAGCCGTCATACCGTCCGCCGCCGCCGACCGAGCCAAACCGCGGCGAGCCATCCTTGCTGTCGGTGGGCAGCGTCAGTTCGACTTCAAAAACCGGACCGGTGTAATATTCGAGGCCGCGGACGACCGTAGGATCGATGGTTATGCGGTCGCCCGAATAGCCCGCCGCAGCGGCTAAGCGATCTATTGCTTCCAATTCCTCGCCGCCCTGCTGTCCAATCGGCGCGTCCCTCAGCCTCAGGTCGAGCTGTGCAAGCTTTTCCTTTGTGTCGGCGACGGGCTCGAAAACGCTCATGATTGTTTCAATCGAAGCCTTGTCGAGCTCAGCGCCCTTGGTGAAATCGCCAGATTCGTCCTTGCGGCCAGCCCCGAGCAGTTGCCTCACGCCGACATCGCCCAAGCGGTCAAACTTGTCCATGGCACGGAGAACGATCAGGCGACGGGCGGCACTCCTATCATCACTCAACCCGATTGCGGCCATCAGACCGTCGAGAATTTTTCGATTGCTCACCTTCACCAGATAAGAACCGCGCGGAATGCCGAGCGCCTCCATGGTGTCGGCCGCCATCATGCACAATTCGGCATCGGCGGCGGGCGATGACGACCCGACGGTGTCGGCATCGAACTGCATGAACTGGCGGAAGCGGCCGGGGCCGGGCTTCTCGTTCCGGAACACCCAGCCGACGCGGTAGCTGCGATACGGCTTCGGCAGCGTGTCGAAGTTTTCGGCGACGTAACGCGCCAGCGGCGCGGTGAGGTCGTAGCGCAGCGACAGCCACTGCTCGTCGTCGTCCTGGAACGAGAACACACCTTCGTTTGGGCGATCCTGGTCCGGCAAGAATTTGCCGAGCGCGTCGGTGTACTCGATCGCCGGCGTCTCCACCGGCTCGAAGCCGTAGAGCTCATAGACCGCGCGGATCTTCTCGATCATCCGGCGCGTGGCGGCGATTTCGGCCGGCGTGCGGTCGGCGAGACCGCGCGGCAGCCGCGCCTTGAGCCTATTGGATTTGTGCGACTTGTCGGCCATAAGCAGGGTGGGTATCAGCGACGGTGCAGGCGAGCAAGTTAGCGGCTTTCCGCCGTGGCGGCCTTGTCCCGGGCATCGGCATTCTACATCTTGCACAGTAACGACGCGGATGCCCGGCATGAGCCGGGGCATCACTCGGGAGAGTCCCATGTCCACAGCGCGGGTCGCAACGGCAACCGTGCCCAACGACCTCGAATCGTTTTGGCTTCCGTTCACGCCCAATCGCGCCTTCAAGCGCGCGCCGCGGCTGATCGCCCGCGCCAAGGACATGCATTATTACACTCCGGACGGCCGGGCGGTGCTCGACGGTGCCGCTGGGCTGTGGTGCACCAATGCCGGGCATAACCGCGACTCCATCGTGGCCGCCATTCAGGCGCAAGCCGCGGAGCTCGACTACGCGCCGGCGTTCCAGTTCGCCCATCCGAAAAGCTTTGAACTCGCAAGTCGCATCGCCGCGCTGGCGCCCGGCGATCTCGACCGCGTGTTCTTCTGCAACTCCGGCTCGGAGGCGGTCGACACCGCGCTCAAGATCGCGCTCGCCTATCATCATGTCCGTGGCGAGGGCGCCCGCACCCGGCTGATCGGCCGCGAGCGCGGCTACCACGGCGTCGGCTTCGGCGGCATTGCGGTCGGCGGCATCGTCAATAACCGCAAATTCTTCGGCGCGCTGTTGGCTGGCGTCGATCATTTGCCTGCGACGCACAGTCGCGAGCACCAGGCCTTCACCAAGGGCGAGCCGCAATGGGGCGCACATTTGGCCGACGAGCTAGATCGCATCGTCGCGCTGCATGATGCATCGACCATTGCTGCCGTCATTGTCGAGCCGGTGGCGGGCTCGACCGGCGTGCTGCCGCCGCCGCAAGGCTACCTGCAGCGGCTGCGCGCGATCTGTGATCGCCATGGCATCCTCTTGATATTCGATGAGGTGATCACCGGCTTCGGCCGGCTCGGTTACCCGTTCGCGGCGGCGCGCTACGGCGTGGTTCCCGACATGATCACCTTCGCCAAGGGCATCACCTCGGGCGCGGTGCCCATGGGGGGGGTGATCGTGCGGGCACCCATCTATGAAGCCTTCATGCGCGGACCCGAGCACGCCATCGAGCTATTCCATGGTTATACCTATTCCGCGCACCCGTTGGCCTGCGCCGCCGGCCTCGCCGCACTCGATCTCTACCGCGACGAGAAGCTTTTCGAGCGCGCAAAAGCGCTGGAGCCACATTGGGGCGACGCCGCGATGACGCTCAAGGGCCTACCGGGCGTGCTCGACATCCGCACCGTAGGTCTGACCGCCGGCATTGATCTCGCCTCGCGGCCGGGCGCCTTCGGCCAGCGCGCCACCGAGGCCATGGACCGCGCCTTCCGCGATCAAGGCGTCATGATCCGCGTCACCGGCGATACCATCGCGCTGTCGCCGCCGCTGATCGTCTCCGAGAGGCAGATCGACGAGATTTTCGACAAAGTCGCGCGCGTGATCCGGACGGTGGCTTAGCAGATCGTCCGCCATTGTGCGCACACCGGCGGATGGGTCTTGCTGCCGCCAACCGTTCTGACGCAGATGCGCCTGCAGTGAATCTGTGATGGCCCCGACGGTACCGCGCGCAGATACTGTTCGGCGGCCGGTTTGGACTTGCCCGCGGACTGCTCGGCCACCGCGAATGTCGGCGCGAATGCGGCTGTGCCCAAGAGCGCAGCGGCAAGCGTGGCGAGCCACACAGCCTTCATGATTTTCATGATCGGTTCTCCCAGTCTGGCCGCGGAATTATAAGGCGGCGGCCCTGCATTGGCGACGCGCACGCCACCTTGCCGATAGCCGCTACTGCGGCCTCAACAGCGCCCAGCCGACATGAATGGCGCCGGGACCGCGGCGCATCGGCAGCTCCAATGGCGCGCCGACCTGCGCGTTCGGCGCCATCGCCGCGAGCTGCGCTGGAATGTGCGCGGTGTCGCCGCCGTTGAACGCGGTCCAGACCACGATCGCGCCTTTGGCGCGAATATCGTTGAGATCGAGCCACGGCGCCCGTGCCGGCAGGCCATCGATGAGGACTTGTGGCTGGTCGGCCGAGTAATGCGCAAGGTTGCCGCCGTCCCACATCGAGGCAATGACATACCGCAGCGGCGTGCCGGTCGCGGCGCGAAAACGTTCGGTCAAGATGGCGCCGAGCTTGTCACCCGGAAACAGCACGGCGCGGTAGCGGTGGTCGAGCAACGGCAGCACCGTGTAGTTGATCGTGAAAACCAGCGCGAAGGCGGCGAACACGGCGCTCCAGACGGCGACAATCCGCGCCAGCCGCACGCGGTCAATGGCGACGCGCGCCGCCAAGGCGATCCACAAACCGAGGAACAGCCACAGCGGATAACCCCACATCGCGATGGTGCCCCGCCCGCTCGTCGCGGTCAGCACGATCATGGCGAGGGCAGGGCCGAAGGCGAGGAGCGTCACGATCCTGCGGTCGAATGCATCGGCCGAAGGCGCGGGTGAGGTATGCGGCATGGCGGCCGATTTTGACCGCGGCCATACCAGCGCGGCGGCAATCAGGAACGTCGGGATCAGGAAGAACATCTGCCCGGCGGCGAAAGCGAGCGGATGCAAGACGTGATCGAACCAGCCGCGCACCGGCGCGGCGCGATGTTCGGCATAGGCGAATGGCAAGAAGTCCGTTCGGAAGAGCCAAATCACATGGGGCAGCGCAATCAAGAGGGCGACGCCGAGCGCCAGCCATGGGCCCGGCGTGCGCAGCGCGCGACGCCCGTCGCGATCGAAGACGATGAACAGCGCATAAGGCACCGCCAGGACGACGACAAAATATTTTGCCCACAGCGCGCCGCCGAACGCGAGACCGAGCAGGAGCCAATGAATCACTTTGCCGCGCTTGAGTGCGGCATGCAGCGCATAGCCAGCGCCCGCCCAGAACGGCAGCTGGATCACGTCGTGATTGAACTTGACTGCGGTGTACTGGAAGTAATGCATGCCGTCGATGATCAGCACTGCGACGAGCGCCCCGGCGGCACCGACGAGCGGCCGGGCGGTCGCGAACACCGCCACGAAAGCGACGATCACCGCTGCTTGGGCCAGCGCGTAATAAGCGGCATCGGCGCCGAAAACGCGGTGCATGATCTCGACCAGCCACCACGGCAGCGGCGGCAACTTGTCATAGCCAAGCTGCCATTCGCGGCCGTAGGTCAGAGCCTCGATCAAGTCGAGCGGCAGATTGGCGTAGAGCAGCGCCGGCAGCGCCGTCCAGACCGTGAAATGCACCCCGAGAAAGCCGGCAAAGGCGGCCCGCGGCCAGCTCTCGATGAAGCCAACGAACCCGGCCTTGGGCGCAGCATCGGATGTCAAGGCTGAGATTTGCGGCGTTGCGGACATGCAGTGTCGGGGATTGACCGCCAAGGCGGCGGCGCGCCGTTATAAAACCACCCTTTACGCTTGACTATGCATGCGGCGGACTTGCGGCACGGCACAGCTTATGGACACTGATGCTGGCCGCAGGCGAATCATTGGCTGGGGCGCCAAAGTTCCCGAGCTTGCGGGATGCTATAGCGGTCCCGCCTCCGGCATTGGGGCAAGGGGTTCGGCATGGTGCGCATCAGCGCCATTTTCGTTGCAGTCTGCATGATCCTCATCGCCGGCTCGATCGGCGCGGTAGCCTATCTGCGCTTCGGCCTGACCGGGGCGGAGGCGTCACTGGTCGCGCTCGGCGTGCTCACGGCGCTTGCGATCTATAACGCGATTGCCGGCCGGTTTCGCGACCGCAGCGAAGTGAGCGATCAGATCGCCACACTCTCGCGCGGCTCCGGCGATCTCGCCCGCCAAGTCGCCGAGTTCGACCGTCGCCTCGGCGCCATTGAGCTGAAACTCGACACGGTGCTCGACAAGGCGCTGGCGACGGCGCAGCCGCTCGCCGCCGAAGTCGAGGAGCTATCGACGTTGGTAAAGCGTCTTGCCGATCAGGTGGCCGAGCACGAAACCGACCTCCACGGTGAGCGAGCCAAGCCGCGCGCCGCCTTTGGCTTGCCGCCGGGCGCGCCGGCGTCCGCTGTGCCTGCCGAGCCGCCGCCGGCTCAGGAGCCCGGGGCCGCGAGCACGCCTGTGGCGGCGGCGGTGCCGCCCGTCAGCACTGTGGCGGCGTTCAAAGGTTTGGATCAGGATGGCATCGCCGCGGCGATCAAGAGCGCGATCGAGGGCAGCCGGATCGATCTTTACCTGCAGCCGATCGTCACCTTGCCGCAGCGCAAGGTGCGCTACTACGAAGCCGTCTCTCGGCTGCGCGCCGACAACGGCGACATTGTCGCGGCTGGCGATTTTCTCAAATTCGCCGAAGCCGGCGGCTTGATGCCCAAACTCGATAATCTGACCGTGCTGCGCTGCGTGCAGGTTGTTCGCCGGCTGTTGCTGAAGAACCGGGATATCGGCTTGTTCTGCAACCTGTCGATGGCGACGCTGGCCGACGCCAGCTTTCCGCAATTGCTCGAGTTCGTCGAGGCCAACCGCGCCATCGCGCCGTCGCTGGTATTCGAATTCAGCCAAGGCGCGGTGCGGACGATGGGGCCCATCGAGCACGAGAGCTTGGCGGCGCTGGCCGAGCGGGGTTTCCGCTTCTCCATGGACCACCTCACCGACCTGCGTCTCGAACCGCGCGAGCTGACGGAGCGGGGATTCCGCTTCATCAAGGCTTCCGCCAAGCTTCTGCTCAACCGCGTCGGCGTCGTATCCACCGACATCCATCCCGCCGACCTGTCCGATCTGCTCGGCCGCTTCGGCATCGATCTGATCGCCGAACGGATCGAGGCTGAAGGCACGGTGGTCGATCTGCTCGACTATGATGTCCGCTTTGGTCAGGGCTTCTTGTTCTCGCCGCCACGCCCGGTGCGGCCGGAAGCCTTGGCCGGTGCCGAGCCCGGCAAGATCGAGCCAGTCAAGGGCGAGGCGACCAAGCCAGAGCCGCCGGCGGACAATAAGCGCGCTCCCGCCGCGCCCGCGCCTTCTGCAAACATCACCACCGCGAGCCGCGGCATTCTCGCCCAGTTGGCGCGCACTGCGCGCAACTAAGCCGACTACGAGCCGACCTTCACCGGCACGAATTGGGTCGTGAACAGCGCGCTGTCA
>Ga0070739_10004335_pt1 | contig 16884 bp, 18 predicted proteins | sample Coa_R1_7_FD_66445 | JGI IMG/M metagenome (GOLD analysis project Ga0070739, IMG submission 66445) | Surface soil microbial communities from Centralia Pennsylvania, which are recovering from an underground coalmine fire - Coalmine... | ecosystem: Environmental > Terrestrial > Soil > Unclassified ... | reverse complement strand
GAGCACGACCTCGGTACCGGCCGTGCCGCGATGCAGCGTGAGGTGGTCGGTCAACGCGTCCATGATCACCAGCCCGCGGCTGTCCCGTCCCGGAGTGGGCTCCCGCCACGTGCCCCAGTCCCGTACGCGCAGCGTCACGGCCGACGCGCCGAGGTCGCACTGCAGCTCGACCCGACCCTCACCGTCCGGGTACGCGTGCACGGCCGCGTTCGCGGCCGCTTCGCCCACCGCGAGGACCATCTCGTCGTGGCGCGCCGCGAGCGAGTCGTGCTGGAGGATCCAGCGCGACGCGAGCTTGCGCAGCAGGACCGCCTCCGCGACGGCAGCCGGCCGTGACACCTCGAGCGCGGTACCGAGCCGCGCGAGTCGCTCCACGACACGGGCGACCGGGAGACCGTCGAGCGCGTCGGCCGGATAGAGGTCGGCCACCCGGGGCAGCCGACGGATCCGCTCCGCCTCCTCGCTCGGCAGCACCTCGCACATCCCGACGAACCCCTCGAAGCGGTCGTCGGCCGCGAGACGGGGAGCGGCACGGGTCAGGACCCACTGGTACTGCTCGTCGCGATCTGCGACGCGCGCGAGGTGCTCGAAGCACCGGCGATCCTCTTGCGCGGACTCGTACGCGTCGAGCAGCGATCCGAGATCGTCCGGATGGACGCGCTGCATCCAACCCCACCCGAGCTGCTCCTCGAGCCCGCGCCCGACGAACTCGACCCACGCCGGGTTGAACCATCGCGCGAGGCGGTCGGCGTCGGTGAGCCACACCATGGTGGACAGATCGGCGAGGCGCGGGTCGATCGGCTCGCTCTCGGCCGTCGTGTCGTCGATCGCGCGCACCTCGTCGACGTCGAGACGCCACTGCCCGCCACCGACGTGCGTCACGGTCACGTGCGCGCGATGCCGGACGCCGTCCCTGAGCACGACGACCGGCCTGCGGACGACGGCACCGTCCTCGGCGAGCACACGCGGCAGGAAGAACGCGAGATCTCGCGCGGATGCCGCGTCGAGCATGAGCGGGTCGCGCTCAGCGAGGACGGCGCCGTCCACGCGTTCGAGCACGAGCCGGCTGCCGGCGAGGTCGACGTCGAACTGCGCCGAAGACGAGCGGTCGTCGCCGGATCGCGACACGGGCGGTCCTTTCGAGAGCTCCCGCGGAGGCCGTCGAGACCCCGTTGGTCGCCGCCGAGACGCTACAGCGCGTGTCGACCCTGGCCGGACCGCCGACGGAGCGCGGCGGCGTCGGTTCGCGCTCAAGTCGAGCCTCGGCGTGACGACGTATCTCACGTTTCGCGGCGGTCGACCAAGAAACGCTCTTCCAAGCGGCGGAAGACTCGAAAGGCACGTGTCGTGGCGCGAAGCCTCCGGTTCCGGTCGGTTCGTACGAAGCTGATGACGTCCTTCCTGGCGATCGCCGCGGTGGTCGCAGTCGTCGGCGTCTTCGGCATGACGCAGCAGAGCTCCATCGCCGCGAAGGGCAAGGCGATCTACAGCGGCAGCTTCACGCCGCTCGCTCGGATCTCCGACGCGCGCGAGGGGATGCTGCAGAGCCGCTTCGACCTCGTGGTCGCGGTGACGCAGACGGGCCCGGCGGTCGACCAGTCGCTGTCGGCGTGGAACGCCGAGGCGAAGGGCGCGGACGAGGCACTCGCCGCGTTCAAGGCCGCGAACGGTCACGGTTCGGCGCAGGAGAGCTCGCTCTTCGACACGATCTCGTCGAACTGGTCGAGCTACAAGGACATCGCGCAGTCGAAGGCGATGCCGCTGCTCCGTGCGGGCGACGCGGCGGCGTTCGACTCGCTGCGCACGTCGCAGATCCTTCCCCTCTTCAACAACATCAACGACGCGTTCGACAAGCTCGTCACGATCCAGGACAACCAGGCCAAGGCCGCGATGACCGCGGCGGACAGCACGCAGTCGAGTGCCCGCACGTTCACCGTCCTGCTGATCGTGCTCGGCGTGGGTCTGGCCGCCGGTCTCGGGTTCGTGATCGCGCGTGGCATCGCGCGGCCGCTCGGCGCGAGCGTCGAGAGCCTCGATGCGCTCGCGGCGAAGGACCTCACCAAGGAGCTCGACGTCCGCACCTCGGACGAGACGGCGCGCATGGCGCAGTCGCTCAACACGGCCGTCGAGAACCTGCGCAGCGCGCTCGGGTCCATCGCGCAGAACTCGGAGACCCTCGCCTCGGCCTCCGAGGAGCTGATGGCGGTGTCCACGCAGATGGGCTCCAACGCGGAGGAGACCTCCGCCCAGTCGAACGTCGTGTCGGCGGCGAGCGAGCAGGTGAGCCGATCCGTCGAGTCGGTCGCGATCGCGGTCGAGGAGATGACCGCGTCGATCCGCGAGATCGCCCACAACGCATCGGACGCCGCCCGTGTCGCGACGGAGGCCGTCGAGAAGGCCGCGGTGACGAACGCGAACGTCACGAGACTCGGCGAGTCGAGCATCGAGATCGGCAACGTCGTCAAGGTGATCACCTCGATCGCCGAGCAGACGAACCTGCTCGCGCTCAACGCGACGATCGAGGCCGCCCGCGCCGGTGAGTCGGGCAAGGGGTTCGCCGTGGTCGCGAACGAGGTGAAGGAGCTCGCGAACGAGACGTCGCGCGCCACCGAGGACATCTCGCGCCGCATCGAGGCGATCCAGGGCGACACGCAGGACGCGGTCGTGTCGATCCAGGAGATCACCGACGTGATCAACCGGATCAACGACATCCAGAACACGATCGCGAGCGCAGTCGAGGAGCAGGCGGCGACGACGAACGAGATCGGCCGCAACGTGTCCGAGGCCGCCAAGGGAACGAGCGAGATCGCGCAGAACATCACCGGCGTCGCACAGGCCGCGCACAGCACCGCCGACGGGGTCGGCTCGACCCAGCAGGCGGCGACGGAGCTGTCGCGCATGGCGCAGGAGCTCAACGCGCTGGTCGGCGAGTTCACCTATTGACGCTCGAGCCTTCGTCGCGTCTCCGTTGCGTCCTCGTCGCGCGAACCGGCGCGGTGACCGCAGTCATCGCGCCCCGGTGACGACCGTCATTGTCGTGGTCGCCACCGGGGAGGAACGTGGAGACCCACGCGCGAGGGAGGGGTGCGCTTGTTCAGGACGCGACGCGAGCTCGGGCCTGCGGTCCAACCCGTCGGAGTGCTCGACGGCTGTCCGCGCTCGGAGCTCGAGACGATCGGGAGTGCGAGTCGAGTCGTCGACGTGCCCGCCGGGTCGATGCTGTGCGAGCAGGGCCGGCTCTCGCTCGACTGCATCATCGTGGAGTCCGGTCGAGCCGAGGTCCTCGTGCACGGCCGCCGCGTCGCCACGATCCGTCCCGGCGAGACCGTCGGCGAGATGGGCGTGGTGCAGCGCGCGCCGCGCTCGGCCACCGTCGTGGCGCGCGACGACATGCGCGTCCGCGTGATCCCGGCCTCGCAGCTCGACCGGGTGATGGAACGCGCGCCGACGTTCGCACGGGCGGTGCTGCGTGAGGTGTCGGCGCGGCTGTCGGCGGCGAACCAGGTGCGCGTCGCCGGAGACGCGGTCTCCGCGTAGCCGCTCGCTCAGGCGCGTCGCGGCGGCTCGGCCTCGGCCCGGCCGAGCTGCTCGCCGAAGCGGTCGAAGCGGGGCAGCTTGGTCCGGCCCGCGGCCGGACGTTGCCGCAGCTCGAGGACGTACGCCGCGAACGCGACGACGACCGTCACGACGAGCCCGGTGCAGGCCCAGGTCATTGCGTCCACCCGAGCTCCTCGTCGAGTCGCGCGTCGATCTCGCGGACGTCGTGCGCCGTGATCGACAGTCGGATCGGGTCGTCGAGCGCGTCCACGTGCTCCCAGGGCACCGTCACGCGCAGCCGCCGGCGCTCGACCCAGCGGGTCTGCATCACGCGCGCGAGACCGGCTCGCGTCCCGACGAGCAATGCGTCGACCCGCAACTCGTCCTCGTGTCGCGACGCGCGCACGTCGACCACACGGCCGAGTCGCCGTCGCTCGCAGTCGACGACCCGACGGCCGAGGAGATCGTGCAGCCGGACACGCACGTCAGGCTCCCGGGACGCGCGCGACGAGACGACGAGCGTGGTCGGCGATGGTCTGCACCTCCGTATCGGCGGTGTGGAGGTCGAGGTGCACGACGACGTCGATGGCCGCGACGTGGTCCCATGCGATCTCGACGGGCTTCGGGGCGCGCAGCCCGACCAGGCGGTAGAGCACGCGCGCGACCCGGACCGCGGGAGCGCCGAGCGTCCCGGCGAACGCGAGGGGGCCGGTCAGGATCGCTCGGACGGTGGGCCCCGATCCGTCGTCCGGGACGTCGAGCACGAGGTCGTCCACCTTGCCGCAGCGCAGCCCGTCCGCGTCGACGATCTCCTTGTCGAGGACGTGCTTGCCGAGCTCGACCCGGCGCCGGGCGATCACGACCCGCCTCGCGTGATGACGAGGAGCGGGATCGTCACGATCGTCACGACCGCGAGCATCGCGAAGACGACGAGCGCGACCGCGTTCCCGGCGCGGGTGTTCGTCTGGTCGCCGACGTACTCCGGGTCGTTCGCGACGATGAGCAACGGCCCGAACGTGAACGGCAACGCGAACGCCGCGAGGGCCATCGTGACGACCGTGAGCCGGATGGGGTCGACGCCGGTTGCGACGACGGCGACCGCGACGACGCATTCGAGCAGGATCGCGAGGTGGAACATCGGCACCTCACGCGGGCGTTGCCGCTTGCCCCAGTCCCACCCGAAGAACTGGCACACGCCGTAGCTGCCGGCGAGCGCGGTCTCGAGCGCGGCTCCCGCGGAGACGGCGAACGTGCCGAACGCGAAGATCGCGACGCCCGCCGTACCGAACGCGTCCCGGGTCGGGCGGGCCGCATCGAGCAGCGTCTTCACGTCGTGGCCGGGGAACAGCGTGACGGCCGCCGTGACCATGAGCGCAAGCGTGATCAGCCCGCCGCACGAGGTGCCGACGAGCGCGCTCATCCGGTTCGTGACCAGATCGTCGCCCGTCCACGCCTGCTCCATCGCCCCCGACGAGTAGAACTCGAACTGGTAGGGCGTCATGTACGCGCCGAGCAACGAGACGACGGTGAACGCGTACAGGGCGGCGGGATGCGTCGTGCGCGCGTCGGGGTGAGCGAGCGCGACGGCGACGTGCGAGTAGCGCGGCGCGAGCTCGATCATCGCCGCGACTGTGACGAGCATCGTCAGTCCGAGGATCGCGGCGGTGTTGTCGAGCAGGTCGAACCCGGCCCGCCAGAGCACGACGAGAACGGCGATCGCGAACAGCGCGGCGAGGAGCGGGACGGGCAGCTTCAGACCGATCCGGACCGCGAGCGCCATGCCCGCGATCTCGACCGCGAGCGTCAGGATGTTCACGAGCCCGGTCGCGACGAGCGGGACGAGTGCGAGGTGGCCGCCGAGGCGGTCGCGGATGACGTCGAACGTCGTCCGACCGGTCGAGATCGTGATCCGCCCCGACATCTCCGCGAACACCGCGAAACCGATGATTCCCGGGAGGAGCGTCCACAGCAGCGCGGTGTGGAAGCGCGCGCCGCTCTGGGTCGACGTGATGACGCCGCCGAAGTCCACGAACCCGCCGATCCCGGCCAGCACGCCGAGCGCGAGACCGCTCGCGCGTCGGGGGCCGGTCCTCACCGCATGTGGCTACCCGTTCGTGTGTGCCTCTCATGCTCGGCACATCGCGCGCGGGGGATGTTCGGTGCGGATGTCGGAGCCTGAGGTCCACGTCGATGCGCGCTGAACGGTTCGATCCGGACACGTGGCCCGTCTGGCTGTGTGTCGTGGTCGTCGTCGCGTTGTGTGCCGGTGCGCTCGCCCTCCTCCTCGCGACGGGAGGGGCACGCGCCAGCCTGCTGCGCTGACGGGCCAAGATTTGACGATTCGTTGACGAAGGCGCGTTGGTCGCGTGCCGATGGCTGACGCATGCGGACAGGACTGCGTCGCGCGGCCCTCGCCGTCGCGGGTGCCCTGCTCGTCGTCGCGGCCGGAGCGTGCGGTGGCGGGAGCGGCGCGGGCAGTCACGCGACGCACGGCACGCCCCTCACCACGACCTCACGAGGTGCCGCCGCGGTCCCCACCGCGGGATCAGGCGCGCACGCGCCGAGCGCCGCGCAGGCACCCGGGGCCGCGGCCGCGCTGTCGGGCGCGAACGAGCAGCTCTCGAGCGTCGACCAGCTCCTGAGCCAGGCTGACGGCGCCGCGGGCCAGACCAACCCCGACGCGAGCCAGGAGGGGACCGCACCGTGAGCAGGAGATTGCTCTCGAGTGCCGGTGCGTTCGTCGCCGCGGGCGTCGCGGTCGCGACGCTGCTGGCCGCGCCGGCCGGCGCGCGCCCGGTCCCGCCGGTGCGCTCGACCAACGCGACGACACCGAGCTCGAACGGATGTCCCCCCGCGTTCGCCGACCTTCGCTCGCGCGGTCATGCCGAGGCCGCGCGGCGGGAGACCACGTTGACGACGTTGTCGTCCGCGCTCACGGGTGCGCAGGACCCGTGGGGCGTGAACAGCGGCCTGCTGAGCACGCTGGCCAACGCGAAGAGCAACCTCGTGGCGCTCGACCAGCGGATCCAGTCGTCGTGCTATCCGACGCGCGAAGGGCTGCGCGCCGACGTCGCGACGATCTTCGCCGGCTACCGCGTCTACTGGCTGCGCGTCCCGCAGTCGCGCATCGTCGAGGAGGCCGATCATCTCGGCGTCGCGCGGGGCAAGCTGGCATCGGTCGCGCAGACGCTGACGGGGCTCGTCGGCGGGAACGCGCAGGCACAGGCCGACCTGACGGCGATGGACCACGCGTTGGCGTCGTTCGACTCGACGTTGGGAACCGTGCCCAACCTGACGAGTCACGTCGCGGCCGTGCCGGGTCTCGTCCCCGCGCAGGACATGAGCGGGAACGTCGCCGCGATGCAGGCCGCACGGGCCGATCTCAAGACGGCACGCCAGGCGCTCGGACAGGCCGCCACGGACGCGAAGAAGGTCGTCGCCGACCTGAAACACTGAGCGCGCGGCCTCGGCCGCGGTGCCGCGGCCTGGCGCGACCTCACCGTGCGGAGAGGGTGACGAAGTCCCGCGTGCCCTCGTGCAGGTACCGGTCGCTCGGGCGCTGGATGCTGCCGAGCAGCTTGATGCCGCGGATGTCCGCGGGCGTCGATCCGGCGTACGTGTAGAAGCTCACCCACTCCGAGTTGATGTCGAGCTCCATCGCGCGCACGCATCCCGCGTCGGCGAGCACGCGCGCGAGCGACTCGATGTCCATCGCCGGGCCCGCGACGTAGACGAGGTTGCCGGCGCGGTCGACGCCGACGCCCGAGCGCCACACGAACACCTTCCCACCGACGGTGTGGCCCCATTGCGCGTGGTCGTTCGCGAGCAGGCCGGGGACGGGCTGGCCGCCGTCCACGATGAGGTCGAGGTTCTGGCGCACGGAGGCGACGTCGGGTGACATTGTCACGTCCCGTCCCCACACGCCGACCGTCGCGCTCCCGTCCCGTGTGATCACCAGGGACGCGCGCCCGTCCACGAGCGGCGCGACGGTCCGTCCCTCGGTGTAGTAGCCACCGCGCGAATCGCCGATCCGGAACGCGCCGTTGAACGCCGCGACGAGCGACGGATAGTCGGATGGTGCGACGAACGCGCCGTGGAACCACGGTCCGCCGCCCGGCACCTGCAGGCCGTTGTAGAGCGTGGCGCGCAGCAGGTGCATGTCCATCCAGACGAGGCCCGCGAGGAAGCTCGTGTGCACCGCGTCGGGTCGCAGGAACGTCTCGTACACCGCCGCATCACCGTGCACGAGCTTCCCTGTCGGTTGCCAGACGCCCTCGCCCGGCAGTGCCGGCGACGCGAGCGGTGGAACGGGGCCCGGGCGCGGGGCGGGGATCGTCGGCGGCGGGGTCGAGACCGGTGCGCTCGGCGGCGGGTCGGGTCGCGCCGCGCGCGGGATGCCGTGACGGGGTCGTCCACCGACACGCGGCGCGTGGTGCGAGTACCACCAGTTCTCGAGGACATCCGCGACCCCGCCACCGCCGTGGTCGCGCACCCACTCGACGAACTTCACGCCGACGGGGTCACCGCCGGGTGCGGTCAGCGCGCGCGTGAGCGACACCCCGATGGTGACGAGCACCATCGCGGTCGCGGCGGCGGCCGCGAGCAGGATCCGCCGGCGTGTGCGATGCCGGCGCTCGTCGCCGCGCGCGCGGCGGGTCAGCCCGTCCGCGGTATCGCGATCGAGCTCGTCGGTACGCGCAGACATTCGATCCTGCTCGTGCCGCGCTGCCACGTCGGCGCGCACGGCGTCGTGTTCGGGAGTGCGTAGTGGTGCCAATCGAGGACCCAGACGCGCCCGCTGACCGGCGCCCCACCGACGATGCGCGACTCCGCGCCCGGAGCAACGCCGATCCGAACGGTCCGGAACGACTCGCGACCCCGCACGCCGAGGGACCACTCGGTCTCCACGCCCTTCCAGGCCGGCCGCACTGCGACGACGTCGCCGGGCCGCACGACGGCCTGGAGGTGGCGGATGGCGACGTCGGGCCCCGAGCGCGTCGCCAACGCGTACGCGGTCGACGGCAGCATCACGGCCAGGAGCGCGACGAACGCGAACGCGCCCGCGACACGCAGTCGGCGCGCCAGCGCGTCGACCGCGAAGCCGATCGCGAGCAGCGGTCCCCACGACACGACGGTGAACGTCCGGTCGATCACGACCGGGAGCGCGAGACCCGCGGCCGCGCCGACCGCGACCGGCGCGGCGAAGCAGCACAGCCAGACGCGACCGAGCGTGCGGTCGCGCCGCAGGATCGCGATCGCGCCGACGAGGACGGCCAGGACCACGACCTCGTAGGCGACACTGCGGAAGGTGACGGCACGGCCGAGCGCGTCGACGAGCCCGTGGAAGGACGTCGCGGGGATCCAGTCGGAATGGCCACCGCGCGCCTGGACGGCGAAGGTCGGTCCCCACAGTGCCGCCCATGCGACGCCAGCCGCGACGATTGCGCCCCGCCACTCCCACGCGTCGCGGTCGCGTCGCGTGCCTGCGCACGCGAGGATGCCCGCGCCGAGGAGGAATCCCGAGACGTGGGTCATGAGGCCGAGGAACACGACGGCGCCGATCGCGATCGCGTGCCCGCGCCGCGGGCGGCGGAGCCACGCGTCGGCGAGGACCGCGGCGCCGACACCGATCAGCTCCATCTCCGCGTACATGCGCGCTTCGCGTCCGTGGGTGAGCTGGAACGCGCTGACCGCCATCGCGGTCGTCGCGACGACGCCGGCGAAACCACGGTGGCGAACCCACCAACCGAACAGCGCGAGCGCCGCGATCGAGCAGAGCGCGGACGGCATGCGGAACCACAGCTCGCTCACGCCGGCGCGCGCGAGCGGGGCGCGCAGCACGTAGTCGAGCGGCGGGTGGGAGTCGTGGTGCGCGAGGTACGAGACGAGATGCGTGATCGGGAGGCGGCCGACCATCGCGGTGAAGCTCTCGTCGTACGTCAGGCGACCGGCGCCGAGCCCCCACAACCGGAGGATCGTCCCGGCGACGACCGCGCCCGCGATCCCTGCGAGCGCGGCGAGCTCACCCCGCGACGGCGCGCGCGTGCGGGGCGTTGCGTCCGCATGCCCCTCGGACCTCCGAAGCTCGGGTTCGACGACGACCGTCGCCATCGCCCGGCACCGTACGGGCCGCGAAATGTGAAAAACGTGTGAGTCGGCGGTGAACGACGGTCGTTTGCCGAGCGTTGGCGCTCGGTTGGCGTCAACCGCCGGTTCGGCGGTGCGAGCGCTCGGTGAGCTCACGCTCGTCGAACGCCCAGGCGGCCTCGGCCGCGGTCGCGACGAGGTCGACGCACGCGTCGATCGAAAGGACGGTCGAGTCCACGACGAGGTGGTAGTGCGCGGGATCGGCGGGGTCGACCCGGTAGAGACGCTTCACGTACCGCGCGCGTGACGAATCCGTCTCTTCCAGCCGCCGTCGCGCCGTCGCGAGATCGATGCCCTCCCATGCCGCGCCACGCTGCGCGCGGCGGTCCGGTGGGCCGTCCAGACGCACGTGGAACACGCACGACCGCCGTCCCAGCGCGATCGCCGCAGCGCGTCCGAGCACCACGGCGCCGCCCGTCGCGAGCAGGTCCTCCAGCCCGGTCTGCACCTGCGTGCGCACGTGGTCGGGGAGCTTCGTCACATCCGCCGGCGCCGGGATGTTCCAGTCCGCGCTGATGAGCGCGAGTCCGTCGAGGAAGCGGCTGCGCGGCGTGTCGGCGAGCTCGTCCTCGCTCGCGTGCTCCGTCGGGATCGCCGGGAGCGTCTGCACGCTCGTCAGCCGGTCGGCGAAGGGCAGGCCGAGCGTGTGCGCGAGGAGCGGCGCGATCTCGCTGCCGCCCGCGCCGTACGTCGCGGACACGGTGAGCAGCCGGGCATTCATGCGAAATCTCCGATCGAGGCCGGGTCGGGCTCGATCGCACCCGAGGGCTCGGGCGCCACCGGTAGGTCGTCGCGGTGCGGCTTGTCGCGCGGGATGAGCAGCGACATCAGCGTTCCCGCCGCGATCACGACCACCGCGAAGACGAGCGCGACGCGCGTGCCCGTCGTGACACCGTGCTCGAGCGCGCTGGTGACGACGGACGCGTGCTTCGGGGACAGTGACGGCGGCGGCACGTAGCCCGTCCCCGCTGCGTGCACGCCGGCGAGCGCACTCTGCTTCACCGTACGGGGCAACGACGACGACGCAATGCGGCTCGTCGCCGCGCGCAGGCTCTGCACCGTCAGCAACGAGCCGATGACCGAGACGCCGAGCGCGCTTCCCACCTGTCGCATGGTCGTGTTCGCGCCGCTTGCGACGCCCGAGCTCTCCGAGGGGATCTCGGAGAGCACCACGTTCGTGAGCTGCGCGCCGGCGAAGCCGATCCCGGCACCGTACAGCGCGAGCCCGGGCAGCAGTGACCACACGGTGATGTTCAGGTTCACGACGCGCAGGATCAGCACGATGCCGGCCGCGTACATCACGAGACCGACGCGCACGATGATCGTCGTCCCGTAGCGGCGGATGAGCAGGCTCGCGGTCTGCGCGCCGACGATGACGAACAGGCCGCTCGGCAGCATCCACAAACCGTTGCGCTCTGCGCTGAGGTGCTTGCCGTCCTGGAGGAACACGGGCAGCACGAAGCTGATGCCGAGTTGCCCCATCGCCAGCACCATGCTCGTGAGCAGCCCGTAGCGGTACGTCTTGAAGCGGAAGTGCGCGAACTGGAACAGCGGATCTCGCCCGGCGCGGTCCTTCACGACCTCGAGCCACACGAACGCGGCGAGGATCAACGCGGAGGCCACGAACACGACCGGGATCACGGACAGGGAACGCGTCGCGGGCCACACGAGCTTGCCGACGACCGAGAAGTCCTTCGCCGGCCGCCACCACCCGTACACGCCGCCCTCGCTCAGACCGAAGACGAGCAGGAACATCCCGGCCGCGATGAGGATCGCCCCCGGCACGTCGATCCGGACGCGCGCGCCTCGGTGCCCGCCGTGCTTCATGAACAGCAGCGCGCCGACGACGGCGACGGGCGCCACGATCACGTTGATGCGAAACGACCACCGCCACGAGTAGTTGGTGGTCAGGAACCCGCCGACGACCGGCCCGGCCGCGGCCGCGACACCCGCGGTCGCGCCCCACGCGGCGAACGCGGCCGCGCGCTCAGCGCCCCGGAAGGTGCTGGAGAGGATCGCGAGCGTCGCGGGGAGCATGAGCGACGCGCCGACGCCCTCGATGATCGCCTCGCCCAGGATGAGCTGACCGACCGACGTCGACACCGATGCCAGCAGCGATCCGGCGCCGAACAGCGCGGCGCCGATGATGAAGATGCGGCGGTGTCCGTAGATGTCGCCGAGTCGTCCGCCGATGATGAGGAGCGCGGCGAACGTCAGCGCGTAGCCGGTGATGACCCACTCGAGCGACGGCAGCGTCGTGTGGAGGTCCCGCAGCATCGTCGGGATCGACACGTTGAGCACCGTGTTGTCGAGCACGACGATGAATGCGGACAGGATCGAGATCGCGAGCGTGACCCAGCGGGTCGCGTCGACCTCGTCCGCCTCCTGCACTCGACGCACGCTAGCGAACGGTGCTTCCGCCGCCGGCAGGCGCTCCGGACGCGACGCGACCTCCGAGCGCGTCGGAGATCACGTCGCGTGCGTCCTTCGGTCTCACATGTTCGGGCAGTGACCGTGCGCGTGCGGCGCCGTCGACGGTGTGGTCGGTGCCGACGGCGACGAGCTCGACGATCCCGAGGTCGTCGAGGGTGTCGAGGGTGTGGACGGCGACGAGCCGCTCGTCGCCGCGTTCGCCGCGACCGCGCCTCCGACCAGCAAGCCGGCGGACACGACTCCTGCCGCGACCATCTTGTGCACCGGACGCATGAGCATCACCTCCTCTCGGTCCTGGGTCGGACGTGCCCGCGGAGCGTGGGCCCGGAGGCTGAGAGCGGGGTGAACCCGAGCTTGGAAACGGCTGTGAACCGCCGGCGACGGCCCGACGGCTTTCCGTCGTCTGACGCCCGCCCGTCGCACCACCCATCGCGACACGATGGGTCTCCCGGCCCATTGCCCTTCGGGCCGGGAAGGCGCACTCTCTCCGTGCCGGTGGCGCAGCGCCAGCGGCGCCGAACGCAACGAGGCAGGGGCGAACGGTGGGCAGCGACACGACGCTCGACACGAGCACGACGGGTGCGGGCCCGTTTGCGCCCGTCGACTTTGCCCGGCGTGACTCGTTCCGGGCGCGGGTGGAGTCGTGCGCGCAGATCCGCGTGCTGCGCCCCGACGCATCGACACCGGGCTGGCGGCGCTGCCATCTGCGTGACCTCTCCGCGTCCGGTGCGGGCGTCGAGGCGGTCGGCGACGACCTCGCGCCAGGCGAACGGGTCCTCGTGCGCTTCGACGGCGTCGCGACGGCCGAGCGCTTCCAGCTCTACGGCACCGTCGTCCGCGTCGCCCCCGACTCGGCGCGCACGATGTACGGCATCAAGTTCGACCGGCTGCTGCCGCGGCAGGTCGAGCAGCTCTACAGCCTGGTGATGACGTTCGCGCGCATCCGCCAGAGCCGCACGGCCCACGTGCTGTAGCGAGCCCGCACCTTCTACGCTCCCCGGCTCATGACCGTCGACCCGATCGTCGGCGACACCGTCACGCCCGCGTCGAACCGCGAGCCGTGCTTCGTGGTCCCCGCACGCGAGGAGGCTGCGCGCCAGAAGCTCGACGCGTTCGTCGCGCGCGCCGGACGTCGCCCGAACATCCTGCTGATCCTGATGGACGACGTCGGGTGGGGCGACTTCGGGTGCTACGGCGGCGGCGTCGCAGTCGGCGCCCCGACACCGAACATCGACCGTCTCGCGCGCGACGGGTTGGTGCTGACGTCGTGCTACAGCGAGCCGTCGTGCACGCCCACGCGGGCGTCGATCATGACCGGCCGTGTCCCGATGCGGCACGGGCTGCTCGTCCCGCCGATGTACGGGATGCCGGGCGGCCTGCACGGCGAGGTCACGCTCGCGCAGCTCCTCTCGGACGCGGGGTACGTGACGCAGGCCGTCGGCAAGTGGCACATGGGGGAGAACCGCGAGAGCCAGCCGCAGCACGTCGGCTTCGACGACTTCTACGGGTTCCTCAGCGTGTCGGACATGTACACGGAGTGGCGCGACCCGTACTTCTTCCCCGAGGTCGTGTACAGCGACGCGCGCACCGAGTGGGTGCGCAACATCCCTTTCAACAAGTGCTTCGTGCACGCGCAGCGGGGCGGTGACGCCGAGGACGTCGAGGAGGTGACGATCCCCGTGCTGTCGTTGCTCGACGACAAGTGGTGCGCGTACTCCGAGCACTTCGTCGAGCGCATGGCCGCGTCCGACCGGCCGTGGTTCCTGTACCACTGCACGCGGGGCGCGCACTTCGACAACTATCCGCACCCCGACTTCCTCGGCCGCTCGCCCGCGAAGCACCCGTACAAGGACGCGCTCGTCGAGCTCGACGACATCTGCGGACGGCTCGTCGCGGCGCTCGAGCGCACCGGCCAGCTGGAGTCCACGCTCGTCGTGATCTCGTCCGACAACGGTCCCGAGATGGAGACGTGGCCGGACTCGGCGTTCACGCCGTTCCGCTGCGCCAAGGGCTCGACGTGGGAGGGCGGTGTCCGGGTCCCCGCGGTCGTCTCGTGGCCGGGGATGGTCGAGCCCGGCCGCACGAGTGACGGCATCGTGCACCTGCTCGACCTGTTCGCGACGTCCGCGACGCTGGCCGGCGCCGGCGACCGGCTCCCCGCCGACCGGTACCTCGACAGCGTGGACCAGACGTCGTTCCTCCTCGCGCCCGCGGACGAGCTCGAGGTGGTGTCGAACCGGAAGTCACAGCACTACTGGCTCACCGCCAACTACTCGGCGGTGCGCGTCGGCGAGTACAAGTACATGCTCACGTCGATCAGCGACGACGACACGGACGTGCTGAACCCGGGTGGGTTCACCGGTTCGGTGCGCAACTACGCGTACGGGCGGCTCTACAACCTCTACCTGGACCCGAAGGAGACGCGCTCGTACATGATCCGCAAGCTCGTCTACATCGACGCGATCATCGCGGAGACCGCGCGCCACCGGCAGACGTTCCGCGACTGGCCCAACAAGCCGGCCTGACCGCTCAATGAGCGATCTGCGTGGTCTGGCGGTACTCAGGTGTCAATGAGCCGTGACGGCGGCGCAGCTTGTCGACCAGTGACGCGAACATCGGGTAGACGTTCTCGCCCATCGCGTCGATCGACGGCTTCCACAGCTCCCAGCGATCGACGAGCCGCCGGCCGAGCAGCGCGTCGATGAGGTCGGAGTGGAACGCGCCGAGCTCCTCGAGCGCGGCGAGCTGCTCGAAGTAGTCGAGCTCGCGATACAGCACGTATGCCTCGGGTGCGTTCGCCGCGATGTATCCGACGAACGCATCGCGGAGCTGGTCGGCGTCCGCGAAGCTCGCGACGAGACGGCGTGTCTCGACCAGCGCGTCCTCGTCCCACCGGCGCAGGAAGTCGGCCGCCATCTCCGCCTGCCGTGTCTCGCGCGCCTCCCGGACCTGACGGGCCCCGAACACCACGAGCCCGAGCGTGCTCACGAGGCCGACCGCGCCGACCGCGGTCGCGACCGCGGTCACCTGTTCCGCCCAGTTCGGATCTGTCATGACCCGACCTTGGCCGACGGGCGGCGCGTCAGTCGACGTGGCCGGCCGCGACCGGTTGATTCGTCGACGACACGACGCCCGGCGCACGCTCGTCCGTCAGCGCGAACCCGACCACCGGGCCGCGGTAGCGGAACGCCGCGACCCCGGGCGCCGCCCCGAGGACGCCCGCCGAGATCGCGGTCGGGTGCTGCGCGTCGCCGACGAGCGCCCACAACTGGTACGTGCGGCCGTCGGGGAGCGTCGCGAGGCCCGTCGCGGACAGGAACCCCGTCCCGTCGGGCAGGTAGACGATCTGTGCCCGGTGCGTCCCGTCGGGCGCCGACAGGACGACGGAGCGTGCGCCCTGCTGCGACCGCGCGACGTCCATCGCGTGCCGCAACGCGTTCGTCTGCCCGGCCGCGCGCGTGAGCGTGTCGATGCGGTTGCTCTGCTGGGCGACCTTCACGCCCAGGACGACCGCGGCGATCGCGGCCGCGGCGGCGAGGGCGACGGCGACGCGCAACGCGACCGTGCGCCCGCGCGATCGTCGCTCGGTGCGCGGCATGATGCGCGCGACGGGCGGTGCACCACGGTCGCGGTTGATCGTCTCGCTGATCCGGTCCCACACGCCCACCGGCGCGTCGGTCCCCGCGTGGGCGAGCAGGGCGGCGAGCTCGCGGAACTCGCCGACCTCCGCGCGGGCGTGCGGGTTCTCCTCGAGGTAGCGCTCGACGCGCTCGCGCTCGTCGGGATCGACGGCGTCCAGCGCGTACGCGCCGAGGAGCTCCCGGAGCTCCTGCTCGTCCTCGAAGCTCACGCCGTCCATGATCCACCGATTCCGGCATCGGCGAGCGACGCGCGCAGCCGGACGAGCCCGGCGCGGATGCGGCTCTTGATCGTGCCCTCGGGCTCGTGCAGCAGCCGGGCCACCTCCCGGTACGTGTGACCCTCGAAGTACGCGAGCTCGATCGCGGTCCGCTCGCCGACCGACAACGTGCCGAGCGCGCTGCGGACCTGCTCCGCGAGGGCGAGGTCCCAGACCTCGTGCTCGACGTCGTACCCGGACTCCGCCGTCAGACGGGCGTCGCGCTCCTCGCGGCGACGGCGTGACGTCTCCGACCTGATGAGGTCGACGCTCCGGCCGTGCGCGTTCGCGAGGAGGAAGGAGCGCAGGGAGCCGCGGTCGGCGTCGAAGCGGTCGGGGTCGTCCCACAACCGGACGAACACCTCCTGGACCACCTCCTCGGCGAGCGCACGGTCACCGAGGAGCCGGTTGGCGAGCGCGAACACGGCGCCGCCGTGCCGGCGGTACGCCTCCGCGAGCGCTTCCTCGTGGAACCGTGCGATCGCGACGACGAGCCGCGCGTCGCTCGCATCGCCGAGATCGTCCCTGCTCACCGCGACGTGTTCGTCGCCGGTGCGTGCCGCGGATGACCGCGATCAGCCGGCTCGCCGTCGGCGTGCCAGGTGCTCCTCGGCGAGCTTCGGGGGCGCGCACGCGAGCCAGGCGTCGAGCAGCGCGTCCTGCAACGGCCGCTTCGTGACCTTCTTCATCTGGATCAGGACCGCGGCGTAGCCGTCGAAGTGGGGGATCGTGAAGAACGCCTTCGGGTTCGCCGCGAGGACCGCTCCCTTCTCCCCGAGGTCGTCCACGCGGACGGCGAGGATCGGGCCGTCGGGTGGGGTCGCGTCGCCGAAGCGCTTCAGGTCGGCCTTGGTGAACGGGCGCTCCCA
>Ga0070739_10004333_pt1 | contig 16887 bp, 20 predicted proteins | sample Coa_R1_7_FD_66445 | JGI IMG/M metagenome (GOLD analysis project Ga0070739, IMG submission 66445) | Surface soil microbial communities from Centralia Pennsylvania, which are recovering from an underground coalmine fire - Coalmine... | ecosystem: Environmental > Terrestrial > Soil > Unclassified ... | reverse complement strand
ACGCAGTAGCCGCAGAAGATGCAGCGGTTGTAGTCGATGTTATACACGGCCGCGTAGCGCTCGCCGCCCGAGATGCGCACCGTTTCGGTGTTCTCGGCGGCCTCGATATAGATGCAGTTGGCCGGACAGGCGGCGGCGCACAGGAAGCACGCCACGCACTTTTCGAGCCCGTTGGCGTCGCGCTGCAGGACGTGCGCGCCGCGAAAGCGCTCTTCGAATTTCGGCGGCTCGTCGGGATAATTCTCCGTCACCGTCGGAGACATCATCTCTTTGAGCGTGACGCCCATTCCCTTGGCGATCGAGGCAGCGGTACCGAAGATGTCGAATTTCGCGGACATGTGTCTCTTCTTATTCTAGCGTTGACTCCCCCCGGGAGCCTAATTCCGCGAGCCTCAACCCGCCTTCCATTCCGGAACGTTTTCTCCCTGACGGATCGGGGACACGCCGGCCAGCCCGCCCAGCCATTCGATCTGCTTCCGCTGCCAGCCCTCGATCACGCGCGTAATCGTTCCATCGCGCTCGATCAGGAACAGCGTCGGCACGCTCGAAATGCCGTAGGCGTTGCTGGCGGGGAACTGGTCCTCTTCGCGGTCGAGGAGCATCGGAAAGCTCACTCCGAAGTGGCGCGCGAAAGCCCGCGTGTCCTCCGGGCAATTCTGCGAGACGCCATGAACCGCCAGCGCCGCCGGGTTGTGCAGCCGTTCCAGAAATGGAAAAGTGAGCTGGCAGATGGGGCAGGTTACCTTGAAAAACGCGAGCAGGATCGGCCCGTTGGCGAGCAACTCGGCCAGCGGCGCTTCGCCGCCATCGAGCCGCGCCAGCCGGAAATCGGGTGCGCGCGAGCCTTCGGTCACGAGCCGGTGCTGCCGGGAAGCGGCCATAACTCAAGTGTAGCGAACACGGCCGCGGCCGCAACCGGAGCGGCGCCGCCGTGCCGCGCCTCACCCCCGCGGCTCGGCCCCGTTCCGCGCTCCCAGCGCGCTCTGGATCGCCTTCGCGATCGAAACCGTCAGCGCTCGCGGATACTCCGTGCGCGCCAGCGCCAGCGCCTGCCGGCGCACCAGCCGCCGTCCCTTCACGCGGAAGAGCTGAAAGTAGCGGCTCTCGCGGCGCAGCGCAAACTCGGGCAGCAGGGAATACCCGAAGCCCGCGCCCACCAGCCGCTTGATCGCCTCGGTGTCGTCGGCTTCCATGATCACCCGCGGGCTCACGCCCAGATCGCGGAAGAATCCGTCGATGAGCGCCCGGCTGTTGCTCCGCGGCGGGTACAGCAGAAAGGGCACCTGCGTGAGATCCGCCGCATCGAGCTGCGCCATGCGGGCGCGGCCGTGCGCCGGCCGGAGTCCGAGCAACTCCTCGTCATAGAGCGGCAGGATGCTCAACTTCTCTTCGTCGACCGGCAGCGAGATCAGCCCGAGATCGAATCGCCGGCTGAGCAGCCCCTCGACGATCTCCTCGGTGGCCGCTACCGTCACATGCATATCGGTCTGCGGAAAGCGCTTGCGGATCTGGCGCAGCGGCGCGCCGAGGCGATAAATCAGGCTGGTGGCGCCGCTGGCGAAATGGAAGGGCCGCGTATCCCCGTGGGCGTCGTTGATAAACTCCTGCTCGATCAGTTCGACCTGGTGCAGAATCGAGCGCGCATGGTCGCCCAGGCGGAGCGCCGCCGCGGTAGGCACGATGCGCTTGCCGGAACGCACAAACAGCTCGACGCCGATTCCGGCTCCCAGCGCATGCAACTGCTGGCTCACCGCGCCGGGAGAGAGCGACACTTTTTCGGCCGCGCGCGTCACGCTCGAGGTCTCGAGCACCGCCAGCAGCGTGCGAAGGTGGCTGATTTCCATGGACCACCCGCATTGTAACGCGGACGGCCGGAGCCATCGGCGCGCGGCTGCCGGCTCGCCCGGTCACCGCGGCCGCGCGCGCTCCTCTCCTCTGGCGCTCACGACCAGCGCGCGCCGGCATTCCGGATGCGAACACCGTCCCGCCGCCCGCGCCCAGAGCATCCGTACGTCGCGCGGACCGATGTGGCAGTGTTGGGCCATGCGCCGTGGCATACTTGTCCAGGACCCGATGAAGGTGCCTTACGCGAAGAAGTGGCAGCATGTGACCGGCCGGTTGAGGGAAATTGCGCTCGGCTGCGGCCTGGTCGAGGAGTGCAAATGGGGCAAGCCCTGCTTCACCTGGGGAAAGAAGAACGTGGCGATCGTCATCCCGCTGAAGGACGCCTGCGCGCTCTCGTTCTTCAAAGGCGCCTTGCTCAAGGACCCGAAGCACATTCTCCAAAAGATCGGAGAGGCGCAGGCGGGCCGCTGGATCAAATTCACCTCCCCTGAGGAAGTTTCGGCACTGCAGCCGGCCCTGGGGACGTACCTCTGCGAAGCGATCGGGGTCGAGGAGTCCGGAAAGAAGGTCCCCCTCAAGAAGGCTTCCGAGTATGCGGTCCCCGAAGAGCTGCAAATGAGGCTGAACGCAGCTCCGGAGCTGAAGGCGGCGTTCGAAGCCCTCACGCCGGGACGCAGGAAGTCGTACATCTTCCATGTCTCGCGCGCGAAGCAGGCGAAGACGCGGGCAGCTCGCGCGGCAAAATGTGTGCCGATGATCTTAAGCGGCCGGGGCTTCAACGAGCGCACGAGCGGCCCGGGTCTCACCTAACGCTTACCGCCCCACCGCGGATTGCGCCATGCGCCGCACCTTCCGCCGTACCCGCGCCGGAAAACCTGCCGGCGCGGCCCCCGAGCTCTGCCACTCGCTGACAAGCTGCTGCAGCTCGCGAATCAAGCCCTGCACTTCGCTCCACGGCATCGGCGCTGGCGCCGCCGGCGGGCATTGGCGCAGCAGGCAGCCGACGAACTGCGGCTTCGGGACCACGTGCAGCGAAACGATCTCGAACCCGAGCGCGCCGAACACCCTCGGCGCCGTCTGCATGGTCAGCCAGTAACAGTGATCGACTTTGCTTACCGTTTGCGGCGCGCCGGTGATCCGGCACAGCTCCAGGTAATCCAGAAAGTCGCAGTAGAACAGGCCGCCGGGCGCCAGGTACCGGCGGATATTCGCCATCGTGGCGCGCAGGTCGTAGAGGTGCTCGATGGTCCGGCACAGCAGCACCAGATCGAAGCGCTCCTCCGTCTCCCACGTCTCGGCCGAGCCGACGATCCCGCGCAGTCCGAGGCGGCAGGCGGCTTCGATCTCCTCGCGCGAAGGATCGAGCACCGTGCCCTCCACGCCGAAGCGCGTCGCGAGCTCCTGTGCCACCTGCCCGGAGCTGCCGCCTACGTCCAGCAGCCGGATCCCCTTGCCGCCGGGCACCCGGCGGTCGAGAAAGCGGACCAGGTTGCGCGCGTAGCCGGCCTGATCGGCCTGCAAATCCTCGATCGTTGCCGTGGAGCCGGCGAAGGCGGACGTCAGCTTGCGGTAATCGCCCTCGCAGTAGAACTCGGAGTAGCCCTGCTGCGTGAAGCGGTCCATCAGGTAGATCAGTCCGCAGCCGGTGCATAGCGCCGTGCGGAGCGGCAGCCCGTACCGGTCCTCATAAGCGATCACGCAACTGGTTTCGGACCCGCACAGGTTGCACGCGGAAACGAACTGGCGGGGGGCGGCGGCGAGCGGCTCGGCGACCGGCCGGCAGCGCTGGCGCCGCGTCTCCAGCTCCGCCGGGCTGATGAGAAAGTGCATGCGCTGCCAGCCTACGATACCGCGCGCACACTTGCCAAGCGCCGGGCGTATTCAGGACCACGGCCGCCGCCCGCCACTGGTGACAAACCGCCCGCGCGCGCCTATTCGCGCTTCTCCAGTTGCAGCGTGATGGTGCCGATCGTCACCGGCATGCGCACCCGAATCTGCACGGGAATCCGGCGGGCATCGTCCGTCACCCACACATGCAAATGTGCCGAGCGCTGGAACAGCACGCCGTTGAAGAGCATGATTTCGTACTGAACGGTCTTGAACGTTCCGGCCGGCGTCCTCACGTCCTCACGCTGCTGCGCCTCGACGTTCGCCAGCACGCTCTTCTTGCCGTCGCTCACCGCGACCTGCGCGGATTGCCCCGGCTCCAGCCGCAGCGTCCGCACATAGAACAGCCCCCCGATCACGTCGTGGACGCACGAAGGAATCTCGATCTCCTTAGAGAGCATCACCGAATTCCTCACCAGGTCGCGCTCCACATACGAGCTGCGGTGCGCCGCGCCCTCGAACTGAATGCGCGTCTCGCGCCGCCGGTTGCCTTCGTGCGTCGTCATCTCGACGCCCTGCGTGCACAGCGACTGGCTGAGTATGGCGCTGTAGTCGTCTTCCACTTTGAAAAGCTTGGATACCAGCCCCACGGATTCCAGGTGAAATTTCACCTGCCAGTCCGAGCGGGGAGCCGGCCCCCAATCGACCACCGCCTTGCCTGCCGTGATCAGCCGCCACTCCACGTTGTAATGCAGCGTTTCGTGGCCCGGAGGCGGCATGGACTGCGGGTTTGCCAGGGCTGCGCAGATCAGGACCGCCAACAGGGGCGTAACTCGCATCGATAAGGCCAGTGTCGCATAATTGTGCTACCGTGCACCAAATGAGGGCAGAGATGGCACAGAGGGAAGAGATGGACGCGGTCCGCCGCTCGACCTTCTCGGCGCGCCTGGATTGCCATTACCTCCTGCGTACGCCGCCGAGGGTCGGCAGCCGGTCCACGCTCGTGGTGGCGCTCCACGGCTTCGGCCAGACCCCGGAAGTGCTGCTGCCGCTCGTCGCGCGGATGATGGGCCAGGATCACGTCATCGCGGCGCTCGAAGGACCCAACCAGTTTTTTCTGCCCGCCGGCGGCGCTGTTGGGCCAGGCGGCGCGAGCGAAGTCGGCTGCGGATGGGTCACCCGGCGCCATGCGCCCTCCGGAATCCGCCTCCACCATGACATGGTGCGGCACGTGCTGCACGAGGCCGGCAGCGAATACGGCATCCCGCCGGAGCGCCGCCTGCTGCTCGGCTTCTCGCAGCCGGTTTCGCTGAACTACCGCTTTGCGGCGGCCTTCCCGGAAGCCGTGCGCGGCGTGATCGCCATCTGCGGCGGCCTGCCGTCTGACTGGGAATCCGGCGATCGCTGCCCCGTACGTGCCGCGGTGCTGCACATCGCCCGGCGCGAAGATGAGTATTACCCCCCGGCGGTGACGGAACAATATGCGGACCGGCTGCGTCTTCGCGTGCAGGATGTCGAGTTTCACATGCTCGAAGGCGGCCACCGTTTTCCTTCGGCCGGGAACGTGATCGTGGAAGGCTGGCTGGGGCGGATCTTGCGATGACGGCTGTACACTGAAGTCTGACAAAACTATGGCTGTTCCTTTCCTGCGCCGCCCCGCTGTCCTGTTGGCACTGGCGCTCTGCTCGGTCGGTGGCGTGGTCACGCTCTTGGGCCGGCTCGCCGGCGGGTCAAAGGCAGAGGAGAAGCGCGTGCCGCTCGCGGCCGATGCGGGCGCCAAGAGCTACCCCGCGTTCTCGCCCGACGGGCAGCGCATCGCCTATAGCGCGCGCGCCGGAAAATCCGATGCGTTCCACATCTTCGTCCGCGCGTTGCCGGCCGATACGCCGCGCGCGCTGACCGCCGGCGAGGCGAGCGACGTGTCGCCCGCCTGGTCGCCCGACGGCAGCCGGATCGCCTTTCTGCGCCTCGAAGAAGACCGCGCCGAGTATCTCGTGATTCCGGCGGGCGGCGGCGCGGAGCGAAAAGTGGCGGAATTCCCCTCCGAGCGCGAGGAGTCGCAGCAGCCACCGGCCGTCGCCTGGAGCGCGGATGGCAAATCGCTGATCGTCATCGATACCGGCCGCAGCCCCGCCGGCCTTTCCACCGTCGCGATCGAAGGTGGGGCCGTCACACCCCTCACCACTCCGCCCGCCGGCGCTGCGGATTCGACACCCGTGCTGTCGCCGGACCGCAACACTCTCGCATTCGGGCGCAGCAGCGGCGCGGGGCAGGGCGACGTCTACCTGTGCGATTCGGCCGGCAAGGGAATCCGCCGCCTGACCTTCGATGATCACGAAGTGCAGGGCATCGCCTGGACGCCGGACGGCCAGGACATCGTGTATGCCGCAAACCGCTCGGCCGGGCGCTCGCAGCTCTGGCGCGTGCCGGCCTACGGCGGCAGCCCGCGCATGCTCACCGTCGCGGGGCTGAACGCCGCATTCCCCGCCATTGCGCCGTCCGGCAACCGGCTCGTCTATGTCGAGAGCGCTTCGGGCGCCTCGCTCTGGCGGGCGCGCCTCAACCCAGGCGGCGAGGCGGAAGAGGACCGCGAACTGGTGCGCTCCACCGGGCGCGAATCCTGGCCGGCGTATTCGCCCGATGGCCGCCGGCTCGCCTACATCTCCGATCAGACCGGCGCGGACGAAGTCTGGCTGTGCGACGCCGAGGGCGCCAACCCCCTGCAACTCACGCATTTCAACGGCTCGCGCGTGGCCCGGCCGCGCTGGTCTCCCGATGGGCGCCTCCTGCTGATTGCGCACGATGGCGCGCGCGGCCCGGGCCTCTATACCATCCCGGTGCCCGCGAAAGGCGCCGCGCTGGCCGCCGGCACGAAGCCGGTGCCCGTCGTTCCGGGCAGCATGAACGGCAACTGGTCGCTGGACGGAAAGAAGGTCTACTTCGACGCCGGCGGACTGGTATGGCGCGTCACACTGCCGTCCGGCCCCACCGAGAAGGTCACCAGCGAGCCAGGGACGGGACAGGCGGCCGAGTCGGTGGACGGAAAGTACGTCTACTACCGCGCCCGCGGCAGCATCTGGCGAGTTCCCGTGGCGGGCGGCAAAGAGGAAGAAGTGTTCGCTCCGGAAAACGGCCTGTTCTTCACTACGATCGAGCCGGTCAGGAACGGGATCTATTATCTCGAATGGGAGCGCCGCGGCCGCGGCATGGCCGTCTCGTTCTACGATTTCGCTGCCAGGAAGAGCTCGGTAGTGTTGCGCATGAACGGAGTCGGAAACTTCGCCCGTTTCACGCTGTCGTTCTCCGTATCGCCGGACGGCAAGTACATCGTGTATCCGAAAGTCGACCGGGACGACACGAGCTTGATGATGCTGGAGCATTTCCGGTAGGGGCCGATGATGGACCGCGTCGTGAGCTGGACCTCATTCGAGCAGGAGCGGGAAGAGAACGCCGCACTCGATTACTGGCTCAGCCGCCCGCCCGAGGAGCGCATCGCCGAAGTGGAGCGGCTGCGCCGCGAGTACATCGCGAATTTAGGGGGAGCACAGCGGGATGAATGTGGAGAAAGACTTTGCGGACCTCTGCTCCTTGTTGAACGCGAAGAGCGTTGATTACCTCGTGATCGGCGGCTATGCCGTCGCATTCCACGGCGCTCCGCGTTTCACCGGCGATCTGGACCTGCTCATCCGGCCCGATTCCGCCAGCGCGGCTCGCGCGCTCGAAGCCGTGCGGGAGTTCGGTTTTCCGTCAGAAAGCGTCGCGCCGGATTACCTGCTGGAGCAACGTAAGATCCTCCAGTTGGGGCGAGTGCCGGTACAGGTACACATCATGACCAGCGTTACGGGACTGGATTGGGAGACAGCGTGGGCATCGCGAGTCCTGGGCTCGTACGGCGGCGTGCCGGTCTACTTCATCGGGCGCGAAGCTTTGCTGGCCAACAAGCGCGCGTCGGGGCGGGCGAAAGACTTGGCGGATGTGGAAGCTCTGGAAAAGAAGGGCGGAGCGAAGGCTTAAAACCCCGTCGCCGCAATCCAAAAACTTTCCTTCCACGTGCCGCCCGGCGGGATACTTTCGAGCTCCTTGTACACGCCCGCGTGCGCCAGGTTGAACGCGTCGGTGATGGCGGCCATCGGCTCGAAGCAGATGAACTCGCGCGCAGCCGGCGCATAGACCACCGCCACCTGGTACCTGGGACCGTAAGTCACGGTGATCCGCTGCCGCGCTCCTTCCACCCAGAACTGCGCCCGGCCATCGGCGTTGCGCACCAGGTTCGTGAACACGTCGTCAAGCTGCGTCGCGTGCAGTGGCTGCGGGTCGGCGAATTCCACCGGCCGGCGCTCTCCTGTCGGGATCAACTCCCGGCTGAGCACCAGGTGGTCGCGTGCGGCGATGTGCACCTTCCACTGGTCGCGCGGCGCATCGTGCAATCGGAAATAAGGATGGTACCCAATGGCCACAGGCAGGGGGCTCGCGGAGAGATTCTCGATCGCCGTCTCGACCTCCAGCTCGCCCCGTGACAGCCGGTATGTCATCGCGATGTTATGCGCGAACGGGAACTGCGCCATCAGCGCCGGGTATCTCCAGAATTCCAGGCGGCTCGTCACCCAGGCCGCATGCTCGTCGGCGCCGCTCGCCGCGACCGTCCACAGCGGCGAAAAATTGAGCAGACCGTGGATGGGCTTCTGATGGTTGTCCCGCCGGATGTTGCCCAGTTCGGGGTTGATCAGAAACTTTTTGCCGTTGGCCCAGAAGAAATCGTCGCTGAGCCGGTTGGCCCACGGCGCCAGGAACGGAATGCAGCAAAAGGTCTGCTGCGCCCGCAGGTCGGCCGGGCTGTAGACGGGCGACCACAGCACATTCTGGCCGTTGACCTTCATCTCGTACGCCATGTTGCCGACCGACGGCGCGATCGAAACCTCCACGTGGCGGACGTTGTCCAGCAGTTGTACGACTTCGATGTCGTCGACGGCGGTCCGGCGGGCGGTGTAGTCGGCGGCTTGCGTCATGAGCGGCAGCAATGGCAGAAAGAATACGGCGGCGAGCTTCATTGGATGTCGCCGGGATCGCGCAGGTCGAGCACCGTCTCCTTCTGGCAGCAGACGCAGGGACCCGGCGTGTAGGCGCGAATGGAGCAGACATCGCACCAGTAGGTCACCATTTTCAGGTGCCCGTCTTTTTTCACCAGCATGGAATGGGTGTGCATCGGGTCGAGCTGGAAATGGCGCGGCGCGGTGAAGTGCCCTTTGGCCTGGATCTCGAACCCGTTCAGCCGCGTATCGCCAAGCACCTTGCGCATCGGCGCGTCGCCATCGAGCTGGACGGTCTGGTGCGCGGCAGTTTCGAGCGCGGCCGGCTGCCCCTCGCGGACGATCAGCTTGCCTTCAATCGTCACGGTTTGCGGATCGGCGGCGAGGCAGAGTGCGGCCAGGGAGAGGAGCAAAAGGCAGAACCGCATCGGTTCAATTGTAGCGCGGAGGCGGGAGAATCGGAGGGTTCATTTCACTCAAGCTGGGTGTTCTCAGCCTTGGCGTCTACAAGAGCAATACCAGCACGACCTGCCGCTCGGCGCAGCGCGCGGTCCGTCGTCGAGAGCGGAAGTTTCCGCCTGATGGCAAGCTCGAGGTAAGCGGCATCGTAGTTCGTGAGATCGTATGTTCGCGCCACGTTCGGCAGCGCCAAAACGCTCGCTGGATCGGGATCGTCGACTGAAACGGGCAGGCCCGGAATTCTCGCCAGGTATTCTGCCGCCTGTTCGTAAGTGATCCGGCGGCGGCAGGCGACTGTCAAAGCGTTTCCGATTTCGTAGAACCAAAGGAACGGTACCACGGCCGCATCCTCAGCCAACCGTTCCAGGATCTTGAGGCCTATATCCGCGGTCGAACTCGTCTTCCAGGAACCACTGAAGAGCGAGCGAGGCATCGATCACGAACTCGCTCACATCCGGTGGCCCTCATGTATCAGATCCTTAACCGAAACCCCAGGCTCGATGCGAACGCGATTCCGGTTGACGAATTCGAGCATGTCGCGCACGGCATGGCGCTGCTCGTCACCACGGCCCGCAGATTCGCGTTCCACGAAGGATTTCAAAGCCCGCTCGATCACCTCCTCCGCTGACCGGAAATTACCGTGCGCCATCTGCTGCTTTACAATTTCTTCGCTCAGCGAGCTCAGGTGTATATCCATCTGACGCCCCCACTAGAATCATCATAAGACGTGCCCGGCCTGGGGCGGGCCAGCTTTTCCGTAGCTCGCTCGCCCGACCTCCTCGCCCCCATACTCCACCCCCACCAGAAACAACCCTTTGGCCGGCGCCGTCGGCCCGCACTCCGCCGGCAGCCGGTCCAGGTCCGCCAGGTTTCCTTTGCCCGCCTCGATCAGGGTTCCCACGATGTTCCGCACCATGTGCTTGAGAAAGCCGCTGCCGCGCACGCGGTAAACGAGCCGCCCCGGCGCCCGTTCGAGCGTGGAAGAGAAAATCGTCCGCACCTTCGACCGCCCCTCCGCATCGCGGTCGTCCGAGGCCGCGAACGCAGTAAAATCGTGCTCGCCCGCAAACGCCTCCGCGAGGCGCGCCATCCGCGACTCATCCAGCGGATACGGGTAGTGGTGCACATAAGGCCACTCGAAAGGGCTACAGACTTCGTCCCGGAAGATGCGGTACTCGTAGGTTTTGGCGATTGCTTGGAAGCGTGGGTGAAATTCAGCGCCGGCCTCCTCGGCGGCAAGCACGCGAATGGCCGGCGGCAGCAGGCGGTTCACGGCACGCCGCAGGTTCGCGGCCGGGATCGGGTTGGTGATGCTGAACGCGGCCACCTGCGCCAGCGCATGCACTCCTGCATCGGTGCGTCCGGACCCGGCCACGTGCACTGGAGCGCCTTCCATTTCCGAAAGTATTCGCTCGAGCGTGCCCTGGATCGTCGGGAGGCCGGGTTGCACCTGCCACCCATGAAATCCGGTGCCGTCGTACGCGAGGGTGATCCGGATGCGGCGCGGCATCTTTTCCAGCACGGCTCTTTCCGGCAAAGCCTTTTCGGGCAACCCTGCGCTCAGGCCGGCCGCGAGCCCGGCTTCACCGCGGGCGTTCCCGCCTGGCAGAGGGGACAGGCCGGGGCCTCGTATGTCTTGACGTGCAGCGTCACCAGCGCGGCGCGCGGCACCCCTACCTCGGATTGGCCGCCGCTTCGGTCGATGATCGACCCGGCCGCCACAACATTGGCGCCCGCCGCGCGCAACACGTCCACCACGTCCCGCGTGCTTCCGCCCGTCGTGATGACGTCCTCGATTACCGCAACCTTCTCTCCGGGCGTAACCGTGAACCCACGCCGGAGCGCCATCTTCTTCGTGGCCGGATCGCGCTCGGTAAATAGAAAGCGGGCTCCCAGCGCGCGCGCCACTTCATGCCCGATGATCAGTCCACCCAGCGCCGGCGACGCCACGGTGCGGACTTCCGCTCCTCCGATCGCCCGCAGCGCGTCCGCCAGCATCGCCCCGAGCCGCGCAGCGGCTTCCGGATGCTGCAGCACCAGCGCGCATTGCAGGTACTCGCCGCTGTGCAGCCCGCTCGTGAGCAGGAAGTGGCCTTCCAGGTACGCTCCCGTGGAGCGGAACAACTCCAGGACGGACTCGGCTTGCGGTGTCACAAAGGCCTACTATACCATTGGGATTACACAAAAACGGGCGGTTTGCCGCCTTCGTGTCTTAGGGGTCGAATGATGTTGGAACGCAAATCCTGTGTCGCGTTGTTGTGCTGCGCGCTGCTCCTCACTCCTTCCGGAGGGTTCGCGGCGCCCGCCGATAAGCCACCCGCGGATAAACCGAATGACAAGCCGGACGCGCCGAGGCAGGACAACGCCTCGGTCTCGCCGCTCCGTCCGCCGGGTCATGGCTTTCTCGACCGCCTGACCAGGAACTATCGCGTGCCCACGGTGCTGCAGCCGACCGAGGGCAACTCGCCGCGCCTCGAATCTCTGCTGCGCGGCGGAAACCTCTACCTTTCGCTGCAGGACGCAATCGCGCTGACCCTCGAGAACAACCTCGATATCGCCATCCAGCGCTACGGGCCGGAACTGGCCGATGCCGCCGTGCTCCAGGCGGAGGCCGGCGGGTTCGCGCGCGGCGTTTCCACCAGCGTGACCGCAGGGCCCTCGGGCGTGGCCGTGAGCACCTCGGGAACCACGCCGGGCAGCAATCAGACCTCCGTGACACAGGCCAGCTCCGCGACCTCCTCGGCCGTGAGCGCCAGCGTTCTGCAATCGTCCGGCCCGGCCATTCCGGCGCTCGATCCGATCCTGACCGGCAGCGCCACCTGGTCCCACACCACCTCGCCGCAGACCAGCACGTTCATCACCGGCACCACCTCGCTGATCAACCAGCAGGCCGCCAACAACGTCGCCATTCAAAAGAGCTTTCTTACCGGCACCACCATCAGCCTGGGGCTGACCAACACCACCACGCAGAGCAACAACCTGCGCAACGTGTTCAATCCGGCCACCAGCTCCTCGCTTTCCCTGACGATCGTGCAGAACCTGCTCCAGGGCTTCGGCCCCGCCGTCAATTCCCGCCAGATCCGCATCGCCAAAAACAACCGCGAAGTCTCCGACCTCACCTTCAAGCTGCAGGTCGAGACCACCGTCGCTTCCGTCATGGAGCTCTACTGGCAGCTCGTGGCGCTCAACGACCAGGTGAAGGTCGCGAAGGACGCCATCGCCGCGGCGCAGCGGCTCTATGAGGACAACAAGCGGCAGGTCGAGGTCGGCACGCTCGCGCCCATCGAGGTCACCCGCGCCGAAGCCCAGATCGCGGCCGGCGAGCAGCAGCTCACCATCGCCCAGACCCAGGTGCTGCAGCAGGAGACGATCCTCAAGACGGCGCTCAGCCGCAACGGCGTCGCGAGCCCGCTCGTCGCCGATGCCCGGATCATCACCACGGACCAGATCAATATTCCGGACGTCGAGCCGATCTCACCCATTCAGGACCTCACCGCTATGGCGCTGGCCTCCCGGCCGGAGCTGGCCCAGAGCCGGATCCAAATCACGAACCAGGAACTCACCATTCGCGGCTCGAAGAACGGCTTGCTGCCGACGCTGCAGGCGGTCGCCAGTACCTCGAACAACGCGCTCGCCGGCACCGTCGTTCCGAACCAGACCGGGAGCGCATTCTTCGTCGGCGGCTACGGCACCGTGCTGGACCAGCTCTTTTCGCGCAATTTCCCCAGCTACTCCGCGGGCTTCAACCTGCAGATCCCGATCCGCAACCGCTCCGCGCAGGCCCAGGTGATCAATGACCAACTGGCGCTCCGCCAGCAGCAGCTTGGCCTGCAGCGCCTCGAGAACCAGGTCCGCGTCGACGTCCAGAACGCCCTCATCGGGCTGACCCAGGCGCGGGCGCAGTACCAGTCGGCGGTGAAAGCGCGCGTCCTCCAGGCCCAGACGCTGGACGCTGAGCAGAAGAAACTGGCGCTCGGCGCGTCGACGATTTATAACGTCATCAGCGACCAGCAGGCCCTCACCCAGGCCGAGTCCAACGAGGTGGCGGCCAAGGCCGCCTACGCCCGCGCCAAGGTCGAAATGGACCGCGCCACCGGCCAGATCCTCACCAACAACAACATCTCGATGGACGAGGCCTTCCGCGGGTCCGTCGCCCGGCCGCCCAGCCCGCTGCCTCCCGCGGCCCCCGCCCAGTAGTCTCCGCCACGCGCACCGCGCGGCCGCCCGGGGCTGGCCCATCCGGCCCGCCCCACTCCCGCGGCGCCGCGGCGCGATAGCCTGCCGCTCCCGCCGCGGCGCACCCGCTTATGCCGCGAGCCGCTCGGCCACCCCGCCCCACTCCCCGCGGCGCCGCGGCGCGATAACCCCACTCGCTCCCGCCGCGGCGCACGCGCGAACGAATGCCGCGAGCCGCCCGCGGCCGGCCATCCCACCCCACCCCCTTACTCTCCTCCCGCCGCCGCTCGGCAGGCCGGCCGCTGCTGCTCAGGCCGAATCGTATCCTTTTGGAACAGGAAGTTGACACCCCAGTGCCAATTTTGCATACAAAGCCGTTGAAATTTCGGATCTGGGGCAATGGTTTCAAGTGTTTACCGTTTGGCGAGGAGATTGCTCTAGAGAGGCCGTGACTAAGAAATCGCAGGCCCTTGGAGAGATGATTGATCTTCCGTATAATCTCCCGCCTAACCAGTCACCTCGCATAAAAACCCTCTAGCTGTCCATCGAAATTCCTTCACAATCGTCTCTCTCCGGGCCTGTGGGCATAACGCCGGCGGTATATCCGCCGGCGTTATGCTGTGTGCTCCCGCGGGTCGTTTACCATAGTCCTATGGCGATCGGAATGTTTGAAGTGGCGTGCCCGTGCTGTGCGGCCATCCTGAAAATCGATCCGGAGACACGGGCGGTGATTGCCCACACCGTCCCGGAAAAACCGCGGGCTATCGACGATCTGGCGGCGGAAGTGGAAAAGCTGAAGGGCGCCGGCGCGCGCCGCGATGAGATCTTCCGCAAGCAGTTCGAGGCCGAGAAGACGCACGGCAAGGTGCTCGAAAAGAAGTTCGACGAGCTGTTCAAACGGGCGAAGGAGAACCCGGATCAGAAGCCGCCCACGCGCGACATTGATCTCTAACGGCCCATGGCGAGGCCGGCAAACCCGAGAGCCGCGACCGCAACGCCGAAGCCGCGCATGGCCCACATCGCCCTGCGCGAGGGAGGCTGCGGCTCCGGACGTCTGCCCCAAAGCGGGGCGATCGGCATTTGAAGGGCATCCTTGAAGTGCTCGATCGCCGGTCCGAGCCGGCCGCCAAGGCGCAAGGCCCCCTCCGGATCGACGGCCATCGAAACCCCCGCGAGAAGCACCACCGCGAACTCCACCATGGCCCGATTCTACCGCGCCGAAAGATCGCGGATATAAATATCCTTGAACCGCATGTTCCCCTCGCCGCCCGAATGCAACTGCAGCGCGATGTAACCGTCGAAGGACTTCGGCGCCGGGTCGGTGAAGTCCAGGACCGTGATGCCGTTCAGAATGTACACCATGTGGTTGCCTTCCACCTTGGCCAGCACGTCATTCCAGTCCGTCGGCCGCAGCACCTGCTCGTATTCCGGCGAGGGCCATGCGATCCAGCCGCGCCCGTCGCCGTAGAGCCCGCCATTGTGATGGTTCAGCGTGCGGTCGATCTCGAACTGCATGCCTTTGGCGATCTCCGGTGTGTCGCCCACAAATTCCGTATGGAAGTAGAGGCCGCTGTTGCCGTCGTCCTCGCACTTGAACCGGATCGAAAGCCAGAAATCCTTGTACTTCTTCTCGGTCCGCAGGTAGCCGTACTCCTTCGTCACGCCCTGCCCGTGGATGGTGCCGTCCTCGACGGTCCATTTCTCGTGGCCTACCGGCACCCAGCCCGTGAGGTCCTTGCCGTTGAACGCGCGCACCCACTGCTCGTTGGGATACGGCGCGCGGTTGCGCGGGACTTGAGCCAGCACCAGGGCCGCCGCGGCGGCCAGCAGCAGAAGGCAGTTTCGCATGGCGCTTATTCTACCGGATACCCGGCGTCGACCCAATTCGTCTTGAGATTCTCCGCGATGTAGAGCGCCTTGACGCGGGTGAAACCCATGTCGCGCAGCAGCGCGAATGCCGGCCGGATATTCGGGCAGTGGTCCCACGGGCAGCAGCCGCAGTAGATGACGATCTCCCGGTCGCGCGGCAGCTTCTCGACCGCCGTCCGCAGCGCCGCCAGCCCATCGGCCTTCGAACCCGGCCCCGCATAGACCGAGCCCGCAATGTGCTTGCCGTTGCGATAGAGCGTATTGAAGCCGACGTGGAAGATGGCCGGCTTCTCCGCCAGTTGCGCCGCCAGGTCCTTCGGCTGCACGAGCGCCAGATCCGCCGCGAGCATCGCCAATGCCGAAACGCAGATTCCGAGAATGAGAGCTTTCATCAAGATCACTCTACCGCGGCCGGCATCCTGCCGCATGGGCATGGGTGAGTATCACGAGGCGTCGCTCTCCGCCCGCCGGCTTTCGATTGGCGCGTTGAACCGCACCGCGGCGAAGAGTTGGGGAGCCGATCTGCCCGGCTCGCCCGTCCCCGGGTTCGAGCCCGATCAGTATTCCCTTGCGGTTACGATGCCGGGCTGCGGCACGGGGTATCTGCCGTCGGCGTTCGCGAGGAGCGGGGCAGGGGAATCCATGGTGAATTTATCTATATTCGGCGCCATCTCGTGCTCGCATTGGAGCATCTGGTCGAAAGTAATCTCCCTGCCGGTGTTGGCGGCCATCCGGCCCATGCTGGCAACCAGGCTGGTCTCGACGCCGCGTTGGACCTCGTTGTAAGGTTTGTCGTCTCGAATGGCGTCCATCAAATCGTTCCACTCGTTTTGGTAAGGATCCCTCTCCTCCGGACGCACCCTCGATTCCCAAATCAGGTCCGCGGGGTTCGCCGCCTGGCTCCTGTACAGGCTCGATGGCAGCCCGCAATCGCCCTGCCTGGAAGCGATTCCCATGCCCTTGCTCCCATGTACGGAGCTGGTGTAGATCTCCTCGCAGCCGTTCATGCAGCGGCCGTCAAAGAAGAACTTCGTGCCATCCGGATAGGTGTATTCCACCGAATAGACGTCAAAATTCTGATCCACGTAGGCAACCCCCTCGGGACTGACCTTGTAGTGCCGGCCGCCCAACGCCTGCGCCTTTACCGGCCACGCATTTTTCATCCATCCCAGATGATCGATGAGGTGAATATAAAAATCGTTGTAGCAGCCTCCGCTCGCCCAGATGAAACTGTGGAATCGCTTCACCTGGTAGAGCAGGTCGCTGATGCCGGCGGGTTTGGGCAGGGAGAGGAAATACCCGCCGGGTCCATGCATGCGGTAGCCGCGCTGCAGAATGACCTCGCCGATCTCCCCGTTATGGACGCGGTCGGCCAGTTCCTGTAGCGCCCGGCTGTGCCGCGACATCAGCCCTACCCCCACCTTGAGGTTCCGGGCTGAGGCTTCCCGGCCGAGCGCGAACATGCGCTTGCTCGTTGGGCCGTCCGCCGTCAGCGGTTTTTCCATGAAGACATTCAGGCGCTTCTGGATCGCGTAGGTGAAGTGCACCCAGCGAAACGCCGGAGGCGTTGCGAAAATGGCGATATCGCCCGGCTTCAAACAATCCATTGCCTTCTGATAGGCGTCGAAGCCGAGAAACTGGCGATCCGGCGGCACCTCGACCTGGCTTGGATAACGCTGCTTCA
>Ga0070739_10004329_pt1 | contig 16901 bp, 16 predicted proteins | sample Coa_R1_7_FD_66445 | JGI IMG/M metagenome (GOLD analysis project Ga0070739, IMG submission 66445) | Surface soil microbial communities from Centralia Pennsylvania, which are recovering from an underground coalmine fire - Coalmine... | ecosystem: Environmental > Terrestrial > Soil > Unclassified ... | reverse complement strand
ACGCTCACCGCGACTATACCGCCCGCGACGCTGGCGATCACGTAGACCAGCGCCGCGACGCCGCCCCCGGCGCCCTGGCCGGCGAGCAGATCGGCCCCCCAGCCGAAGGTGCTGAAGGTGGTGAAGCCGCCCAGCACCCCCACGGCCAGGAACAAGCGCGTCTCGACCTGGAGCAGCCCGACCTCGTCGGCCAGGACGAAGATGACGCCCAGCACGAAGGAGCCCAGCACGTTGGCCAGGAGCACCGGCAGGGGCAGCACCGCGCCCAGGGGCGCTAGCCAGGCCAACAGCAGCCCGCGGGCGCAGGCGCCCAGCCCCCCTCCCACAAAGACAATCAGTGGCCGGCGCATCATCCCTCCTTACACCAGGCGTCCCGCCGCCGCGCCCAGGGCGGCCGCCGCCATCCCGGCCGCCACCGAGCTCAGGATGCTGAGCAGGGCGATGCGCCGGCTGCCGTCGTTGAAGAGGAGCACCCCCTCCAGAGCGTAGGTGCTGAAGGTGGTGTAGCCGCCTAGGAAGCCCGTGGCCAGCAGGGCGGTGAGCAGGGCCACATCGCGATGATAGGCGGCCAGGGCGCTGCTCAGCAGGCCGAGCGCGAAGCAGCCGCTCACATTGATCACGACGGTGCCCAGCGGGAACTCGCCGCCGTAGCGCGCGCCGATGAAGCGGCCCAGGCCGTAGCGGCAGGTCGCGCCAGCACCCCCGCCCACGAAGATGGCCAGCAGGGTGAGGCCCGTCATTGGCGCGTCCCCGCCCGGTATTTCAAGATATGGACGGGAGAGAGCGTGGCGATCCCGTGCGGGATCAGCGCGTCGAGCAGCGGCAGGAAGCGGCGGATCGCCTCCGTGGTGTCGACGATCTCGACGATCATGGGCAGGTCGTCGGAGACGTCCAGCAGGCGGTTCGTGTGCAGATGGCGGTGTTGGCCGTAGCCCTCGATACCTCGGAAGACCGTGGCCCCGGCCAGCCCTTCGCGGCGCGCCAGCTCCACCAACGCCGCGTAGAGGGGCTGATGCTGATGGCGCATGCACTCGTGGATGAAGATGCGCAACCGCAGTCCCGCGCTCCCCGTTCTCACCGTCTCCTCCTCGCTCACGCCCGCGTCGGTCATCGGACGCCCCGCTTGCCGGCCACCAGTTCGATCGCCCGTATCCATGCGTTCCCCTCTCCCCTCATCCCTTCGTCGCTAAAGCGATAGTCATGCTTGCGAATGAATTCGCTCAACTCGTGATCCAATGCTTGCATGCAGACCTGCTGCAGCTCCACCAGGCGCCGCAGAAGGGCCGTATCGCGCGTCACAGTCCCCGCCTGGTCCAGATGTATCAGGCACAGGCCTCCAGCGGCCCGCAGCGCCTGCGCGACCGCCTCCTCGCCGAGGTGCTCCAGCAGCGTGCCGAGGTAGATCCGCTCATAATGCTCTCGCATCGCGCAGGCCGGACAGGCCACGTGCGGATCGGAGACGCTCGCCACAGGCATCGAGCAGCTCGTAATAGACGGTGTGCTTGCTCGGTTCGCCCGGGTGTGCCATCACGCATCCTCCGCGCTTCCCAGCGCTTGTCCGACGCGTTCCCCGGCGCTCATCGCCGTGTGCCCGTGACTGCCCGCGGGATGCGGGTAGGGGATGAGCCCATCCATCTCGCCCTGCGCGTCGATCTCTTCCGCCTCGGCGGCCGAGACCACCTCCGGGCGGAAGAAGCCCTGGGCGATGAGCGTCGGCACCACGGCCGAGAGGATGACCACCGTGACCAGGATCGTGTACTGCGCCTGGGTGATGATATGGTTGGTCAGCCCGAAGAGCGCCGAGATGGTGCCGAAGGTCAGGCCCGTGCTCATCAGCAGCGTGGTGTAGGCGCTCTCCCGCCCGGGCAGGCGGAAGGCCAGGCGGGAGAGCGGCCACACGCCGATCCCTTTCGTGCCCAGCTTGACCAACAGCAGCAGAGCAATGAGCCCGGCCCCAGCGGCGACGGCGGGCAGGGAGACGTAGAGCCCGGCCTTGAGGAAGTAGAACGGCGTAAGCAGCACGAAGGCGATGGAGCGCATGCGGTCCACCAGCACCCGGTCGCGCACGAAGACGCCGGCGATGACCAGCCCGACCAGGTAGGCCGGCAACACCGCCTCGCTGTTGGCGGTCTGGGCCAGCCAGCCCAGCACCAGCAGGACCAGGAAGATGAACTTGACCTCCGGCTCGGAGACGCGACTGCCCACGCTGCTGATGACGAAGCGCGTGGCGCGCGGCATGAAGTACAAGGTGACACAGGTCACGACCACGAACAGGACCATCCATCCATTGAAGTTCGCGAATAGGACGCCGAGCGCCAGGACGGTGCCGAAGTCGGTGACGAAACAGGCGGCCAGGATGAGCTTGCCCAGGTCGGTGCGGTTCAGGCCGGTCTCGACCATCACGGCGTAGACCACGGCGACGGAGGTGGTGGACAGCGCAACGCCACCAATCTCCGCCGCGCGCAGATCCCAGCCGGCCGCGTACCGGCAGAACAGGAAGGCGCCCAGACAGGGCAGGGCGAAGGAGACGGCCCCGATGGAGAGCGAGGCCCGCAGGTGCCGCCGCAGGGCGGCGGGGTCGATCTCCGCCCCGGCCAGGAAGGTCAGCAGGCCGGAGCCGAAGCTGGCCAGGAAGTCGATCCAGGGGGTGGTGTGCAGGTCCAGGACGTTGCCGCCGATGACGCCCATACCGATCTCGGCCAGGGCCACGGAGAGACCCAGGCGGATCGAGATGAGGCTGGCGCCGAGCGCCAAGGCCATCCAGACCGAGGCGATGAAGTAGACGTTGTTGGTGTCCATGCGAGACGTATCCCCTTTCCCCGAGATTGGCCGTGCCGGGCACAAAAAAACTCCCGACACGACCTCAGACTGGTCGGTCAGGAGCCATCAGCAGCAACCCTGCGGTTCCAGCGCGCCGACGCGACGCACTGCGGCGGACCTCCATCGCCTCTACCATAGACGGTAGCAGATACCGTGCCCCGTGACAAGTGAGGCACGGCACGCGGCACACTCTGGCGGTGACATTGACGGTCGCGCGGACGAGCACGTACACTGGCGTAGAACCACCCGGACCCCGCCGCGTCACCTGCGTGGGCCGGGAGGCTGCTGGCGATGGGGTTCGCCTAACGCCCTCACGCGGGCTGATAGCTCCTACAACACGTACCGCCCTGGGAAGCCCGCGGTTGGGGCTTTTTCTGTTTGGATGATGGTCAGGAATGTGGTCAGCGCGATGGGCTGTAGTTTCATGGGACTGCCTCTCTTGTCTCTAGCGATAGGTTCGCGGGGCCCGTAGGTATGTGGCCGCGCCGGGGCGTCAGGCCCGGCCAGAAGGTCATCGAGTTTCAGCGGCCTGGTGCGGCGCGAGGAGTGCCCCAACGACAAGCGGGGCGCGGTCGCGATCCTGACGCCGCGGGGCGAGGAAGTGCTGCGCACGACGGCGCCCGGACACGTGGCATGCGTGCGCCGCTCCTTCTTCGACGCGCTGAGGCCCGAGCAGGTAGACGTGCTCGGCGACGCGCTCACCGCGGTCATGGATCGCCTGCCGCGGGAGCCGGAGCGCCGGATGCTCGCCGAGCTGTGGGCGGCCAGCTGAACGGTTCTGTACCCCTTTCAGGGGCGTGAGCGGTCAGGGCAGCAGGACGATCTTGCCCAGGGTGTGGCCCTGCTCCAGCAATGCGAACGCCGCACGGACCTCCTCCAGCGGGAACGTCGCGGCGATCGGCACCTCCAGCTCGCCGACGGCGCCCAGCCCGGCCAGCTCGGCCAGGACCGTGGCGCTGGGGGGGCGATGGGCCGGTTCAACATCGGGTCCATCTCCATCACGGGCCCCAAGCGTTCCGCTCGGGGGCCTTCTGTATGCCTCGTGTGAACTTTGGCATAGCGCATGCGTTTACAGAGTAGGTAGTACGATCAATGCGGAGCCCCCGTACCGAAAGGAGGGCACGATGCCGCGCACGCCGCCGCGACGCGATGTGGCCGTCGCCGACGACTTCCTGCTCTACCACCAACTCTGCCACTGCGGCGCCACGCTGTGGATGCCCGGGGTGATCGCGCAAGGGCTGGCGGACTATGGCGAGTTCGTGGAGGCTAGCCCGACCGGCGAGTACATCACCTGCTCCGAATGCGGCAGCCGCTTCTATGCACACGGCGGACGGTTCGAGCGCATGGACGTGCCCAAGCCGTAGCCGCGCGCTCCATTGACCGGCCAGGCAGGCGGTGCCGGTTCCCCGATCCCGGCCCTGCGACCGCGCTTGCCTCGCTTCACTCCAGCGTGCCATCATAGGGTCAGCATGAGAGACTGGCTATTTGACAACTCGGCTGCACGACGGATTGGACACCCCGAGGCGCCCGCCGATGGAGTGCTGGAGTTCCATCGCCGCCTGCCGGGTTATACGCCGTCGCCGCTGGTCGAGGTGCCGGGCATCGCGGCGACGTTGGGCGTTGGACGGGTCTGGGTCAAGGATGAGTCGAGCCGGCTCGGCCTGCCGGCTTTCAAGATCCTTGGCGCTTCCTGGGCGATCTACCAGGCCTTGCGCGAGCGCCTCGGTCCCGACCTCGACGGCTGGCGCACCTTCGGCGAGCTTGTCGAACGCCTCGCCCCCCTGCGGCCCCTGACCCTGGCCACCGCCACCGACGGCAACCATGGGCGCGCCGTGGCGCACACGGCGGCGCTGCTGGGATTGGGAGCGCACATCTTCGTCCCGGCCGGGACGGCGCACGCGACGCGACGCACGTCTTGCTGTTCTGCACGGAGGGAGCGACCGACCCCGCCTCGTACCGCGAGATCGTCGGCCACGCTCCTTAATCCGGGGGACGCCCAGCGGGTAACTTTTCGCATCGCCGCGGGAACTATTGTGTAGACAGGAGATGCTGGGGCTCATCGGGCGGGTGATGGACGGCACGACAGACGACGCGAGCCTGGTACAGGCGGCCCGGGACGGCGACAGGGAGGCGTTTGCCCAGTTGCTCACCCGGCATTGGTCTCTCTTGTTGTCCGTGTGCCGGCGCATGCTGGCAAACGAGGACCTGGCGTACGACGTGGCACAGGAAGCCACCCTTCAGGCGTTCCTCAGCCTCGACCGCCTGAAGCGGGCGGAGCAATTCGGGTCGTGGTTGAGCGGCATCGGGCTGAACATCTGCCGTCACCGCTTGCGGCGCCGCGAGCGTCTCGACCTGTCGTGGGAGGCGGTCGTCGGAGGGCGCCACGCCCCCGAGCGCGACATCCCGGACGAAAGCCTCGGCCCGGAAGAGCGGGCCGAAGTGGCCGATCTGCGGGCGCGGGTGCAGCGCGCGGTGGCGGACTTGCCGCGCGGCCAGCGCGCCGCCGTGGTGCTCTTTTACCTGCTCGGCCTGACGCACGCCGAGACGGCCGCCCATCTGGGCATCGAGGTCGGCACGCTCAAAACGCGCCTGCACAAAGCGCGCGGCACGCTACGCCGGCGTCTATGGGAGCTATGGGAGGATCAGGAGATGGTAACGCCTACCGAGGCGCCTCTGATCGAGATGCGGATCGAGAGCGTCCGCAAGGACGCGGATGACCCCGACAACCGCGGCCATCACGTCATGGTCCTGGAGGAAGTTGCCGGGTCCCGCTACCTGTTAATCTGGATCGGCGAAGCGGAGGGCTTTGCCCTCGCCAATGCGCTGGGGAAGTTGGAGTTGCCGCGGCCAATGACCATTGCCTTCATGGCAAACGTGCTCCAGGCAACGGGAACGACCCTGCGCGAGGTTCACGTCAGCAAGCTGGTCGGCGATGTGTTCTACGCGACGGCGCTCATCGACGGGCAGGCAGGGCCTGCTACGGTGGACGCCCGGCCCAGCGACGCCTTGACACTGGCCACGATTATGGGCGCGCCGATCCGCGTGGCCCAAGAGGTGCTTGACGCCGCGGGCGTGACGATCGAGAAGAAAACCGTTCAGGACGAGCATGGCCGGGACGTGATCGAACAAACGGCTCGCAACGTGTCGACCGGCGAGGACGTGGAACGGATACACCTCGATCCCCAGACGCTCGCGCCGATCCGGGTGTTGATTCGGGGGTGGACTAAAGTTCAGCGGCCCGAGGCACCCGCCGAATAGATTCGCTCAGGCGCCTGCCGTGCCGGATAGCGTGCTTGCCCATGCTCTCGCCTGGCGGATCCAGGCGATGTCGCCACTCCCTATGCTTGCCGGCAACAAGGCGGTGAGCCCCTCGGCAGTTACAGCGGGTAAGGCGCGGCTGCGTGGACTGTCGGCGTATCCGTCGTTCTCCAGCACCAGGATTCGCAACCTTTCACCGTCGAAGCACCAGACCTCGGGCACGCCGATCTGCGCGTAAATGGGGAGTTTGTCGAGCGACGGATGGGTGATATCGATCTCAATGACCAGATCTGGCGGCGGATCCACCTGGAGATCGATCCTCTCCCTGCCTTGCACGCGTTGAGCGTTCTGCACGTAGAAGCACGAATCGGCCTCGAAGCCGCGCTGTAGGTCTTCGCGATCGAAGGTTGTCGAGCCCAGGCTGTAGATCTCTATTCCAAGCTCCCCGGCTAGCACGGGCAGCAACAACTGCAAGGCGCGATTGAAGCGCTCGTGTTCGGGCAACGGGCTCGTGATCTCCAGCGTCCCCCGATCGTAGGTGAACCTGGGCGAACCGGCATCGGCGTGGTCCCGCAGCAGGCGCTTGTAGGTATCCCAGCCGATATTGTAGAGGAGTGTTCTGCGCTCTTGCGCGCTTTGCGCGACGGCCATAGTGCATACCCTCACCCCAGTATGGTGTGTCAAGGCGATCCCACGAACGGCGGCCGATTACCCCGATGCGGGAGGTGCCGCCGCAGGATGAGATCGACCTGTCCTGCCTCGGATGCGGAGATGCCCCAGGTGAGGGTGTGCGGGTAGGGGAAGCTGTCGGACAGGCGCAGCGTCAGGTTGTCGTTGCCCGTGGGCCTGTCCGGCGCGCCGTCCACAAAGGTGCCCATGTTGCGGTCCCAATGATAGGTCTGGATGCGATTCCAGGGGACAAGTCCCCACGCAAACCAGATGCCGCCGGTCGTCAGCCGCAACGTGTCGGCCTGGCCCACACTGCTGAGCAACAGGCCGCCCATCAGGCCGAGCACGGCGTAGGAATAGATGGTCTTCCACGCGGATTCCCAGCCGCCCCGACGTATCCGCACGATCTCAACGGCGGTCCATACGGCGTACAGCCCTATCCCGAGCGCCAGCAGAACCGTCAGGATGATGGCACGTTGGCGCTCGGACCCCGTGTTTGACGGGTGAACCGGCAGGGTCACGCTGCTGTGCAGCAGCGCTCCATCCTCCCAGGGCCAGCCGGGATCGCGATGAAAGAGGATGTACCCTGCGGGAAGCCAGACGGCTATGGCCACGAGCAGCAGCGAGCGCTGGACGATGGCGGCCAGCGGCGACAGGGGCGGCGCGGGACGCGGACGCGCGCGCGGTATGCCGGCGCGCCGCGCCATGCGCGGCGTGGCCAGCCGTAGCGAGCGATCACGGTAGCCCATCCGTCTGCCCCCGCTGTTGCGCTAGGGGATAGGCGTTAGGAGATGCGCGATTCCTAACGCCTAGCGCCCAACACCTACCGCCTAGTGTTTCAGCCAGTAGTTTTCGAACTGCCAGGAGAAGGTGGGATGGTAATAATAACCGCCCAGGTTCGGCGACACCATCTCCACGTTCTTCAGGAAGACCAGCGGCACCTTGCTGGCCGAGCGCAAGATGCGGATCTGCGCCTGTTGCAGCAGAGTGTCGCGGTCCTTGCCCAGGTTCAGGGCTTCGGCCCGGTTGACGATGTTGTCGGCCTGTGGATCGCAGTAGTGCGCCGCCGAGCCGCCGACCGTGTTGGCGTTACAGGCCATCTCCCCGGAGTAGATATCGTAGCCATCCGGGAAGTCGATGCCCCAGAAGGCCGTCGACAGTTGATGGCCCGTCAGCGCCTGCGTCGTCGCCAGGAGGGAGGTATGGGCGACACCTCGCACGGTGGCATTTAGTCCGATGGCCTTCAGATCCTGCTCGATGCCCGGCGCCATATCGGCGTCGAAGACCTGGTTGTTGGAGTAGAGGAACTGCACCGGCTGGCCGTGGTAGCCGCTCTGCTTGAGCAGGGCTGCTGCCTTAGTTGGATTGTACGGGTAGATCGGCGCCGCGTCGAGCGACTTGTCGTACTGCGGGTCGAGCGGGATGTAGAGCTGGTTGGCGGGGATGCCCAGCCCGCCGAGCAGCTTCACCAGGTGCGGGCGATTGATGGCCATGGCCACGGCCTGGCGGAAGGCAAGCGACTTCAGCAATGGATCGTGCGTGTTCTGATCCAGCCAGGTCACGATGACCGTGGGCGCCGGAACGAGGAAACGCTTCAGCTTGGGATCCTGCTCGGCCAGTTGCAGGTCGGCAGGGCTCAATTCGTTGGCCACGCCGAACCCGGTCAATTCGCCTTTCTCCACTTTCAGGGCGATGACATTGGCGGCCACGTTGACATAGACGGTCACCTTGTCCAGGTATGGCTTGCCCTTGCGGAAGTAATACGGGTTGCGCACGAAGACGACTTTGACGCCTTTCTGCCAGCTCTGCAGCATGAACGGACCGGTGCCGACCGGATGGCTGGCGAAGTAGTCCGCGCTCTCCTTGCTGACCACGGCCTTGGGTACCACCATATTAAAGGTCTCGGCCATGATGTAGGGGAAGATGGCCACCGGCTGGTTCAGCGTGAAACGAATCGTGTACTTATCCAGCACCTGGATGCCCGACACATCCTTGCTCTTGCCGTCGATGAAGTCCTGGGCGCCCTTGAATATGGTGTCGGTGGTCTGGCCCCAGGACGGTGCCGGCTTGAGATGGGGGTCCAGCGCGCGCATGATCGAATACTTCAGGTCGTCGGCGGTCATCTCCATGCCGTTGCTGAATCTGACCCCCTGGCGCAGCTTGAAGGTCCAGGTCTTGCGGTCGGCGCTAACCCGCGGCGGGGCGGCGGCGAGGTCCAGTTGCGGCTTTCCATTGCGGTCGAACCGGTAGAGCCCATTGTACAGCGTGCCGTTCATGACCACCCAGTCATCGCTATAGGCCTGGGCGGCGTCGAAGGTCACGACGTCTTCGGTAAAGGCGATGGAGATCTGGCCGCCGCGCACCGGCGTGTCGCGCGGAGCGGTGGCGCGTGCGTTGGCCGATGAAACCAGGAGAGCGATCAGTGCAAAGAGGGCGGCGGGCGCGTAGGGGCGCACCCGGCGCCGTGGGATACCTGTCACTAGTACGTCCTTTCTTGCTATGCGCGATCTCGCATGGCCGACAGTTAATCACTGCGCCGGGGTCATTGTCAAGCGTGCCAATGCGTGGATAGGGCCGGCGACTGAAGTCGCCTGGAAGGCACATACCGGCTAAAGCCGGACAGTGGCGCATCAAAGGCACTTCAGTGCCCGTACCCTGCCATGACACTTCAGTGTCAGGCTTCCCCAATACCGAAGGTACCTACTCCTATTCCAGCCCGCCGTGGGCTCACTCATCGCGGATGCGGGTCTTCATCCACGGATTGCTGTTATGGAAGTCGCTCACGGCGCCACCCGGAGGGTTGAGCGCGTCGAGGCGCGCGGCGTCCTCGGCCCCCAAGTCCATCTCCAGCACCTTGAGCGCGTCCTGCAACTGCTCCATGGTGCGCGGGCCGATGATCGGCGAGGTGATGCCCGGCTGGTCTTTGCACCACAGCAGGGCCAGTTGGCTGGAGGTCAGCCCGCGCTCGCGGGCGATGGAGCCCATCTCGCGCGCCACGGCCACGCCGCGCCTGGTCACGCGCTGGCCGAAGGGGCTTTCCCGTCCGGTGCGCTCCAGGCGCGAGCCCGCCGGAGTCGCCGACGCGTCGTCGTAGCGTCCGGCCAGGATGCCGCCCGCCAGCGGCGACCACGGCAGCAGCCCCAGGCCATAGCGCTGCGCCAGGGGCACCAACTCGTTCTCGATGCGGCGGTCGAGCAGGTTGTAGGGCGGCTGCTCGGAGATAAAGCGCGCCAGGTTGTAGCGCTCGCTGATGGCGAGGCCCTCCATCACCATCCAGGCCGGGAAGGTCGAACAGCCGATATAGCGGACCTTGCCGGCGCGCACCAGATCGTCCAGCGCCCGCAGCGTCTCGTCCTGCGGGATGTCCAGCGCGGGCCGGTGCAACTGGTACAGGTCGATATGCTCGGTCTGAAGGCGGCGCAGCGAATCCTCGCAGGCCTTGATGATGTGGTAGCGGCTGTTGCCGCGCTCGTTGGGACCCGGCCCCATCTCGCCGTGCACCTTGGTGGCCAGCACAATCTGGTCGCGCCGGCCGTTGCGCCGCAGGGCGCGTCCCACGATGCGCTCGCTCTCGCCGTTGCCGTAGACATTGGCCGTGTCGATGAAATTGATGCCGCCGTCGAGCGCGGCATCGATGATGCGCAGCGATTCTTCCTCCGGGGTGGGCTCGCCGAAGTTCATGGCGCCGAGGCAGAGCGGCGAGACCTGGACGCCGGTGCGTCCCAGACCGCGGTAAGGCATCTGTTTCTCCTTCTCCTTCACACTGCTTTATTATGCTCTACCAGCTCGTGCAACATGCCACGCGCGTCCGCGGTGCTGAGCCGGTGGCTCAAAGGGTCGATCAAGATGGCTTGCAGCGCCAGGTCCATGCGCTCCTCCAGCGCGGCCTGCACCACGAGCTCCTGCGCCGCCACGTGGGTCTGTACCCACGCCGCCGGGCCGGGCGGTAGATCGGGCATAGGTAACGGGTGGACGCCGTCGCCGTCGACCGTGGCCACACATTCCACCACCGCGCCGGGCCTGATGCCCGCCAGTTGTCCCTGATTGGGGATGTTGACCACAAACTCACGGCTGCCGAAACCGGCCAGCGCTTCGATCACGCCGACGGCCTGCTCGCCGGATGGCGCCAGATTGATGGGGTCGCGCCCGTCCAGTTGGCGCAGCACCGCCTCGATATCCCTGGCGCGAGTGCTCTCGCGGTGGTGGATGTGCGTCAGGAGCAGCCCGTAGCGCCGGAAGGCCTCGTCGGGAGAGCCGAGATAGGACGGGAAGAACTCGGCCACGTGCCGGTCGCCGGCAGCGGGAAAGGTGCCGTAGAGGTCGAACATCTCCAGCTTGACGCGAAACCGGTCGCCGAAAGGATCGCCCTGGGGATCCGGTTCCGGCAGTGCCGCGGCAAGGCGGTCGCGCAGGCGTTGCAGTGATGCGTGCTCGACCCCGACGACCCAGGGCAGGTGATTGACGCCGGCGACCTGCCAGCCGTCCACCTCGGCGTCCGGCCCGAGCAGTTCGCGCGCGTGCATCTGTACGCCCCGATACTCGTGGCACAGGCCGATGGCGCGAATGGAGGTGGCGCGGGTCGCGGCGCGGCACAGCGTGGTCATCGGGTTGGTGACATTGAGCAGCCAGGCGTTGGGGCAGAGGCGTTCCATCCGTCGGGCCAGGTCCACGATCACCGGTATGTTGCGCAGCCCGCGCGCGATCCCGCCCGGGCCGACCGTATCGCCGACCGTCTGGTAGATGCCGTAGCGCTGGGGGATCTCCAGGTCGCCGCACATGGCGCGCAGGCCGCCGGTGGTGATGCTGAGCAGCACATAGTCGGCGCCGTCGAGCGCCTCGTCCAGCGACGGCGTGTAGCTCACCTCAAACGGGGCACTTGCAGCGGCCATGTACATTCGGCCCAGGCGCTGCATGCGCTCTCCGGCCACCGGGTCGATGTCGTTCAGGCAGACCGTGCCCCGCAGTGTCCTGCTCTGGGCGAGGTCGCCGAGCAGGTCCGGCCCCCAGGCATAGCTCCCTCCTCCGACAAACGCTATCTTCATCGCTCTCTTAATCTCCCTATCTGCCAGTGTGCCTTCGGAGTATGCCTCCAGCGTGGCCGGGGAAACCCCGGGATTCATCCCAGCGGGTACCCGCACTGAAGTGCGGGGTTTCCGGGCGGCGCATGCACCTCCCGGTGTTTCCCAACCTGCCCGCTCCTTTAAGTGTAATCGCCCGGCCCCTTCTGCCACGCTGCGCTATACCCGCGGCACCGTCAGGCGCGGGCGCGCGGGCGACGGGGTAGCCGGGGCCAGGACCGGCCGCGGACGCGTGGCCGTCAGCAGCGTCGCGCCTCCGTGCAGGTGGCGCTGCGCATGCTGCACGGAGGCCGGTGCGTTGGCCTCATATAGGTAATCGAGCAGCACGATGTCTGCCACCAGTTGCGCGTGCGCACAGAGGGCCATGTAGCGGCCCTGCGCGGTCTCATCCGCCACCTCTGTAACCATACTGAGGGTGGTGACACCGGGATACCGGCCGGCGTACCCACTGTACGACGCACGGGCCTGCTCCGCCACGTCCGGGTTGTAGTCGCGGACGTGCATCAGCACATCCTCTTCGTAGGGGGCCGGAAAGGCGTCGGGCGCCCAGTTATGGAGGAAGAGGCGATAGCGGTCGGCGAGGATGGCGTTGCGCGCCCGTATCTCCGGGTCGTCGGCCATGGCCCTGACCAGACGCCGCCTGATCTCGTCGGTTGCCGTGCCGTGCAGCGGGTAACGAGGGCCGGCGACCCGGGGCAGGATACCGAAGAACAGCCCCTGTGCAATGCAGTAGTCGCGGAACCAGGGGTTGCCGTGGCCGGCGAACAACTGTCCCCACTCGTGGGAAGGAAAGCCGTGGTCGTCGCACACGATATCGGGCGCCCAGCGCCCGAACAGGGATGGTAGCACCAGCGCCTCGGCATGCGGGGTGAGCGGATTGGCGTACTCCGACACGAACTCCAGCCCCGCGCCGTTGTAGCGGCCGGCGTGCAGCATCCAGGTGGCGTGCTCGCCCTGCAGGTCCTCGTGCAGCGCCGTGCCATCCGGGTTTTCACAGGGAATGATGACCACGTTGACGCGCTTGAGGTAGGCCTGCCAGTCCGGGTCGGTGGCCAGCAGGGCGGCAAGCCGCAGCAGCGCGCTGGTGCTGGACGCTTCGTTGGCGTGGTGGCGCGCGATGAACAACGCCGTGCAGCGCCAGGCGCACAACTTGGCGCGCGACCAGATCCCGGCCTCGCGCGGCAAGGTGGCCTCGATGGCGTAGGAGGGGCGGCCATGAGCGGAGCGCCCGGCCCGGTACACGTGGATGTGGGGCGATCGGTCCAACACCGTGAGGACCTCCGCTATCTCGGACAATCCCAGTACGCGATCCCACGGCACCAGGGCCTCGGTGGAGACGGCCATCGGCACTGCCCGATGCGGGGCCGGAACTGTGCCCGATTCGCTCTCGCCTGCTCCTTCCTCGACCGTTGAGGCGGCCGGGCGCGGAGCGGGCAGGGGGTCGCCCTGCACGTGCAGCGTCCACGGCACCGCAACCCCGATGTCGATCGGCGTGCCCTGCGCACGGAGCATACTCCAGGTATTCACGATGCTGCGCGCCAGGGCGATCTCCTCCGGGTTGCCGTCGATGGCAAGGGTCAGCCGGCGCGCGGGCACCTGCAGGCCGACCACCCTGATGTCGACGCCGGACACCGGCAGCAGCGGGATGGTACCGGACTGCTCGCCGCGGCTCCAGCTCAGTTGAGGGCTGCCGGGGGCCGCGGCCATCCGAAAACGGACGCGGCCCGCGCCGCCGTCGCGCCGGTGGATACGCGGCACGATGAGGCCGGGAGCGGTCCACAGGCGGGCCCCGCGCGGCGATTCGCCCGCGTCGGGCGGCCGCACCCAGGGTGGCAGGTACGGCTGATCCGCCGCCGCACTCAGCAGCGCCGTGCAATAGTCGAGCAGCATGAAGTACAGGTCTTCGTGCAGGCTTTCCAGGGGGCTGAAGCGCTCTTCGCGCACGCCCAGCGCCAGGTCATCCTCGCTCAACCAGGCATCGATGGTCAGATTCTCGAAGAACGGCTGATCCTGCGGGCGCGGCGTACCGTGCGTGACCTCCAGGACGTGGTCGCGCAGCCGCGGCAGCAAAATCGCTTGCACGGCATTCCAGAGGCGTTCGGGATCGGGCGCAACTGGCTGATCGATGATGGGTCGATCATCGACCAGCAGGCGGACGCACCCCGTAGGCGGGTGCACGTGTCCCCACTCCGGGAACCCGGCCAGATAGTGGCGGCGCCCATGCACCACCTCAAGGCGCGCGTTCAGGACAACCGCTCCCGCCGCGTCACGGGCCTCGACCACGTAGGTCGCGGGCAGGTCATCGGCCAGATCGAAGCTTACCGCCTCGCGCGGCAGGTTCAGACGCTCGCCGAGCAACTCATCGACCGGATGCAGGTCCTGCAACCAGCGCATCGGCAGCTCCAGGCAGGGCTCCTGAGCCGTGAAGCGCCGCGCGCGTATCGCGATGGCGGCCACGTCGCGCCCGGCAAGGCGCGGAGCAACCTCTTCGAGCAGCCAGGCCCGGCCCTGGTGATAGGCCGGCAGCACCCTGACTTGGCTGGCGGCCGCGGAGATGCCGGCGCCACGCAGGCGCTGCAGGATCTCTGCCCTGATCTGGCGACGGCGTCCTTCCGGCTCGCTGAGCCGGATATCCAGCCACCAGGCGGCGTCCGGTGCCAGCCGTGCCAGGGCCGGCAGCACGCGTGCCTCGAGGATCGACCAAGCCTCATCAACCTCCCACGACAGGTGCTCCAGGTGATCCAGGACCACCTTCGGTGCCCGCCGGGGGACCGTCTCTACCTCAATGGACAGGCCGGGGGCCCGGTCCTGTGCCCACTCCGCCACCGAGCCAGCGATCGCGGCGCGTGCAGCATCGGGCAGCTCCGTGGGCGGGAGGGTGAGGCGCAGCGCTTCCGCGGACGCCGACAGGGCTTGAGCGGGCAGGTCTTCCAGGGCAGCTGGCACGGCACACATCCAGGAGCCCGGCTCGACCAGCGCGCACAACCGCTGCAGCGCCAGCTCGATCTCTTCAAGCGCCGGCACCCGCCGCGAGGTCCAACAATCCAGTGTCGCTAGCTCGGCGAGCGCGGCTTCTCTGCCGGCGGCGTCGCCTCCGTACGCCCGCACGATGCGCGCGCCGCTGACCGACTCCTGCAATTGCAGCTCGCCCTGTCCCGCGCCCAGGCCGGCACCGTCGCCGGTGAGCAGCGGATCCACGCGGATGGCCACTTCTCCCGGCAGGCTGCCGCGCGCGGCTCCGTCGTAGGCGTGGGCCAGGGGCAGGATGAGCCCGAGGCTTTCCAGTCCCAGGCGTGCGCCCAGGTGCGCCGCCTCGCGTACTTCGGAGGGGGATAGGTCGTCGGGAAGCAGGATGGTAGTGCGCGGCAGGTCGGGCAGCAGGTCGCCATCGCCGTCGACGGAGCAGCCAGCAGGGCCATAGAGGCCGGCGAGCGAGCGCAACGGTGGGCGCCCCGGCGGATCGGCCGTCGCGGCCGGCTCGGCGCCGTCCTCTGCCGGAGCGGTGGCGCCGGCGGTGCCGTCTACGTGCAGCACGGCGATCTCTTCACCGCCCTGCCCCGTCGCGACCCCCTTCGGCACGCCGGGCGGCCATGCGCCCGGCGCGGTCGCGGCACGCACGGCCCTGGCGAGGCCGGCCGCATCCGCCCCGGCGATCAGGACGGCGGGCGTGGCGCCGTTCAACACCGCGACAAGTCCCATGCCGGGTGCCAACTTGGCCAGCTCCGCGGCCAGGGCGAGCGGGCATGATGGGGCGATGGTGTCCGGGCGGCCCAGGTGGACGGGGATGCGACCGGACGGGACCGGCGCGGGATGTGGGGCGACGAGCGGCCGGTGCAGGGCCATGGAGCCGAAGCCGAGACGGGCTGCCAGGTCGACCGCGGCCAGGTGCTCGGGCAATCCGGCGTCAGGCCCGAGGACCAGGCAGGCGCGCACCGCATCCGGCAGTGTATCGCCGTCGCGGTCATCCAGCAAGCCGCCCGCCGCGAAGAGGTTGTCCGGCGAGAGCATGGAAGGTTGTACGCTCATGCCCGTCCCGCCCGGCTCAGATGCGGGTCGAGCGTGTCGCGCAGCCAGTCGCCCATGATGTTGATAGCCAGGGCCGTGAACATGATGGCCAGGCCCGGGAATGTGGCGATCCACCAGGCCGTGCTCAGGTAGACGCGCCCGTCGCTGAGCATACCGCCCCAGGTGGGAGTCTCAGGGCTGATGCCAAGGCCCAGGAAGGTCAACGCCGCCTCGAACAGGATGTTGATGCTGGTGTTGAGCGTGGCCAGCACGATGATCGACGAGACCACGCTAGGGAAGATGTGCCGGCGCAGCATGCCGATCGATCCCACTCCCATCGCCCGCGCCGCGAGCACGTAGTCCCGCTCCTTGGTAGATAGCACCTGGCTGCGCACCACGCGGGCGTAATCCATCCAGCCGGTGATGGCCAGCACGATGATCAGGTTGGCGATGCCGCCGCCGAACAGCGTGAGCACCAGGATGGCCAGCAGGATGAAGGGGAAGGAGAGCTGGATATCGGTCCAGCGCATGATCACCGCCTCCACCCAGCCGCCGGCATAGCCGGAGACAAGACCCAGCACGACGCCGATGGCGCAGGAGAGCGCCACGGCGGCGATGGCAATTGAAATCGAGAGGCGGGTGCCGTCGACGATCAGGCGCCCGACGTCATGGCCCAGGGGATCGGTCCCCAGAAAGTGCCCGGGCGAGCCCGGTCCGAGCAAGCGGGCCGATAGATCGAGGGTATTGGGGTCGCCGGGCGTGATCCACGCGGGCACGGCGACGCAGGCCAGCACGACGAGCAGGACGATTCCGGCGAAGACCACACCGGGATTGAGGTGAGCGCGCAATCGCTGCAACCGCCGCCGGCCCAGATCGGCCTCGAACGACGTGTCGCCCTCGTGGGCCAGAGTCGCATCCATCGTCATGTATGACCTCTCACCCTCCTGCCGGCTAGTAGCGGATGCGCGGGTCGATAAAGACGTAGCTCAGATCGACGAGCAGATTGACGAGGATGAGGATGGTGGCAAGGACCAGCACGCTGGCCTGCACCAGCGGAAAATCACCCTGGTT
>Ga0070739_10004327_pt1 | contig 16907 bp, 17 predicted proteins | sample Coa_R1_7_FD_66445 | JGI IMG/M metagenome (GOLD analysis project Ga0070739, IMG submission 66445) | Surface soil microbial communities from Centralia Pennsylvania, which are recovering from an underground coalmine fire - Coalmine... | ecosystem: Environmental > Terrestrial > Soil > Unclassified ... | reverse complement strand
GCCGCGACCAGTGACCCGAGGTGGACCGGCGTCGGGACTCCGTCGATGAAGCTGGTGATGTCAGCCGGTACCCGGCGCTGTCCGTAAAGCCGCATGATCTCGCCGAGGTCATCCGAGCAGGCCACTTCGGCGAGCCGGTCGATCTCACCGAGCTCGACCGGGTCCGGCCGCCACTCCGGTCCAGCTCCGAGCCCGTCCCACGGCAGCAGCTCGACCTTGTTGAGGGCCGCCAGATCGAGGAGCAGATCGCCGAGCACGAAGTACAGGCCGCGCATGTCGAAGATCCCGAACGAGTCAGGGTCCTCCTCGCCCCGGCGGCACCGGACCCAGGCCTCGGCACCGGTCAGGAACTTTCCGGGCGGCTGGTCGGCTGGGTCGAAGTCGAGCCCGAGCACACGGCTGGCCTCAGCCCCGATCTGGGAGTCATGGCGGACCCATCGGGTCCCGTCCCAGTGCTCGGTGATCCAGTGGTCCACCCAACCGGTCTCGAAGTATCCACCGAAGCCCGCCCGGGCCCGGGCGGGCACACCGGCCGCACGCAGGAACGCCACATGCAACAGGGCGAAGTGCCGGCAGACCCCGACCATGCGGTCCCCTGGATCGCGAGGGACCGATAGCGGCTCCGGACTGAGCTCGAGGATCCGCTCAATCATCTCCGACACCGGCCTGATCTGCTGATCGGCCGGCCGGTCGGGACCGAAGCGGAGCCCCAGGAGCGGGGCCCAGTCGCGATGCACGAGCAGTCCCCTCACCACCTCGGCCAGGCCTCGCGGGTCTCCCCCGGTGCCGGCCAGGGCGCCCAGGCCACCCTCGTGGTCCAGGGTCGTCATCGGCGTCGGTCGGCGATAGAAGTCGAGCACCTCGTCGCTCATCGTGTCGGGCACGGTCAGGCAGGCTATGCCAGCCGCCTCCTCGCTTGGCCACCGGATTGCAGGCACGCCGCCGGGCGTGCGGCCAAACTGGGCGGCATGAAGCCACTCGCCGTCCATCACGTCCAGGTGAATGTCGCCGACGTCGAGGAAGCGCTCGCGTTCTACACCGACGTCCTCGGCCTCACCATCAGGGACGACCGCCCCGACTTCGGGTTCCCGGGGGCCTGGCTGGACCTCGGTGACCAGCAGGTCCACCTGGTTCAGGCGGAGGTGCCGAGGGCCCTCGGCCAGCACTTTGCCGTTCTGGTGGAGGACCTCGACGCCACCGTGGCCGAGCTGACCGACCGCGGCGTGAAGGTCAGCCAGCCCAAGCCGGTGGGCACTGGCCGGCGCCAGTCGTTCCTGGCCGACCCGTCGGGCAATGGCATCGAGCTGCACGAGCACCGCCCTTAGGCAAACCCGTACCTTTTGCGGCGAAGTTCTGCCCTGTCCAGGGCCTCTTTCGGCCCAGGACGCTGTGCGGCCGCCCGGCGCCAAGCGTCATTGAGCAACGGCTCTCCGGGCACGGAGGGGCGGCCAGACGTCGTATCCGGTCAATGAGCCCGGTCAATGACCCGAACCGATCAGCCGGCATGGGCAAGGCGGAGCACCCGGGGTTCGGTAGAGACCCGCTCGCTTGGAAAGCGCTGGAGTCTCGCCCACAGCAGCAGCAGCACGAGGGTAGTCCTCTGGCCTCCCCTGTTTCCCTTCTCGTCAAAGGACACGGTTCGCGCGTCGCGCATGGGGCGCCGGCGCGTTCATCGTCGGCTCGGCCGCTCCGCAGGGTCCTAACCGCGCTGGGTGGCTGGCTCCCCGTGAGGGCGCGCCGGCTGAGACGAGCTGAGGAAGGCATCGATGCCGGCGGCATCGGTGGGGCGGGCGAAGTAGTAGCCCTGAGCTAGTTGGCATCCCAGAGCGGCCAGGATCGCGGCCTGCTCAGAAGTCTCGACGCCTTCCGCAACGGCTCGGAGGTTCATGCTCTTGCCGAGCGAGATGATCGCCCCGGCCAGGGAGGTCTGGCTGGCGTCGGTGATCGGGGCGACAAAACTCCGATCGATCTTCAGGATGTCGATCGGGAGTCGTTCGAGATAGCTGAGCGACGAGTACCCGGTACCGAAGTCGTCAACGGCCAAGCTGACCCCGAGCCGCTTCAGCTGATGCAGCCGCTCAATCGTCGCCTCGCCTTCGCCCAGCATGGCTGTTTCGGTTATCTCCAGAGTCAGGTACTCCGGGGCCAGGCCGGATTCGTCCAGGACGCTGGCCACGTCGGCGACCAGGTCGGAGTGACGTAGCTGCTGAGGCGAGAGGTTCACGCTGAGAGTCAGCTCCGGCGCGCCAGACGACTGCCATAGCCGCGTCTGTTGGCAGGCCTTGCGTAGCACGGTCAAGCCGAGCTGATGGATCAGGCCGGTCTCCTCGGCTACAGGTATGAAGGCCACCGGGCTGAGCTGGCCCCTAGTCGGATGCTCCCAGCGGACCAGGGCCTCGACGCCCACCGCTACGCCATCGGCGGCGGCAACGATGGGCTGGTACACGACCGAGAACTCGTCCCGCACGAGACCAGCGCGCATGTCGGCTTCCATCTCGAGACGTTCGACCGCCCGGGCATGCATGTCCGCCCGAAAGATCTGATGCCCACCGCCCCGTCGTTTGGCGGAGTACATGGCCAGGTCGGCATCTCTCAGCAACTGGTCGGTGGTCGCGCCCCGGCTGGCGAAGGCGATACCGATGCTGGCGTCGATGACCACTTGAAGGCCGCCGACCGAGAATGGGCTGAGCAGGCAGGCACGGATGCGCTCGGCCAGGCCCACGGCCTCGTCGTCCTGGGCGAGATCCTCAATGAGTATCGCGAACTCGTCGCCTCCGAGTCGGGCCGCCGTATCGGTTTGACGCAGGCAACGGCGCAACCGCTCCGCCATCGCCACTAGCAACTCGTCCCCGGCAAGGTGCCCGAGGCTGTCGTTCACGGTCTTGAACCGATCCAAGTCCAAAAAGAGGACCGCTGCAATTCCGCCCCGCCGCTCGACTCGGGCTAGGGCGTGATCGACTCGGTCGCGGAACAGCGCCTGGTTGGCGAGATTGGTGAGCGAGTCATGAAAGGCCTGGTGGGCCAACTCCTCCTCGAGGCGGTGCTGGGCCGTTATGTCGCGGAAGCTCCAGACTCGACCGACGACGTCGCCATCGACGCGCTGGGGATGAGAGAAGCGGTCGAAGACGCGCCCGTCCTTGAAGAAGAGGACATCGTGGCTGTCGGCCTCAGGTTGGGCGTAGAGATCGCGGACCTTGGCCAGGAACGCATCGGGGTCGATCAGCTGTCCGACCACGAACCCGAGAGCCTCGTTATCGTCGCGGCTGGCGAGGACCGCCGCCGGTATGCTCCACAGGTCGATGAAGCGTTGGTTGTAGCTGCTTATGCGGCCGGAGTTGTCTACCACGAGGATCCCGTCGGCAGTGGAATCCAGAGTGGCGTTCAGAAGCGAGAGGGTGCTGCGGAGCATCTTTTCGCCCGAGGACAGCTCGGACAGGAAGGCCTCGTTCAAGCGCCAGGAGGCCATTCCGGCTGCGCTCATGGCCACCACGAAGACGCCGTGGATAGCGGCCCAGGTCCAGGGATGGGTAATGGCGGACTCGTGGTCGTAGACGGCGGACGGGTCAAGCACGCCCGCAAGGCCGTGCTGTAGGACCACGTAGCCGATGGCCACCAGGAAAGGCCACCAATCCTGATAAAGGGTGATGATCCCGACCATCACGAAGTAATGGAAGTGCATCTCGATGGAGCCGCCGGAGAGGTACACCAGCTCCGCCGAGCAGCTGAGGAGACCAACGGCCGTCAGGACCGTTGTGACCCGACGCCGAGAGGTGAGGCGATACGCGGCCAGGACGAACACCCCGAGCACAGCGGGCATCACCAAGGCGACGGCCATCGACTTTCCGCGCAGGATGGCGAACACGGCAATCGTCGGGAGATGAGCCGACAGGACACCTCTGATCCACCGATGACGCTGGCGCCAGATCTCCTCAGGCAATGGAGTGCCTACCGGCAAGAGGGCGCGGAGGCGGTGGAGGCTACCGAGCGACTCCACATCGGCGAGGCGCCCGGTGGCGTATATGGCGCCGGTTGCCACCAACAGCTCCAGAATCGACGCCGTAATGTCGAGCCGGCCAAAGGACTCACGCTGCCATGCTTCTGGGCCGAACGGGAGGCCGGAGGTCCGACTGACGAGCCAGACCACGATGGTGCCGAGGTTGATCGCAGCGCCGGCCGCAAGTACCCAGCGCTTGGGACGAGCCAGCACCAGGGCGGCCCAACCCGCCTGGCTGGTGGCGAGGAGGACGAAGAAGGTTCCGTACAGGGCGTTCTCACGGAAGTGTTCTGGACAGACCGAGGTGTGAATGCCCGCGGTGAGAGCCGCGCCGATCGCCAGCCCTTTGACGAGGAGAGGAGCCTTCCGGGCCCGTGTGAACCATGACCTCACGGGGCTCATCCTCGCCGGAGCCTGCTTACGGCCGACCTGGAGGCGGACCACCATGGCCACGGCCAGCGGAGCGAGAAAGGCTCCAACGAAGTGCCACAGCGGATGGCCCTGGAGCAGGGCGCTGGCAGAAGCGAAGGTCCTCGCGCCGTACGCTAAGGAGAATGCCATCTGGACTACTTCGGCACGCCCATATGTCCTATTGAGGACTATTCGAGATGAGGGATGACACCAATAGTCACGGCGCGGCGGTGAGACCTGACCGTCACGAAGATCGGTGCCCAGCCTGGGGCCACGAATCGCTGGCCTGCTCCGGTGGCCGGCAAAGTCGGGCCATGGCCCGGAACGACCCTACCGACGGATTCCCTTGCCACTGGCGTCCGGCTTGATCCATATTGAAGCTCAGCGGCGTAACGAGCGGGCGCCGACTTGGAGGCGCGGTGAACAGGCCACCGTGGGCAGAAGGCTGCCCGCACCCAGGCTCGCGAGCCCGGATAGATCGGGAGTCCTTCGTCGCGCCCGGACACTGCTCCGCGTCATGCTCGCGGCTAACGACACCTCAGTGCGTGACCTCGGGAGACGACTATTGGAACCCGAAGGTGGGCCTGGGAGTTCGCCGTCGCCTGATGGCGGCCAGTCGGCCCAGCCAGGCAGTAGAGAGGCCTCAACTTGGACCAATGCCACCAGGGCCGCCGACTTGCACCTCTCCAAGCCGGCCGCTTCGTTCGGCATTGACCGGGCCCATTGACCGAAGACGACTTTAGGCCGTCCGTCCGGTGCCTCGAAGGCCGTCGCTCACCAGTCTGCTAGGGGGTCACCTGGTCCATGCCCTGGTGCTGGTCGCCTGGGTGGTGGTGGTCGCTTCGGTCTTGCTCATCGATCACGTCCGCAGCCGCCATGCGCCAGCGTCGGGCCGGCGGCGGCGAGCCCCGGCAGTCCCGCCGATCAATGCCGCCGCTTTCATTGCCAACTGGCCGCCTCCCCGCCAAGGAGGTCGAGCGGACGTCGGCGGGTCGGCTGAGCCGCCGACCGAAACCCGCACGACTCCGCTCGTCGTTGCCGGCCGTGCGCCGGCGCCCTCGGGAGCTCTCCTGCAAGCCGCCGCCCTGGGCACCTTCGCCGCCGCGGCCACCCACGCCGCCGTGATGCCGACCCACTTCCGGCAGTCGTTCATCTTCGGAGCCTTCTTCCTGGGGACGATGATCGCCCAGACCATCCTCGGCTGCTTGCTGCTGGCCCGTCCCAGCCGACGGGTCCTGCTGACGGCCGTGCTGGGCAGCGCCGCTGTCATCGTCCTGTGGGCCTTCACCCGGGTGGTCGGGGTTCCCTTCGGACCGGACCATGGCGCCACCGAGCCGGTGGGCGCCCTCGACGTGCTGGCAACGCTCGCCGAGGCGACCACTTTCGTCTTCGGGGTCCTGTCCCTACGGTCGAATGGGCGCCTGGCTCCCTCGTGGCGCTGGCGGGACTGGGCCGGACTGACCAGAGCGGCCTCGATGTGCACGCTGTTCACCGTCGTCGCTCTCACCTGGACTTCACCTAAGGGCTGAGCGTCCGGTCTCGCCGCCCCGGCCTGGGGCGCCTCTCAGCTCAATCCGGGCGGCGAGGCGACCACGTAGGGCCGGCTCTCGACGAACCTCCAGTCATCACTCTCGCGACGGAGCAGGCAGGCGAGGTGGACGTTCAGCATGACCGAGCCGTCGGGGGCGGTGATCGTCTGCTCGGCGTCGACAAACGCCTGGTCGGCGCCGACCGGCCGCACGGTGCCGAGAGTCGCCGTCGTTGAGCTGCCCTTGAGCATGCCGGCGAAGTACTCGTTGTACATGGCAGCCACGGCCCGACGACCGTCGGCCCGCTGCCCGAACGGGTTGATGAGCGAGCCGTCGTCGGTGAAGAGGGCACCGAAGGCGTCACCGTCATTGGCCGCCCAGGAGTCGGCGACGATCTTGAAGAAGGCGGCAATGTCGGCTGACAGCGCGTCCGAGCCTTCCTCGCTCCTCGGCCCCCAGGCCGCCTCGAACTCGGCGATGCTCCCCGGTCGCTCCTCCCAACGGGAGATCCGCCCGTCGCGGAACTCGACCACATGGGCGGTCAGGTAGCTCCGGTGGACGCCATCGCGGTCGAACTCGTGGCGCAGCTCCAGCATTCCGTGATCGTCGTTGGCGCAGACATCCAGGATGTGCTCCTGGAAGGTTCCCCCGGCGATCCCCATTACGCCGGTGATCCAGGACGGGAAGTCGCCCTTGGTGAACACCCCGCTGACCGCCGCCTCGCCGGGTACGTGGAACGTCACGTCGTCGGTGCAACCGTCCAGGAAGCCCTGCAGGTCACCACGGGCGAAGATCCCGTAGAGCTCCCGCAGTCGATCCTCGTTCTTGTGGCTCATGGCGCCTCCTCGTCCGGGCGTGCCCTTCAGGGAAAGGGTAGGAAGCAAGGGCCGGGTTGGGCATGACCAAATCGGCGCCGCCTACCGGGTCAGGACGTCCATGGCCCGCGCCGGCTCGGCCCCCGGCTCGAAGCTCCTCATCGGCGATGCCCCGGCGGGCCCGGCTGGATACCATCGCGGACCGTGGCGGGCTCGGTGTGGGGGGTGAGGAGTGGCCGATCCTGACGTCGAGGAGGAACTCGTCGGCAAGATCGGCCGTGTCACCGTCCCCATTCCCAGGGCCGGTCCGGGTGAGATCTTCGTCCCCATCCGCGGCGGCACGGAGGCCTTCGCCGCCTGGGCCGACGAGGAGATACCGCGGGACAAGGCCGTCGTCGTGGTCGAGGTCCGTTCGCCCCGATCGGTGACCGTCACACCCTTCCCTGAGGCCGACCTTTAGTGAGGCAGTGATGCTCTTCTGGCACGTTCCCGCTCCCGACCAGGCCCTGCTCATCTCGGGCTCCCGCCACAAGGACGGAGCCACCCAGTTCCGGATAGTCACCGGACACGGGTCCTTCGTGCTGCCGATCAAGCAGAAGGCCAGGCTCCTGTCCCTCGCCCTGCGGGAGGCCGAGCTCTACGAGGAGTGCGTGACGACTCAGGGCATCCCGCTGCGGCTACGGGCGGTGGCGGTGTTCAAGGTGGGCGACGACACCCCGTCGATCGCCAACGCCGCCCGCCGGTTCCTGGCCGAGCAGGACCGCATGGAGGAGCTGTGCGGTCGGATCTTCGCTGGGCACCTGCGCTCCATCGTGGGCAGCCTGACGGTCGAGGAGATCATCCGCGAGCGTGACAAGGTCGCCCAGGAGGTCAAGGACGGCAGTCACACCGAAATGGAGAAGCTCGGCATCGTGGTCGACGGGCTCCAGATCCAGGAGATCGAGGATCCGACGGGTTACATCGCCAACCTCGCCGCTCCCCATGCCGCTGCCGTCGCCTCGGCCGCCCGCATTGCTGCAGCGGAGCGGGACCAGGAGGCGGCCGAGAAGGAGCAGCAGGCGGCCCGGGCCAAGGCCCAGTTCGAGCGGGAGACGGCAATCGCCAAGGCCCGGATCGAGGCCGAGGTCCAGGAGGCCCAGGCTCAGGCGGCCCAGGCCGGTCCCTTGGCCCAGGCCAGGGCATCCCAGGATGTCATCGCCGAGCAGACCGCCCTGGCCGAGAAGGAAGCGGCGCTGACCGACAAGCGCCTGGAGTCCGAGGTCCGTCGCCCGGCCGACGCCGAGGCCTACAAGCAACGGACCCTGGCCGAGGCGGCCCGCGATGCCCTCAAGCACAACACCGAGGGCGAGGCGTTCAAGCAGCGGACGATGGCCGAGGCGAGCCGCGACACGACCTTGTTCACCACCGAGGCCGAGGCCAAGCGCCGACGCACCCTCGCCGAGGCCGAGGCCGACGCGCAGCGGGTGGCGGCGCAGGCAGCAGCCGACGCCGCCAAGGCCAAGGCCGACGGTGACGCCTACTCGCAGCGGACGGTGGCCGACGCCGACGCTGCGGCCATCAACGCCCGGGCCAGCGCGCTGGCTGGCAGGAACCAGGAGCTGATCGCCGCCAACAAGCTGGTCGAGATGCTGCCGAGCCTGGTGAGCGCGGCGGCCGGTGGCATCGCCGGGTCCAACCTGACCGTGCTCAACGGGTCACAGGGCGTCAACGAGATGGCCGTCGGCGTAGTGGCGCAGGGACTCTCGATCTTCGACACGCTGAGGAAGGGTCTGGCGTCCAACGGGGCGCGCGCCGACTCGGAACGCACCGAGGTCGGTGCCGCATCCGGCGCTACGGCATCGGCAACGGACGAAGCCGGGTGACGACGCCGACGGCGAGGTGAGCCCGGCCGTCGCGGCCTGGCGAAGCACAACCTGCTCGAAGACCGGACTGCGTGGGTCGGTGGCAATCGCACCCACAGGCGAGCGCCGCGCCGTCACGACATCGATCGTGATCTCCGATTCGACACCACGAAGAGACCATGACAGGGCCCGTCCTCCCATCAGATGGTAGACCCGGCGCCAGCGCGCCGCCACCAGCCACGCGCCGGGCATATTGCGGGCCGAGCGGGCGTATGGCCGCATGGTCCTCCTTGCCCCGTTGAGCAGCGGCGATGACGGCTCCAGACTTGTGCGGGGCAGCCCCCCACACGAGCCGATCAAGGAGGCAGCCATGTCCGTCGGCTGGCAGGAGCAGTATCTGGGCGCGTGGAACTCGCGAGATGGCCGCCAGGTCGCCGAGTGGGTAACCGACGACTGCGTCTATGAGGACGTGACCCTCGGTGAGTCGCACAAGGGACGCAGCGAGATCTCCGCCTTTGTCGACGGCATCGCCGTCGGCTTCTCGGACGACTACCACTTCACCCTGATCGATGGGGTGACCATCGAGGACAGCTACTACATGGAATGGGTCATGCGCGGCACCCACAACGGCACCGAAGGACCGGTGCCTGCCACCGGCAAGCACTTCGAGATCCGGGGCGTGTCCGTCGGCACCCGACGCGGCGAAAGGATCTCCGCCAACCGCGACTACTGGGACATGGCCACGTTCCTGACCCAGATCGGCGCACTGCCGGCGCCGTAGCGTCAGCGGTAAGAGCCGGTCGCAACTCCACCGCGCCGACACTCGCCCGCGCACCGTCAACCCCAGCGCACTCGCGCGCTCATCGCCGCGCCGCACGTCTCCTCGACGTCGGAGCGCACACCTCGGTGGCCGAATGGCAATTTCGTGCAGTGTGTGTTGAAGTTTCAAACTTGGAAACTTCGCTCTGCGTGGCCGTTTGTTACTCTGTGTCCGAGCGGACTTGTGGAAATCGTGACCTTCTGTAATCCAACGCTGGGGAGGAAGGCTTCGTGCGTATCGCACTGGGTTGCCGGACTGAGCTCGTCCGCTCTGGGCTCGCTGAGCTGCTGACCGAAGGGACCGACGGCGAGGTCCTGTCGGCCGCCACCATCGACCAACTCGTCGACCTGGTCACCGCCAGGCCCGTCGACACCATCGTCTTCGAGCTCGAGGACGATCCCGCCGACCAGTGGCGTGCCGATGCCGCCCGGCTGCGCATCGTCGCCCGAGGAGCGACGTTGCTCGGCCTGTCGCGGACCAGACGGGTTGACTCCGCCCTACGCCGGCACGGCTGCCCGGAGCTGGCAGGGGTGGTCTCCCTCCGGGCGGGCCTGCACGAGCTGATGCGGCGCCTGGGTCTGGCCGTCGGCGCCGGGGACGACGGCGCTGCACCGGCCGCTCACGGCGGTGCGAATTACCTCTCTCTAACCGGCCGGCAGGTGCTCACCCCTCGGGAGGTCGAGGTCCTCAAGCTGCTAGGAGGCGGGCACAGCACCAACGAGATCGCCGAGGTCCTCGGGATATCGGCCAAGACCATCGAGAACCACAAGCAGCACATCTACGCCAAGCTCGGAGTGCAGAACCAGTCTCACGCCGTGGCCCTTGGTGTGCGGCGGGGCATGATCACCCCGACCTTGAAGTCCATTCCTGTCCCGACAAGCGCGGTGGGGTGACGCTCGACATGCGGGTAGTACTGGCGGATCGCAACCGGTTGGTGCGCGAGGTTCTGGCCCGGAGCCTGCGTCAGCAACACATCGACGTAGTGGCCAGCGTCTCCAGCGCTCCCGAGCTGGAGTCGTCGGTGGCCGAGCAGCGGCCCGAGGTGGTGGTCCTGTCCGATCCTCTGGCGGGCAGGAAGGTCGACGACGTCATATCCAGCCTGGTCGCCGCCGGCACCCATGTGGTGGTGCTGAGCGAGGACCCCTCGGAGGAGCGGATAATGGCCTGCCTCGAGCGGGGCGCCTCAGGCTTCCTGTCCCATGACATGAACGCCGCCCGCATCGCCGACGCCGTGTCCGCCGTCGGCCAGGGCGGTGCCGCGCTCTACAGCCGGGCCGCCAGCGTGGTGCTCGCCCAGTGGCGGGGCTTCCGTTCCGGCGGAGGGTCCAACAGCTTCTCCCTCACCCCGCGCGAGGCGGAGGTACTGGCGGCCATGGCCGAGGGGTTGCCCGCCAAGGCCATCGCCAAGCGACTGGGGGTCGCCCTCAAGACGGTCGAGAGCCACAAGATCCGGCTCTTCGACAAGCTCGGGGCCCGCACCCAGGCCCACGCCGTCTCCATCGCCATGGGCTACGGCCTGGTCCAGCTGCCCGAGCGGGCCAAGTCGGACTTCGCAATGTCCTAAAGCCCGGAGGACCGGGCTCAGCCGGCCCGGCTGGAGCGCCTGGCTTGGTGGCCGAAGAACAGGACCGATATTCCGGTCCCCCCGGTGCGGTCGGAGGACAGCATCGCCATGGCTGCCCGCCGCACGGCGGCTTCGTTGCTACCGCGGCGCAGCCCCAGCTGCACCTCGACCCCCCTCTCGCCCACTTCCAAGGTCACCGCACATACCCCTTCGATCCGGCGCAGGGCGAGCTCGAGGCTGTCGGTGTCCCACAGGGGGATGGGCAAGGCGGTCACCTCCGTCGCTTGTCCTCGTAGAGTCGGCCGTCGGCGAGACGGAACAGCTCGTCGGCGTTCAGGGACTCCGTCGGGGCCACCGCCGCCCCCACGGAGAAGGCCATGGGTCGGTTGAGGGCCCGGCTGACCGACTCCTGCAGTCGTCCCTTGAGCCGGTCGGCGGCCTCGGCGGTGCCGTTGGCCAGCAGGACTGCGAACTCGTCGCCGCCGATCCGGGCGGCCACGTCGCCCGCCCGCAGGCACCGGCGCAGCTCAGAACCGGTGATCCGCAGGAGGCGGTCGCCCTCGAAGTGGCCCATGGTGTCGTTGATCACCTTGAGACCGTCCACGTCGAGCAGGGCCAGGCAGAAGCCCATGCCGTGGCGCTCGCTGTGGGCCCTGAACCCGTTGATGGCCTCGGAGAAGGACCGCCGGTTGAGCAGGCCGGTGAGGGCGTCGTTGGAGGCGTCGTGGCGGGCCAGCTCGATGGTGAGGGCCACGTCGCAGAGCTGGGCCACCGCCCGCTTGTGCTCGTCGTTGAGGGGGTCGGGGAACAGGTACAGGCCGGGCTTGTCGACCCGCTCGCCCTCCACCTCCTCCGCCGCCGGCCTCTTCTTGGCCCGGAAGATCTGCAGCCCCAGGGCGGGGTGCTCCATGGTCAGCACGGCGTCGTCGAGGCCCAGGGCCTCCACCAGGTGGTCCAGGCACCAGTAGAGGTAGGCCAGGCCCGAGGAGCAGGCGGGAAGCCGGTCGATCAGCGGGAGCAGGTCCAGCTCCATCGGGGCTTCGGCGGATTTTTCGCTAAGGCTCATGGAACACCCGGATCCGGTGCGCTACGACCCATCGATCCGATGGCCGAGCCGCAGAGTCGCCGTTCGCTGGTTTGCAACCACTAACCAGTCGCCAATGAGGTTCTCCCTCGATCGCCAGAGTCCTTCCTGATCCCAACGCTATCCGCCACCACGAGTGGTATGTCAGTGGTCGCGGGGATCGTCCCATATCTCCGGATGTTGGACTGGCGGCCACTACCGGCAGGGAGAATGCAGCCATGTCCGACGACGACCCCATCCTCACCGCCGCCGCTCGCTTTCGCGAGACCTACTCCTCCTCCGGGCTCCAATCCGCTCCCCGACGGAAGCTGGCCGTGGTGGCCTGCATGGACGCCCGCCTCGACCTGTTCGGCGTGCTCGGCCTCGAGATCGGCGACGCTCACCTGCTGCGCAACGCCGGCGGCCTGGTCACCGACGACACCGTCCGATCGCTGGTGCTCAGCCAGACCGCCCTCGGCACCCGCCAGATCGTCCTGGTGCACCACACCGACTGCGGCATGCAGAAGCTGGACGACCAGAGCCTGCTCGACGACCTCGAGCGGCGGACCGGCCAGCGACCGGGTTGGGTCCCGGGAGCCTTCAGGGACCCCTACGAAGACGTCCGGGTCTCCCTCGAGCGCCTGCGGGACTGTCCCTGGCTGCTCAGCCACGACGCCCGTGGGTTCGTCTTCGACGTAGGCACCGGCGAACTGGCCGAGGTGGGCCCGAGCCGACCGTAATCTCTGTCGGGTGAGCCGCAGCACCAGACAGGGCCAGGCCGTGCTCCGGGTGCTGCAGGGCTCCACCAGCTTCCGCAGCGCCCAGGACATCCACGCCGAGCTGCGGGCGGGGGGTGAGTCGGTGGGCCTCACCACCGTCTACCGCCACCTTCAGCTGCTGGCCGACGAGGGCATCATCGACGCCCTGCAGGCGGCCGACGGCGAGACGGTCTATCGACACTGCCGCAGCGACGGCCACCACCACCACATCGTCTGCCGGCGGTGCGGCACCTCGGCCGAGGTGGAGGGTCCCGAGGTCGAGCAGTGGGCCGAGGTCGTCGCCCAACGGCTGGGCTACAGCGAGGTGACCCACACCGTGGAGATCTTCGGCGTCTGCTCCAACTGCGGGGGCTGACTGACGCCCCCCCCGGGGTGGCGGGAGCAGACCGAGGGTAGGGATGCCGGCGATGAGACGAGCGTCCCAGGACCCCCCGTTCACCGATCTCGAGGCCGAGGGCCTCCCCCCGGTCGAGGACCAGCCCCCCGGTATCGACGACCAGTCCGCCGTCGAGGGCCTGGCCCCGCCGCGGGACCATCCGGTGGCCGCCGACGACTACGGGACCACCCCGGCCGAGGGGCGGATGCCCGAGCGCCTCGAGGACCGGCTGCGGCGGGAGCAGCCGGAAGCCAGGGGCGCCGAGGTGCGACCGGGCCGCCTGCTGGCACCCGACGGGGGTGGGCTGGCCGACGACGAAGCGACCGAGGTGGCCGAGCTGGCCGAGGACGACACCGATGGGCTGCTCCCCGAGGAGGCCGCCATGCACATCGAGCCGGAGCAGCCCGGGGAGCCCTAGGTCCAGAAGCGCTCGGCCCGCCTCGCCCCCGGCCCATCGAGCGGGCAGGGTAGGGCCGTCGCCTGCGGGGAAGGTGAGGGGCAGTGGAGTGGTGCGTAGACACGAGAGTCGGGGGGGCCGTCACCCGCCTCGAGCAGGAGGTCACGGCGCATCTGGCCCGCCACGCCATCGAGCCGGCGGTGGCCGAGCTGGCCCGGCCTCTGGTCCACGAGGCCCTGACGGAGATGGACCCCGGACCGATCTGGGTCTCCTTCGACTGGGAGGAGCAGCTGGCCCGGCTGGAGCTGCGCCACCTGCCCGCCGGCGACCTGCCCGGTGAAAGCGTCGGCGCCGGCCTCACCCGGGCCCAGGACGACGCCAGGAGCCTGTTCTCCGCCCACGGGTCCAGCCCCGGCGTACGGGTGGGCCTGGCCGTCGCCCGGGCTCCGGAGGCCAACCTCGACCCCGTCAGCGCCGATCCCGCCCTGGTCCCGGCCGGTCAGCCGGCGGCGGTAGCGGCCCTCATGGCCGCCCACATGACCTCAGGGATGGCGATGGACGAAGCGGCCGCCCTGGCGGGAGCCACCGTCGCCCAGCGCCGGGCGAACGAGGCGCCCTTGGCGCCGGACCCGATGGCGGTGGCCGACAGCCTGATCGCCACCGAGGCCGAGCTCGGCGGCGACTTCCACGTGGTCTCCCGCAGCCGCAGCCGGGTCGTGCTGGGGGTCCGGCGCTGTCCGTTCGGACCGTCACCTCCCCCGGGGTTGTGCCGGTTCACCTCCGCCCTGGCCGGCGGGCTCGGGGCCCGGGCGGCCGGCGGAGCCGAGGTGACCCTCGACGAGCGCATCGCCCTCGGTGACCCCCAGTGCCGCCTGGTCGTAGACCTGGGCACGCCCACCGGCCGGTTGACGTCCCACCGCTACGCCTGGCCGGCGACCGGCATCCTTCCCCTGGACGCCGACGAGAGCGATTCCCGCGCCAACGGCTTCCGCTTCACCCTGTCCCTCCAGCTGCCCCGCGATCGCCTCAGCGTTCCCGTCACCCGCCATCTGATCCGGGCGGCGATGTCGGAGGTGGGGGTGCTCGAAGAGGACTCGGCGGCGGTGGAGCTGGCCCTCACCGAGGCCTGCGCCAACGTGATCGACCATTCGGGGCCGGGCGACGTCTACGACGTGGCGGTCAGCGTCGGGCCGTCCGACTGCCACATCCGGGTCATCGACGTTGGCCACGGCTTCGACCACGTGGCCCTGCGCCCGACCATGGCGGCCATGGATGCCGAGCACGGCCGGGGGGTGGCGCTGATGCATGCCCTGGTGGACCACGTCCGCTTCGAGTCGGAGCCGGAGAAGGGGACCATCGTCCACCTGGTCAAGGCCCTCCGCTTCGACGACGGGGTGCCGGCCCGCAAACTCATGCTCGAGGAGCTGGCCGCCGGCGCCGGCGACGGTTAGCGACGCTTCAGTTGGTCTGGCCGACCGTCACCGTGCCGATGCCGCCCTTGTTGACGGTCACCGAGTAGGTGCAGCCCTGGATGAACAACCCCGACACCACCCCGGCGCCCGTCCCCGTCCAGCTGATGGGCTGACCCTCGGCGTCGGTCCTGGGCTTGCCCTTGGGAGGCCCGCCGTTGGCGATGGAGACGCTGCAGATCTGGCCCTGGTAGCCCAGGGCCTCACCGTGACGGTTGCGGGGCTGGCCGGCGGTGACCACGGCCACGGTGAAGGTGCCCACCTGGAGGGAAGAGATGACGCCCTCCTCGTTCGTGCCCCCGATGACGGCGACGCTGGTGAACGAGCAGGGGGCGCCGGCGGCGGCGGTGCAGATTCCGCGCGAGGGAGCCCCCTGGGCCGGGGCCAGCTGCCAGGCACTGAGCCCGGCCCCGGCCAATCCCGCCAACACCAGCGCCGCCCGCCTCATCGTCGCCACATCCTCCCCAGGCTCCCCAGAAGGGCGCCCCTTGGTGACGCCCGGTACTACTTACTTTAGCGTAACCGTAAATAGGATACCAGGGGCCATGGTCGTCTGGTGTCGCGTTCTCAGCGCTAGGCGGCGCCGCCGAGGACCGGAGCGTCCTCCAGCCGGATGCGGAAGAGGAGGTGGAAGCAGACCAGGCTGTCCCGCCACGAGATCTTCTTGCCCTCGGCCCGGCTGCGGCTGCGGTAGGAGATCGGGACCTCCCGCAGCTGGGCGCCGCTGCGCAGCAGCCAGGCGGTGAGCTCGGTATCCAGACCGAACCCCTCCTCGAGAAGGGGCAGCTGCGCGAACAACCGGGCGGGCACGAGCTTGAGGCAGGTGTGGAGGTCGGTCAAGCGTGAACCGTAGAGCGTGTTGGCGACCTTGGTCATGACCGTGTTGCCGATGGCGTAGAGCCGGTTCTGGTGGGGCACCGAGCGCCCCGAACGGCGGGAGCCGAACACGACGTTGGCTCGGCCATCCACCACCTGATCCACCAGGCGGAGGAGATCGGCGGCCGAGTACTCGAGATCGGCGTCGAAGGGCACCACGTGGGTGGCGCCCGTCGTCGCCGAGGCCGCCGTCTTCAGGGCGGCACCTTTGCCCCGGTTGACGGCGTGGTGAAGGACGGTCAGTCGATCGTCGCTCAGCGACGCCAGGATCGAGGCGGTCTCATCGGTGCTCCCGTCATTGACGACGATCAGCTCCATCGGACAGGGGTAGTGGACGGACAACACGTCCTGGACCGCCTGACGGACCGTCCGGGCCTCGTTGAACACGGGCATTAATACGGCGAGGCTGACCTGGGGGGGGCCAGCCTCGCCGTAGTTGGGGGGCGCATCGACCTGCTCCGACGTTGGGAACGGATCGATGGTGACCGGATCGCGGAGGTCGATGACCACCGAGGTGCCGTCCGACTGCGCTGGTGTCGGGTATGGCTCGCTGTCGATCTCGATTACCTGCACCACCAACTCCTGAGCTCTGCTCCGAACGACAGGGGGTGGTTCGGCGACCCCGGTGGTGTCGCACGCCCGGTTCCCCGGCCGCCTGTTCGGTGGCTAATACGCCGACCGGCTTCGGAACTTGCGGCGCCCTGGCGGAAATTTCCTCGCCGTGGCCGCCGTCGACCACAGCGGGCTCCGGCGTGGGCCCTCTGGCGGTGACGGGCCTGCTCCTAGGGCGCTGCTGCGTGGTCGGGCCCGGACCTGGTGATGTGAGCGTCGAGACACAGGCGCCCCGGCCGCAGGCAAGGGACACGGCCGGGCTGACGGGGATGGAAAGAACGGACAAAACGACCGAAGCCCCGCCCGAGGGCGGGGCTTCTGGGGGCTAGGGGTAGGTCCGGTCGGGGGAGGGTTTGCTCAG
>Ga0070739_10004326_pt1 | contig 16910 bp, 17 predicted proteins | sample Coa_R1_7_FD_66445 | JGI IMG/M metagenome (GOLD analysis project Ga0070739, IMG submission 66445) | Surface soil microbial communities from Centralia Pennsylvania, which are recovering from an underground coalmine fire - Coalmine... | ecosystem: Environmental > Terrestrial > Soil > Unclassified ... | reverse complement strand
ATCGCTTCGTGGTCGGCTACGGCCTCGATCACGCCGAGCGATACCGCAATCTGCCCTACGTGGCGGCCCTGAAAGCCTGACTGCAAGGCAGGATTGCCCCTCCCGCGGGGCGAAACCCAGGTGCTACGCTTGATCGCTTGAGGCCTCACAACCGCTGCCCGATGTTCCCCGGGGGAACCGCTCCGGCATCCGGCGCGAGACACGAGCCACAGCCATGAGCCGGTTCTTCAAGAGCGCAGCCTTTCCCATCCTGATCGTAGTGGTGCTGGCGTTCTTCGCCCAGAAGCTGATCGGCAGCTCGGGCCACCAGCCGAGCTACAACTTCGGCCAGCTCGTCACCCAGATCCAGAACCACCAGGTCAAGAGCATCAACCTCGACCAGAAGGACAACAGCGTCGAGGTGACGCTGACCGGCGGGCAGAAGTACACGACCGGCTATCCCGACAGCGAGGTCTCGAACCTGATCAACCAGACGATCAGCAACGATGGCCCGCAGGCGGTCAACGTCCAGAGCAAGTCGAGCAACGGCTGGCTGTCGCTGCTCACCTACCTGCTGCCGTTCGTGATCTTCATCGGCTTCTGGATCTTCCTGATGAACCAGGTCCAGGGCGGCGGCTCGAAGGTGATGAGCTTCGGCAAGTCGCGCGCCAAGCGGATGTCGGTCGACTCGCCGAAGATCACCTTCCGCGACGTCGCCGGGGTCGACGAGGCCGTCGAGGAGCTGCACGAGATCAAGGAGTTCCTCGAGAACCCCAAGAAGTTCCAGGCCCTTGGGGCGCGGATCCCCAAGGGCGTCCTCCTGTACGGCCCGCCGGGCACCGGCAAGACCCTGCTCGCCCGCGCCGTGGCCGGCGAGGCGGGCGTGCCCTTCTTCTCGATCTCCGGCTCTGACTTCGTAGAGATGTTCGTCGGCGTCGGCGCGAGCCGCGTGCGCGACCTGTTCGAGCAGGCCAAGCAGAACAGCCCCTGCATCATCTTCATGGACGAGATCGACGCCGTCGGGCGCCACCGCGGCGCAGGCCTCGGCGGCGGGCACGACGAGCGCGAGCAGACCCTGAACCAGCTGCTCGTCGAGATGGACGGCTTCGAGATGAAGGACAACATCATCCTGATCGCCGCCACCAACCGGCCCGACATCCTCGACCCGGCACTGCTCCGGCCCGGCCGCTTCGACCGCCAGATCGTCGTCGATCGCCCCGACCGCACCGGCCGCAAGAAGATCCTCGAGGTCCACACGCGCGGCAAGCCGCTGGCCAGGGAGATCGACATCGACGCGCTGGCCGGCCAGACCCCCGGCTTCACCGGCGCCGACCTCAGCAACCTCGTCAACGAGGCCGCCCTGCTCGCCGCCCGCAACGGCAAGCGCGAGATCACCCAGGACGAGCTCGAAGAGGGGATCATGCGGGTGATCGCGGGTCCCGAGAAGAAGACCCGCGTGATGAGCTCCAAGGAGCGGCGGATCACCGCTTATCACGAGATGGGCCACGCGATCGTCGGCCACTTCCTGCCAAATTCGGATCCGATCCACAAGATCAGCGTGATCAGCCGCGGCCAGGCGCTCGGGTACACGATCTCGCTGCCGGGCGAGGACAAGTTCCTCACCACCCGCGCCGAGCTCCTCGACACGATGGCGATGACCCTCGGCGGTCGCGCCGCCGAGGAGATCATCTTCAGCGAGATCACGACCGGCGCGTCCAACGACCTCGAGAAGGTGACCGCGACCGCCAAGCAGATGGTGATGCGCTTCGGGATGAGCGAGAAGCTCGGGCCGCGGGTGTTCGGGCACGACCACGGGATGCCTTTCCTTGGCCGCGAGTTCAGCGCCGAGCCCGACTACTCCGACGAGATCGCCCGGGAGATCGACGACGAGATCCGCCGGATCGTCGAGGGTGCCCACGTGCAGGCGCGCGAGATCCTGACCAGCCATCGCGAGTCGCTCGAGAAGCTTTCGGAGATCCTCATCAAGCGCGAGACGATCGAGCGCGAGCAGTTCGTCGCGCTGCTTCAGGGGGGCTCCGAGGAGGACGTGTTCGGGGCGGAGGCGCCGCCCCCGCCACAGGTTCCGCTGCCGCCGGCGTCGGCCGAGCGTGCGCCCGGGCGTGAGCCCGCGCCGCGGCCATTGCCCCGCCCGGGGTATGCCGGCGGCACGGCGGAATAGCTCAGCTGCTCGCCAGGGCCAGCGCGGCGACCTCGATATCGCGGCTGACCCGCGCCACCTCGTCGGGAACCCGACCCACCTTGACGTTCAGCGACAGGCCCATCGGCGCGTCGAGCGGGCGGAAGAAGTCGTCGTAATGGGTCGGGACGACGGTGCGCGGCTGGAGCCGCCGGAGGATCCGCTCCCAGTAACGGTCGGTGAACCCGCGTCCGGCCACGCCGGCCAGGAACACGTCGACGCCCCCTGAGGGGACCTCGTCGTCGAGCAGGTTCGCGCTGCCCTGGTGATAGAAGCTGATCCCGGCCACCTCGATCCGGATCCCCCACACCTGCCCGCAGCGGTACGCGCCGGGATGCAGGCCGTGCAGGTGCTCGCACGTGAGCTCTCCACCGGCGGGGACCGCGAGGCCGAGCAGGAGCTTGGAATGCGCGCTGGGCACGAACCTGACCATGAACGGACCGAGCTCATAGGGCCGATGGGGCACGACCTCGACGGCCTGGCCGGCCAGTCCGTGCAGGGCCATCAGCTGGATCAGCGACGCTGACCCGTAGGCCGGGCAGCTGTAGCGGGCGGCGACGGCCGGCGCATCGACGGCGTGGTCGAAGTGCGTGTGGCCGACCAGCACGCCTACGACCTGCTCCTCGGAGGGACGGCTGAGATGACGGGCCACCCGTGACGGGTCGGGGAGGGTCATGCGCTTAGACACGACGTCGTCCAGTCCGACCCGGGAGACGTAGGGGTCGATGAACAGCGTCTGTCCCTCGTAGGTCATCCGGTAGCCGGACACCCCGAGCCACTCGACCTCGAGCCCGGCCGGCAGCGACAGTGGCCGCGCCTCCAGCTCGCGGAGAGCGTCCCGATCGTCGCGCTCACGCTGCTCGCGGTGGGTGACGAAATCGGCGAAGTTGGCCAGGTAACGTGCCTGGGCGAGCATGGACGACGATCCTAAGGATTTCGCTCCTGCGCGACCGCGCCCGGGGATGCTGGCCCTCCGCTACGGACTGCCCGGGGTGCTCGTCGTGATCGGCGTCGTCGCGATCGTCGCCGGTGGCGGCGCCAGCGGGGCGGTGGCGGGCGCCGGGGTGGTGTTCCTCGGGCTCGCGCTTATGGTCTGGATGATCAACTGGCTGTTCCGGATGAGCCTCGACTCCAACCGCGACCGCGATCGCGAGGAGGAGGCCCGCGAGTACTTCGCCCGGCACGGCCGCTGGCCAGGCGAGGGCGGGGGATGAGCGCCGGCGGTCCGGAAGCCGAGCAGCCGCCGTTCGCGCTGATGGGCGTGGTCAACGTCACGCCGGACTCGTTCTCCGACGGCGGGCGCTACCTCGACCACGATGCCGCCGTCGCCCACGGGCTCGACCTCCAGGACGAGGGCGCCACGATCCTCGACGTCGGTGGCGAGTCGACCCGCCCGGGCGCCGAGCCGGTACCGGAGGACGAGGAGCTGCGCCGCGTCGTGCCGGTGATCGAACGGCTGCACGACGAGCGGCCGAGTCTGGCGATCTCGATCGACACATCCAAGGCCGCCGTCGCGCGGGCGGCGCTCGGCGCCGGCTGCGTGCTCGTCAACGACGTCACCGCCCTGCGAGGCGACCCGGAGATGGCCGAGGCGGTCGCCGCGAGCGGGGCCCAGCTCTGCCTCATGCACATGCTCGGCGAGCCGCGCACGATGCAGGAGAACCCCCGCTACGACGAAGTGGTCAGCGACGTGAAGGCGTTCCTGACCGAGCGGATGGATGCCGCGGTCGCGGCCGGGATCCCGGAGAGCCGCATCATCCTCGACCCCGGGATCGGCTTCGGCAAGACCCTCGCCCACAACCTCACGCTGCTGCGCCGCCTCGACGAGATCGTCGCCCTCGGCCGCCCCGTGCTGATCGGCACCTCCCGCAAGTCGTTCCTCGGGCAGCTGACCGGCCGCGACGTCGGCAGCCGGCTGCCGGGGACACTCGCCACGAACGTGCTCGCGTTCGAGCGGGGAGCGAAGATCTTCCGCGTCCACGAGGTGGCTCCCGTTCTCGACGCGCTGAAGGTGGCGGCTGCTACGGTCGCCCCGTGACCGAGCCCGACGACGAGTTCGACGCCGAAGAGGCCGAGGACGACGACGAGGAGGCCTCCGAGCCCGAGGTCACGATCGAGATCAGCGGCCTGTCGCTGTACACGAACATGGGCGTCACCGCGGCCGAGCGCGAGACGGGCCAGCGGCTGCTCGTCGACATCCGCCTCGACGTCGGCGAGTGCGATGCGACAGTGACGGACCGGATCGAGGACACGATCGATTACGCCGAGGTCTGCCAGCTCGTGTGGCTGGCCGCCCAGCAGCGCACCTACCACACGCTCGAGCGCTTCTGCGCGACGGTCGCCGAGCAGCTGCTCGACCGCTACGACGCCCACACGGTGTGGGTCAAGGCGGCCAAGCCCGAGCCACCGATCGCGCTGCCGGTCAGCGAGGTGTCGGTCGAGGTGTGGCGCGAGGCGTGAGGCCCGACCGGGGTTATCTCGGGCTCGGTTCGAACATCGGTGAGCGCCGCGGCAACCTCGAGGCTGCGGTCGCGCGCCTCGGCGAGCACGGCGTCCGCGTGCTGCGCTCCTCCTCCACCTACGACACCGAGCCGGTCGGGCTCGTGCTCGACCAACCCGACTTCCTCAACGCCTGCGTCGAGATCGAGACCGAGCTCGAGCCGAGCGAGCTCCTGGCCGCCTGCAAGGAGGTCGAGCGCGAGGTCGGCCGCGCGGCGGGCGGAGTGCGCCACGGCCCGCGCATGATCGACGTCGACGTGCTCCTGCTCGGCGACCGGAGGTACTCATCCGATCGCCTGACCCTTCCGCATCCGGAGGTGACGAGCCGCCGCTTCGTGCTCGTCCCGCTGCTCGAGCTCGACCCCGATCTCCGTCTGCCGGACGGCGAGCGGCTTGCGGGCTCGCTCGCCGCCCTGGGCCCCGGCCAGGACGTGCGCCTGTCCGGCCCGCCGCTCCTCTAGGCCAGGCGCTTTCAGGCGGGGATGGCGCCGGCGGGGAGGCGGCCGGGCAGGGCTCCGAACAGCGCCGTGGCGGCTTCGAGGGCGCGGCTGCCATCGAGGGCGGGCCGAGCGTCCTCGAAGGTCGCGATCAGGTTGATCGTCGAGAGGATCTGGAGGTCGGCGGCATTCGGATGCTCTGCGCCGCCGAGCGTGCCGCCGGCGAGCCAGCCGTCGACGCGGGCGACGTGACCGGGCAGCTCCTTGAGGCGGCGGCCGGCGATCTCGTCACCGGTCCGGTTGAGTCGCCGCTCGGCGCGGGTGATGAGGGGCGCGCTGAGGCGGATCACGGGGGCCGGCATCGGCAGGCGCGAGCTCTGCCCGTAGCTGATCATCGCGTCGGGGCGGTGGGTGAACCCGGTCCAGATCAGCTCGCGCGCGATCGGCTGGAGGACCTCGTCTCCCCATCGGTCGGCCTCCGCCACCTCGGGCCTGCCCTCCGGATAGAGGCGGGGCTCGGGAGCGAGCTCGTCGAGGCGGCGCATGATCGCCCGCGAGCCGGAGACCTTCTCGCGACGGTCGATCGTCAGCCCCGGGACGGTCCTCGCGCCGAACAGGAGCTTCTGCATCGGGGCGTGCAACGGCGGCGGCCATTCCCAGACGGAGTAGGCGAGCCCCTTCAGCTGCATCGCCTTCTCGACCGCCGCGCATGGGTGCGACCCCTCGACGATGTACAGCCTCAGTCCCACGGCGCCAGAGCATATATTCCGGCCGTGGCCAAGCTGCTGGTCGTCGACGTCGGCAACACCCAGACGCACTTCGGGGTGTTCGGCGAGGGCTCGGTGGAGGTGGAGGAGCACTGGCGCTTCGCGACCGTGCGCGACTCGACGCAGGACGAGCTCGGCGCCGCGCTCGCCAACCTCCTGACCCTGCGGGGGATGACCTTCGCCGACATCGGCAGCTCGATCGTGTCCTCCACCGTCCCGCAGCTGTCGGACCAGTGGACCGCGATGGCGGCGCGGTATCTCGGTCACGAGATGCTGGTCGTCGGACCGTCGATCAAGACGGGCATGCCGATCCGGATCGACAACCCGCACGAGGTTGGGGCCGATCGCCTCGTCAATGCGGTGGCCGCCTACGAGCGGGTCGGCACCACCTGCGTGGTCGTCGACTTCGGCACCGCGATCACCTACGACGCCGTCTCAGCGGCCGGCGAATACCTCGGCGGGATCATCACGCCGGGCGCCGAGATCTCGATCGACGCCCTCTACGAGAAGGCGGCCAAGCTGCCGAAGGTGGAGGTCGCAGCGCCCCGGGCCCTGATCGGCAAGTCGACCGTCGACGCGATCCGCTCCGGGATCGTCTACGGGTTCGCCGGCCAGGTGGAGGGGATCGTCCGCAGGCTGCGATCGGAGCTGGGGGCGGGCACGCACGTGATCGCGACGGGCGGGCTGGCCGGTGCGCTCGTGCCGTTCATCCGCGAGACGATCGACGAGGTCGACGACATGCTCACTCTGACCGGGCTGCGGCTGATCTGGGAGCGCAACCAGACCGGATAGCCGCTCACACGTAACGCCCGGCGAAGAACCCGGCGCCGAGGAAGAAGGCGAGCGCGCCGGCGCCCGCCACGACGGCGATGCCGAGCTGGCGCGGAAGCCGGGCAACGAGCAGCGCGATCGGCGCGAGCAGCGCATCGGTGCGGAAGAAGTCCTCGTTCGACTGCGTTCGCGGGACCAGCCACAGCACGATCACGGCCGAGAGGACGACGAGCTCCACCCGGCCCGAGCCGCCGCCACGCCGTCGCAGCAGGTAGAAGGCGAGGACGAGCAGGACGACCACGCTCATGAAGAGCGCCTCGAAGGCGGGGACGGCGAGCAGGTCGAGCGGGCCGCCGAAGGCGCGGTGGAGATTCGAGTGCACGATCGAGAGCGGCGAATGGAAGCCGTGGTGGTACTTGGTCTGGGTCTTGAAGAAGGCCGTCCACGAGCCGGTCTGGGCGCGCATGATCGCGAATGTCACGACCACCCCGCAGAGCACGATCGCGCCGCCGATCGCGCCGTGGACGAGACGCCCGATGCTCGACCGGGCCCGGCTCCTCCACGCGACCCAGATGGCGAGAACGGGCGCGAGCAGCACCGCCGTCGGGTAGCCGGCGGCGGCCACCGCTCCCGCGAGGCTCGCCCACCACGGCCGACCGGCCGTGAGCAGCGCCAGGGCCAGGACGACGAAGAACACGGTCATCGAGAGCGGGAAGATCGCCCGCATGTAGACGGCGCTCGGGGCGAGGGCGACGAAGCTCACGCCGGTCCAGGCGAGCGGCCGCGGCAGCGACCGCAGGAACGCGTGCCAGACGAGCAGGACGGTGGCGAACGCGAACAGCCAGGAGACGAGGACGGCCGTGCCGATGTGCGGCAGCCCGAGCGCGAACAGGGCGGCGAGGACGCCGGGATAGGCGGGGAACCAGCCCGAGTCTCCGCACCAGCTGTGCGGGGGATACGCCGGTGGGCAGCGGAACAGGTGATAGCCGTGGGTCGCCACCGCCAGGTACTGGCCGGAATCGGCGCGCGCCCAGGACCCCGGCTGCCAGAAGTCCGTGTGGTGCGTCGCTGCGGCGATCCAAAGCAGGCCCGAGGCGGCGATGAAGGCGACGGTCGGCGCCGTCAGGTCGAACCGGGACGGGCTCGGGCGGGCGCTGCTCAACGGCTCAGGGTCCCGGGACGGGTACGTCGGGAGTGCGTGCAGCAGTGAGGGCCATCAGCAGGAATGCAAGTCGCCGCCGGTCCGGAGGGTCCTCCTCGCTCGTCCCGGCGAAGCCGTCGAGGAGACGGCGAACCGCGGCGAACACCGGTGCGTCGTCGATCTCGTCGGGCACGTCGCAGGCCAGGCGGGCGAGGGCGAGCATCTCCGAGCCGTCGCCGCCGCGGAAGGACATGATCGTCCCGATCTGGAGGAACCCGGCGAGCCGGTCGAGCAGGATGTGTGGGGCGCGGTCGCGCTCGCCGACCGCCGGCCCGGCCGGCTCGAGCGGACGCCGATCGGCCAGGTTGAGCGACTGCCCGGCCGCGATCAGGCGGATCTGCTCGGCCGACAGGCCGGCCTGGAGCGCCAGCCGGAGCTGGAAGGCCGCCGATCCCAGCGTGTGACCGTAGGGCGAATCGGACGCGAACACGATCTGTCCGGGCGGGACGAGCGAGAACAGCGCGCTCAGGTCGGCGGGCATCCACCAGGCCGTGTCGAAGAGCAGGTTGGGGTGATCGGGGGCAACCCGCCAGATCCAGCCGAGGTCGCTGATCGCGGCGTGCGCGAGGATGAAGCGCGCCTGCGGGAAGCGGCCCGCGTAGCCGACGACGTGCTCGCCGAGGGCCGGGATGCCCCGCCCGGCGTGGATCAGCACGGGCAACGAGCGCTCGTCGGCGAGCGCGAACAGGTCGGCGAGGCGCGGGTGGTCGAGAAGGAAGTTTTCGGCCCGGGGGTGGAGCTTGATGCCGCGAGCGCCCGCGCCGAGTGCCCGCTCCGCCTCGGCGACCGGGCTGTCGTGGGGGTTCACGCGGCAGAACGGGAACAGCAGGCCGTCCGAGCCCCGCGCGGCCGCGAGCACCATGTCGTTGGCAGGGGCGTAGCCGTCGGGCTCGTGCATCGGGAACACGAACGCGCCTCGCGCACGTGATACCTGAAGGACGGCAAGCAGCTCATCCGGGCTCTGGCGCATCCCGTCCGGGTCGTTCTCCCCGAGGTGCGTGTGGGCGTCGAACAGCTCGAGGCCGGGCACCTGCTCGTGCAGCACGTCCATCCAGGGTTGGAGTACGGCGCCGACGTCCACCTGCTGATTCGTACCATGAGCGGGGGTATGTCCGTCTCGCTGACCGATCCCTGGACCCTCGGCGGGGTCCGCCTCGCCAACCGCGTCGTGCTGGCGCCGCTCGCCGGGATCGGCAACTGGTTCGTGCGGCTCCAGGCCAAGCGCTTCGGCGCGGGGCTGACCGTCTCGGAGATGGTCTCGAGCTTCGCCGTTCACTACCGCAACGAGCGCACGTGCCGCGAGCTCCTGCGAATCCACGCCGAGGAGCACCCGGTGTCGGTGCAGCTGTTCGGGCCAGATCCCGACGTGATGGCCTCTGCCGCCGAGCGGGTCGCGGCGGCGGGTGCCGACCTGATCGACATCAACATGGGCTGCCCGGTGCCGAAGGTCTGCAAGACCGGCGCCGGCGCGGCGCTGCTCGAGGACCCGCGGCGCGCGGTCGCGCTCGCCCAGGCCGCTGCCCGCGGGAGTGGCCTGCCGGTGACGGTCAAGCTGCGGACCGGGCTTCGTCCCGGCGATGACTCGGGGATTCGCACCGCGCGCGAGCTGGCCTGGTCGGGTGCCGTGGCGGGCCTGGCGATCCACCCGCGGCACGCCTCGCAGCGTCATGCCGGCCGGCCCGACTACGGATTGGCCAGGGCACTGGTCGAGGAGCTGCCCGTTCCGGTGCTGATCTCCGGCGGCTTGCGGGACGCGGCTTCGGTCCGGCGCGCCTTCGCCGAGTCGGGCGCGGCCGCCGTGCTGCTGGCGCGCGGCGCGCTCGGGAACCCGTGGCTGTTCGCCGAGCTGCTCGGGCTTCGCGACGGGTCCGAGCCGCCGAGCCGAGCGGAGATCCTCGACGAACTCGACTGGCTGGTCGAGCGGGCGGTCGAGCACCTGGGGGAGGAGCGCGCTACGCGCTACCTGCGCAAGTTCTACCCCTGGTACGTGGAGCGGCTGGGCGGGAGCCGTCAGGAGCAGAAGGCCCTTCAGGCGGCGCTCCAGACGGCACCCACCCTGGCCGAGGCGCGGGAGCTTTTGGCGCCCCTCCCGGTTTAGAGCCGCCTTGCCAGGACCCTGGCCGGGGGTGTCTATACTTCCCCGCCGCCAACGCTCCGGGGCGAGCGCCAGGTCCGCTCCTCGCGGGCCTTTTTCTACTCCCGACCGACCGCTCGATCACATGCCAAAGGACGTCATCCTCACCCCCGAAGGGCTCGCCAACCTGAAGGCCGAGCTGGAGCACATGTCCACCACGCGCCGGCGCGAGGTAGCCAACCGCATCAAGGAGGCGCGCGAGTTCGGAGACATCTCCGAGAACGCCGAGTACGACGACGCCAAGAACGAGCAGGCGATGCTCGAGGCGCGGATCGCGCAGCTCGAGGAGAAGCTGCGCTCGGCCACGGTGATCGACGCCGCCGAGCTCGACAATGCGGTCGTCCGCGTCGGGACGACGGTCCACGTGATCGATGGCGACGGCAAGAAGCTCAAGTACACGATCGTCGGCTCCGCCGAGGCCAACCCGGCCGAGATGAGGCTCTCCAATGAGTCGCCGGTCGGCAAGGCCCTGATCGGGCACAAGCGGGGCGAGCAGGTCGCGTTCTCGACCCCCAAGGGCGAGCGCACGCTGAAGATCACCAAGATCGAAGTCTCGGCCTGAACGGGGTCGGCGCCCGCGGGCGGTGATCTGGCATGACCTCGCCTGACGAGCCCGCTGACGTCTTCGCAGCACGGCGGCAGAAGCTCGCGGGCCTTCGGGCGGCCGGTGTCGAGCCGTTTCCCCACGCGTTCGCGGAAGTGGAGCCGGTGTCCGCGGTCCGCGCGGCACACGAGCGCCTCGCGGCGGGGGAGGAGACCGAGGTCGCCCATCGCGTCGCCGGCCGTCTGGCCGCCAGGCGCGGCCAGGGGAAGATGGCGTTCCTCGACCTCGTCGACCGCTCCGGACGGCTTCAGCTCCAGGCGCGCGTCGACGAGCTCGGCCAGGAGGGCATGGACGCGCTGCTCGACCTCGATCTCGGCGACCTGATCGGCGTCGAGGGAAACGCGTTTCGCTCGCGGCGAGGCGAGCTCAGTCTGAGGGTCGGAGCCTGGACGCTGCTCGCCAAGTCGCTGCGGCCGCCACCGGACAAGCACCACGGGCTCTCTGACGTCGAGACGCGCTTCCGGCACCGGGAGCTCGATCTGATCGCCAACGACGAGGCGCGAGCGGTGTTCATCACGCGCGCGCGCGTGATCACCGCGATCCGGCGCTACCTGGACGACCACGGCTTCATCGAGGTCGAGACGCCCGTTCTGCAGCCGCTCTACGGCGGCGCCTCGGCACGGCCGTTCACCACCCATCACAACGCTCTGGACAGGACGCTCTACCTGAGGATCGCCACCGAGCTGTACCTGAAGCGGCTGATCGTCGGCGGCCTCGAGCGCGTCTACGAGATCGGCAAGAACTTCCGCAACGAGGGCGTCGATCGGACCCACAACCCCGAGTTCACGGTGCTCGAGTACTACGAGGCCTACGCCGACTACCTGGCGGTCGCCGACCGGTTCGAGGAGCTGATGCGGTTCGTCGCCGAGGCGGTCGGCTATCAGGGACCGATCGACTTCACCGCCCCGTGGCGGCGCGAGACGCTCGCCGAGGCGATCCTCGCGCGGACCGGAATTGCCATCCGGTCCGCGCGCGACAGGGACTCGCTGGCTGAGGCGATGACGGCCAAGGGACTGGCGGTGCCAGCTGAGGACACGTGGCCGCAGCTCGTCGATGAGCTGGTCTCCAAGCACGTCGAGCCGACGCTCGAGCAGCCGACGCTGCTCCTCGACTACCCGGTCGAGCTCTCGCCGCTGGCCAAGCGCCACCGAAGCGAGGAGGGGCTCGTCGAGCGCTTCGAGGCGTTCGTGGCCGGGATCGAGATCGCCAATGCGTTCACCGAGCTCAACGACCCCGACGACCAGCGCCGGCGCTTCGAGGCGCAGCGGGCGCTGGCCTCCGCCGGCGACGAGGAGGCCCAGCCCTACGACGAGGCGTTCATCCAGGCGCTCGAGCAGGGGATGCCCCCGACGGGCGGGATCGGGCTCGGGATCGACCGGCTGGTCATGATCCTGACGGGACAGCGGACGATCCGCGAGGTCGTCCTGTTCCCGGCGATGCGGGACTGACGACCAGCCCGGCCGGCGCTGAACGGCCAGAACTCGTCGGTCAGGGCTTCAACTGCCGAGAGATGCTGCCGATACAGGATCTCGTGAGAAAGCGTGCTTCTGCGTTTCGCAAGGAGGACGGCCAGGCGCTGGTCGAGTTCGCTCTGGTCATTCCGCTGCTGCTCTTCGTGGTGTTCGCGATCATCGACTTCGGTCTCGCGATCAACCAGTACAACGACTCCACGAACCTGGCCAACCTGGGCGCCCGCGCGGCCGCGGTCGCTTCGACCAGCACGACCTGGACGCAGCCGACCTGCACCTACACCTCTGGGAGCAGCACCCAGACCTCGACGTCGCTGACCAGCTATCTGCAGTGCCTGGGCCGGCAGGACAACTCGGCGCTGGCCAACGCCACGGTCTGCCCGAGCGACCTGACCGGATCGAGCTGGACGACCGGCGACACGATCCAGATCAAGGTCAAGACGAACTTCGACTGGCTTGGGGTGCTCGAGGGAGGAGTCGGAAGCGTCGGCGGCCTCGGCGGCGCACTGAACTCCAACATCAGCTCGACCGCGACGATGCGCATGGAGGCGAGCAACTCGAGCGAGCCGACATGGATCTCGAGTGGCGCCTCATCCAACTGCTGATCCCAGTCACGTCTCGCACCGCAGAAATCACCTATTCAGCCCGGGTGACCGGGAGCCGATAGCAATCAGGCAAACGCCCCGCAAGGAGAACCAACCCAATGGAAGCTCAAAGTCCACGAAGCAGGATCGGCGGTAGCTGGACCGCTCAGCTGCTCGCGACCCGTCGGGGCGCGATGCTGATCGCTGCGCTTGCCGCCGTACTGGCCGGTGTCCTTCTCTATCTCTTCGTCCAGCACTACAAGAAGAGCACCACCCCGGCCGTGACGGCACCCTCTTCGGTCTACGTCTTCGTCGCGGGCAAGTACATCCCGCAGGGGACGCCCGCCCAGACGATCGCGTCCGAGGGTCTGCTCCGGCGCACACAGGTGCCCGCCCGCCAGGCGATTGCCGGTGCGATCTCCGATCCGTCGGCGATCACCGGCGAGGTGACGGCGACGAACATCGCCCCCGGCCAGCAGGTCAGCATCGCTGACTTCACCCACGCGAACATCTCGATCGGCGCCTACCTGACCGGTACCCAGCGCGCGATCGCGGTGCCGCTCGACGCGCCGCACGGCCTGACCTCGTACGTCACCGCCGGCAACACGGTCGACCTGATGACCGAGACCAACGGCACGACGACGATGCTCGCCCAGAACCTCTCGGTTCTCGCCAACCAGAACGGCGACGTCGTCCTGCGGGTCACGGACAAGCAGGCCCTCCAGATCTCCGCTGCCTCGGACAGCCAGAAGCTGTGGCTGATCCTGCGGCCGCCGACCGGTGGGCAGGTCTCCGTTCCGATCGGTGCGAAGGGGAACGCCTGATGCCGCGCGGAATCACTGCGATCGTCGCCCACGACCAGTCGGTCCCGGCGGGTCTGGTCGCCGACCATCTCCCGGAGGAGTCGGGCGTCAAGCTGGCCGAGATCGTCGATGGTCTCTTCCCGGCCACGGACGCCGTCAAGCGCTCCGACGCCGACGTGCTCGTCGTCGCCTGCCAGGAGGGCTCCGATGATGCCCTCGGCCTCGTCAACTGGTGGCACGGGGCACGCCCGGGCCGGCCGATCGTCGTGCTCTGCCACGGCACGAGCAACGGGTTCGTCGAGGAGGCGTTCGCCGCGGGCGCCGACGACCTCGTCCCGCTCGAGGAGGGTCCCGACGTCTCCGAGCACACCCGTCGCCAGGTGGAGTTCGCGCTCCGCAAGGCGCTCGCGCGCAGCTCATCGCCGACCGACACCGGCGGGGACTACGGGAAGATCCTCTGCGTCCTCGGGCCGAAGGGCGGGATCGGCAAGACGATCACCAGCTGCAACCTGGCGGTGGCCCTGGCCGGCCGCGAGAAGCGCACCGTGCTGGTCGACCTCGACCTTCAGTTCGGGGACTGCGCGCTCTCGCTCGGCCTGACGCCGGACACCACCTCGTTCGACCTGGCCGTCTCGGGCGGCAGCCTCGACGCCGAGAAGCTCGACGCCTTCCTGCTCGAGCATTCGACCGGCCTGCGGGTGCTGGCCGCGCCAGCGCGTCCCGACCAGGCGGCATCAGTGACCCCGGAGTTCATCTCCGACGTGTTCACGCTGCTGCGTGACGAGTACGAGTTCATCGTCGTCGACACGCCGCCGTCGTTCACGCCCGAGGTGATCACCACCGTGGATGCGTCGACGTACGTCTGCATGGTGGGCATGCTCGACGCGCTGTCGCTGAAGAACACGCGCCTGGGGATGGAGACGCTCGAGCTGATGGGCTATGACCCGAGCCGCGTCCGCGTCGTCCTGAACCGGGCCAACACGAGCGTCGGCATCACGCGCTCGGACGTGGTCAGCATCCTCGGGCGCACGCCGGACATCCTCGTGCCGAGCCACCGCGACGTCGCGCGCTCGGTCAACGAGGGATCTCCGGTCGTGATCTCGCAGCGCCGCTCCGAGGCCGCCCGCGCGTTCGAGGCGCTCGCCAGCCTGTTCACGAACGTCCCCGAGATGGCGGGCGCCAACCCGCGACGTGGCCGGGCGCTGATGCGCCGCGGCCGGATCTAGACACAAGCACTAGAGACAAGCACTAGAGGAACCAGAGGAACCAACGATGGAACTGCGCGAACGCCTCCAGGGGCAGAAGACGGCGTCGACCGGTGGCGAGCAGGGCACGGACAGCTTCGCCGAGCTCAAGGACCGCATCCATCTCGCCGTCATCTCTGACCTCGGTCCCCGCCTCTACAACGAGTCCCTGTCGCAGGGGGCGCTGCACGAGGTGGTGCTCTCCGACATCCGCAACCGGCTCGCGCAGGAGCGCGGAATCGCGATCGCCGACCGCGACCGCCTCGTCCAGGAGATCGCCGATGACACGCTCGGCCATGGGCCGATCGAGCCGCTCCTCCAGGACGACTCCGTCACCGAGGTGATGGTCAACGGGCCCTCCGACGTGTGGGTCGAGCGTTCGGGCACGCTGCACAAAACGCCCGTGCGCTTCTCCGACGAGCACCATCTGCGGCGGATCATCAACAAGATCGTGGCCCAGGTCGGCCGCCGCGTGGACGAGTCCTCGCCGCTGGTCGACGCCCGCCTGCCCGACGGCAGCCGCGTCAACGCGGTGCTGCCGCCGCTGTCGCTGACGGGCCCGCTGCTGACGATCCGGAAGTTCGCCAAGCAGCGCTGGGATCTGGCCGGCCTGGTCGGGATGGGCTCGCTGCCGATGGAGGCCAAGGAGTTCCTCGAGCAGTGCATCAAGGCGGAGATGAACATCCTCATCGCGGGCGGCACGGGCTCCGGTAAGACGACGCTCCTGAACGCGATGTCGACAGCGATCCCAGACTCCGAGCGGATCGTCACGATCGAGGACGCCGCCGAGCTTCGCCTCAACCAGGTCCACGTGCTGCGTCTCGAGGCGCGACCGAAGAACGTCGAGGGTCAGGGCGAGATCCCGATCCGCGAGCTGGTCCGCAACTCGCTGCGCATGCGGCCTGACCGCATCATCGTCGGCGAGGTTCGCGGCGCCGAGGCGCTCGACATGCTCCAGGCGATGAACACGGGCCATGACGGCTCGCTGTCGACGGTGCACGCCAACACCCCGCGTGACGCGATCTCGCGTATCGAGAGCATGGTCCTGATGGCCGGGATCGACTTCCCGCTCCGGGCCGTCCGCCAGCAGGTCTCGCGCGCGCTCGACCTGCTCGTGCAGATCGAGCGGTTCAGCGACGGCTCGCGCAAGATCACCAACATCACCGAGGTCCAGCGCATGGAGGGCGACACGGTCACCCTCCAGGACATCTTCGAGTACAAGATCGACAAGCTGCACATCGAGGCAGGCGGCGCTCTGACCTACACCGGCCTGCGACCGACCAGCACGAAGTTCGAGCGGCACGGGCTCGCGCTGCCCAAGTACATGGACCAGCACAACTTCGGCGCCGAGCGGATGGCCGCGGGGGCACGGTCGCTGCGCGGTGAGGCCCACGCTCGCCGGTTCGGCCGATGATCGTCGCCGCCGCATCGTTCCTCTCGAGTGCGGCCGGGGCCGCCGTGATCAGCGCGGTGTGCGGCGGGCTGCTCGGGCTCGCCGTGCTGCTGCTGGTCGGACGCCGCTCCGATGTCGGCCGGCGAGTCGGCGGATTCGTGTCCCCCTCGGCTCAGCGGACGGCCGACACCCGCTCGCTGGTCGAGCGCGCGCTCGGTGACAAGAAGGCCCGCTCGATCGCCAAGTCGCCGTTCTGGGAGCAGCTGGGGGTCGAGCTCGAGGTCTCCGAGATCCGCCTGGCGCCCGACCGGATCCTGATCCTGGCCGTGATCGTGACGGGGCTGCTCGGCTGGCTGCTCGTGATCGAGACGCACAGCGTGATCGCCGCGCCGCTCGCCATCTTCGTGCCGTTCGCGACCTACATGGCGATCCGGATGATGGCCGACCGCCAGCGGCGCATCTTCTCCGAGCAGCTGCCGGACAACCTTCAGGTGATCGCCTCCGCGATGCGGGCCGGGCAGACGTTCGTGGGCGCCCTGCAGTCGGTGGTGGAGGACGCGCCCGAACCGTCGAATCGCGAGCTCAAGCGCGCGGTCACCGACGAGGCGCTCGGCATTCCGCTCACCGACGCGCTCGGGCAGGTGACCGCTCGCATGAAGAGCCAGGACTTCCAGCACGTGGCGATCGTGGCCTCGCTCCAGCGGGATACCGGCGGCAACACGGCCGAGGTGGTCGACCTGGTCAGCGACACGATCCGCTCCCGGATCGAGATCCGGCGGATGGTGCGCGGCCTCACCGCGCAGGGCCGGCTCGCCGGCCTGGTCCTCT